>Ga0137368_10006183_pt1 | contig 12591 bp, 9 predicted proteins | sample SagtaG_13_FD_104917 | JGI IMG/M metagenome (GOLD analysis project Ga0137368, IMG submission 104917) | Vadose zone soil microbial communities from Sagehorn Ranch, Mendocino, California, USA - Sage1_L_100_16 metaG | ecosystem: Environmental > Terrestrial > Soil > Vadose zone | place: USA...
GTTGCTGTTGACGAGCACTACCTCGAGACCTTCGGCGCGCAACGCCTTCACGGCCTGCGTGCCTGAGTAATCGAACTCGCAGGCCTGGCCGATGACGATGGGCCCGGAGCCCAGGACGAGCACGCGTCGGATGTCACTGCGTTTGGGCATCCAACATCACCACATCGCCACCTGTCATTTCTTTTCCATCTCTTCTATGAACTGCCGGAACAGATAGTCCGCATCGTGCGGCCCGGGCGACGCTTCGGGATGGTACTGCACCGAATAAATCGGCTTCTCCGTGTGGCGAAGCCCCTCAACCGTTCCGTCGTAGAGATTCAAGTGCGACACGCGCGCGTTGGCCGGCAGCGACTCGGGATCCACCGCAAAGCCGTGATTCTGTGAAGTAATCTCGACCTTGCTGTTCGCGAGCTGCTTGACCGGATGGTTTGCCCCGCGGTGCCCGAACTTCAACTTGAACGTGCTGGCCCCGAGGGCGAGACCCAGCAGTTGGTGGCCAAGGCAGATGCCGAAGATCGGCCGCTCGCCGGTATCGACAAGCGTTCGGACATGGTCGATAGCGTAGGTGACGGCTGCGGGATCGCCCGGACCGTTACTCAGAAAAATGCCATCGGGTTCCCACGCGAGGACGTCGGCCGCCGGTGCTGACGCGGGAAACACGCGGACGGCGCAGCCATGCGCCGCGAGACGTCTGAGGATATTGAGTTTGATTCCGTAGTCGTACGCCGCAACGCGCAAGGTTTTCCTGGCGTGCCGCTCAGGCAGGACCCCGAAGGTGGCCTCCACCACCGTGTCGGCCAGAGTCGGCGAGAAATCGTACGGTTCGACGCAGGTGACATCGCGGACGAGATCCGATCCCTCCATCTGCGGGATCGCGCGGGCCTTTTGCACGAGCTCGTCCGGATCCAGAGCGGCGCCGGTCGCAATCACACCACGCATCACGCCGACGGACCGCAGCTTGCGCGTCAACGCGCGTGTATCGATGTCGCCGATGGCGACGATTCCGTGCCTGGTCAAGTAGTCGCGCAACGTGCCTTGCGAGCGCCAGTTGCTCGCGATGGGCGACGGATCGCGCATGATGAAACCGGCAACCTTCGGTGCGCCGGACTCCCGATCGGCCGCGGCAACGCCGTAGTTGCCAATCTGCGGCGCGGTCATCGTCACGATTTGTCCGGCGTAGGAAGGATCCGTGAGGACCTCCTGATAACCGGTCATGCTCGTGTTGAAGACAACTTCGCCGGAAGTTTCGCCGGAAGCGCCCGCCGAAACGCCCTTGAACCACGTACCGTCTTCAAGAGCGAGTATCGCGTTCATTCGAGTTGGTGAGGCCGGTTGTGGAGAACTTCACTGGCGGCGCCACGAATTTTATCATGCAATTCGTACCTGCTGACGAATGCCTAAGGCGTGTCGACTCTGTAACTTGACAGTGTCCGCGAGCGTCTGAGACAGTAGGCCTTTGGTGCATTCCGACAGCACATCGTCGGCCGCCACGGCCCCAATCGCGGTCGACATACGCCGCTTCCCCTGGATTCGACGCCTCGCTTCGGATTACGCATTCGCGTACGACCGCGTCGCCGATTACTTCGCGGGAGATCCCGCGAGTCCGCAAGCGTGGGCCGATGCCATTCACCGGCGGCACGCGCATCGCGGCGCACCCGACGCCATCGCTCGCGTCGTCGCCGGGCAACAGGAGCGGCGCGGTGCGCCCGCCGCGGCGCGCGCCGAGGCGGCGCATCTCGTCGATCCGCGCACTGTCGTCATCATCACTGGCCAACAAGCGGGTCTCTTTGGCGGGCCGCTTTTCACGTTGTTGAAGGCCCTGACGGCCATGAAGCTCGCGCATCAAATTCAGCGCGCGCACGGCGTACAGGTCGTGCCCGTGTTCTGGATCGACGCCGAGGATCATGACTGGCCGGAAATCAGCGGCTGCACGATCCTCGACGCCGAGTTCGACCCGCGAATTGTGCGGCTCGGGGATCTTCCGGGCGCGGGCAAGCTGCCAATCGCGCGGCTGATGCTGGACGAACGGATCTCGCGCGCGATTCAGGACCTCACGGGGTTTCTACCGGAGAGCGGGTTTCGCGATGGACTCATCGACGGACTCCGGCGCGCGTATCGGCCAGGCGTCAGCATGGTCGAGGCGTTTGGATGTTGGGTCGAGTCGGTTCTCGGCGACCGAGGCCTCGTGGTGTTCGACGCATCGGATCCTGCCGCCAAGCCGATCGTCCGCGATCTGTTCGCGCGAGAGCTGTCGACACCAGGCGAAACGTCGAGGCTCGCAGACGAGGCGGGTCAAAAGCTCGTGTCCGCAGGGTATCACTCGCAGGTCACACCGCCTGACGACGCGGTTGCGCTGTTTTATCTGAACGACGGTCGAGAAGCGGTTCGCATTTCCGATTCTCAGGCAACCGTCGGCGAGCGCCAGGTTGCGCTCTCCGCGCTGGCGGACGAAGCGCTGCGCGAGCCGCATCATTTCAGTCCAAACGTGCTGCTGCGGCCGCTCGTGCAGGACACGCTGTTCCCCACCATTTGTTACGTCGCGGGACCGAACGAGCTCGCCTATCTCGGACAGTTGCGCGACATCTACGGCCACTTTCACGTGCCGATGCCGCTCATGTATCAACGCGCGACGGCCACAATCGTCGATTCCGCAACGCTGCGGTTCTTGACGAAGTACACGCTTCCGCTCGAAGCGCTGCAACCGCAGGACGAAGCGGTGCTCAATCAACTGCTGCAGGATCAGCTTCCGCCAACGGTCGAACAATCCATCGGCGCCGCCGCGGCCACCATCGAGCAGCAAATGACCGACGTGGCGGCTGCAGTGCCGCAGATCGATCCCACGCTCCAGGGCGTCGTGCAGTCGACGGTCGGGAAGATGCAACATGACTTGCGCACGCTACAAAACAAGGTCATTCAAGCCGCGAAGCGCCGCGACGAAACGCTGCGTCGTCAGTTCCACCGCGCGCAGGCGCTCACGTTTCCACTCGGCCATCCCCAGGAGCGCGAGATCGGGTTCGTCTGGTTTCTGAATCGCTTCGGTCCGGCGCTCGTGGATCGCCTGCTGGACGATCTGCCGCTCGAAATGGGCCATCACTGGGTTCTCACCGTCTAAATGAAGCATGGGCGGACCTAAAGGTGCGCCACTACACACCCTGCACCGCGTAGTGGCGGGTCTTTAGACCCGCTACACACCCTGCACCGAGTAGTGGCGGGTCTTTAGACCCGCCGGCTTGTGAAGAGCTAACAAGATAGGTAAGGAACGCCGAAATAGTGGTGAGAAGGCAGCGAGCCTGAATGCGCAAAACGAAACCGCGGAAGGCATCCTGGCCCCGCGGCTGGAGGATCAGAATTCCCGCCGGCCGCTGGCGCCGATACGCGCTTCTCGCAATCGGCGTTCCCGCGCTCCTCGCATCGGTCTTCCTCGGCTATTACTACGTTCAGTTCTCACGCATCATCGAGGCGCGCCTCCACGGCGAGCGCGATCGCGTCATCCCACGCGTCTTCGCGCGCCCGCTGACGCTGCATACCGGACAAGGCATCAGCGCAGCCGAACTCGTGGCGCGATTGAACGATCTCGGCTACACGGAGCGTCCTCGCATCGAGCGACCCGGAGAATTCTCGCTTGAAGGCGCGGCGGTCTCCGTGCGCCCGCGCGGCGGGGAGCAGGCGGCAAAGGTCGTGCGCGTGACGTTCCCGAAGCCACGCCCTTCGAAGTCCAAGGGACCCAAGCCTCCAGCGATGGCCGGCCGCATTGAAACGATTCAGGCCGACAGACATGTGCTCGACGAAGTGACACTCGACGCGCCCATGCTGACGGCGCTCGTCACGAGTTCGCGCGAAAAGCGGAGGCGTGTCCCGCTGACCGCCATTCCTGCGCGGATGCAACAGGCGGTGATGGCCATCGAGGATCACCGGTTTTTCGGTCATCCGGGACTGGATCCGATCAGTCTCGTCAGCGCGATCGTCACGAACGTCCGAAGCGATCGTCCCTATCCAGTCGGGCGCAGCACCATCACGCAGCAACTCGCGCGAATGTTTTTCTTGAGCGACGAGTTCAACGCGGAGCTGCAAAGCGGCACGCGCGGCCGAACGCTCGGGTCTTACCGGCGAAAGGTGCTCGAGATGTTCATGGCGATCATCCTCGAGACGAAAGCGACGAAGGAGGAAATCCTCGAGCTCTACCTCAACGACGTCTATTTAGGCAATCGTGGATCCTTTGCCGTGCACGGCGTGCCCGAGGCTGCGCGCATCTTTTTCGGCAAGGACATCACGAACGTCAGCCTCTCAGAAGCGGCCCTCATCGCGGGCGTCATTCAGAACCCTTCGTACCACTCACCGTTTGGACCACACGCGAAGGAGCGGCGCGACGTTGTTCTGCGAGCGATGGCTGAAGCCGATTTCATCACCGCGGCCGCCGCCCAGCGGGCCACGGCGGATCCCATTACCGTGTTGTCGCGAGCCGTCGACAACGAGGCGCCCTACTTCGTCGATTTTCTGGGAGAAGCGCTTCAGGCTGCGTTCCCTGACATCACACAGCGACCTGGCAGTCTCGACGTCTACACAACGCTCGACTTGAATCTGCAGCGTTACGCGCAAGACGCGCTGCGCGACGGCATGCTTCGCGTCGACGAAACTCTTGCGCGCCGGCGCCGCAAGCACCCGGAGCGCGCGCAAGCGGCGCTTGTTGCCATCGATCCACGTTCCGGCGAGATCCTCGCGCTCGTCGGCGGCCGTTCCTACAATCAATCACAGTTCAACCGCGCCACCGATGCGCGCCGGCAGCCCGGGTCGACATTCAAACCGTTCGTGTATCTCGCCGCCTTCGAGCGGGCGGCCGACGATGGACGCGCCGACCTCACACCGGCGACCCTCGTGTGGGACGAGCCGACGACGTGGACGTACGACAACCAGGAGTGGTCGCCGCACAACTACGAAGAGGAGTACGACGGCCAGATTACGCTGCGGCGCGCGTTGGCGCTGTCCAGAAACATCGCGACCATCAAGGTCGCCGAGCAGACCGGATTCGATCGAGTCGCGACGCTTTGGAGACACACGGGTGTCGGCAAATCCGATCTGCAGGGGTATCCCTCAATCGCGCTTGGCGTGTTCGAGCTGACGCCCTTCGACATGGCGACCGCCTACACGCTCTTTCCAAACGGCGGCACGATTCGTCCACTCCGTGCGCTGACACGCGTCGTAAGCGGTGAGGATTCCTTCGTGCCCAGGGAAGCCTCGGGGCCGGCGGTTGCACGGCCGCAAACGGCGTTTCTCGTGACCAACATGATGCGGAGTGTCCTCAACGAGGGCACTGGCGCCAGCGCTCGGGGCTACGGCTTCACGCTTGACGCGGCGGGAAAGTCGGGGACAACCAACGACCTTCGCGATGCGTGGTTCGTCGGTTTCACGCCGGAGCTTCTCACCGTGGTCTGGGTGGGCTTCGACGACAATAGCGTGCTCGGTCTGAGCGGCACGCAGGCGGCGCTGCCGATTTGGACGGAGTTCATGAAGCGCGCGCTCGCCGGCCAGCCGAGTCGCGCGTTTGAAGCACCGGAGGGCATCAGCTTCGTTGACATCGACAAAGACACCGGCCATCGGGCGTTGCCCACATGCCCGCGCGTCATGTCCGAGGCATTTCTCGCAGGCACCGAGCCGCTAGAGATTTGCGAACTTCACAAATGGTGAACTTATAATCAGACTGTGAACCACGAAGTCTTCGCGGCGCTTGGCGAAGCCATGAAAAACGGCGAAGAAGTCGCGCTGGTCACCATTGTCGATGCCAACGGCTCCACGCCGCAACGCGTCGGCGCCAAGATGCTGGTCTTCGGCGATGGTCGCATCGTTGGCACGATCGGCGGCGGATGCTACGAGAACGAGGCTATCTGGAAAGCGCGGGAGGCGTTGAAAACACGCAAGCCGTGCACGGTCCGCTACGAACTGGCGGACGATTTCGCCGCGGAGTCCGGTCTCATCTGCGGCGGGCAGATGGGCATTTTCATCGAGCCCATCGAACCCTCACCTGCGCTCTATGTTTTCGGCGCCGGCCACGTTGGTCAGTTCGTGGCCCGCGCCGCGCACGATGCCGGCTTCCAGGTGCACGTCGTGGACGATCGCGAGAAGTTCGCCAATCGCGACCGCTTTCCTGACGTGGCCAGCGTCACGGTCGACGACATCCCTCAGTGGCTGCAAAGAACCGCACTTCCCTCCTCTGCGTACGCCGTGATCCTCACGCGCGGCCATCGACACGACCTCGACACGCTGCGCGCGCTTGCCCCGCGCCGCCTGCGCTATCTGGGTTTGATCGGCAGTCGAGCAAAAGTCAAACGCATCTACGACGTGCTCGTGGAGGAAGGCGTCACACTCGAACAGCTCGAACACGTGCACGCGCCGATCGGCCTCGACATCGGGGCCGTCACGCCCCAGGAGATTGCCGTCGCCATTGTCGCCGAGCTCATCGCGGTACGCCGCGGCAAGGCAGCCGATATGTCGCAGGCATCGCTTCGCTGGATGCCGAAGCTGAATGTCCCTGCTCGTTCGTAACGCCACAATTCTCACAATGAACGACGCCTTCGACGTAATCGAGGGCGACGTGTTGCTGCAGAACGGCCGAATCGCCGCTGTCGGCGACGTGGGCGACCACACGGCGGAGCGTGTCATCAACGCCGGCGGCAACTTCGTGCTGCCGGGTTTCATTCAGACACATCTGCACCTCTGTCAGACGCTCTTCCGCGGATACGCGGATGATCTCGCGCTCCTCGATTGGCTGAAGATGCGAATCTGGCCGATGGAAGCCGCGCACACGGCCGCATCGCTTCGCGCGAGCGCACGGCTCGCTGCCGCCGAACTGCTGCTCGGCGGTACGACCGCGGTGCTCACGATGGAGACAGTGCACGACACCGAGGCCGTCTTCGAAGCGCTGGAACCAACAGGCCTCCGCGCGTTTGTCGGCAAATGCATGATGGACGCGGACGACGACGTGCCGCAGCGCTTGCGCGAACACACCCGGGTTTCGATTGATGAGAGCTTGTCGCTTGCAAAGCGCTGGAATTCGCGAGCAAACGGGCGGCTCCGCGCCGTCTTCGCACCGCGTTTTGCGGTCTCCTGCTCGCGCGAGTTGCTCGAAGAAGTGGGCCGGTTGTCATCCACCGAACAGTTGCTGGTCCACACACATGCGTCGGAAAATCGCGACGAGATCGCGCTTGTCGAATCGCGCACCGGCCGGAGCAACATCAAGTACTTCGACGACCTCGGTGTCGCGTCGTCGCGGTTGTGTGTGGCGCATTGCGTGTGGGTGGACGATGACGACCAACGACTGCTCGCGGAGCGCGCCGTCAAAGTGCTGCACTGCCCCGGCTCCAACCTCAAGCTGGGATCGGGCATCGCGCCCGTTCTCGAGATGCGCGCGCGCGGAATTTCGGTCTCGCTGGGCGCCGACGGCGCCGCGTGCAACAACCAGCTCGACATGTTCGCGGAGATGCGGCTCGCGTCCACTCTTCAGGCCGTGCGGCGCGGACCCGGTGCGCTCCCCGCGCGCGACGCTTTGGCGATGGCCACTCGAGAGGGCGCCCGTGCGCTGGGCCTCGAATCCGAGCTCGGCTCGATCGAGCCGGGGAAGCGCGCCGATTTGATCGTCATCGATCGCGAGCGGCCGCACCTCGCCACCGCGCCAGATCCCTTTTCGGCGATTGCGTACGCGGCGCGACCGAGCGACGTGCGATTGACAATTGTCGAGGGCGAGATCCTCGTCGACGACTTCCGGCTGGTGCGCGACGACCCAGCTCTGATTGCGGCAGAGGCCAGGCATCAGGCGAAGGCACTGGCGAGCCGCGCCTTTTAGAGTGAGACCCGCTCGATCGGGCTCCGCGGGCCCCGACACTCTCTGTTCACCGTTCCGCACTCGGCACTCGGCACTCGGCACTTGAATGCTATACTTTCGTTAGCACTCCAACGGTGCGACTGCTAATGACCGCTTCACTGTCCGAGCGCACCCGGCGCATTCTCGCGGCGCTCATTCGCGAGTACATCGATACCGGTGAGCCTGTGGCGTCGGCTTCTCTGACGCGAAGAGCCGGGCTGACGCTCTCCTCAGCCACAATCCGAAACGTGTTGGCTCAGCTTGAAGAGATGGGGTACGTCTGGCAGCCACACACCTCCGCCGGGCGCGTTCCAACGGATCTCGGATATCGGTTTTATGTCGACCTGCTGCTCGAGGCCCGCCGTGCGCGCAAACACGTGTCGTCAGTCGAAGTCCGGCTGCGGCAGCACGCCGGCGACGATCCGCTGATAGACGATGTGCTTTCGACCGCGTCGCATGTGCTGTCGGAAACCTCCCGGCATGTCGGCTTTGCTGTCTCCGCGGCGAACGCGAACGCGCTCTTCCACCACATTGAATTCGTGCCGCTCACCGGAACGCGCATTCTCGTCGTCGTGGTGGCGCGCGGAAATCATGCGTCGCAGAAGGTCGTGGATATTGGCGAGGTGGTAGGCCCGTCCGAGCTGACGCAGGCCGCCAATTATCTCAACTCGGAATTCTCGGGCCGGTCGCTCGAGCAGGTCCGCGAGGGCATTCTCGAACGGCTGCGCGAGGAGCGATCGCTGTACGATCAGCTGCTTGGCCTTGCGCTGCGGCTGGCCAGCAGTTCGCTTGAAAACCTGGAGCGGCCGAGCGCCGTCTGCATCGATGGTGCGTCGACGCTGCTCGAAGAGGTGGTTAGTGTCAGCGGACTGTCTCTTGCCACGCTACGGGCGCTGCTTGGTATGGTGGAAGAGAAACAGCGGCTCGTGCGACTCTTGAATGAATATATCGACGGTCCCGGTCTCACTATCGTCATCGGCGCCGAACACAACGATCCGAAGCTGCGGCCGCTCGCCCTCATCGCGTCGACGTATTTCGACGGCCGCGGGACGGGTCTCGTCGGCGTCCTCGGGCCGACGCGCATGCGCTATTCGCGTGCGATCAACGCGGTCGAAGAGGCGGCAGACGCTGTCGGCCGAGTACTGCGAAACGTGCATTAACCATGAATCACAACGACACGGTCGAGCCGATGGACGCTGCCGGAGATAAGCGCGCGTCGACGGATGCCACGGAGTCGGACCGCGAACGCGGTGAAAGCGAAACCGTCGATTCACGTGCAGCGAATACCGACGCCGATTCAGCGAATACCGACGCCGAATCGGGCGACGATCAAGACGCTGCCGCCGCAGCCGCCGATCCGGTTGCGACCGTTTCAGAAGACGCACTCGAGAAAGCACAGCGCGAACGGAACGAGTTGTACGATCGACTGCTGCGAAAGACGGCCGAGTTTGACAATTACCGAAAGCGCATCGAGCGCGATCGGCGCGAGCAGAGCGAGTGGGCGGCAGCCGACATTCTGCGCGATCTCGTGAGCGTGCTGGACGATTTCGAACGCGCGTTGAAGGCCGACGCTCCACCAGAAGCGGCGCCCTACCGTGCGGGTGTCGAGTTGATTCACCGGCATCTGTCGGATCTCATTCGGAAGCGAGGCGTCAAGCCGATTGAGGCGCTCGGCACCGACTTCGATCCGAACATTCATCAGGCAATCGCGTACGAAGCCGCGCCCGGCGCCCGCGAGGGCGAGATCACGGCCGAATTCGCCAGGGGCTACAAGCTGGGGGATCGGCTGCTGCGACCGGCGGTCGTCAAAGTAGCAAAAGCGTCGTGAGCAAGCGCGATTACTACGCGGTGCTCGGCATTCCGCGAGACGCGAGCGACCAGGACATCAAGAGCGCCTATCGGAAGCTCGCGCTCAAGTACCATCCCGATCGCAATCCCGGCGACAAGGCGGCGGAGGAGCGGTTCAAGGAGGCGGCCGAGGCGTACTCGGTGCTCGCCGATGGGGACAAGCGCGCGCGGTACGATCGATTCGGTCACGCGGCCGTGTCCGGCGTCGGCGCGGGCCCTTCGGGCATCGATCCGACGATCTTCGCCGAGTTCGAGGACATCTTCGGCAGCCTTGGCGACCTCTTTGGGTTCGGGGGCGGACGTAGACGCGCAGGACCGCAGCGTGGCGCGGATTTACGATACGACCTCGAGATCACCTTCGAGCAGTCGGCACATGGCGCTGAGACGACAATCCAGATCCCACGCCATGAGCTGTGCGAAACGTGCCACGGCTCGGGCGCTGCCCCAGGTTCAGGACCAACCACGTGCCCGCAGTGCCGAGGCGCGGGGCAACTGCGATATCAACAGGGATTCTTCACCGTGGCGCGCACGTGCGGTCAGTGCCACGGCACCGGCAAGGTGATCACGAAGCCGTGTCCAACCTGTCACGCCGCCGGCAGCGTCGAGAAGCTTCGCAAGCTCACCGTGAAGATTCCTGCCGGAATCGCGTCGGGACAGCGTCTCCGCCTGTCACACGAAGGCGAAGCCGGCGCGCTCGGCGGCCCGCCGGGCGATCTCTATGTGGTCATTCACGTCGAGGAGCATCCGTTCTTTCAACGTGACGGCAACGATCTGGCTTGCGAGATTCCGGTGAACTTCACGACGCTCGCGCTGGGCGGCGACATCACCGTTCCTTCGATTGACGGCGCCGACGTGCGCGAAACGGTGAAGATTCCAGAGGGGACCGCCACCGGCACGATGTTTCGTCTGCGCGGCAAGGGCATGAAAGATGTGTCAGGCCACGGGCGCGGAGATCTCCTCGTTACCGTGCAGGCGATCACGCCGCGCAAGCTCACACGCGAGCAACGGAAGATTCTCGAACAACTCGCCGGGGCGCTCCCGCCGCAGCAGTTCGAGCCCAAGCCGCGCGAAGCCGAGGACCGAAACATCTTCGACAAGGTCAAAGATATCTTTGGCTGAGTACGCGTGGCCGGCTCTTGTCATTGCCGCCACGCGCATCGGTCAGGAGGATCTCGTCTCCGCGGCTCTCGACGATTTTTCGCCGCGGGCCATCGAGGATCTCGTTCCTCAACCCCTCCCACCAGGCGGCCTCTGGGATCCAACGCTTCCCGCGGCCCCCAATCCACCGCCCGCTCCCTTGCACTGGCGCGTCTTCTTTTCCACCGCCGCCGATCGGCGTGCGGCCGCTGCCGACCTGCGGCAGCGGTTTTCGGACATGCAGCTGGAGTGTGTCGACATCGCGGATGACGATTGGGCGGCGCGATCGCAGCGCGCGTTGCATGCGATAACCGCCGGCCGCTTCATCGTGGCACCGCCGTGGGATGTGCCTACCGGCATCGAGACCGATGTTGTTGTGATCCTGATTGAACCGTCGCGCGGGTTTGGCACCGGCCATCACGCGTCGACGCGCCTGTGTCTTCGAGCGCTCTCCGATGTCAACGTGTCGGGAGGCCGCGTGCTCGATTTGGGGACGGGCTCGGGCGTGCTGGCGTTCGCCTGCGCGCTGAAGGGTGCCCGTGAGGTGGTTGCGGTGGATGTCGATGCGGACGCAATAGATGCCGCGCGCGCGAGCGCCCGGCTGAATGTGTTGCCGGTGCCGATCGACTTCCGCATTGTTGACTTTCGAGACGCTGCTAGCGAAGGTTCAATCGACGGCGGCTACGATGTGGTGACAGCGAATCTTACCGGCGGGATGCTGATATCTGCGGCGCCACGCATCGCCAGTCTCGCGGCAAGCGGAGGAATCGTCGTGATGAGCGGGTTTGATGAAGACGAGCGACAAGCGGTCCGTCATGCCTTCGCCGAGACGATGGAGCAAATCGCATCGTTCAGCGAGGAGGGATGGGTTGGGCTGGTTTTAAGAGCGCCGAAAACACAGAGGTAGTTTCCAGTTACCAGTTTCCAGTTCAAAGTTGAGTTCTTAGTTTTCGGAACGTCCAACTGACAACCAAACTTTGAACTGGAAACTGACAACTGGGAACTCCTTTAACCCACCGGCTTCTGCTGCCCCTTCTCCCGTCGCTGATTCCACAATTCCACCAGCCGGCGCATCTCTTTGAGCGGCTCGGGACTGTCATCCACCTGCAACCGTAGAACAACGTCGTTGTTCAGCCACACGCCCATGCCTTTTCCAACGATCAGGATGTTCGCCGACTGCATGCCGCGTGCGTCGCCGCCGCCCGCCTGTCCCGCGTCGAGCGCGGCCATCAGTCGCATCGCAAGATGGCCGGTTGTTTCCTCGAACGCTTTGACCATGTTCGACACGACCGCTTCACCCGCCAGGATGTTCCCCTGCGCGGTGCAAAACCTGCCCTGTTTGTGACCCGCCCAGGTCGTGGCCTTCGGTCCGGTATAGACGGCGGTATTCCCGTTCGCATCGATCACGGCAAATTGTCGTCCCTGTTTGGTCCATTTGTCGGGTTGCGGATCGGAATCGCTTTCCCAAATGGCCTTGACGATCGCGTCCGGGGACATTCCGGCGCGGAGCAGCGCGATGGCCTTCGGGCCATAGCTGACGTCGACGATGGCTTGAGTGGCCGCCATGCCGACCCCGGCCTCGCCCCAGAGTACGCCGTTGCCGACAGAAAACACGCGCGACTGCACAGCACCGCCGATCTCACCGGTTGCAGGATCGAAGCCGAGAATGGAAAACGTCGCGATCGAGTCCGGAAGCTGTTCAACTGTCCGGGCCTGGACCAGTGCAACAACCGTGAAGGCAATAACGACAGCGA
>Ga0137368_10006190_pt1 | contig 12581 bp, 10 predicted proteins | sample SagtaG_13_FD_104917 | JGI IMG/M metagenome (GOLD analysis project Ga0137368, IMG submission 104917) | Vadose zone soil microbial communities from Sagehorn Ranch, Mendocino, California, USA - Sage1_L_100_16 metaG | ecosystem: Environmental > Terrestrial > Soil > Vadose zone | place: USA...
GCAACGCTGCCTACACTGGCTGGGCCTCGTTTGTCGACTTCTTGATCGCCGCGTATGGGCGCGAGCGCTTCGACACTCTCTACCGTAGCGGACGCGGCCACACGCCCGGCTCGGCCGACTATGCCGGGGTGTACGGCAAAAGCCTCGACGCGCTCGACCAGGAGTGGCGGAAATGGCTGGCCGATCGCTAATTCGAGCGTCCGGGCAGGTGGTGCTCGTATTGGATATGGTGGATAATTCTGGTCCGGCCCTTTGACCGATTTCACCCGCGTTTTCACACGAATTGGGTAATTATGCCCACTGCTATGCTGCTCCTGTGGCTCATTCAGACCCCATCCAGATACCGATCCCACCCGCTCGCCTGCGATCTCGCGCACACGAGACAGAATGCACGATTTCACCAGCGACAAAATACTATGTTCGGAACGGCACAGCCACTTGCGGGTTATTAAGAATATTCGCCGCATAATTCGCCGAAAGTTATACAAGGATGCTCAAGATACAAACCTAGACATAACATATATGATAGCATTGCTATAACTTGAGTTTCGCAGATATTATAAATAGACCTGTAACCATAGAACTGCTGATGCGTACATGGTCTGGGACCGCCAATAAGTGGGAGTGAAAGCTGGCACGGTTGTCCGATGCAGAAACAGCGCAAAAGTAAATCACCTGGACCAGATGCAATTGCCGCCTGGCGTACCTGGCTGGACCATCAATATGATCCCGGCTATTGGCCGAGTAGAGGTCGCGTACCTCCAAGCTGGCATATCCTCTACAGCTGTCTGTTCTTGATGGCGGGTAGCGTGTTTTTCTTGGTAGCAATCATTGGCCTACTGAGAGGAGGTAGCACTGCTGGTGGTGAGATAATAGGTGGACTAATTGTGGGCGGGCTGTTACTTGCGTGGTCTGTGCGACTACTGCGCAAGACTCTGGCCAAACGCTCCGTCGTGCAGCGACATCGGCGGCGCAAACGACACTAGTTTACATCCGCGCCCGGATTTGCTGTTCTTGTTGCACTGCTACCTTCTACTGTACCTGTAGAAGTTACTGAAAATAGCCGGAAGGGGTGCGGAACTTCATTGATGACGACAAATGGAGCCAGGCATTGATATGCCCTTCCGCGTAATCTCGCAGGCGTGCATGACCCCAGTTAGGCTGACTGCTGTGTCCCTCCCTTATTCTCTATGCTTTAGTAAGCCCGTTGGGCTGTACTACCATTTGTAGTCCTAAAGACAGTTTAAACTCCTTGCGGTTTCGTGTTGTGTTACCGCGCTACGGAGAAATTACGATGTAGCGTTTTCGGTCAGTACGCAGAAAGACGCGCCGATACGGGGATGTCGCTGGTGGATTTAAACAGGATTCTGGTGTGGCCTTTACCGAGTGGTAAAGCGAGGTAGTCTTCCAGTAATTATGCGGATATCGTTAGTAGGTTGACGGTTAGTCTCTTCATAAGAAGACCTAGATAAAAAGTCTGCTGATGTTCTTGATATAGACAGTCACGAACGGAAAGGAATGGAATCGTGTGGTTGCCCGCAAGGGAGTAGTTTCTACCTTCACGGACGCTGATGTTGATTGTGCTCTGTCCAACAATGCAAAGTGCTCCATCGGCAGACTGATACCTGCTGCCCCAACCTGTGCTAGAGTCGTGCTCAGCACCGCGCGTCAGTGTCGCACGGGCGGCTGGAGCGCAGGCCGTTCGGTGTGTCGATCGGGAGTAGTCGTCACGGACCGGCTGCCCCGTTGAAAGTAGCATGGGAGCAAGTATCGCAATGGTAACTCTGACCTATCTGACGATGGACGAGCTTGAAGCCGGACTGGACCATATCCGGCAGTCTCCCACAGATGAAGGGCGGCTGGAGCTGATTGTGCGCCGGCCGCAGGTCGATGCGCGCGAACTCTTGGAAGAAGGTCAACTCGATCTGCACGACGGCCTAGTGGGTGATACCTGGCGAACCCGCGGCAGTTCGCGCACCGCAGATGGGTCGTCACACCCCGACATGCAACTCAACATCATGAATGCACGCGTCATTGCCCTGGTGGCGCAGGACAAAGCGCGTTGGCAACTGGCTGGGGATCAGTTGTTCGTCGACCTGGATTTGAGCGCGGACAACCTGCCACCAGGCACGAGGTTGGCGCTCGGCTCAGCCGTGATTGAAGTGACTGCTCAGCCGCACAACGGGTGCCAGAAGTTTGTTGCCCGGTTCGGCCTGGATGCCATGAAGTTCGTTAACTCGCCGATGGGCAAACAGCTGCATTTGCGCGGCATCAATGCGAAGGTCGTGCAACCGGGCACGATTCGGGTTGGGGATATTGCAAAAAAGATTGGGGTGTAATGCTAGCCTCAAACTATCGAACAGCGCCGCAGCTACAACGAGTGGTTCTCCGGGCAGGGGCCGGATAGCACCAGAGAGGAGAATGTCCATACACACTCGGTGTAGGGAGCCTTTTCTGTGGTGCGCCGCCGCTGAAGCCCAGGTCGTTAGGCCGTCTGAAGCCGAAAGGGACGCGAACATGTCCAACACCGTTGATTCGCTGATTCTGGATCTGCTGGAATGGATCGGTGCGAACGCTCGGCCGTATACCGAGGTGATCGAGGCATGGAGGACTTCCTGCCCGCGCCTGCCGGTGTGGGAAGAAGCCACCGAACGCGGCTTGATTGTGAGTCACTACGAGCCCGGCCGCGAAACGGTATCGCTTACAGCGCTGGGTGCGGAGCACTTGCACACACATCGGCATGTCGGTGTCGCCGAGTGAGAGATAGCACCCGATTGTAGGCCCGTCGGCCTGAGCTTTCGTGTCATGGAGCGGAGCGGCTTTCCTCGGTCGCGCTCTCATCTGAGAGCGCGGCAAAACCGTGCCGCAACGCAGCGTGCTGACTGAACATCACGTTGCACCCGTCGGCGGCCATGGGTCATTCTGCCGATTGAAGGTGCATGGTTTGGCCGCTGCGGGTGAACATGGATGTTGGGCCGCCTATCAACTTCGTACCTCGCGTCCGCTTGGTCTTTTACCTGAGCACGAAGTGCGCCTTGCTCTTACCACATTTTAGCTCTTCAGGACTTGCTGTAGTGCTCCTCAATGTCAGAGTTGCGCCTCGGACCAAAGCAGTGCTACATCGCACAATCGTATGGCTATTATTGGAGGTCGCTGATGCTTCGTTTGGTCGAACCAGCACCACTCTATAAAGGGGCCATCCTCGCTGCGGTGGCCGAGATGTAAGCGATCGGCGAGTGGGATATATCACCGGATGCCTTTGCGGCGCGATTTGACGACATGCTTCGTGAGCTTGCCGCCGCCAGAGACCCAGCCACGGCCCTGCCCAGCGTGCTAGCGTATGAGGACTTCTGGCTGATGGAGAAGGACATCTGGATTGGACTACTGACCCTGCGTCCCCAAATCAATGAGCAGTTCTTGCACTCGGGTGGCCATATCGGCTATGTGGTGCGGCCCTCGAAACGGCGATGCGGTTATGGATCAGTGCTGTTGCGTCTGGGATTGGACAAAGCCCGTGAACGCGGTCTCCAGCGTGTGCTCCTGACGTGCGATGAAACCAATATCGGCTCGCGCAAGATCATTGAAGCCAACGGCGGACAATTTGAAAATGCAGTTGCGGCTGCGGGACAAGCCGTCCAGAAGCTGCGATACTGGATCAGTCTCGATCAGATAACCACGCGGTGATCCTGATAAGAGAAAGGTCAGTACGCCAAAAAGCCGCAAGCACTGGACACATGCAGCATTGTGAAGTCATGGAGCATCCGCAATGACCTATACTGTCGACCCACGGGTTGACGCCTACATCGACGCCCTACCTGTTTGGCAGCAGCAGATCTGCCGCGAGGTTCGCGAGCTGGTCCACGCCGCTGACCCCGAGGTTATCGAAACCATCAAGCGCACCAACCGTCCGTACTTTGTGCTTCAGGGCAACATCTGCGCCTTGCTGGCCGCGAAAGACCACGTCAACATATTCCTCTACGACGGCGCTATCGTCCCTGATCCCGAAGGCATTATCACCGCCGGACACGACAACAAGACCGCCCGCACGGTGGCCGTGCGTCAGGGCGAAACGATCAATAGACCTGCCCTCACCGCCATGTTCAAGCACATTATTGCGAACAACCGCGCTGGCGGCTGGCGAAAGTTGAAGAGCGAAAGCTGAAAACGTTGACCAGACAATTCAGGGTAGAGTTGATGCGGTGATTCGTTCGGCCTTGTGACACAATTGGCGCGCTCGCCAGCGAATAACCTTTCACTTTACATAAACCCTTATCTCGCCCTTTTCTACTCCTCGATACCTTGCGTTGCGCTGTACTACCATTGTAATCCTAAAGACAGTTTGAACTTCTTACGATTTCGTGTTGTACTACTGGGCTACACAGATGATAGTGAATCGGCACACACCAAAACGCCCCGCATTGAGGCGTTAACGTTACTGGAACTAAGAATTCACTGCGCTGGGGCGGGTTTATCCAATTCACTACGGAGAAATGACGGTCGGATTTATCAGAAGGACATGTTTTACTGTCGCATATCTGGCTATGCTCGCCATCCCGGTAGTGAATATCCCCAGAGGTGATAGCTTCCCGCAGGATGACAGTAGGCTTCTCCTAATGGACCACCACTAGTCCACAATCGGACAAAGATCGATCAACTGCTATCATTCATCACGGCGCCTCCTTACCATATACTGGGCCAATCACTGAGACGAACGATGAACGACAAGCATGTGGCACTCTGTTTTACATGAAGTAAGGAGGTCTTCCAATGGTGGCTCGGAAGCATTTTCTGATCAATGGTCTGGGCGTGCTGGCGCTGGTGCTGGCGGCGGTCGTGGCGGCGATAAGCATTTCTGGACAGGCGGCGGCGCGCGGCGACCACAACGATAAGGCCGAGGTGCGGCTGCGCAACGCGGCCGGCGTGGAGATTGGCAAGGTGACATTCAAGCAGGAGCGGGATGGCGTGAACGTAGAGGTCGATGTGCATGGCTTGACGCCAGGCTTCCACGGTTTCCATGTCCATACTGTCGGCAGTTGTGTCGGGCCTGACTTCGTTTCGGCCGGTGGCCACTTTACCATGGCTGGGCACAACCACCCGATGCACAGCGGCGACATGGTTTCTCTATTGGTTAATCCCGATGGCAGCGCCGAGGCGAGTTTCACGACCGGCGGCTTCAAAGTCACCGACCTGTTTGATGCCGATGGTAGCGCCGTGATCGTCCACGCCGGTCCTGATAACTTCGCCAACATCCCGGTTCGCTACGCGCCGAATGGCCCTGACGCGACGACGCTGGCAACCGGCGACTCGGGCGCGCGAACCGCCTGTGGCATAGTCGAACGCGATAACTGATAGACGTTACAATTGAGCGGTGTTCTCGGAGGGGCCGCAAGGCCCCTCTCATCGGCTCCGCGCGTCAGCGTCGACGTGGAATGATGAGGACATCTACGAGCAGTCCAATGGGCAGTGGCGCATCAAGACCATGAGGGGCGATTGCGATGCGCCTGTCACTGCCCACTCTCCCGGCTGTTGAGCCGCGAGCTGTACCACCCGCCACATGACCGCCACTCCCACCTGTACGGGAGTGTACTGCTAGTTGTAATCCTAAAGACAGTTTGAACTTTCTGAGGTTTCGCGTTGTTCTACCACGTTACGCACAGACCGCCATGAGGCTTTCTTATCGGTGTTCAGCAAATGCTCATAGGGGCGGATATCGCGAGTGGAGATGACATCTTCACTAATGTCATAGAACATTGCTACTTGGCGCATATATCATCGGCCCATCCATCGCTAATCTGATCGCCGTTGAACCGCCGGATGATCGCGGTTAAGTTGCAACCCGAACTTTTCAATAAGCCCCGCCTTGACTTGGTAGAGCAATATACCGGCTCGTCAAGCACAGCGCTATCCCGATCGGGAATGCGCGAAGAACGTGGCCTGCTCCGTTTATGTAATAGGAGCCTCCTGGTACAGCGAGGCTCGCAGTTAGAGTAGCAGCGGTTTGCGCCATCCACCGTGTGAGCCATCCCCGCATGCTCTCCGTGTACCATGGTTTATTGGTTTCAACATATATATCCGTGATGAGGATACTCTCTATGGTGCGACATAGATCTACCCTACAACGTTTGGTCACGGCCATGCTGCTGTTTGTGCTGCTGGTCGCCTGCGACTCGGCGGTAAGCCAGTCGACCCCATCTGCTGGCAGCTCGCTTACGCCCAGCGCCCCGCCGGTGGCGACCGTGTTAGCAGTGACCACCACCGCAGCACCGCCACCTCCTACAGCCCTGCCAGCCACCGCCGCGCCACCGCAGATCACCGCATCGGCGTCAGCAGCGGCAACTACACCACTGCTGACGACCGAACCCGCTGCCGCAGCCACGCCGATCGCGCTCCGCAGCCTCCCGACGCCCAGTCGCGCCGCGCGGAACGAGCCCATCCCACCGCCCGCATGGTTGATCGTCAGCGATATGGCCGTCCTGGCTTCCCTTGGCGGCTTCGAATACACGATCGACCTCGGGAACGGCAGCGTCAACCCGGCGACCCGCGACGCCGGCCTGCCAGATGCAAGCTCGAACGTAGCCAGAGTGAGCCTGCCAACCACTGCACGCGCCGTCCTGGTCATTGGTACAGCTGGAATCAAGCAGGTTCGGGCCACGCTGCAGCCCTGGCCGCCTGATCCGAGTGGCAACTCCGCCAACGAGCGTGAGCTAGCGCTGATCGGGCATCGCGAGGGCGGCGCGATGGTTTATGTGCTGGAGCCGACTGGCTCCGCTGGTGACCAGTTTCTCACCGTATCCGTAAGCTTCATAGGTGGGATCCACGACCGCGACTATGCAGATTACTACTGGCGTCTCTCCCCTGCCGCCGCATCCTCGTAGGCCAGGGCGTCGGAGATGGTCGGCAATCCGCCGCCAGCGAACAATGCTGTTGGGCAGGGCTGGCAGAATGTCTTCAGCGGCGCGGGATATCGAAAAAAGCGAACTGCATGGCGGGGTGGGCTGCCCGCGGCCGTAGTGCCGCACGCTCAGCCATTACCCCGGAATGTGTGGCTAGTTCGGAGGCACACTGGCCACACGCCCGTGCAAGGGGTGGACCTCAAGAGGATTGTGGTGTGGCTGTTACCAAGTGGTGAAGTGAGGTAGTCTTCCGAGCTAGGTTGACGGTTAGATACGCCGCTCCCATGCAATAATCTTCACGACCGCTACGCTGCGCTCCAATACCGATCACTCCTTGTAATCCAGTTGCAGCTTGAAGGAGGCCGATATGAGGTCGTTATAGCCGATTCTGATGGAGACGGAGGTGTGGAACGACACGCGCATGGCCTCACGGAAGATCGGCTCTTCCTCATCTCCCGTGCTATGGAAAGAAGCACGATCTTTGAGGAAAAGCTATTCACGGGCGGCTAATGACACATGTGAACCACCACCCGTACGGTATCAAGATACTGCTGGCAAACTCAGATTCGAGCGATTTTCGCCCCACCTGCGCGTTCTACCAGGGGCACGGTAGCGGCACTCGCCCCACTTTGAGGCTGTAGATCGCGATGTGCCGTGAGCACTTCCCCACCGAAGGTAGTTTGCCAGCAGTATCGTATCAAGGTACGGCTCGCCGGTGGACAGGTAGGACGAGTACAGAAAATCGAGCCTTAGAATGGCACACACAGAATAGGACGAATGAAATTGAATGTAACAAGTCGTATCGCTATCGTGACCGGCGCTGGAACCGGTATCGGCAAACGAACGTCGCTGCTGCTCTTGGAAGCCGGGTATTCCGTCGTGCTGGCAGGCCGCCGGGTTGAACCACTGGAGCAGACGGTTCAGGAAGCCGGTGTGCCGAACTCGCGCACGCTGGTGATGTCCACCGATGTGAGCGACCCGGAAGCAGTGTCGTCGTTATTCGCGGCAACCGAGGACAAATTTGGACGACTGGATGTATTATTCAACAATGCGGGGATGGGTGCGCCCGCCGTCCCGCTCGAAGACCTGAGTTATGAGCAGTGGCGGACTGTGCTGGATATCTGCGTGACGGGAACGTTTCTTTGCACGCAGCACGCCTTCAGGATCATGAAGCAGCAAAATCCGCGCGGCGGACGCATCATCAACAATGGGTCGATTTCTGCCCATACCCCACGACCTAATTCCGCACCTTATACGGCTGCCAAACACGCCATCACCGGCCTCACCAAATCAACCGCGCTGGATGGCCGTCCATTTGACATTAACTGCGGGCAGATTGACATCGGTAACGCTGCTACTGAGATGACAGACCGCATGAAAAACGGTGTGCTGCAAGCCAATGGTACGGTGGCTGTCGAGCCGACAATCGACGTCGATCATGTTGCACAGGCGGTGCTTTATATGGCGAACCTGCCGTTAGATGTCAATGTGCCGTTTATGGCAGTGATGGCAACCGGGATGCCCTTTATGGGTCGCGGATAATCGGAGATACTGTATGAAACGGAAGGTTCCGCGTGGTAGCGTCAAGCGCAGAGCCGGGAACCCGGCCCGCCAACCTCCGCATCGTTGAGCAATCGTATGACAAGGTAGTGCATACTGTATCGACCATGGATGTGTCAGTGGATCGTGTTCGGTGAGGCAGCTGCGATGGTTGAACCATCCTTGAGCGCACATATCCGGGACTGGTACTGTTTGCATCCGATAAGAATGACCTGGGTTGGCAGATCGTCATCACACGGTAGGTTGTTAATTCTACGATCTCCTTATTACTACTTTGTCACTTTATGCTTGGTGTGAGTTCTCCATGCCACTTTCGCATTGTGATGCGATTGGTCGCTGTTACAAGCGGACGATGTCCCGTTTTGTCACCGCGCCTGAAAGCGGCGAAACTGATCTCACACCAAACATACTTTGAGTAGAGGCTCAGCGTTCAGGTTGATGCTACCAGAAGAACCGGTTTCCCGCATCCGCGCGTCGCCGCTCAGGTGATCGGCGCTTCGGCTGCGTCATCCACCGCCTCAGCGATAGCCTGCTCCAACGTCAGCGCAGCACCTGCCTTCCATGCCGCCGCGAAGGCATCCTCGCCGAGCTGGGCGCGCGCTGCTGCCATCGCTCGCTCATAGGTCGCGCGAGCAGCCGGCGGCGGTCGGCAGCCAATTGCCTGGCGCAGCCGTTCGGCGGCACCCCACAGCCGCGCCGCGCGTTCGGGCTCCTCATCCAGCGCCGCCACGCTGCCCAGCCCGGCCAGGCACCAGGCCATGTCTCGCTGCTCGTTCAGCGTCTGACTCAGCGCCAGCCCCTGCGCCAGATAGCGCGCGGCCTCGTCTAGGAGCCCCATTCCGAGTGCGGTCTCGCCCAGGCTGTGATAGGCCCAAGTTAACCCAAAAACCCGATCACCGAATGCTTGGAAGCATTCCAGGCTTTCCTGATGGAGCTGCGCCGCACGGTCATACGCCCCGCGCAGCTGCGCGGCCTGCCCAAGAGAGTGCAGCGTCATGCCGATCAAAAGGGGGTTGGCATGCTCCCGCTGCATTATCGCGGGACTCTCCGCCAGCAGTGCTTCGGCCCGCGCCGGATCTTCTTCCACAATCGCAACTTGGGCCAGATCGTTCAGGTTCTCGGCGATACTGGACGCGTTGCCCAATTCGCGGAAGATCGCCAGACTCTCGCTCAGCGGCGCCCATGCGCTGGCGCTATCACCCTGCGCCCGCGCCAGCCCTCCCAGGTGTTCCACCGCCACGGCATACCACCATCTGTCGCCGACCTCGCGCGCAAGCTGTAATGCCTGCTCATACTGGATCTGCGCCGCCGCGTAGTCTCCCGTGAACGCGAGAAATTGACCCAGCTCGAAGCGTGCGGCTGCGTGGGCGACTGTGCGCCCGACGCCGTGCGGGTGATTGAGCGAGCGCTCGAACGCAGCGATCGCCTCGCGCCGCATGCCGCGGCGGATCCAGAGAATGCGCAGCGCGCGGGTGAGCCGTAACGCGACCTCCGGATCGCCCGCTGACGTCTGACTCCAGGCCAACGCCGACCACAAGTTATCGTATTCAGGAAGCAAGTGCGCTGTCTTCGCTGGGTGCCACACGTCTGGAAAGTCCACCACGCCCAGCGTGAGATAGTAGCCGGCGTGCTGCTGGCGCAGCCGCTCCGCTTCGCCGCTGGCTTCGAGCCGCTCCAAAGCGTACTCTCGGATCGTCTCCAGCATCACAAAGCGCGGGTCGCCGCCCGGCCCAGCCACCTGCCGCAACAGGCTTTTGTCCATCAGCGCGGCGAGCCCATCCAGCACTGACCAAGAGCCCAGGAGATCGCGAGACAAGGAGTTGGCAAGTTGTTGCTCGCTCGCTTCGTCTCCTTGTTTCCTTGTACGCTTGTCTCCACACACCGCCTCAGCCGCTTCCAGCGTGCAGCCGCCAACGAACACCCCCAGCCGCGCGAACAGCTGTTGTTCCCGCACATCCAGCAAGTCGTAGCTCCAGTCGATCGCGGCGCGCAGTGTCTGCTGGCGCTCCGGCAAGTCGCGCGCGCCAGCCCTGAGCAGCACGAGCCGGCGATCGAGCCGCGCCAGCAGGGCCTCGGGAGCGAACATGCTGATCCGGGCCGCCGCCAGCTCGATCGCCAGCGGAAGCCCATCCAGGCGGTGACAGATCGCTGCCACGGCCGCCGCGTTGGCCGCAGTAAGGGCGAAGGCGGGCTGGACCGCTTGGGCGCGCTCGACGAACAGCGCCACCGCAGGCGATTGCGCGAGCGCTTCCACGTCGCCGAGTTGGGCACGGTCCGGTAGCAGCAGCGGCGGCACCGGGAAGTGGCGCTCGCCGCGCAGCCGCAACGGCGCTCGGCTGGTAATCAGAATCCGCACCCATGGAGACGCGCGCAACAGGTCGCTGATCAGCGGAGCCGCCGCAAGCAGGTGCTCGAAGTTGTCGAGCACGAGCAGCAGTTCCCGGTCGCGCAGATGCGCCGTCAATGAGACCAGCAGTGGCTGGGCGCCGACCTCTTTGACCCCCAGCACCTGCGCGATCGCCGTCGTGACCAGGGCTGGGTCTCGGATCGGGGCCAGCTCGACGAAGTACACCCCATCCGCGAAGGCGTCGGCGAGCTGGGCCGTCGCCTCCAAGCTCAGGCGCGTTTTCCCGATGCCCGGCGGGCCTGTGAGTGTGAGCAGGCGGACATCATCGTGTAGCAACTGACGCTGGATCAGCGCCAGCTGCTCGGCACGGCCGATCAGCCGCGTGGCTGGTACGGGCAGATTGGTGGAGCGGTGCGGAGGCGGGGCGGGCAGCGTCCCGCGCGCGAATCCGACGATCGCCAGCTGATCTTCTGGGGCAATCGCCAGCACATGCAGCAGCCGCTCGGCGATCTGGCGCGAGGGGCGGCGCGTGCCGGCTTCGATGCGGCGAATCGTCGTGGCCGTGCAGCCGACCTGCAGGGCGAGAGCATCCTGGGTGAGATCGAGCGCTTTGCGACGCTGTTTGAGCCATGGGCCAAATGTGTGCGGGCGATCCATCGGGATCTCCTTCTATGCCACGCCCGCGCGGTGGAAGTCTGCGCACGGCCACGACGAGGTCATGTTTTTGGATCAGTTTTTGTGTCACCTATTGTACCGCAAAACGCTGTGCTTTCCGGGCCGTCCATGGTGTAATGGTGCTACAGCGTAACGTCGGACTCGATCTTCAGCGATGTGAATGCGGAACATCACAGCAGCTGACGCGGCGCGGTTGCCGGCAACGTCGAAGGTGGTAGGCGCGGCCATGGCTTCCTCGACACTCCCTGATAGGCCTATGTTCGCGCAATCGCGCTACCGGTAGCGGCAGTGATCGGTCGGCGCGGCAGGTGCAAAGCTCATGCGACCACTATTTATACAAACTCTGGTAGGCTTGCTTATCACCGGGCTCGTGCTGACGATCATGGGCAGCAGTCTATTCGCTGTGGCGGTGCTCACGGGCGCCGCGCCCAAATTCGACCAGCAGATCATACTGGATGACCGGTACATCCTGGTGGTTCATAGCGGCCCGAGGCCCACCTGTTGGCTCTTCCCGAACCCGCCACAGCACGATTGCTTCTGGCCCGGCTCGGAGCGCAATGAGTTCTCGGTGGAGTATCTGACACCGCACGGAGTTCAGTCGCGGATCTGGTTCCAGCTGCCGGAATAGGCACACATTGCCGAAACATCCTCGCCGGATCAACCCGATTACACAAGGAGCATCATCATGAACATTGAGTAGCGTTGCGAGCCCATGCTGACTGCCCACCACGGCGGTGCGCGCCGCTGGCAGTGCCGGAGTCTCCGTTTGATCTGCAGAACCAATCGAGGCCGTTAACCGGAATGTCATACACGCACAGTACCACAGACAAAGACAGGAGTCCATCATGAATTCCAATCTGTACGCTGCCGGAACCATCAAGCGATGTTCACGCGTCGCGCTGGCTCCGGTGCTCATGTTCATCGTGCTGATCGCGGTGGCCCCCACTGCGGCGGCGCAAACGGGCCAGGCGAGCGATCCAGTCGCGGTCGTCAAAGCCTTCAACGCAGCGATCAACCGCAACGATATCAATGCGGCACGGGCACTCCTAGATCCGGCATTTCGCAAACTCGTCGGCCCTGACTCGGCCAACGCCCAGGAGCAGAAC
>Ga0137368_10006194_pt1 | contig 12574 bp, 8 predicted proteins | sample SagtaG_13_FD_104917 | JGI IMG/M metagenome (GOLD analysis project Ga0137368, IMG submission 104917) | Vadose zone soil microbial communities from Sagehorn Ranch, Mendocino, California, USA - Sage1_L_100_16 metaG | ecosystem: Environmental > Terrestrial > Soil > Vadose zone | place: USA...
GACCGGTTTGCTCGGGATCGACCACGCCTACGCCTGGCACAATATGCTCAAATACACTCGGCCGGAGCAAATGCTGGTGGGCATCGTCAAGGCCGTTATCTTCGGGGGCATTCTCGCGCTGATCAGTTGCTACAAAGGAATGAACTGTCGCGACGGCGCCGAAGGAGTGGGTCGGGCCACCACCGAGGCGGTCGTTTACGCGTGCATCACCATCCTGATCGCTAATTTTTTCCTCACGTTGTTCCTCACCCATTTGCTGGGAGCCTGATGATCGAAGCCCGCCAGCTAAAAAAGAGCTTTGGCCCTCAGCGCGTGCTGACGGGCGTGGATTTGCAAATCGATAAAGGCGAATCGGTCGTCATCATCGGACGCAGCGGCGGCGGCAAAAGTATCCTGCTCAAACTCTTGATCGGCCTGTTTCGGCCGGACGAAGGCGACGTGTTGGTCGCCGGGGAAAATATTGCCGTCATGAACGAACGCCAGTTGCTGAAGGTTCGGCGGCGATTTGGAATGCTTTTTCAGGGGGCGGCGCTCTTCGATTCGTTGACCGTGGCCGAGAACGTCGGCTTCGTACTGCAACGGGAAGGCCGATTGACCGGGAACCAAATTGCCCTCAAGGTGGATGAAGCACTGGACATGGTGGAGCTCAGCGGAACACAAGGCAAAAAACCCGCCGAATTGTCGGGCGGCATGCGCAAACGGGTCGGCCTGGCGCGCGCCATCATCTACCAGCCGGAAATCGTTCTCTACGACGAGCCCACGACCGGCCTGGATCCCATCGTTTCGGACAGCATTGACCGGCTCATCCTGCGCGTCTGCGAGCGGTTGAAAGTGACGACCGTGGCCGTGACCCACGACATGCGCAGCGCGCGCCGGATTGGCCAGCGGATCCTCATGCTTCACGAGGGACGAATTCATTTCACGGGCACGCCCGACGCCGTGTTCAGCGCCGCCGACCCGGTTGTGCATCGCTTCGTGAATGGCATCTCGGACCCGAAGGAGACGTATTTTTGATATGAGCCAAAAGAAACTCGAATGGAAGGTGGGCCTGTTTCTGTTCGCCTGCCTGGTCTTGTTGGCGTTGCTGATGGTGAATTTCAGCAAAGGCCTGACGTTCTTCAAGCCAACCTACACGCTGCGGCTCAAAACGAAGAACGTCGGCGGCATCAAAGAACAGGCGGCGGTGTTGATGGCCGGCGTTCAGGTGGGCAACGTCACCGGTGCCGAACTCGCCGAGGACGGCAAGACCGTCACCGTGTTCCTCAAAATTCAGTCGCGCTACAAAATTCACGGCGACGCGGTGTTCAACATCGACTCGATGGGATTCCTGGGTGACCAGTACGTCATGATCACAACCGGCAGGAACGAAGCCGAGGTGTTGAAGGACAACGATGAAGTGACCTGCCGCGAACCGTTCAACCTGCAGGAAGTCGCGCGCTCAGCCGTGGGCTTTATTCAACGCATCGACGAGACGGCCAGGAAACTCGACGAAGCGCTGACTCGCGTGGACCGTTATGTCTTGAACGAAGAGACGTTGACGAATCTGTCGATGACCCTCGGCAACTTCCGCCTGGTGTCGGAACGCGCCTTGACTGCGGCGGAGAAGATTGATTGGCTTGTGCAATCCAATGCCCTGCCGGTCAACACCACCCTCAGCAACCTGGTGCTGTTCTCCCGGCAACTGAACGAGCTGGCCACCGGCTTCCAGCAAGTCCTCAACACCAATCAGACGGAAGTCGCCGCAGCCGTAAAAAACATTGAATCAGCCAGCGATCTGATGAAAGGATTATTGACCGACTTGCAGGTGGGAAAAGGCTTGGCTGGCAGCTTGTTGAAAGATGACCAGCTCGAGTCAGGCGTTTCCCAACTGGTCAGCAATCTGACCACCCTGAGCAGTAATCTGAATCGTTACGGATTGCTATGGAAACCGAAAAGATTTGAAACCAGGCCGCCGTCGCCGCTCTATCCGGGCCGCGATCCGCGACGCTGAATTATGTCGCTTTGGGCATTACGCGTTTTGTTCCTGTCTCTCTGTGCGCTCGGCGGCTACATGATCAGCCAGGTCAATCCGGACTTGATCGACAGCGCGGGCTGGGGGATCGGCGGCGGATTGATCTTCGCCGGTCTGCTCATCGCCTTGGACGAATTCATCAAGGGCTTTTCGTTGCGAGCCTTTTCCGCGGCCTCGTTCGGCCTGGGGTTGGGGACTGTGATCGCGCTGTTGATCGACAATTCCGGCCTTTTTAATTACGTGGATGTAAAGGTTCGCTGGTTGATTCGGCTCTGTCTGTTTCTCGGTTTTGGCTACATCGGAATGATCCTCGCCATGCGGAGCAATAAAGAGGACTTTTATCTCATCATCCCCTTCGTCCGCTTCGCCTCCCAGAGCAAGCCGGAAAACCTCCTCGTGCTCGATACCAGCGTTATTATCGACGGCCGCGTCGCCGACCTGATTGAGGGAAACTTCATCGAAGGGGTCATCGTCATTCCTCGCTTCGTCTTGAAGGAACTGCACGTGATTGCCGACTCCAGTGACCCGATTCGGCGGGCGCGAGGCAGGCGGGGCCTGGAGGCGCTCAGCCGCATCCAGCGCAACGCGCGCAATGAGGTCAAAGTCCACGAGGCGGACATTCCGGAGGAGACCGAAGTGGACGCCAAACTGGTGAAGCTGGCGCGCGCCTTGGGGGCGAAGCTCTACACCAACGACTACAACCTCGGGAAGATCGCCGAGCTTCAATCGGTCAGCCATGTCAACATCAACGAACTCGCCAAATCGATGCGGCCCACCACGCTGCCCGGAGACAGCTTCAACCTGCGGATTGTTCGCGAGGGCAAAGACAAAGGCCAGGGAGTAGGCTACTTGAATGACGGGACGATGGTCGTCGTGAACCAGGCGCAAACCCTGGTCGGCCAGCAGGTCGAAGTGCAGGTGCAGAGCCTGGTCCGGACCGGTGCCGGCGTCATCATCTTTGCCGATGTCAAAACAGCGGTCCCGGCTTAAGTTACTGCTGAGCCGCCGGGATGGGTGACAATAGCGCGGGGCAGGGCGCGCCGTCCTTTAAATGGCATTCATTATGAAACTCGTAACTGTTTTCCAAACCTTCAATCCGGCGGAGGCACAACTGATTCGGTCCCGGCTCGAAGCCGCGGGTTACTTCGCGCAAGTTCAACACGAGCTTTCCGCTCTGAGTATGGACGGTTATTCCATGGCGGCGGGCGGAATTCTCGTGCAAGTGCCTGACGACGTGGCCGCGGATGCGCGAGCGTTGATCGATTCGCCGGGCGATTCGCCGGTATGAGCTCGGGCTGGCCTAAAGCCCTCGCCGGGCTGGAGACCCAGTTGCCCCGCGGCGAACTGTCCTTCGACGACGCCACCCGGCAGAGCCATTCCGGCGACAAGTGGTTTGCCAGCCGTCTGCCTGATGCCGTCGTGCGGCCGCGCACGACCCGTTCCGTCGTCGCCGTTCTGCGTTATGCACACAACCACCGGATTCCCGTGACTGCCCGAGGCGCCGGTTTCGGCTACGTCGGCGGTTGCGTACCCTCACGGGGTGGGATCGTGTTGTCGCTCGCGCGGATGAACCGCATCCGGGAAATCAGTTCGGATGATTTTGTCGCCGTGGTCCAGCCCGGTGTCATCACCCAACAATTGCAGGAACGTGTCGAAAAAATCGGGCTCTATTACCCGCCCGACCCGGCGAGCCGGGCCAACTGCAGTATTGGCGGCAATATCGCCTCCAATGCCGGCGGGCCGCGCTGTTTGAAATACGGTGTGACGCGCGATTATGTGCTGGGCCTGGAAGTCGTGTTGTCGGACGGCGCGGTGGTCCGGCTCGGCGGACGGACACACAAAAACAAGACCGGCTTCGACCTCACCCGGCTTTTTGTCGGCTCGGAAGGGCTTCTCGGAATTGTGACCGAAGCCACCTTGAGGCTCGTGCCGCTCCCGCCGTTTCGGGCGTGTTTGGCAGCGGGGTTCGGATCAATGAAGGCGACTGCGCGCGCGATGCGGTCCGTATTTGCCGCGGGCGTGCTGCCCAGCGCGCTCGAAGTTGCCGACGCGTTCACGCTGGCGGCGGCGCGCCGGCGCACCGGAAGCAGACTCCTGGAAGGATGTCGGGCTCACCTGATCCTCGAGTTGGACGGACACGAACGGTCCGTTCGTTACGAGTTGCGCCAACTGGAAAGGATCCTCCGCACGCACGACCCGCTTTTCGTGCAGCGGGGCTACGGCACGGGCGGCTGCGAAAAGTTCTGGCAGTTGCGCCGCGAGTTCTCCGACGCGCTTCGCGACACCGGCCTCACCAAGCTCAACGAAGACATCGTCGTGCCGCGCGGGAGATTGGAAGACCTGTTCAAATTCACGGAGTGGCTTCAAAAGAAGCATCGTCTGCCGATCGCCTCGTTCGGCCACGCGGGCGACGGCAACATTCACGTCAATGTCATGCTCGACGCGGCGCAACCCGAGGCCGTAAGACGAAGCAAGGTGGCGCTCGACGAGCTGTTCAACCAGGTGCTCGCCTGGGGCGGAGTTATCACCGGGGAACATGGCGTGGGTCTGGCCAAGAAGCGCTGGTGGCCGGATGCCGTGTCAAAAGAGGTTCGAGCGTTGCATCGTGCCATCAAGGACGCGTTGGACCCGGCCGGCATTCTCAACCCCGGCAAGTTTGTCTGACAGCGTGTTTGGAAAATCGTTTTTGGTAGCACTGGCAACCTGCCTGTGCCGTCCGGCGACTCGCTGGACGGAAGGGGAGTAAACCTATCGGGATGGCCTTTCCCAACGCCGCTCTACTTCGGCACCAGTGTGTCCTGCCGGGAGGTTAGTAGTCGAACTGCTCTGCGGTCTCCGCCCCCGCGTTTTTGGGGTCCTCACCCCATAGATCGACCGCGTCGGGCCGGTCTTCAATCCGCTCTGTTGCTCTCTGGGGTGGGCGAACACAAGCGAGTAATCGATCCGGCGGCATGAACAACAAAACGCGACTCTGGAGTTGCGCATGGATTTCATTCATCTGCCCGGTCCTCCCAATCCTCGGAGGTCCAGTCGGCACAATTCACTATCCGGACCTGGTAACCCTTCCACCGTCTGACATCAGGATCGACTACGACCCCAACACACGGCGGAAACTCATCCGGTTCTCAAACAGTATCGTCAATCTGGGCGAAGGTCCCCTCGAGGTAGCTCCGCGGAACAACCCCAATAATGGCACGACCGAGGCCTACTAGCACCTTTACACTCAGGATACCAACAACAACTGGCTGATCGTGAGCACAAACCGCGTGGGCACTTTCGTTTTCCACCCGGCACACGATCATTGGCACTTCGAAAACTTCGCGCGCTATGAACTTCACAACCTTTCGGCCGATGGTTCCGTGGGCGGCAATGTTTACGCCTCCGCCGACAAGGTCAGCTTTTGTCTGATTGACGAAGTCTCTTTCCTTCCCAAACCCAGGAGCCTCCCGGCTTATTCAGGCTGCAATCAAATCCAACCCCAGGGCATTTCGGTCGGCTGGGTGGACGTGTATCCCTCGTCGCTTCCCGATCAGAACCTTGACGTCACCCGGATTCCGGAAGGCGATTATTGGCTCGTCTCCACTGCTGACCCGGACAACTTGATCAACGAGGGCGGCGGTCCCAGCGAAAACAACAACACGGCGGCTGTCCGCGTGCACATTGGAAGAGACATCGTCTGGCTTGATGATTCGCTGCCCGAGCTGGCCACCTCCGGGGCGTCCGGCGGCGATTCTTGGAAATGGATCAGCCGCGACCCGGCGCCGTTCTCCGGAAAGCTCGCGCATGTGTCGGCCGCCAGCGCGGGCGTCCATGGGCATTTCTTCAATGATGGCACTGCTACGCGAGTCATCAACACCAACGACAGCCTGTTCACCTACGTCTATCTGGATCCAGCCAACCTTCCAAGTGAAGTGATGGTACAATGGGCCGACTCCAATTGGGAGCACCGGGCCTATTGGGGAAGGAATGATATTCCTTTGGGAGCCGATGGAACGGTGAGCCGTCGTTTCGTGGGACCGCTTCCGCCAGCCGGGCAGTGGGTTCGCCTCGAAGTGGCCGCGAGGGAGGTCGGCCTGGAGGGCAGCATGCTCGCCGGAATGTATTTCACGTTGCATGACGGGCGCGCAGCTTGGGATTACTCAGGTGTTGCAAGTGCGCCGTCCGAAGGCATCCGGCCCTCGGACGTCAAAAATGTGCCGCCAGTCCTCAGGTCTTATTCCGGGTCTGCCTACGGGATCACTTTCGAACTGACCGATGGCACTACCAAGGTCGAGGCAGACTCCATTCGCCTGACGTTTGATGGCACAGCCGCGATCCCCTTCATCAGGAAATCCGCGGCTGCGACCTCCATCAACTACGATGCGGCTGCCTTGTTGGCGTCCGGCTCGAGCCATAGCGTCGGGTTGGAATTCTCCGACTCAGCCACACCATCGGAGATTCAGTCATACCACCTGGACTTTGTTGTCCCGGTTTATCTGTTCGTGCCGGCTGAGTTCGCGACCGCCTCCGGTGAGGTCGATCAGAAAAAGCCCGGCTTCAAAATCCGTCCGTATCAAACCCAAGCCGACAATCCCAGCAGCCTTGCGTGGACCGAAGACCAGCTCGCCGGGTTGAAGGGCCCAAACCTTGCAAACCTCTCGGGCGCGGATCGGGACGGATATTACTCGCGGGAGTCGGTGGTCAACTTCGCCATCGGCGGAGAGGCGGGCAACTTTCCCAACGATGATCCGGTTCCCGGTTTCCCGGGTGCCGGGCTGCGGGACGGTGGAACGGGCAACTCATCCCTGGAAGTGCTTACCTTCCTGGAATTCCCCGTGCCCGGCTTTTACCTCATGGGTGTCAACAGTGACGATGTATTTCGCGTCACTACCGGGGCAAACCCATTGGACCGGTTCTCCGTGAAACTGGGGGATGTCGATGGTGTTAGCCATCCTGTTGAACAACTCGTCACTCTCCTGGTACCGAAAGCCGCCATCTACCCGTTCCGTCTCGTCTGGGGGAACGCGGGCGGCAAGGCGAATCTGGAGTGGTTCACGCTCAATAACGGCACCAAAGTGTTGGTCAACGACAGGCACACTCCGGGTTCGGTCAAAGCCTTTCGCGACGGCAGCGCTCGCCCGTATGTGAAAACCGTCAGTCCGAGTCCGGGGACGGCCGACGTGTCCGCCACAAACGGCATCCGTATCACGCTGGTGGATGGAGACCCGCTACAGGTTGCGACTGGTTCCATTCAGCTTTTTCTAAACGCTCAACCCGTGCAACCCGTGGTGAACAGAAACGGGTCGATTACAACCGTCACCTACACTCCGCCCGTGAAGTTCGCACCCGCGTCCACAAATACCGTCCGCCTGGTTTACGCGGATAGCGCCTCTCCACCGTATCGGACGACCAACGAATTTACCTTCATCGTCGCGCCGGACATCGACGTTTTGATTGGCCCGAATTCGACTCAAGTCTGGCGCTACAATCAATCCGCGTTCGACTTCGGCATCGGCTGGACGGACCCAAACTTCAACGACGCTGACTGGCCGTCCGGGGCTGCCCTGTTCGAAGGCCGGATAGGCACATTGCCAGAGCTGCCCGAACCGGTTCGCACGACCTTGACGACCAGCAGCACGATCATTACCCATTATTTTCGGACGCACTTCAGCTTCACGGGCAATCCTGGAGCCGCCCGACTGAGCATGCGCTGCGTCATCGATGATGGCGCGGTCTTCTATTTGAACGGCGCGGAGATTTATCGCGTCGGCATGCCGGCCGGGCCGATTACCGCCACCACGCTCGCCGTGCGAGACGTCGATGATGCGGGATACGAAGGCCCTTTCGAGCTTCCCGTTCGTGGCCTGGTTCAGGGCGACAATGTTCTGGCCGTTGAGGTTCATCAAAATTCTCCCATCAGTTTGGACGTCACCATGGCGGTTCAACTCCTCTTAATTGCTTCAAATCCAGTTCGAACCCGGATCGACTCGATTATCCCCGCTCCGGAGGCCCTCGATGTGCCGCAAGACACCCCGATCGAAATTGTGCTGCTGGACGGCACCCGGAAAGTTCGGCCCGAATCCATCCGGTTGTTTGTCAACGGCCAGTCCGTCAGGCCAACAGTCAGCCAACCGGCCGGCGGCGCATCGACGAAGATTTATTATCGCCCCGACCGGATTCTCCCGCCCGAGTCCACGACCGCCGTAAAGCTGGAGTTCAGCGATGACGCTACGCTCCCCGAGCTGACCATCAGGGAATTTCGTTTCACGACGCAGCCCGACATAACGATGCTCGTCCCGACGGACGGCAGCTTGGCGTGGCGTTACGATGATTCCGGCGCGGATCGGGGGACCGCGTGGAAAGAAAAGTCCTTCGATGACATCGCCTGGAAATCCGGTCTTCCTTTATTCGCGGGCATGATTGGAATGGTATCCTCCTTCTCCGATCCCATTCGAACGATCCTGACGGTCGCACCCAACCGAACCAACTTCTACTTCCGCACGCATTTCAACTTTTCTGGTAATCCGGCGACGGCAAAATTGAAAATGAAATGCCTGATCGATGACGGCGCCGTCTTTTATCTGAACGGTACGGAAATCTATCGCCAGGATATGCCGCCGGGGCCAATCGCGGCTTCGACATTCGCCGCCCGAACTGTGGAGGATGCTCGGTATGAAGGCCCTTTTGACATTCCGGCGAACAGCCTGGTGGCGGGGGATAATGTGCTCGCCGTTGAAGTCCATCAGGATTCTCCGAGCAGCCTGGATGTCGCATTGGGTGTTCAGATGTTTGTGCCGGGATCGTCTTTCCCTCCGGCGTCAGCATTCACAAACGTTGGGTTGGTTGGATCGAACCTCCGAATCGAGTGGGTCGGATCTGCCCAGTTGCTCTCGGCGGAAGCCGTTACCGGTCCATGGACGGAAGTGACAAATGCTTCGAGCCCGTTCATTGTCGCGCGGGACAGAGCCATGAAATTCTTTCGACTCATGCCGTGACTCGAATACGCTAGTTCGCTGTGTATCTCGCCAAGTGCGGCCCCAGACTTCCTGGCTCCGTGGAAAAACCCGAACTCGCCTCTCGGGCCGGGGACATTAAATGATGCGGTCGCATTATTTAATGTCGCAAAGCTATGGCTCACGCATTTTCTGCACGGCGGACTCGCGCCCCAGCGGGTCCCCGGGCGAATTCGCGGGGGCTCAGCGTCGCTCGCCCGACGCGCCGCCAATCAGCACCACAAACTCGCCTTTCGCCCCCCCCTTGCGAACTCGCCCGAGCAATTCGGCCGGTGTTCCGCGCAGGAACTCCTCGAACTTCTTGGTTAACTCCCTCGCCAGCACGACGGTGCGGTCGGCAAAAAGTTCACTGAGCTCGCCGAGCAGTTTCTCGATCCGATAAGGCGACTCATACAACGCCAGTGTTCCTTCGACTGCCTTCAACGTTTCCAGCGTCTTGCGCCTCGGACCGGACTTGTGCGGCAGGAAGCCGACGAAGTGGAATTCGATGGTCGGCAGACCGCTCGCCGTCAGGGCGGCGATGAGGGCGCATGGTCCCGGCACAGCCTCGACTCTAAACCCCGCTGCTATTGCCGCTTTGACCACTCGCTCCCCCGGATCGCTGATGCCTGGGCTGCCCGCGTCGGTAACCAGAGCCACTGTGCTGCCGCGGCGCAGACGCTCCAGAATCTCTTGGCTCCGCCTGGCTTCGTTGAACTGAAAATAGCTCAGCAGCGGTTTGGAAATCCCAAGATGCCTCAACAATTGTCCGGTGCGGCGCGTGTCTTCCGCCGCCACCACGTCGCATTCCTTCAACGTGCGCACGGCCCGCAGCGTGATGTCTTCCAGGTTCCCAATCGGCGTAGCCACCAGATAGATCGTCCCGGGTGTCAGCGGCGGCAACGTTTTTTCCATCCCCGGATTGAGCCATGAATCCGGCCACGATCAAACTCGAAACGCAGAACACTTGACGCCGTGGCAACGGCCTGACCGCGCGTCGGCGTGGTGTAGAAGGTTCCTGTCCTCGATTCTCTCCACGCCGTTCGAATTCTACTTTGCGTGTCCGGACTCCGGGAAACCTACAGCGTTAGCGTCGCGCAGGGAGTGTCCTGGGAGGTCGATTCCACGCGCACGTGGGCTGCTCCGATTTTTTGAAGTCGCTCGCCTACGACCTCGTGCGCCAGCTCGGGCCGGTTACAGTCGCGGCTCAAATGCCCAAGATACAGGTGGCGCAAGGCAGCCGAGACGATCTGCTCGGCTGCTTCCGCCGCGGCGTCGTTCGAAAGATGCCCGTGGCGGCTGAGAATGCGCTGCTTGATGCTCCAAGGCCGGCGCGTGTCTTCCTGCAAAAGCTTCACATCATGATTTGTCTCGAGTAGCAGCGCGTTCGCGGCGCGAACGCGCTGGATCACCAGTTTGGTTGCGTGCCCGAGGTCCGTTAAAAAGCCGATATTGGCGGACGCGGTACGGAGCAGGAAGCCGACGGGATCGTACGCGTCATGAGGAATAGAAAACGTGTCCACCGAGATATCGCCGATTTCAAATGTCGCCCCCGTGTTGAAGATCCGGCAATCGAACCGGGTCTGGAGCTGCGCTTCGATGGCCTCCTTCGTGAGCCGGTTGCAATAAATCGGGATTTGCAGCCTGGCGCTGAGCGGGGCCAGTCCCTGAATATGGTCGCTGTGTTCGTGGGTGATCAAAATGCCTTGAAGGCTCTCCGGCGTGCGTCCGATGGAAGCCAGCCGGTGGCGGACTTGGCGGCCGCTGAAACCGGCATCGATGAGCAGACGCGTCTCCTCGGTTTCCAAATAGGCGCAATTACCGGCGGAGCCGCTGCCAAGAATCGTTAAACAGACAGGCACGACGCCGACGTTAGGCCGGGCTAGCCCTGCCGGCAACCCTTTTGCCTTCTGCTTTTCGAGGGCAGCCTCTGTTTGGCGCGCCGGAGCCGCGCTCACGGTCCGCGGTCCTGCAGGCCCCCCCAACCTCGCCGGAAACAGGCCGCGTCCAGTCTCCCACGTCCGCACCAGCGTCAAACGGTGCCGCGATATGAAAGGTCGAGCGCCGCGAAAATGTGCGGCGCGCCCACATTTTTGCCGAAAGCGGCTCCGATCGGGCGATCCCCGTCGTGATGCCGGGAGCACGCCTTATGCTGCAAAGTTCTTGAGCTATTCAAGCAGCCGTCTATCATCACTGCCATGGCTCAGGGCCTCCATCTCTCCCAGAAGATGACGCTGTCGCAGGTGCTCGCGCCGCAACTGCAACAATCGCTCGCTCTGCTTCAGGCGCCGACCCTCGAGCTCAAAGCAATGGTGGAGCAGGAACTGCAGCAGAACCCGGTGCTGGAGGAGCTGGTCGTGTCGGAAACCTCGCAGGAGGAGCGCGAAGAACGGGACGGCGAAACCAGCAGCAGCACTCTGGCCGACCCGACGGAACCGCCGGCCGATGTGACCTACGATCCCGCCACGGAAAAGGATTCCAAGGAGCCGGTGGACGATTTTCAGGCCGAGTTCGAGCGGCTGGCGCAGCTCGACCAGGAATGGCGCGATCACTTTTCCCAGACCAACATCCCGATGCGCCAGAGTCAGGAGGAAGACGAAAAACGGCAATTCATGCTGGACTCGCTGGTCGCCGGCACGTCCCTGCAGGAAAACCTGATCGAGCAGGTGCGCCTCTCTGAGCTCAACGACGAGCAGCGGCAGATTGCCGAAATGGTCATCGGGAACATCGACGATTTCGGTTACCTTCAGTCCAGCGCGGACGAACTGGCCTTCGCGACCAGCATTGCGTCCGAAAGAATCCAGGAAGTCGTTCGGATCATCCAAACGTTCCATCCGGCGGGCGTCGGCGCCCGGGACTTGCGGGAATGCCTGCTCTTGCAGCTCGAGCGGGAGGGCCGGAAAGACACGCTGGAGTACCGCATCGTGGACGAGTACATGGAAGCGCTCGGAAAGCGGCGCATCCCGGAGATTGCGCGCGGACTGGACGTCACGGTCGAGGAAGTCCAGGAAGCGCTCAAGCGCATCGCGAATCTCGAGCCGCGCCCCGGGCGGGCGTTTGCGCCGGACAACAATCAATACATCCTGCCCGAGGTGTTCGTTCACAAAGCGGGCGATGATTTCGTGGTCAGCACCAATAACGATCACGTTCCGCACTTGCGTATCAGCAACACCTACAAGGATCTAATGGCGCGCTCGGAGACGCTGCCGGAGGAACGGGAGTGGATTCGCGAGAAAATCCGCGCCGGAAAATTCCTGATTAAAAGCCTTCACCAGCGGCAGAACACGATTGTGAACATCGCGAAAGAGATCGTGAGCCGGCAGCGCGAATTCATGGAGAAGGGGGTGGCCTTTCTCAAGCCGCTGACCATGGTGCAGGTGGCCGAAGTGGTGGGCGTTCACGAGACCACCGTCAGCCGCGCGGTGTCCGGCAAATACATCCAGACCCCGCAAGGCGTCTTCGAGATGAAATACTTTTTCACCTCGGGCATCCAGACCGCTGGAGGCGTGGGCATCTCGAACACCAGCGTCAAAGACATGATCGCCGAAATGATCAAAAAGGAAGACCCATCAAAGCCTCTCTCGGACGAAGA
>Ga0137368_10006197_pt1 | contig 12570 bp, 16 predicted proteins | sample SagtaG_13_FD_104917 | JGI IMG/M metagenome (GOLD analysis project Ga0137368, IMG submission 104917) | Vadose zone soil microbial communities from Sagehorn Ranch, Mendocino, California, USA - Sage1_L_100_16 metaG | ecosystem: Environmental > Terrestrial > Soil > Vadose zone | place: USA...
CCTGTTCCTGCATCGAGGAGGATCGTTCGTTCTCCAGCCTGGACTTCGACCGAGGCCGTATTGCCTCCATACTTTACTGTTCCCACGCCAGGGGCAGGGTAACTTCCACGCACGCCCCAAAATTTAATTCTCAGTGCATCAGACATTCCACACCTCCGCATTAATGTGTAATTCAGGTTATGCTTTTATTATCTTCCTTATAGAATTTTTCTCAAGGAAAGTTTTCGCAAGGAAGGTGGGAAATATTTCACAGATATATCGCGCTGAGCGGAGCCGCGCGCTTCGATTGCGTAGCACTCAGCGCGAAAGAAGGATGAAAATTAGAAAATTTGTGCTATACTTACCTTTCAATCAAAACCTTCATGTTTTCACCTGCACTGGCGGTGCAGGTCTTATGGTGAACGAATATGTCCGTGATCCGCTCTTCTGATATCGGGAATTACCTCTATTGTCGCCGGGCCTGGTGGTACAAAAAACAGGGCTTCGAATCCGAAAACCAGACCGAACTTGCCTCTGGAACCGAACTCCATCGCCAACACGGACGAAAAGTCCTTGCCTCCAATCTCATGCGTACGCTGGGATTGGTTTTGATTTTTGTGGCAATGATTCTATTAGTGGCTTATTGCACGATGCAAATTCTGTGAGATGTTATGTCTGTTTTGAATCAACTTGCCTCTTCCTTAGGTCGCCGCGACGAAACTCCAAATGAGGAATTGGCGCGTGATTTGGCTGCCAAGAAGGATAGAAAAGGTATCCATGAACTTGCCGAAAACTTGTGGAACAAAGATAAAAATATTCGGGCTGATTGCATCAAAGTTCTTTATGAAATCGGATCCATCGAACCAAAACTGATTACTGATTACACCCAAGAATTCGTCAAACTGCTGCGCAGCAAAAACAATCGACTGGTCTGGGGTGGGATGACTGCGCTTGCCGAAGTCGCAAAGGCAAATTCTGATGCAGTGTTCAAATATTTGGATGAAATCAAAAAAGCCAAAGAGACCGGCTCTGTCATTACCGTGGATAATGCCATCTCTACTTTGGCTTACACTGCCGCAACAGACAAATATAACAAAGCTATCTTTCCTTATTTGCTAAAACATCTCTCTAGTTGTCGCCCAAAGGAAGTGCCACAGCATGCAGAGAAAACACTGCCAGCTGTGAATTCATCCAATAAAGCTGACTTCATCAAAGTTCTTGAAAAGCGGATGGAAGACCTATCGGGTTTGGGATTAGCCCGCATAAAGAAGGTCATCAAACAGGCTAATACCTTGTAATATGTCAAAATGAGTAAACTGATTGAATTCTTGTTCGGTTCCATATTAATTACCGTATCGACGATTGCATTAATCTTTTTCTCCATGCTTCATTACATCTTAAGATCTGGGGGTATTGCCGATTGCGTTTGGCATAGTTCAGCAAAAGCCTGGGTCGACTCGAATCGTGATGGGCTTGTAAACCATAGTGAACTGCCGCTTCGTGACGTAGTAATTCACGTGGATGATGTTGAGAATCATCTTTTCGATGTAGGCTGGCCTGCTACCACGGATCAATATGGAGAGGTGCAGCTCAATGTCTCGATCCCGGATTGTTCAAATAGTGTTTTCGAAATCTATGCAGATCTCCCGGAGGGTTTTCGTATGACAACCAGACCCCGCATCGAAGTCAATCAGGATTTTTGGGGAAGCTTGGGCACAGAAAATACTTATTATTTTGGTTTTATTTCTGACAAGTGAATTGAGCCATATGTTATACGTTGCCCTTGCTCTCCTTTTTCTTGCGATTCTGTTTTTCTGGCAATCCAATCGCCAGCGTCAAGCCGCTGGCTTGCCGGGTGGACGTGTCATTTACACGGACACGCGCGGCTGGGGAAAATTAGAGAAACCTCTTTTTTATCAGGCGTTAGGTTTGACAGGGAAACCTGATTACCTCATCGAACAAAATGGACAGATCATTCCAGTTGAAGTGAAATCGAGGCGTGCACCTGAAGCACCGTATGATTCGCATATATATCAATTGGCTTCCTATTGTTTGCTGGTCGAAAAAACCTATGGCAAGCGCCCGCCATATGGCATCATCCATTACAACAATCGTGATTTTGCCATTGATTACACCCAGGAATTGGAATCTTCCCTCCTGGACCTCCTGGCTGAAATGAAACGTGACGAGCACAAAAAAGAAGTCCCACGGTCGCATGAACAGGCTTCGCGTTGCGCGCGCTGTGGGTTCCGGAAAATCTGTGACCAACGTTTGGTATAGGGAAATAGTAAGTATTTATGAATAAGTCAAGCAGCGTGCCTGGGCTGTGTACATGGATACCCGTATCCCTTATAATTACTTTATTATGCCCGATGCCTTCATCCCGCAGCGACCCGTTGTTGCCGCTTATCCGAAGATGCCCGAGGCTTTTGCGGAAGTAGATGCAATGTCCAAATATTTCAAAGAAAAAGGGATTGAGGCTCCATTTGGTTCCCTATATGATGAGGCTTTGCGCAAGAGAGTTCGACGCGGCGAGTTTGATATGCTGATCGTGGCAGGCGGTGACGGAAGCGTGCTGCGCGCTGGGAATCTGTGTGCTCCCAGCCAGGTGCCAATCCTCGGCGTGAACCTCGGAAAGCTAGGATTTCTAATCCAGGTGGAGCGAGATGATTGGCGCAAGTACTTTGACAAACTACTGAACGGCGAGGCCTGGATCGAGAATCGCATGATGCTTCACGCTGAACATATCCGTTCAGGTGAGTTGTTGGGCGTTTGGGACGCCTTGAATGAAGTTGTGGTGGGTCGCGGGCAGAATCTTCGCCCGATTCGTTTATCGGCTTCGGTGGATGGACGTCACTTGACGAGCTATGTTGCCGATGGACTCATCGCATCCACTGCTACCGGGTCAACGGCGTATGCCCTTGCTGCTGGCGGACCGATCCTCCCGCCTGAATTACGCAATATCCTGCTGGTGCCGATTGCGCCGCATCTTTCTGTAGACCGGGCAGTTGTATTAGCCGAAGGTTCAACGGTCACTATGGAAGTGAATGGCGAAAACGCTGTTTTGAGCATTGACGGTCAGGCACCCATCGCTTTAATGCCAGATGATCATGTGGATGTACGCGCGGCGGAGGTCACTGCGCAATTTGTGCGCTTTGGAGATCCTGGCTATTTCTATCGAAATCTTACCGCTCATATGAATGAAAATTCTTTAGGATTGCCCCGATGAAGCTTTTTAACCACGAAGGACACGACACTTGCGCCGTACGATTTGCTAAGCAAATCGAAGTGCAGGTGAGATCACTAAGGTTTAACAAATGATGAGCGAATCGCATTTTCACAGATTTTCCTTCGTGTCCGTGGTGTCCTTCCCTGGCACCGTGCGGCTTAAGCCGTACCAGGGCAGGTGTGTGTTTACATTATCTTTAGGATTTTTCAATGACCGAATCAACAACCGAAACTTTGTATTGCTACGTCCATCCCACACGCGAGACATCCCTGCGATGCAACAATTGTAATCGTCCAATCTGCACGGCTTGTGCGATCCACACACCGACTGGCTATCGTTGCCGGGAATGTGTGAAGGGTCAGCAAAAAGCGTTCAACACCTCCGAATGGTATGACTATGTTTCTGGCTTTATTGTTGCGATGCTCCTTTCTGCCGTCGCGGCGTTCCTTGTTACCCTTATTGGTGGGATCGGCTTCTTTGGCTGGTTCCTGATTGCGGCGGGTGCGCCAACTGCTGCCGTGGCGATCGCGGAAGGTGTGCGTCTTGTAACGGGCAAACGACGTTCACGTCCCTTGTTTATGACGGTTGCCGCGGGTGTTATCGTTGGCGCGCTGCCTGTGATTCTGTTTCAGGTACTGAGTACGAATCTATTTGGCATCCTCTTTCAAGTAATCTATCTCGTGATTGCTGTCCCTGTTGTTTACTCCCGACTTTCTGGAATTCAATTGTTCAGATAACCTCTACCTACTCTAAAAACCTATGCTTACCGAACTCCGTATTCACAATTTTGCGATTATCGACCAGCTCGATCTACGTTTTGGTCCCGGCCTCATCATCCTCACCGGTGAAACCGGCGCGGGCAAATCCATCATCCTCGATGCTGTGGTTATGCTCATCGGCGGCAAAGCGGACACGACTTATGTGCGCACCGATTCAGATGCCGCGTTCGTGGAGGGCGTGTTCCATCTCAAAGGTCCGGAAAAAGAAGCGGTGCACTTTATCCTGCAGCGCGAAGAATTGATGGATGATCCCAATTATGTGGTCTTGATGCGCGAAATCCGCAAAGAGGGACGCAGTGTGGCGCGCGTCAACGGTCGGACGGTCAACGTCTCTTTGCTGAAGGAATTGGGCGCTTTGCTGGTGGATATCCATGGGCAGGCGGAACATCTTTCCCTGCTCGATTCGCGCGCCCATTTGGGCCTGCTCGACCGTTATGCAGAGGTGGCTCAACCTCTCAGTGACTATCGTCAAACCTATCATGTGTTGCTGAACTTGCGCCGCGAGTTGAACGATTTGCGAAAAGCCCAGGCGGACGCAGAACGCCGCGTGGACATGCTCACATATCAAGCGGAAGAGGTGGAAGCCGCGCGTTTGAAGCCAGGCGAAGATGAAGAACTGCGCAAGGAACGTGACCGACTGGCGAATGCAGAGTCACTTTCGCGCAATGCCCAGGAGGCGCTGGCTGTTTTGGAAGAGGGTTCGCCTGAGACTCCCGCCGCAACTGATTTGGTGGGGCAGGTTGCACAGGCATTGGCTGCGCTGGCAAAAATTGACTCGGCCCAAAATGAGATGGCGAATCAGGCAGAGATTTTGCTGGACAGCATGTCTGACCTCATCCACAGTCTGCGCGATTATCTTGAAGAAATAGAATTTAATCCGAAGCGGCTGGATGAAGTGGAGGAGCGCCTCGACCTCATCCATTCCCTGGTACGCAAGTATGGCGGCAGTATTCCGGCAGTCATTGCCTATGGTGCGGAAGCACGCAAACAGTTGGAGACGATCACTACGGCTGGAGAACGGATCGAAGAACTCGAAACGCAGGAAGCAAAATTATTGGAGAAGCTTGCGAAGCAGGGCAGTATCTTGAGTGAGAAGCGCAAGGCTTCAGCAGTAAAAATGGGCAACAGCATCGAAGCGGAACTCGACGATCTAAGAATGGAAGCTGCCAGATTCAACGTGGATTTCCAAACCAGGCCTGACCCGAACGGCGTACCCGTCGAAAATGGCACGCGGATTGCCTTCGATCAAAATGGATTCGATAAAGCTGAATTTTTTATCGCGCCCAATCCTGGTGAAGGGCTTAAACCGCTGGCGAAAATCGCTTCCGGTGGTGAGACATCGCGCCTCATGCTTGGTTTGAAAAATGTGCTTGCCCGTGCCGACGAAGTACCCTCCTTGATCTTCGACGAAATTGACCAGGGCATCGGCGGGCGCGTTGGCATGACGGTGGGGCAAAAACTTTGGAATCTCTCGCGTATGCATCAGGTCTTTTGTGTGACACATCTTCCGCAACTTGCAGCGTTTGGCGATGAGCATTATCAAGTACAAAAATTCATTCAAGGCAATCGCACCTTGACGCGCGTCGAACGTCTCGATGGCGAACCGCGCCTGCTGGAACTCTCGCAAATGCTTGGTGAAGTGGGCGAAGGGACTCTCCGCTCCGCACATGAGTTGATGCAAGTGGCAAGGCAGATGATCATGGGGAAGTGATTTTTACCACGGAGACACGAAGGCACAGAGAATTTAAAATCTGCGTGCCTTCGTGTCTCCGTGGTTCAATTCTTGATAGTCGCAATTAAGAAAATCTAAAAAGCACAGGATTTTGTCCTGTGCTTTTTGCTCTAAGGTATCTATTCAAAATCAACTTATCATGTCATTCTGAGCGCAGCGAAGAATCTCTTACGTGAAAGCACCAGACTCTTCGGTCGCGGCTTGCGCTCCCTCAGAGTGACATGATTTTATATCCGATGATTATCTATCTTGTCATGTGTCGCGCCGTAGATATAGCGATTGCCGTCCAAAAATCCGTGCGGGAAACCCAGGTCAATCGCGCTGATTTCGTCGAGACATTGCCATTGCTCGTCGGTGAGTTTCCAATCGAGCACGCCGAGATTGTCCTTCAACTGTTTGGCGCTGCGCGCTCCAAGGATGGGGATCATCTGCGCTTTGGGTTGCTGCCGCACCCAATTGATCGCCACCTGTGACATGGGCTTGCCAACTTCCTCTGAAATCTTTTGTACTTCTTCCACAATCTTCATGAACTTTTCCCTCAACTTCAATTCCTTTTGATTGATTCGAGTTGGATCTTTTATCTTCTTCAAGAACTTGCCTGTCAGAATCCCGGCTTCGAGCAAGCCCCACGGTAGGACAGCCATGTCCCAGTGCTTCGCCATCGGGAGGATGGATCGCTCCACGGCGCGGTCGAGAAGTGAATAGGGGATCTGCATGCCGATAAAACGGGACCAGCCCATCAAGTCCGCGCGGGTGTTGGCTTCCGCGACGATGTAATCGGGTGTGTCTGAAAATGCCACATAGGAAACTTTCCCCTGCCTGACCAGGTCATCCAAGCCGCGCGCGATTTCTTCCACGGGCGTCATGTAATCCCACATGTGAAGATAATAAATATCGATGTGGTCGGTCTGTAATCGCTTCAAACTACGCTCAACGGATTTCATCATATTCTTGCGACTGTTCCCGCCACCGTTTGGGTCAGTGTTATCAGGTTTGGTCAGGGTATATTTGGTCGCAACCACAAAATGATCGCGGTCTGCTTTGAGAAAATCGCCGAGGAATTCTTCGGCGGTGCCATCCGTGTAATTGACAGATGTATCGATAAAGTTGCCGCCTTCTTTAGCAAACAGGTCGAACATCTTTTTGCTCTCGGCTTTCGACGCGCCCCAGCCCCACGTCTCCCCGAAAGTCATCGTGCCGAGACAAAGCTCCGAAACTCGTAGTCCGCTGTGACCGAGTAATTTGTATCTCATCTTTCCTCCATGGAATGGGAATATCCTTCTTATTGGCTTGAATTTTCACCCAAAAGTAATTTCTTTGGAAGAGAGCAAACCAGTATTTAAGTTTTGATTCTTTCATACTTCAGTAGTGTATTTTCGGGTTTTTTGCCCTCAAACCTACTTATCAACCTCTAGTAAAATCCTTGTACAAGATGAAGGCCTCATGAAAATATCAGTCAGATCTGTTTCTACTATGCTTCTCTTGATCTTAATTCTCTGTATGGGAATTTGGATTCTTGAAGCTCAAACTAAATTCTTTCGCAGAGTTTACGATGAAATGATCCTGGATAATCGAAATCATTATCTCTCCTGTGAGCAATTGCCTTTGGAAGCTGAAGCCATCCAGGTTTTGGACGAGCACCAGGATGCTATAAAGAAGATTAAACAGATCAATCCAGGTTTTGTTGGTGCAGAAATGGACGCCTCAACCTGTCCTGGGAAAGCGGATATCCTCTTTTGGTATGGCAGTCATAAAGATCGACTCCTGATTGAAGACATTATTGCGAGCGAAACTTTTTATGGGATCCCTTATCGGCTGGAGAATCGTTGACTAGTTCAGCTTACTCTTATGAATTTTGGGTAAAAATCTACGTAAATCTATATTGATTTTTTCGCTCAAGAATGTACAATTCAGTTCTCAAGTATGGTGCGTATGAAACGCGCTTTTTCTATGTTAATAGACTCCGTTGGTTGAGGCGCAAGCAGTCGAAACCAATGGGTAACATGTAAACAAGATATTACTTGTAAGAGGTGGTTTCGATATGTTCTCGCTATCGCTCGAACTACTCAACCACCGGTTGTATAAAGGTATTATGTTCCTCAAACGTTTCCAGCTGGGTCTGATTCATGTCGCGGTCGCGATGACCCTTGTTCCCATCAATAGCACGCTCAACCGCGTGATGATCAAGGAACTCGCCATCTCCGCGACGCTTGTAGCCATCTTGGCTTCTCTACCTTATTTATTTTCTCCCATTCAGGTTGCCATTGGCTCCTATTCGGATCGCCATCCCATCTTTGGTTTTCGCCGCACGCCGTATATCCTCGTTGGTCTCATTCTTTGTGTGCTGGGAGTAATCGTCTCGCCACAGGTTGCGTTCCTGATGGCAAAGAATTTTCCGCTGGGTCTGCTCGCGGGCTTGTTAGCGTTTGGCGCATGGGGGATGGGTTATAACCTCTCCGCTGTTTCGTATCTCTCTCTTGCATCTGAACTCTCCGGTGAAAATGGACGCGGCAAAACGATCGCGACCATGTGGTTCATGATGATCACTTCCATTATTGTGACAGCCATCGGGCTTAGCCGTATGGTGGATCCATACACACCTGAAGCATTGATTCGTGCGTTTGGATACGTTGCCGTGTCAGCGCTAATTTTGGGTTTGCTTGGTCTCATCAGACTTGAACCTCGCGCAAGCGTTTCCTCAGCCGCCTCTGAGTCTTACACCGTTAAACAAATGACGTCTGCCATTACAGCAAATCCTGTCGCGCGCACGTTTTTCATTTATCTTCTTTTGCTTCTTGCTGCCATTCTCGGGCAGGATGTTCTGCTCGAGCCGTTCGGTGCGGAAGCCTTCGGCATGACCGTGACACAGACGACGCGGATCACCTCTATTTGGGGAACATTCGTTTTACTTGCGATCATCGTTGCTGGAGTCCTTGAGGGACGTGTTTCGAAACGTCTCGTTGCACAACTAGGCAATACTGGCGCGTTATTCGGATTTGTGGTCATTGTGATCAGCGGTTTCTTTCTGAGCAAAAATGTGTTTTATATGGGTGTAACATTGTTAGGGATCGGCACTGGACTTTCCACGGTCGCGAACCTTTCGTTGATGTTCGATCTCACCGTTCCGGGTATGGTGGGACTCTATATCGGCGCATGGGGATTCTCGAATGCGCTCTCGCGGTTAACGGGATCGGTTCTGGGCGGTGTGGTGCGCGATGTGGTGACGCAGGCAACAGGCGTCGCGTTGAGCGGATATCTAGTCGTGTTCAGCATCGAAGCGTTGATGTTATTAATCGCCGCGATCATGCTGTATCGAATAGATGTCAACGCATTTCAAAAACGAGTTCATGAACCGTCCTATGTCGAAAAAGTGGCATTGGCGGCGGAATAGAATCATATGCTTGAGAATCGTTTGCCATTTGTACAATTGAATATCAACTCCTCTTCACAGCACAATGAAGGTGATGAAGAAGTTTGTATTGCCAATATCAGTCCACTTGAAAGGCAAAAGCGTCTGAGGTTTGGGATCACTCAATTTGTAATCACCCTTGTCATTTTAGGTATAATGCTGGCCTTTGGTGTAGATCGTCTCTGGCGATTACCACTCCTGTTCCTGTTTTGGGCATCCGCGGTTGGGTACTTTCAGGCGCGTGACAAAACCTGAATCTCCTTGGCTTCGCGCAGTTCGCGCAAACTAGGTGATAACATTGAGAAAATTGAAGATGTCAACGAACTGGCTCAAGTGCGCCGTCAGGCGCGTAGAGTCATCCTCCGTGCATTTCTTGTTGCTTTTCTACTCACATGGATCGTATTCCTTATCCCGCTCTAGCAATGACTGACGAATGGCTTTCCCTAAGTGACGCAGCCAGGCTGCTTGGCGTGCATCCAAGCACGGTTCGGCTTTGGTCCGATAAAGGAGTCTTGCCTACTCACCGCACTTCGGGTGGACATCGGCGCTATCGCCGCGAGGAAGTGTTGTTATGGGCAAAGACGGCGCGTGAAGTCCGCGTGGAACCTGAAAGCATTATGCATACTGCCATGAAGAACGTCCGCGTGCAGATCGGGGAAGCCAATTTGGAATTGGAGAGCTGGTACGAAAAGTTGGATGAGAATGCGCGCCGTCAGTATCGTGAAAGTGCTCATTCCCTTTCACAGGGCTTGATGACTTATTTGGCTGCCGAAAATGGCGATGATTTTGAAGCGCATGCGATTGGATACGAATACGCCTCACGCGCCCGGCGCTACGGACTCTCTGAAGTGGATGCGACGCGCGCCTTATTGTTCTTTCGCAATGCGCTCATTGAGTCGGTCATGAAAGTATATCGTGAAGCCAATATCATGTCCGGAAAAGCTTGGGAGGACATGCTTCACAAAATGCACACGTTTACCGATCAGATTTTGATCAGCCTCTTGGAAACGTATCACAAGCTCGAAAGTGCTAATCATTAATTCTTATAGTTTTCTTATCTCTGTCATAGATAGTTGGAGGGACCTTCACACTATAATGAAATCATGATACTTGATCTCCCTCACATTCTTGCAGCAAGGCGCAATCACGCAGTGGAACATGCCACGCTTAAAATCCTTGCGCGCAAATACGATGATAAAAACCTGGCTGGACACTCCAATCCCACAGGTTTCTTCCTGTTCGGTGATATGACCACGGACGATATTCGCGATGCGATCAATGAGGCCATGACTCGTCTTCGGGCAGGCGAAAAGGAACTGGCCATCCATCCAGGTTGCGGAACCAATCTGGCGGCATCCATGGTTCTTCCGATGACTCTGGCATCCGTTCCATTTCAAAGAGGCCGGTCCACTCGTGGACAGTTTCTTCTGATCCCGGTCGCTATGATGTTTGCCGTCTTTGGTTACGTATTGAGCAAGCCGCTTGGTCCTTGGCTGCAGCGCAATGTCACGACGGAAGCAAATTTGGGGAACTTGCAAGTCAAGGAAATTGTGCCTGTGCGTAAAGGCGTTCACCGAATCATTACGAAGTGAAATTTGCCACGCACGACATCATTAAAGTATTCTTATTTGCCTAATGACCACATGGATGGCTTTCACGCTATAATGAAATCATGATACTAGACCTACCTTACATTCTTGAAACAAGACGCAATCACGCCCTCGAGCATGCCACGCTCCACATGCTGTCGCGGACGCATAAGATCAACATGGGTGGACATTCGAACCCAACAGGATTCTTTATCTTTGGTGAGTTGCTTACCGAAGACATCCGCGCGGCGCTAAACGAAGCCTACTCACGCCTGCGCTCGGGTGAGAGTGGACTTGCAATCCATCCGGGATGTGGGACGAACCTGGTTGCCACTGCATTCCTTCCCGCGACGATGGCTTGGATGCCCATGCAAGGCGTGCGTTCCATCCGCTGGCGCCTCCTATTGATACCGCTCGCATTGGTCTTTGGCGTCTTTGGCTTTTTCCTGAGCAAGCCGCTCGGAACGTGGTTGCAGCGCTACATCACCACTGAAGCGGATTTGGGCAACATGCAAATCATCGATGTGACCCTCGTTCGAAAAGGCGTCCACCGCATCATTACGAAATAGTTAACCACGAAGGACACAAAGGGCACGAAGGTTTTAAAAACTTTGTGTTCTTTGTGCCCTTTGTGGTTAAAATTTTCATGTCCAATCTCTACTTCCTCTTCGGCAACGACGAATTCGCCATCACACGTAAGCTCAAAGAGTTTGATGCCGATTTTACGGACCCAACTAGCGCGGACATGAACACGGCGCGCCTCGAGGCGCGTTCGATGGACGAAAACGACCTGAACAACGCGGTTAATGCCATGCCGTTCCTGGCGAAGAGACGTTTGGTACTGCTCGCAAATCCCTCTGCAAAGTATAACAATCCATCCACAAGAAAGAAATTTCTTGAGTTTATTGCGAAAGCACCAGAAACAACGCGTCTGGCGATGTATGAATCTGTTGAGCCGCGGGATGTTGAAAAACATTGGCTAGTGAAATGGGCGCAGAAAAATGATAAGCTGATTCAAACCAAAGCGTTCATGCTCCCGCGCCTGAAAGAGATGACGGGTTGGATCATCAACGAAACAAAGAATCAAGGCGGACAAATCGAGCCGCGTGCCGCCGAAATGCTCAAGGACATGGTCGGCGTGGATACGCGTCAGGCGGGGATGGAGATCGCCAAACTGCTGGCATATACCAACTGGGCGCGACCGGTGACTAGTCAGGATGTGGAAGCAGTCTGCATTGTTACCTCCCAGCAATCGGTGTTCGATTTTGTGGATGCGTTGGCGAACGGGAATGGAAAATCCGCCCAGCATCTTTTGCACCGTCTGTTGGAGACTGAAGACGAGTTTTCATTGTGGGGCATGGTCATAAGGCAATTCCGATTGCTGATCCAAGCGCGTGAAATTCTGGATGGACGCGGCACTCAAAACGATGTGGCGCGTGCATTAGGCGTGCATCCCTTTGTTGCGGAAAAGACCACCCAACAAGCCGCGCGCTTTTCAATCGAATCACTGGAAAATATTTATCGAAACTTGCTAAAGATCGACGAAGGGGTCAAGACGAGCCGGGTCACGCTTGATCTGGCTTTGGATACTTTAGTAGTGGAATTGACCCGCTAGTATTGGGTTAAGTTCCCCGTTGCTTTAATCCCGCCTTTTCATAGATCGAATCGATCACACGCATATTACCGATAGCGTCTGCTGGATCTGTATTTAATTTCGTCTCCCCGCGAATCGCCTTGATAAACGCGCGTAGTTGCAATGCATAAACATTCTCGCCACGCACGTGTTCAGAATGTGAGCCGTTGCGTCCGCGCACCCTTAACCAGTTGAACCAGTGTGGGTGATAGGGATTGAA
>Ga0137368_10006200_pt1 | contig 12566 bp, 10 predicted proteins | sample SagtaG_13_FD_104917 | JGI IMG/M metagenome (GOLD analysis project Ga0137368, IMG submission 104917) | Vadose zone soil microbial communities from Sagehorn Ranch, Mendocino, California, USA - Sage1_L_100_16 metaG | ecosystem: Environmental > Terrestrial > Soil > Vadose zone | place: USA...
AAGCTGTACGCGAAGAGTTCGCTGCATAAGAATAGCCTCACCCACCACGGCGGCTCACCAGGCAATGATGCCCGGTCACCGCAGACTCCGGCCGAACAGCGCCAGTCGGCGCTGCCGGCAGCAAAATGGGAGCGGCTGGTGGAATCGAACCACCGACCTCGGGGATGAGCCCCGCGAGCTGCCTCTGCTCCACGCCGCATCAATCAGGCGCGCCAGCGTCCTGCATCGAAGCACACCGCACCAGACTGGTGTTCCTACTACTAAACTACACGCCCCATGGCGCCGAAGAGACATACCTCTGTCCGACGATCTTTGTGACCGCTGAGACGCGCCTGCCCGGTACAGCTCTGCGTGTGACCTCCGCACGTCCACCGCCCGCATCGCCCGCGCAGGGCTTCTGGTACGGTTTCGGGTCTTGGATCGTTCTTCACAACACAATGCGGCGGAAGCCCACGCGCATTAGTCGTATCAGGAAGCCGCGCTCGTTTTTCTGGTTGCATAGGCATATCCATCGGCCCGCTGCACCATCCGGCAATACCGATGGCTAATGCCCGCTTGGCGACCTTGCTTCGTTGTAAGGTCAAACCAACCGGAGGCGCGACACAACACACGCCCGACGTGAGTGCCCGCCCGCCTCCCAGTAAGCACGACCGCCCGCACCAAGTCACCTGTCTGGAACCCGAAGAACCGTTTCTGCCCTAGTTTGTGGCGAATCGGGAAGCCGCTGGCGTTCGTCCCGCACATCTGCCGAGAGCCGTGCCCTTTGGCGGCGATGAGCAGGACGGACCTGGCCACCACACGCAGATTGTCCGGCGTGCTCACGCCCACCACTGCGGCATCACTCCAATGCGCCTTGGGCAGGTTGAGCCGCGCTCGGTTGGCACGCGTCCGTCCACCCGTGCCGACTTCGCGGGACAGCCCGGTCGCCAGCAGCCGCCCATAGAGCGCCCAACGCACGCTGTTCATCGCGGCGGCGTCCTTGAGCGGTTGCCTGGCCTGCGCCTGGATGTGGGGATAGCCAAACTCGGCGGCTGTTTTGTTCCCTTTCGCTTGGTTGCAGTCCGCGCAGGCCAGGGTGAGGTTCGAGACACGGCTGCTGCCGCCCCGCATGCGCGGGACGATATGCTCGACCTGCAAGGGTACGCCGGTCACGCCGCAGTAGGCACAGCAGCGGCCCCACTTTTCCAGCAAGTAGGCCCGGATTTCGTAACCGAGCAGAGTGCCCTGCTGGTACTCCACTCCACTGATCTCCGGGTTGTCCAACAGTTGAGTGTCAAACCGCGCCAACTCGACTGACAAGGCCGCGATTGGACAGAGCCGTCGCAGACGATTGAGCCAGGTTTCCGTGGTCAGGACTCGGTGCAGCAGGCTCGGCGCAAGCCAACCCGCCGGGCGGCGGCGATTATCGAACCGCGCAGGCCGATACCGGGTGTGGCGGCTGCGGCGACTACGCCGGAGGGCCCGGCGCGCCAGCAGCGCGTCGCGGATGACCTGGCCTCGGTGGCTGAGTTCAGCGGCGAACACTACGCGCCCGGTCCTCTCCTGGACGACGGCGAGGCCAGTGGTCTTGCTACCCGGATCGATTTTCAGCCGATGATCGTGCGTGACGCTTTCAGCCGCCGTGCGGTTCTTCAGCCGGATCGTGAATGGGTAGGTGCGCCAAACCGCCGCGCGGCCCTTCTTCAGCAACTCCCTGGCCCTGGCCTCATGGCAGGGGTCCAGCGGCGCTCCGTCGCTTGAGATCACAAAGACCATTTGCTTCGTTCCTATGCCCCGTTACCGGGGCCTCTCCCCTCGCGGGGGTGATGTGCGCCGCGACCATGTGCAGGAGGCTTGTCTTACCCACCACCTTCGCCGCTTACCCCACGGCTCATGATGACGGGCGACAGAGTCCGGGCCTGGCGCGACGCAGCCCGGAGTGTCATGGCCTCCCGCACGGAGCGGGTTGGCTACCACTTGGTCATGGTCAGGACGGGCCTGCGGTTGCCCCGCAAGCCCACGACATCCAGAGACTGCAGAAAAACTACCCTGGCACCACAATATGTAGGGGTAAGTCTAATCTCACCTACTACAGGTTGTGTACCAAGAGGACTTTTTCAGCAGTCTCATTCAGCCGTGGGTTCCTGACGTTCCTGCACCAGTGCGAAAGGCGCGCCTCACGGCACGATCTGATTTTATCACACAATCATATTTATGTCAATGTGTGAATATGTGAAAAAATCACTATGTAAAGATAGGCGGCCGGCTCGACCGCCTGTTCCACGACAAATGGCAGCAGCTTGAGCTGCGACCACAAACGCCTCATCCTTCTCACGCTCGCCAGGTATGGAGCAACTACTCGGGCGGGTCCACTGGCCCGCGTGCGCGTCTGAACGGGGAACCAAACAAGATTGCGGCGGCAACCCCCAGGCCGATCGCGATTGAGCCGATCGTTGGCGTGAGCGCGCGGAGCAGCGCGATGGTGACCCGCGCGCCCGCTGCGATCTGCGCCAGCTCGCCCGGCATGACCCAGGGCCAGTCCATTTGCCAGGCGCGGCGCGACCAGCCCCAGACAAAGGCGATCGCCGCGGCGGTCACCAGCGTGACGACCGTCAACTCCGGCCACCACTGATCGACCGTGCTCGCCACAAACAATACGCTGATTGCCGCCAGGCCGGCGCGCTTCCGCGTGACCGCATCCAGGCGGCGCCATGGCATAACCACCGTGCGCATACTGCCTCGCTCGCAACTGATTTTTGCTCGGTCTTTATAGTATAGCGCACGTTAAGCAGCGTCTCTGACGCTGCGCGGTGACAGTTCTGTGACACTCTGCTGGGACTGAAGCCCCGCAGCTTCTCGTCATTGCTGACGAGCTACATGCCTCGTGTCGGAGGAACTACGGCGGAAGGCCCGCCGATACTTGACCGAGCGCGGCTGCATATAGCCGAAACGGCCATAGAGCGTCTTGCTCTCCAGATTGACCGCCCCCACCGCATCCCGGTGGCCGATAAACCCACACGTCGAGCAGCGATAGTTCCGCCCATTGGGTTTATTGTGTCTGCCACACTGAGGGCATGTTTTGGACGAATACGCCTCATTCTGCCGTTGGAGGGCGATCCCTTCCGCTGCCAGCTTATACGTGAGGAACGCGATCTGTCGCCCATGCGACCAGCCGCTGATTTTCTGCTGCTCCTTCGTTCTCAGTCGCTTGCCACCCCCGATGTCCCGCAGGTCGCCCACCATCAGAGTCCGCGCGCCTTCCGCCTTCGCGTGGTTCGTAATCGCCCGTGTGATCTTGTGTTCAATATCCCGTCGCTGACGGTTGTTGCGGGACAGCAGATACACCTTGCGCCGTTGCAGCCGCTTCCACCGGCACGACCGCTTCGTGCAGTTGGACTGGCGGGCTTGCAGGCTGGCGAGGCGCTTGTGGCGGTACTGATTGAGCGCTCGTAGCTCACGCCCCGTGAAGATCACCACCGCCCCTTGCTCGTTCGCGACCGCTGCCGGGTGGATCTCGCCGAGGTCAGCGGCGAGGGTCTGCTTGCCCGGCGCGCCAGGTGGCTGCACGCCATCGTCTACGACCAGATGCCACTGATAGCGCCGGCTGACCCGATCGTAGACCAGGCGCGTCTCGACAAACGCGGCAGGTGACAAGGATACGAGCGTGGGCGGGAGCGAGACAACGACGGGCGCCAGCCCCTTCGCGCGGGCCAGCAGGAGCGAGGTGCCCTTGACGCGGATGCCCGTGTTTTTCCAAACAGTGGTGCGATAGAACTTCCGCTTGTGGGGATACTTCGCCCCCAGTCCTCGGTTTGTCTTCGCTGTCTTGCAGGCTTTGTGGAATGCCTGCTGTGCCGCATCGCGACTGTGCGCGTGGAGGGTAGTTGATGTGAGATAGTCACCCAGGCGCTCAGAAGCACCAGGACTGAGCCAGATACCCTTGCGCCTCTTGATGCGATACTGCCAAATCAGGGTCTGACTGTAGACACGCCCACTCTCACGGTTGAGCGCATCGGCTTCTGCTCGGGGGAGGGAGCAGGGAAATATGTGGGTGCGGATCATAGAGCCTTAATACGAACATGTGTACTATTACAGTATACCGCATCACAACGCGATAATCAAGGGTTGAAACCAATGATAAACCCGCCTGACCGCTAGGGCTCAAGCCCCACGGCTTGCGGCGGGTTCCGAACTGTCAGATCGCGCCCAATTTCAGAGTCCACCGCACGGACCCGGACGCGCCAGGACGCCGCCTTCGCAAGGCCGGCCGGCGATATACCGGCTGAACGCGGCGTAACCATCAACTGAACGCAAAACACCGCCGCTCCGGCTGACGGCACGATTGGTTATCGGGCCAGTCGTGCGACGTGCAGCCTAGCCGTTCTGGGCTTGGGAACGCGCTGCAAGGATGTCACGTTCCATAATGTGCGCTATGATCGATTGGAGGGTGCTTGATAGTCGGTTTCCCTCAATCGGATGTCGAGGATAAGACTGACGGCATCAGCATTCTGGCCGCGGTGGCGGATCAGCTGATACGCACGCTGGCAATCACCGCACTGCGCGGCCTCATTTCCGGCAGTGGCTCCAGTGCGTAGGCGATGGCCTGGGCAATCGGCATCGTGCGCCCTTCGGCCCAGGCGGTCGCGAAGCTAGCTTCATCCAGTTCATCCCGTACCTTGGCCACGATGCGGTCATAGTCGCGACGATCGGTTGTGTCTAGGGTAAGGTGTGTGGCGTCGAGGAGTGCCGTAGCGGCGCCGAGCAAATGTGCCGCACGTCCATGCTGCTGCCGCACACTAGCGACCCCCGCTAGCCCCACCAGGCAGAGGATCATTCCTGGTTGGCGTTCGGCTCGCCGACTGAGCGTCAGGCTCTCCTGGAAGAGCGCTGTCGCGCGATCGGTGCCGCCTTCGTTCAGCGTGATATACCCAAGGTTACTGCAGGTTTCCGCAATCCTATAGTTGTCGTTCAACGCGCGCCCCATCGCCAGACCCTGCTCGTAGTGAAAGCGCGCCAGCCGGTAATCGCCTTGGAGCCGCGCGATTTCCCCCAGCGTGAGCCGCACAAAGGCAATCCCTGAGCTATCCCCCAACTCCTGCACAATCGCCAGGCTCTGTTCGGCCAGAGAGCGGACGGTGGCGTAGTCGCCCTGCTCCGAAGATATCTGTGCCAGACTGTGCGCCAAGCTGTCGAGTGCCCGCCACACTCCCGATTGGTTGCCTAGATTGCGGTGGATCGCTAAACTCTCCTCGATCATGCGGCGCCCAGTCGCGGCACCACCGTGTCGATAGGTTGTCCATCCCACGTCTCGAAGCGCGTCGGCGATGGCTAATTGGTCTCCTAACTCCCCTGCGAGCTTCAGGCGCTCCTCCCAGAGGGCGTGCGCGGCGTCGAGGTTCCCCTGATTCCAGGCCATCACGCCTGCACCGTACAATGCCTTGATGCGGGCCAGCGTGGGCGAGCTACTCTGTGCTTGCGCCAGGAGCGCCGAGAGTTGCGCACGTCCCTCGGTAAGCGTCCCCTGTGCATCCCACAGCTGCCACAATACACTGCTCAGTTGAAGACCCAGCTGGGTTTCTCCATGTGCGCTCGCCCACTCCAATACCGCCCGAAGGTTGGCATGCTCCTGTTCCAGTTGATCAATCCAATGCTTGCGCAGTGGCCCCGACACCCCAGACTCTGCCGCTTGTGCAAACGTGAGGTAGTACCCTGCATGCTGGTGGCGCGTCGCTACCAGCTCGCTACGTGCGACCAACTGTTCCGACGCGTACTCGCGGATGGTCTCCAGCATCACAAAGCGCGGCTCGCTGTCTAGCCCCTCTTCCTGCCGCACCAAACTCTGATCGACGAGCGCCGCCAGCCCATCCAGTACGTCCCATCCCTGCTCACCCTCCGCAGTACAGACAGCCTCAACTGCCTCCAGCGTGCAGCCACCGACGAACACACCTAAGCGGGCGAACAGGCGCCGCTCGCCTGCGTCCAACAGTTGGTAGCTCCAATCGATCGTGGTGCGGAGGGTTCGTTGCCGTGCGGGTAGATCACGTGGCCCGCCTGTTAGCAGCGGCAGCCGGCGTTCGAGACGCCGGCGTAGTGCCTCTGGCGCGAAGAGCTTTATGCGCGCGGCTGCCAGCTCAATTGCGAGCGGCATGCCGTCCAGGCGGTGACAGATCTCGGCAATAGCCGCTGCCGTGGCATCGGTCAAAGCCAAGTCCGCTTTCACGGCCCGCGCTCGCGCAATGAACAATTGCACCGCCGCATATTGCGTCAGGGTTGCTGTGCAAGCACTCGCCTGCGCATCCTTACCCCGTGGAGGCAGTGCAAGCGGCGCGACCATAAACTCCTGCTCGCCGGACAGGTGCAAAGGCCTGCGGCTCGTGGCAAGCACCTTCAGTCTCGGTGCAGTCGCCAACAGCTCACCAACCAACGGGGCCGCGGCTAGGACATGCTCGAAGTTGTCGAGCAGCAGGAGCAGTTGTTTCTTGCGCAGAAAGTCCTTTAGGCAGTCCATTACTGTCTGGCCGGCCTGCTCTTGGATGCCGAGCGCCTGCACCAGCGTGGCGGCGACCAAGTTAGGGTCGCTGACGGGCGCTAAGGCGACGAAGACGACCCGATCGGCGAAAGCATCGTATAGGTCGGCGGCGGCCTGGAGCCCCAAGCGGGTTTTGCCAATACCGGGCGCTCCAGTCAGGCTGAGCAGACGCACGGTCGCTTGCTGGAGCAATGCGCACACCTCGGCAACCTCACGCTCACGGCCAAGCAGCGGCGTTGCGGGGATAGGGAGGGGCGGGAGCGCCAGAGCAGAATCGCGTCCTACACCTGGCTCCTCTGAAACCAGGAGCAAGGGGAGTTGGCGACGTTGTCCCTCCCGGTGTGTAGCACGCGCGGTATCGGCCAATGCCAACAGGCGCTCTGCTGTCGCCGTGTCGCTCGCCTGGATGAGCGCTGGCACAAAGCGCGCCGTCAAGGTCGGGAGATCGGGAACGCACTGGTTCCCCTCAAAACGGCAGATCTGGCCGATACTGTAGCCAGTGGCCAGCGCTAGGTCGCGCTGGGTCATATATGCCTGCCGACGGAGATGCCTAAGCAGGTCTCCGAAGGTCGAGTGCGCCGCATAGGTAGAAGGGGAGTGCTGACTCTCCATACGGTTCTCCTATGTGATTTGACCACCATTATTCCGCTTTCGTGTGTCCGCAGCGGGAAGTCATCACTTGTCCCGCGTGAGACATATCTTACTAGAAGAACGATTCTCGCGGAGGAAATTAGGCTAGGTCGTAGGAAAACGGAGCAATCGAGGCATGTAAAAAAGCGCAACATCACATGCAAAAAAGCGCAACTTTTGTAATAGCGGAACTGCTAGAATAGGTTCAGCAGTAAGGATGGATGAGCATCTCGGCAAGCAATTACTGCAACACAAGGAGGACAACTGTGTCACTCCAAAGAATACCTATGAAAGGAGACTACCATACCTCGCGTAGCTGACTGCACGGTCATCAAGGAAGGCGAATTCGACACCGAACTCGGCGTCGACCCCGACGAGGGGTTCGAGTTCAATTTGCCTGCTAACCTCGACCCGGAGTCCCGCTCGGTGCTGTACTATCAAATCGCGCCTGATAAGGCGGTGGATCTGACCTGGAGGGTCGAAATCAACGACTCCATAGTTAGTGAACACACCATGATCGGCTCAGCCTTCCGGACCATGCACGAGCTCGTGTCAGCTAGTCTGTTGCGGCAAGAGGACAATAGAATTTTCTTCCGGCTAGACATGCAGAAGAGCGTCTCGGGCAAGCTCACCATCTCCGATGCGGTACTCTTCTGGCAGAACGATCTCGCTGAATAACCCTCCTCTGACCGCTTCACTCCGGCGTCGTTCACATCTTGCGGACCGTGCCAGCCTCCTTAAGACTGATCAATGCAGTATCAGGAAGCCATGAAGCTGCTCTTGCACAGGGCTATACCGAAGGATTAGAATAGAACCTAGTTGGGCCACCTTCTCACATGTTGCTCGAATAACCACATAGTAGGCTGCTAGGTGAGTGGATGAAGTGGACACTTCTCTACAGAGAGGTTGCCACTGACGCAAGATCGACTGCACGTGTAGCTGCTGCCAGCCGCGTTTATACCAGATGCGGAAGTATTATCACATGTCAACTGTTGCTTGCATCACATATCGCGATCTGCCGCAACTTACTTCCGAGGATCAGCTGGTGTGTTCATACCTTCAGAGGTATGGTGTGAAGACACAAGCCGTCATCTGGGATGCCCCCGACGTCGTCTGGAGCACATACGAAGCAGCGATTGTGCGCTCCTGCTGGGACTATCATTTACATCCAAGCACGTTTTCCACATGGCTTACCGCTATGGAGCGTCTCCAAGCGCCACTTTGGAATCCTGCACCAATCCTCCGGTGGAATATGAACAAGACCTACCTGCGTGACTTGCAAACTCAGGGCGTCGCTATTCCGCCTACCCGCTGGCTTAAGCGTGGTTGTACGGCCGAACTCGCAGCCATTTGTGCAGAGCAGGGCTGGGAGGAGGCTGTGATCAAGCCAGCCATTTCTGCAACCGCCTATGATACTTGGCGCATCACCCGCGAGAAGGGGCGACAGAACCAGTCGCGATTTGCCGCTATGTTGCAACTTTCAGATGTGCTGGTGCAGCAATTTATGGATCCAGTAGTAACGTATGGCGAATGGTCTTTCGTATTTTTTCATAAGCAGTACAGCCATGCGGTACTGAAAAAGGCGAAGGCAGGCGATTTCCGCGTGCAAGATGACTTTGGTGGTACAGTCGAGGTGGTGTCGCCAGGGATGACACTGATTGAACAAGCCCAGCAGATTGTTAACTGCATCAAAGATCCGTTACTCTTTGCGCGGGTGGATGGAATAGAACTCGATGGACGGCTGATACTCATGGAGTTAGAATTAATTGAGCCATTTCTGTTCCTTCAAAGTGATCCGCATGCCGTCGAACGTTTTGCACGCGCTATTGTTACGGTGCTACCGAACTCTTAAGCAATTGTAGAAGTGGTGCATGGATTGAGGAGTGCTAAATGAATCCGATCACTGTCGCTGACTACGAGGCGCTGGCTCGTGAGAAGCTGACCGAGACGGCTTGGGATCACTATGCCGGCGGCGCGGAGGACGAGCGCACCGTCGCAGATAATTGTTTGGCCTTTCGCCACATCAAGCTGCGCCCACGCGTGCTCGTCGACGTCGGCAAGCGCGATCTCACTACGGAGGTGCTCGGCCAGCCGATCGCGCTCCCGGTGCTGCTCGGCCCGACGACCTACCAGCGCCTGGCGCACGCGGACGCCGAGATCGCCAGCGCCCGCGCCGCGGCGGCAGCCGGCACGATTTTTGTGGTGCCAACCGAGGGCCACTACTCGGTGCGCGCGATCGCTGCCGCTGCGCCGGGGCCGCTTTGGTTTCAACTCTACACATTCGGCGACCGCGAGTCGATCGCGCAGTTCGTTTCGGGCGCCGAGCAGACCGGCTGTCGCGCCCTGGTCGTCACTGTGACGGCGTTCTACGAGCCGCGCCGCGAGCGCCACCTGCGCCGGCCATTGCACCTGCCGCCAGATCTCCGGCTGGGCACCCTTGAGGAGGCCGGCCTGGTCGCCGCCGGCTCGCTCGAGGAGCCGGCGATGCTGCCGCTGACCTGGCTAGATATCGCCTGGCTGCGCTCGATCACACGTATGCCGATCGTGCTGAAGGGCATTATGACGGGCGAGGATGCCGCGCTGGCCGTCGAGCACGGTGTAGACGCCATTGTCGTCTCGAACCACGGCGGCCGGCAGGTCGACGGGACGCTGGCGACGATCGAGGCGCTTCCAGAGATCGTTGAGCGTGTGGGTAGCCGTATCGAGATCCTGCTCGACGGCGGCGTCCGGCGCGGAACCGACGTGCTCAAGGCGTTGGCGTTGGGAGCCAAGGCCGTGCTGATCGCGCGGCCATACCTATGGGGCTTGGCGGCCAGCGGCGAGGAAGGTGTCAGAGGAGTGCTCGACATGCTGCGCGATGAGATCGACTGCGCGATGGCCCAGCTCGGCCGCCCCGACATCAAGAGTATCAACTCAACGATGGTGGATCTGCGTTAGACTGGGAAAAGGAGCAAGGGTGGGCAGCCTCTTTCAACCCCTCCCCGATCGACAGTCTTTGTAAGACTGGGTCATCATGCATCACGCGCGAGCAATCGACCGAATATGCGCGTGGGTTCGAGGAAGGAGTACCAAGTGGGGCATCGTGGGGCGCTGCAGCAAACTGGCCTGCGGCTGACGGCATTCCGAAACCGAACGTCTCCCGCGTCAGCCGCTTGCGTTCTCTGCTGTATCAATGACGCACTGTAGCGCACATTATGGAACGTGACAGGACAAACCTCCTTAGCAGCACGATGAACACCAGGCCAAAACGGAAGCAACCACGTTCATGTTGCAGTCGGCTTGTCGCATGGGAGCACGAATAATAACCTCAAACGGGGGAGTCAGGGGCATCAGCGGCGCGGCGCTCGCTCATGATTCGGGCGATTTCGCGACCGATTTGCAGCGGGCCGATCGATTTTACCACGTAGGCGGCGTAGAGGTCGGGCTTATCGGGCGGCAGCGTGCGCCGAATATCATCTGCATTCCGGCCGCTCAAGGAGATGCGCACAACTTCCGGCTGGTGCTCGTAAAGCCAGAGCGCAAGCTGGATGCCGCGCGACATGCCAAGATTCTGGTCGATCAGCGCCACCTGGAATGCATGCGCGCCCAGCTCCATCTGTGCCTGTTCAATGCTCGAACAGGTGACAACGCGCGCGCCGACGCGGGTCAGCACACTGTCTATCCCAAGCGCTTCGTCGTCAACCAGCAAAATGTTCAGACCGGCGAGGAGCTGTTTTATATCCATATGCCGTCCTCAGCGGGCGCTGGCGCAGATTGCCTTTTCGCCAGCACGCGCCTTGTACTATCTAGCCCTGATCATACCACTGATCGGCATAGAAAGATCCTCGTCACGAATGGCCCTGGGCCGCCTAACGTATGAGCCGCACCCAGCCTTCACTACGCAGCCCGGACGTATTTTTGGCGATCGGTGCGTAGATGCCCCCAGACGCGCCTGGCGTGGCCAGGAGCGCCGCGCAGGCGAAGTGCGCTTCCCGCGTCCCAACATGCAAGCACGCGCCGTATGCGCTGCTTTAGCGCACTGGCATCGTGTGACGGCTCCCACGGCCAGAGGCACGTGGGCTTCAGACTGTGCCGCCCCACAGTCATTCTGTTACAGCCGGAGGTTTTGCAGGCCCAGGCGTAGAATATTGATCGCCGCATTCTGATCTCGATCGAGCACGAGGCCACAATGAGGACACGTATGCACCCGAACGCTCAAATCCTTCTCGACCAGCTCGCCGCAGTTCGGATTGGAGCACATCTTGGATGTATTCCTGGGGTTGATCAGCACGACTGTGCGCCCAGCCTCTTCCGCTTTGGCGCATGTGTACTGAATCAACTGCGACCAGGCAACATCCCGAATGCTTTTGTGCATCCCACTGCTGCGGCCCATCTGCTGTGGTTCAAGTTCCTCGAATGCGATAATCTGGTAGTGTTCAATCAGTTTGCGGCTCTGCTTGTGCGCAAAATCGTCTCGGCGGTTCGCGATCCGCTCATGGATATGGGCCAGTGCCTTCTTGCGCCGTCGATTTTCATCCCACTTCTGGGCATTTTTGGCAGCGTCTTTGAGCTTTTGAACTCGTTTCAAGTCAGCCTCATCACGCCGGTAGAAACGTGGGTTTTCAACCTTGCTGCCGTCCGAAGTGGTCAGGAACGACTCCAACCCCATATCAACACCAACAACCAGTGGAGAAGATGGCAGACGTTTCGGCTCGACCTCAACCGAGAAGGTGACATACCATTTATCAGTCGGCGTGTGTTTCAGGCTGACCGTCTTGATCTGGCCCTCGATAGGCCGATGCCAAACGACCTTGATCCGCCCGATCTTCGAGACAACCAGATCATTGCCACGAATCTCGACCCCGTTCCCATACTGCGGGTAGGTGATGCTCCGGTAGCGGCCAAACTTCTTGTAGCGTGGATAACCAGTATCGTCCGCACCTTCCTTCACGCGACGGAAGAACGCTTGAAAGGCCAGATCGACTCGAACCTGGACATTCTGCAAGACCTGGCTATGCACCAATTTGAGCGATGGACGTGTCTCTTTCCAGCCTGGAAGCATCGCCTGAGTATCGTACAGGCCGCACTTGATGCTCTGCTCGTAGGCAAACTCGCGTGCCTCAAGCGTCTGGTTGTAGACCCAGCGGCACTCTTCCAGCATCGCATTCAAGATACGCCGCTGGCCGTTCTGCAAGTAGATGCGGTATTTGTAGGTCTTGCGCATACTTTAAGCATAGTGTAAGTCAACGTAAATAGCAAGTATGTGCGACTTTGGGCTGAAGCCGCTAAAGCAGCGCGCTTCATCCCACCGCTGAAGGAGACTGCTGAAAAACTACCTGGACACCACAATATGTAGGGGCGAGGCTCCTGGCTGTCTTGCTATTACATTATGACGTGCTATCATGGCTCGTAGGAGCACATCACTGGAGGCACGCCATGGAGAAGCAAC
>Ga0137368_10006204_pt1 | contig 12565 bp, 10 predicted proteins | sample SagtaG_13_FD_104917 | JGI IMG/M metagenome (GOLD analysis project Ga0137368, IMG submission 104917) | Vadose zone soil microbial communities from Sagehorn Ranch, Mendocino, California, USA - Sage1_L_100_16 metaG | ecosystem: Environmental > Terrestrial > Soil > Vadose zone | place: USA...
AGAGCGGCTGGAACGAGTCGCCGAAGTCGGCCGAGAAGAGGTGGTTGATGACGTCGAGCACCTCAGGGCGCGAGCGGTAGTTCTCCGTCAACGCAAGGACGCCGCCCGAGGCCTCGCGCCGCTCGCGAAAGACGTCGACGTCGGCGTGCCGGAAGCGGTAGATCGACTGAAACTCGTCCCCCACGAAGAAGACTTCAATTGGCGTTGCCGAGGCGCTCTCGGGTTTCTGGGGCGCCGCTGGCGGTGCGGGGCCGGAGGGAACAGTGCTCAAATGCACGGGCCCGGAGAGCACCGTGCCGTCAGCGGCGCCAGGTGGCGGCGGAGCCGGGCTTCGCCCGGCGGGAGCCGACACCGGCCAGGGACGCGAGAGCAGATCGATCAGCTCGCATTGAAGGCGGTTCGTGTCCTGGAACTCGTCGACGAGCACCGAGCGGAAGCGCCAGCTCTCGCGCTCGCGGATCGCCGGGTAGTCCCGAAGGAGGTTCCTCGCGTTCAGCTGGAGATCCTCGAAGTCGAGCGCCGACTCGCCCTCCTTCGCGGCCGCGTAGGCGTCGGCAAAGCGTCGCAACAGCTCCTCGAGGAGCCCTCGGTCTCGTGCGGCCAGCTCGTCGAGCGCCGCTTGCTCGACGCCGTGGCGCGCCTCTTCGTAGCTCGCGAACCTGTCACGCGGGCCACCCCGGGCGGCCAGGTCGGAGAGGTCGATCAGCCGCTCGGCCGAGGGCGGGCGCTCCAGGAGGTCGAGCGCCCGCGCCGCGCTCTCCCGCGCCGTCTCAGCCTTCTCCATCCCGGACGTGTCCTCGAGCACGCACCGCGCCTCCTCGCGCAACTCCTCGATCCGCGCCTCGAGCGCCGGCCGGGCTGCGATCTCGAGGACGAGGTCCCGGCCCGCCGAGCGCAGCGTCTCGTAGACCCCGGTCAGCATCCGCCGCAGCCCGCGCACGCCGTACGTGGCAAGCAGGCGGATCCGCTCGGGATCCTCGGATGCGCAGAAGGCGTCGAGCGCCTCCTCGAACGCCTCGCCGGCCAGCACTCGCGCCTGGTTCTCGTCGAGCACGCGGAAGTGCGGGTCGATGCCGGCCTCGAAGGGGTGCGCCTTCAGCAAGCGGTGACAGAACCCGTGGATCGTCGAGATCCAGGCGCCGTCCAGCTCGCGCGCGAGATCGTGGCGCCCGAGCTCCGCGAGCCGCCGGCGGATTCGCCCGCGCAGCTCGCCGGCAGCCCGCTCGGTGTACGTGATCGCAAGCACCGAGCCGATGGGCAGGCCGCGGTCGCAGACCGCCCGGACGAAGCGCTCGACGAGCACGGTCGTCTTGCCCGTGCCCGCGCCCGCCGAGACGAAGACGAGCCCGCCCGCGTCGATGGCGGCCAGCTGCTCTTCGTTCGGCGCCTTCGTCACCTCGACCACGGTCATGACCTCGCCACCCGGCACATCGACCACAGATCGCACCACGTCGGACAGGGGAACCCGCCCTTCGGGTCGTGCCGTACCTCGCCGGACCGGATGCGCTCGACGAAGCGCAGCGCGTGCTCCTTCGCCCGCTCGGTCTGGCCCCAGACCTCCTCCTCGTCGAGGTAGTCGCGCGGCGCGAAGCCCGGGACGTCCTCCTCGGCCCCGGCCCGCAACAGGCCCCGTGCCTGCCGCTCGCCGGCGAGGGCGCGGTAGAGCCCGCCGAGCGGCTCGATCCCGACGAGGTCCCGCAGGACGAGCATGTACAGCGGGATCTGCAGTCGCAGCTCGGACTCGATCTTCGCGGCCGAGTGAGCGGTCTTTCCCGACTTGTAGTCCTGGACGATCCCGCGCGCGCTGAACGGGTCGAGGTCGATCCGGTCGATCTTCCCGGTGAGCGCGAAGCCGTCGATCTGAAGCCCGCCCTGGAGCTCGGGCGCCGAGCGGTCGGAGCCGAAGGAAACCTCGAAGCGCCGCGGGACGAGGCCGAGCGGCGATTCCGCCTCTGCGCGGACGAAGTGCTCGAGGTCGCGCCAGAGGCTCTCCTCGAGCTCGCGGCGCTGGAGGTCTCCGAGCTCGAGCCAGACGCCGCTCTCGATCGCCTCGGCCAGGCACTCGCGCAGGAAGACGAGACCGTCCTCGATCCGCTCTCCGTCGAGCCGCTCGACGCCGAGACGCTTCGGAACCCCGGAGAAGAACTTGTAGAGCGTCTGGTGGGCGATCGAGCCGCGGAGGCGCGGGTCGACCTCGCCGTCGATCGTACGCGGCGAGATCACGCGCTCGATGAACCAGATCGACGAGCAGTCGGCGAACCCCTCGAGCTCGGTGACGCCGAAGGTGGCCCGCGCCCGAAGCTGCTCGAGCAGCACCGGATCGGTGATCTCCGTCGGCCGCGAGAACGCCCCACGCGCCCGCTCGAGGCGGCGCTCCCAGCCGTTCGCGCGCGCCAGCGCGGACGCCGCGCCGGCATCCGTCGCAGCGAGCGCGCTCAATGCACGGAGCCGTTCGCGCTCGGTCGGCGCATCATCCAGCCGCCACGTGAGCGAGGCGAGGGACCGCCGCTGAGTCCAACGCGCGACGTCGTCGGCGGCGAAAAGCGCGCGCACCTCTTCCCAGAACGGGCTTGGCTCCCGCGGCGACCCCTCGTCGCTCGCCGCCTCGCGAACGAGGTAGAGGCGCTGCGACGGACGAGTGCAGGCGGTGTAGAAGAAGAAGCGCTCGCGCGAGACGGCGTCCGGCTTCGCCAAGCGCGACTGCCGGGAGCGCTCGTCGATCGAGCGGCGCTCCTCGTCCGCGATGAAGGGCGAGCCCTGCGGGCGGCGCGGCAGGCTCCCCTCCTCGAGGCCGAGCAGGAAGACGACCTCGGTTCGCCGCGTGCGGGCCCGGAGCAGGTCCGTGACCGCCACCCGGCCCGGCTCGTCTCCTCGCGCCAGGCGAAGGTCTGCCCGCTCGAGCGCGGCAACGATCTCCTCGCGGGTGAGCGCGCCCCCGAGATCGAGCCATTCCTGGAGCTCGTCGAGGAGCTCGGCAACCGCCTTCTCCGCCCGCAGGTCGAGCACCGCCTCGTCGCTCACGGGCGGAGCCTCGAGCCCGTACGCCGCTCGCACCATCGAGCGTGCGAGCCCGCGGACGGCCGCAAGCAGGTCGGCCTCCTCCCGGAAGATGTCGAGCACCCTGAGCGGCTGCCCGCGAAGCTTGAGCGTCTCCTCGACGACACGGATCGGCTCGTTGATCGCCCGGCCGCGCAGTCGCCCCTCGAGATAGTCGACGTGCGCGCGCGTGAGACCCGAGAACGGAGAGCGCAGGAAGCCGTAGAGGTCGTGCCGGTCGCCTCCGAGCCATTCGAACCGCAGCAGCGAGAAGAGCGCCTTGCCGAAGGCGGTCCGCCCGATCCGGATTCGCCCCTCGATCGCAAACGGAACGCCGATCGCGCCGAACGCCGTCGCAATCTGGGCGCGGTGGCGGTCGAGGTTCGGGCACACGAGGAGGATCTCCTCGGCGGCCGTGCCGCCCCGGATCAGGGCCAGCGCCTCCTCGGCGACCAGCTCGAGCGTCCCGCGGGAGCCGGCACCCTCGAGAAACCGAACCGAGCCGTCGAGCTCCGGCCCCGCGGGTGGCTGCTCGGAGAAGAGCTGACGCTCGAGGTGCGCGAGAGCGGCCGGGGCAACCTCGCCGTAGCGGGGCGGCAGCTCTTCGATACGACCCGCGGCGAGCGCCGTCAGGTCATCCGACGTCAGGCGGAGCGAGTCGAACGCGGGACGGTTCGGCTCGTAGGGGAGCGAGACCGTGACCTCGGCGCGACCGGCAAGCGCCTGCAGCAGCGCCCATTCGGCACCGGTCAGGTCCTCGAAGCCGTATGCGAAGACAGGCCGGCCCTCCCAGGACTCGAGCTCGTTGGCGACGCGCTCAGCTCCGTAACGGCGCCGAAGGTCGCGGTCCCACAATTCGAGACGGTCGAGCTCAGCGCGATAGGCCCCGTACAGACGGGCGAGGTCACCTTCGAGGTCGGCCGGCTCCACAAGACCGGACTCGAGCTCGCTGAGCACGCTGGAGAGCGCATCCGCGAAACCGGCAAAGCGCGCCGATTCCCCGAGCCCGTTGAGCGAGGCTGCCGAGACCGCGGTGCGGACGACGAGCTGCCGCTGGGCATCGGTGACCACGGGCCTGTTGGCGCCTCCGTCGCGGGCGAGTCGCTCGAAGAGATCGTCGAAGGTCCCGATTCGGCCGGAGAGCAGCGCGCCCCGCTTCGCAAGGAGCTCTCGCTCGATGCGCTCGACGTCCGATCCGTAGGGCACGATGAGGATCGGATCGTGCTCGAGCGCGTGCAGGTAGCGCTCGAGCAGCAGGGCGACCTTGCCGGCGTTCGCCGGCCCGGAGAGCAGCGTCAAGCCCTGGCCCGAGGCCATCGATCTATCGTAGACCTGAGGCCTGACGTTCCGAGAAGCCGTTGTAGCTAGCTCAATTGGATCGACCGGTCATTTCAGACGAACGTGCGGCAAAGCCCGCACGTTCTGAGGGCGGCACCGCAAGCGGCGCCTTAGCACGCGTTCAGGCCGAAGCCGGAACGAGCGTGAAACTCGTGAGAGCTACTTGCGGGCGGTTGCGGACTTCGGCTTGCGGCCCCGGCGGGCGGCCGCGTGTCCGGGCATCTGGCCCGCGCAGTTGTCGCAGAGGTCGGCCTGCTTGGAGCCGCGCCTGGCGTCGGCGTAATTCAGGCGGAGTGTCGCGCCTTTGCCCTCCCCGACCTCGCGGCCGCAATTGTCGCAGACGAGAACGGTCTTTCGTGCCATCTGATTTCCTCCTCGAAAAGAATTCGGTTTCGAGGAGCGTATCTCAAAGGCCGGAGAAATTCACGCTACAAGTCGCGCCCGGCGAATTCGCCACGAACGCAACAAAGACAGAAGTGCATGCTCCTCTTTGTCGAGGCGCGTATCGCGAGCGCCGAGGACGCGTAAATGTCGAGGCCGAAAGTCGGCGATCGTTCTCCCATCGAGATACTGCTCGACGACGGCCGGGCTGACGTATGACGCACGCGCAACCACCGGTGTGTTTCCCAGCCGCTGGCCGACGGTCCGCATCACGCTTGCGACCACCCGCCTCGCGTCCGCCTCCTCCTCCTCTCTCGGGCCGTGCTCGGCAAGGGCGATCGCGGCGAGGAGCGTTCCACCCCAGGTGCGGAAATCCTTGGCCGTGAATTCCTCCCCCATGTGCTCGCCGATGTACTCGTTGAGGCGCGCGCCCGTCAGGCTGCAGAGTGAGCCTTCATAGCGGTAGCGAAAGAGGCGGTCTTCTCCCGGAAGCGCCAGGAGCTCCTTCATCGCCTCCGCGAGCTCGGCGTCGACGATCGCGCTCCGTACCCGTGCTCGGTTCTTCGCCCGGTATCGAAAGGAGATCCGGTTGCCGCGAACGGTGACGTGACTCTTGCGCAGCGTCGTGATTCCAAACGTCCTCGTCGTCCGGACGTAGCGGTCGGTGCCGACGCGGAACCAGCCGAGGTTGATCAGCCGCACGGCGAGTGCGCAGGTCCAGTCGGGATCGAGCGGCTCCCTCCCCATGTGCTCGCTCATCGCCTTGCGGAGGTCCGGAAGCCGCTCGGCAAAGCGCACGAGGCTGTCGAATTTCTCCTGCTCCTGCCGCGCGCGGAATTCGGGGTGGTAGAGGTACTGCCGCCGCCCGGCGTGGTCGATTCCGGTCGCCTGGAGCTTCGCCCTCGGCCGGGGCGAGATCCAGACGTCGCGCCAGGCGGGAGGGATCGCCAGCTCCTCTATGCGCTCGATCTTCTCGGGATCGGTGATCTCATTCCCCCGCGCGTTGACGTAGCGAAAGCTCCCCTTGCGGCCCTTGCGCCGCCACCTTCCTCTCCGTGCCATGCGAGCCGTGTACCCGACGGTCGCGCCGCCGAATCGTAGGATCACGTCCATGGCCGAGACGACAATCGTGCTCCTCGAAGGGGACGAGACGGGCCAGGAACTGCTCGAGGAGGCCGTTCGAGTACTGGACGCCGACGTCGTCGGGCTCGAGCTCGACCTGCTGCGCTTCGACCTCTCCCTCGAGTCGCGTCGGGCGACGAAGAACGAGGTCGTGCACGAGGCCGCGGCCGCGATCCGCGAGCACGGCCTCGGCCTCAAGGCTGCGACGATCACGCCCGAGGGCATGGGCGACGTCGGCTCTCCGAACCGCATCCTGCGCGAGGAGATCGGCGGCCGCGTGATCGTCCGCACGGGCCGGCGCATTCCGGGCGTCATCCCTCACGGCGGAGTCCATGCGCCGATCTCGGTCGTCCGGATGGCGGTCGGCGACGCCTATGGGGCGAAGGAATGGCGCGAGGGCGAGGGCATGGACGAGGCGGCCTTCCGCACCGAGCGCATCGAGCGCCGGATCTGCCACGGCGTCGCGGAGTTCGCCTTCCAGCTCGCCGAGAGAACCGGGGCCAAGGTCTTCGGCGGGCCCAAGTACACGGTCAGCCCCGTCTACGAGGGAATGCTGAAGGAGGAGATGGACGCCGCCGCCGAGCGCCACCCGGACGTCGGCTACGACCCGCAGCTGATCGACGCGACCTTCGCGCTCCTGATCGCGACGGCCGGCGACCCCCTCGTGATCCCGTCGCTGAACCGCGACGGCGACATCCTCTCCGACCTCGTCCTGCCTCTCTTCGGCTCGATCGCCGGCGCCGAGTCGCTTCTGGTCGCGTTCGACGCGGACGACCCCGATCAGGTCATGGCCGTGATGGCCGAGGCCGCGCACGGCACGGCGCCCGCGCTCCAGGGCAAGAACGTCGCCAACCCGCTGGCGATGATCCTCGCCGCCGCGGCGGTGCTCGCGTACGCCGGGGAGCAGGGCGAGCAGGCCTCGCGCGCGATCCGCGAGGCATCGCTCGAGGCGGTCGCCGAGGGCTTCCGCACCGCCGACCTCGGCGGCCACGCGGGGACGACAGAGTTCACGGACGAGGCCATCCGCCGCACGAAGTCGAAGCTCGAGGTCTGGTCGACGCTCTAGGGCTCGAACACGGTCAGTTTGTAGATGATCCTTCGGCTGTCAAGCGACCAGAAGACCTGGATGCTGTTGTTGCACGGCTCGTCCGTCAGCCGACGGCGTCCCTCTCCATTGGGGCGGAGCACGAAGATCTGGTAGCAGCCGTTGCGCACCTTGTCGACTGACGCGATCCAGCGGCCGTCGGGCGACCAGCCGACCTGGCCATAACTCGCGGTCACGAACCGGCGGCCTCGACCATCTGGGCGCGCGGCGATGATCCTGTGCGACGCGCCCTCCCAGTAGAGCATTCGCTTTCCGCTCGGAGACCAAGCCGCGAACCGGCCGGCGCGAGGGACCGTAACGCTTCTGCGAATCGGTCCGTTCGCCCGAACGATCGCGACACGTTCATGACCGTCGCGGAACGTGGTGTAACCGACGAGGTCGCCGCGCGGCGACCAGCGCAGCGTCCAGTAGTCCGTGTTGTCTGGGTTGCCAAACTCGATAGGGCCGAGTTGTCGCGGCCGCAGGGGCCGAGTTGACATGCCCACAGTGATGGCCCCGGCCGGGTCGTGTCCCTGGAACGACCCGATGTACGCGATTCGCCGACCATCGGGAGACCAAGCCGGCCTGATTGCATGCCCCACGAGGCGGCGTAGCGACGTGCCGTCGCTTTTCGCGACCCAGATCTCCGCGCTTGTTTCCGTCAGCACCTCCACGGCAACTCTCCTCCCGGCGGGGGACCAGGTTGCCGCCCCTAGGTATCCGTGCACCGACTGGGCGGAAACGACGAGCCGCAAATCGCTTCCATCGATCGCGGCCGAGTAGAGGTCGTTGGACATGAGCCGATGCAAGAGGATGCGCGTTCGATCACGCGATATGTCGACCTCATAAACCGTGGGGTCGTGAAGCAGTGTCGTACGACCGGAGCCCTCGATGCCGACCTCATAGATCCCGAAATCCTGCACCACCCGGCTCGAGCTGCTCGCGCTCTCGGCGATGGCCAGAACTGCGATGAGCAAGGCGAGACCCGCAGCAATTCGCACGAGCGCGAGCCTACCTCCGGGCCGTAAGCGCGCTGTAAGGAGGAAGTACAGATTTCAGATCCGCTCGAGCCTGACCACGCGGCGGCCTTCGCGCTCGAGCTTGCGGATCGCCGTCGCGACCGCGTCCGCGAAGTCGCGGCCCGAGAGCTCGAGCTCCTCCGCCCCGCCCGGCTCGGCGGCGATGCGAACCCGATAGCCGGCGCTCTCATCCGAACCGAGCCGCCGGAGGAGCGGCTGGAGGACGACGAGGAAGAGGTTCAGCACCACAAGCGCGGCGAGCGACCGGTAGTAGGTCTCGTCGTCGATCTCCTCCCAGACCGCGGCGATCACCATCACGGCGATCAGCAGGATGAGCCCGACGGCCGAGAAGTAGACGGCGCGAACTGCCTGCCGGTCAGCGGCGCGCACTCGACTCGTCAGGGCCGAGATCTGTGTCGAGGCGACGGTCGCGGCGGCGAGCGTGGCGACCGTCTTCCAGCCCTCTTCGCTGTCGTCGGCCGTCCACAGCGTGAGCTCGAACGCCGCGAGGAAGGCAGCCGTGAGCGAGATGCACGCCCCCGCGAGCAGAGGCAACCGGCCCTGCTCGAGCAGCACCGCTGCGGGCAGCGTAAGGAGGCCACACGCCGAGATGACGAGCGTCGTGAGCAGGACGCGCCCTTCGAAATCACCGAAGTCGCCGAGAAGGAGCGTGCCGATCGCCAGCGCGGCCGTCGCCGCGAGCGAGACGATCGTGAGGAAGACGAGCTGCCGCTTCCAGGACATCTGGCTTGAGCCGGAGCCTACGAAGCTGCGGCTTCCTGCCAGACGAGCAGTCCCAGCTCGTGCTCGGACCAGGCCTCGACGAAGGCGACGACGAGGTCCGGGTCGAACTGGGAGCCGGCGCAGCGGCGCAGCTCGTCGAGCGCCGAATCGGGCGACCTCGGCGCCCGGTAGGGGCGAATCGAGGTCATGGCGTCGAACGAGTCGGCGACCGTGAGGATCCGCGCCTCGAGCGGAATGCGCTCACCGGTCCGGCCGCGCGGATACCCGCCGCCGTCCCAGCGCTCGTGATGGTGGAGGACCGAGGGCAGCACCTCGTGCGGCACGTCGAGCGAGCGGAGCATGCGGACGCCGGCGAGCGGGTGCCGCCGGACGCGCGCGAATTCCTCTTCGCTGAGGGGGCCTGGCTTGAGCAGGATGGCCGGCGGGACGGCCAGCTTCCCGACGTCGTGGAGGAGTGCGCCCAGACGGAGAACCGTGAGGCGCTCCTTGTCGAAGCCGATCCGCTTCGCCATCGCCTGCGCGAAGACGGTGACGCGCGACGAATGTCCACGCGCGTACGGGTCGCGCGCTTCGATCGCGGCCGAGAGTGCGTCAAAGCTGCCCACCGACTCCGAAGGTTCAAGACCGCTGGCTCATTCCCTCCTCACGCAGCGGCGTGAAAGTGCTCGAGCGGCCATTTGTGCACCTCGGGTGTACGGCGCTCGAGGAGTGTGAGGTGGCCGTCCTCGGGTGAGAGGTGAGACTCGACGCCGGGGATGTGCCGGGAGAACCACTCGCCGTGGCCGAAGGGAACGAACTTGTCCTGCTCGCCTGCCAGTGCACGACGGGCACTCGGATCGAAGCCAGATCGAACCCCCACGGCTGCGTCAACGCGACGTCGTCGTCGAACCAGCCGTCGACGCTTCGCTTCAAAGCGGCCTGCATGTTCTCGAGCAGGAAGGCGGCGACCCGACCGGTCAGCACCTCGCGGTCCGCCGGGCCGAGCAGCGTCTTCAACACGTCGGCGAGCTGCTCCGGCGAGGTCGCGAGAAGCTCTTCGCGTTCGCGTTCCAGCACCGCCAGGTGCGCCTCCTCGCCCTCGAAGACGGCCTTGATGTCCTCGACGTTCTGCTCGCCCATCCCGTCGAAGAAATCGAGCCCCTCGGCGTCGAACGGCGCGCCGGGCGCGAGCGCGGCGGCGGCCAGCACCCGATCCGGGAGCAGTGCGGCCGCGGCGAGCGCGTGCGGCCCGCCGCCCAGGCGCGGGCGTTCGACCAGCCGCAGGCTCTAGAGTTCGGCTCGGATGAAGGTCGGCGTCCCGAAGGAAACCGCGCCAGGCGAGCGGAGGGTCGCGCTCGTGCCCGAGATCGTGTCCAAGCTGGCGGGCATGGAGGTCGTCGTCGAGCCCGGCGCCGGCGAGGGAGCCTCGTTCACCGACGACGCCTACCGCGAGGCCGGGGCGAGCCTCGGCGACCCGTGGGAGGCCGAGCTCGTCGCCAAGGTGCGCAAGCCGAGCGACGAGGAGCTCGGGCGCCTCGGCGAGGGCCAGGTGCTCGTCGGCTTCCTCCAGCCCCTCACCGACCGGGAGGGCATCGAGCGGCTCGCCTCGCAAGGAGTGATCGCCTTCGCCATGGAGTCGATCCCGCGCATCACGCGCGCCCAGCCGATGGATGCGTTGTCTTCTCAGGCAACAGTCTCCGGCTACAAGGCGGTCGTGCTCGCCGCCGACCGGCTACCCAGGTTCCTGCCGATGCTGATGACCGCCGCGGGCACCGTCACCCCGTCGAAGGTGCTCGTGATCGGGGCGGGCGTCGCGGGATTGCAGGCGATCGCGACAGCGCGGCGCCTCGGAGCCGTCGTCTCCGGGTTCGACGTGCGACCCGTCGTCAAGGAGCAGGTCGAGAGCCTCGGCGCGACCTTCCTCGAGCTCGGCGTGGTCGGCGAGGAGACCGAGGGCGGCTACGCGCGCGAGCTCTCCGAGGAGGAGCAGCGCCGCCAGCAGGAAGAGCTCGAGGCGCGGATCGGCGACTTCGACGTCGTCGTCACGACAGCGTTGATTCCGGGCCGGCCGGCGCCGAAGCTCATCCCCCGCTCGGCGATCGAGTCGATGCGGCCGGGCTCGGTCATCGTCGACCTCGCGGCCGAGGCCGGCGGGAACGCGGAGCTGACCCGTCCCGACGAGGACGTCGTCCACCAGGGCGTGACCATCCTCGGCCCGACGAACCTCCCGAGCTCGATGCCCTACCACGCGAGCCAGCTCTACGCGCGCAACGTGTCGGCGCTCGTCCAGCACCTCGCGCCCGAGGGCGAGCTGCAGCTCGACTTCGAGGACGAGATCACCGCCGGCGCGTGCGTCACCCGTAAAGAAGAGGTGCCCGCCTGAGCGTGCAGCTCGTCACCGAGCTGACGATCCTGTTGCTCGCGGGCTTCATCGGCTTCGAGGTCATCTCGAAGGTGCCGACGCTGCTGCACACGCCGCTCATGTCCGGGTCGAATGCGATTCACGGAATCGTCATCGTCGGCGCGATCATCGTCATGGGCGCGCACCATCCGGGGCTGTTCATGCGGCTCGTCGCCTTCGTCGCGGTGATCCTCGCCACGGCGAACGTGGTCGGCGGCTTCGTCGTCACCGACCGGATGCTGGAGATGTTCAAGAAGCGGCCGGACGAGACGTCTTGAGCCAAAACACCGCGAACCTTCTTTATCTCGTCACGATCGCGTCGTTCATCCTCGCGCTGCGCTTCCTCTCCTCCCCCCGACACGCGCGGCTCGGCGTCCAGATGGGCGCCGCGGGGATGCTCTGGGCGGTCATCGTCACGCTCGCCAAGGACGACGTCGTCACGGGCTGGTGGTGGATGGCGGCGGGAATGGTGATCGGCTCGGTGATCGGGGTCGTCGGCGCCCGCAAGGTGAAGATGACGGCGATGCCGCAGATGGTGGCGCTGTTCAACGGTGTAGGCGGCGGCGCGGCGGCGCTGATCTCGCTCGTCGAGTTCCACGGCGTGTGGGCGCACGCGGGCGACGTCGGCGTCGAGAAGGGAATCGCCACCGTCTTCTCGGCTCTGATCGGCTCGATCTCGTTCGCCGGCTCGATGATCGCGTTCGGCAAGCTGCAGGAGCTCGTCAGCGGGCGGCCGATCACGTATCCAGGGCAGCAGGTCGGCAACGCGCTCCTGTTCGTGGGCACGGTCGTGCTCGGGGTGGTTGCGATGACCACGGTCGAGTTCTGGCTGCTGGCGGCAATGATCGGCGCGGCGGCGCTGTTCGGCATCGTCTTCGTGCTCCCGATCGGCGGCGCCGACATGCCGGTCGTGATCTCGCTCCTGAACGCCTTCACGGGACTGGCGGCTGCGGCGACCGGCTTCGTGCTGCACTCGAACGTCCTGATCGTGAGCGGGATGCTCGTCGGCGCCGCGGGAACGCTGCTGACGACGCTGATGGCGACGGCGATGAACCGGTCGATCGCCAACGTCCTCTTCGGGGCTTTCGGGAAGATCGTGACCGCGCCCGGCGCTGCTGCCGCCGCGGGCGACGGCGCTTCGGTGCGCTCGGCTTCGGCCGACGACGTCGCCGTCATGCTCGCGTACGCGCGGCGCGTCGTCTTCGTCCCGGGCTACGGCCTTGCGGTCGCGCAGGCGCAGCACGACGTCCGCAACCTCGCCGAGGTGCTCGAGGAGAAGGGCGTCGACGTGCGCTATGCGATCCATCCGGTCGCCGGCCGCATGCCGGGTCACATGAACGTGCTGCTCGCGGAGGCGAACGTTCCCTACGACGAGCTCTACGAGATGGACACGATCAACCCGGAGTTTCCCCAGACCGACGTCGCGGTCGTCGTCGGCGCGAACGACGTCGTCAACCCGGC
>Ga0137368_10006205_pt1 | contig 12563 bp, 11 predicted proteins | sample SagtaG_13_FD_104917 | JGI IMG/M metagenome (GOLD analysis project Ga0137368, IMG submission 104917) | Vadose zone soil microbial communities from Sagehorn Ranch, Mendocino, California, USA - Sage1_L_100_16 metaG | ecosystem: Environmental > Terrestrial > Soil > Vadose zone | place: USA...
ACGTCCGGGGGCCGAGCGGGGCGAGGCTCGGATAGATGTCGGCGAGCTGCTGGCCGGCCCGCTCCGAAGCGCCGATCGCGACGACCTCCACGGCTGGGTGCGCGGCCAGCAGACGCAGCAGCTCGGCGTCCGAGTATCCGGAGGCGCCGAAGACGGCGACGGGAATGGAGGACGCGGCCGGCATGAGAGCATGACTATACAGTTCGCTGCATAAAGATGCCAACGCTGGTTCTGTCGGCCGGGGACCCCTGGCCTTCCCGGTCCGGTCGAAGGGCTGGCCGGGTCATGCAGGCCCGGACCGTGCTCGTGACGGGCGCGAACTCCGGCATCGGGCTGGCCACCCTGCTGGAGGCCGCCGCGCGGGGGCTGGACGCGGTCGGGACCGTGCGATCTCCGGCCAAGGCCCGCATCGTGAAGGCTGCCGCCCGCGCCCGGGGCGTCGAGGTAGCCACCGCCCTTCTCGACGTGACCGATCCGGCGGGCTGTCGCCGCGTGGTGGACCGGGTCCGCCCCTGGGCCCTGGTGAACAACGCGGGCACCTCCTTCACCGGGGCCATCGAGGACGTCGGCGACGAAGACGCCCGAGCCGCCCTCGAGACCATGGTCCTCGCCCCGATGCGGCTGGCCAGGTTGAGCCTCCCGCACATGCGGGCCCGGGGAGGGGGCCCGGCGAAGCCTGGCCCAGGTCCGTCTGGCCCGTTTCGTCCGAGGCGCGCCCGAACGCGTGGCGCGAGTCATCGTGTCGGCCCTCACCGCCCGGGCCCCGCGGCCTCGCTACCTCGCGGGCGTCGACGCCCGGCTCTTCGCGGCGGCCGAACGGATGGCCCCGGCCCAGGTGGGAGACCGAGTGAAACGGCTCCTCCTCGGCCTGTAGCGAGGGCTCCGACCCCCGAAACGCTTGGTCCCCCAAGCGCTTGGTTCACCAAGCAGTGTGCTAAGCTGGCCACATGCCACGCGCCAAGCGAACCGCGAACGCACTGGGCCAGTTCATCGAGAGCCAGCGCAAGCTGGCCAACCTGTCCATCCGCCAGCTCGCCAGCATGGCCAAGGTCTCCAACCCCTACCTCAGCCAGATCGAGCGAGGCCTGTATCGTCCGTCGGCCGATGTCCTGAAGAATCTAGCCGATGCGCTGCAGATTTCCGCGCATTCGCTGTATTCGAAGGTGGGGCTCGTCGAGCCGGATCCGGACGAGGACGTCCTGCGGGACGTGGAGGAGGCCGTCCGGTTGGACGGCCGTCTGTCCACCGAGCAGAAGGAAGCTCTCATCAGGGTGTACCGGAGCTTCGTCGGCGAGGCTTGATCCACCAAGCACTCTCGCTATATTTTCCAAGCACGCGCTTGACATACTTAGCAAGTGCTTGGTAGACTTAGCACATCGAAGGGGCCGGACCGGCCGGTCTCCCCGAGCAAGGAGGAACGACCAGGCAGGACTCCACGCTGGCCACCAGGGCGCAGGACCAGATCGCATCGGTGATCGGCAAGGCCCAGGGTCTCGCCGTCTCGGCGGTGTCGCAGGTGAGCGAGACCATCGGAACCATCCTTCCCGAGCTGCCCCGCACCCCGCTCTCCGAGCGCCTGCCCGACCCGGCCGAGGTCGTGACCACCACCTTCGGCTTCGCCGAGCAGCTGCTCGAGATGCAGAAGGCGTACGCGCTGGAACTGCTGGAGGCCGTGACCCCGGTGACGGGGAAGATCGTGCCGCCGGCGAATCGCAAGCCCGCCCGCCGGAGCACGAAGGCGAAGGCCTGATCGACGCCGCTCCACGCCACGAAGCCCCCGGGATCTCTCTTCCCGGGGGCTTCTTCGCGTCCGGCGTGGGCTACGCTCTCGGCGCCATGTTCGGGGATCGCGAAGGCGTCGTCGTGGAGGTGCACCCGTTCGACCTCCACGGCGTGGTGTACACGGACGTCACCGTCTCCTACCAGGACGGGACGATCGAGCAGGCCCGCCTGGGGCCGGAAGCCATTCCGGAGGGGCTGAAGCCCGGGGAGCGCGTCGTGGCGGCGCGCGCCGCGAACCTCATCCTCTCGCTGCGCCGTCCCTGACGTCGCGGCTCGCGGCCGCGGCCGGGCCCGGGCCGGGGCCGATCTCCGCCGGCCGGCCGGCACGTATTCTGTGGCAGATGACGGAGCCCGAGGCCGCCCGGGCATTCTTCGACGCCCTGCTGGAGCGGATCGACACGCGGCTGTTCGGCGTGGAGGGCGCGCTCCGGCTCGTCCTGGTCGGGATCCTCTCCGACTCGCACGTGCTCATCGACGACGTTCCCGGTGTGGGCAAGACCACCCTGGTCCGGATGCTGGCCAGCCTCCTCGGCCTGAAGTTCTCGCGCGTGCAGTTCACCCCGGACCTCATGCCGTCGGACATCACCGGCACCTCGGTGCTGAACCTGAAATCGCAGGAATTCGAGTTCCGGCCGGGCCCGATCTTCACGCAGGTCCTGCTGGCCGACGAGATCAACCGGGCCACGCCGAAGACCCAGGCCGCCCTGCTCGAGGCGATGCAGGAACGGCAGGTCACCGTGGACGGCGTGACCTACCCGCTGCCGGACCCGTTCTTCGTGCTGGCCACACAGAACCCCGTGGAGCTCGAGGGGACCTTCCCGCTGCCCGAAGCCCAGCTCGACCGGTTCCTGCTGCGGGTCCGGGTCGGCTACCCGCCGGCCCAGGAGGAGGAGCGCATTCTCCTGCCCGGGCGGGACCGGGGGGCCAGGCCGCTCGATCCGCTTCCGGTCGAGCTCGGGATCGGTGAACTCCGGGGACTCGTGCAGGGGGTCCGGATCGAGGAGCCGGTCCGCCGCTACATCGTGTCGTTGGCCCGGGCCAGTCGCGACCATCCCGACCTCCAGGTCGGGGCCAGCCCGCGGGCGGTCGAGCACATGGGGGACGCGGTCAGGGCCTGGGCGCTGCTCGCCGGCCGGGAGTACGTCCTGCCGGACGACGTGAAGGCGCTGGCCGATCCGGTGTTCGCGCACCGGCTCGTCCCGAGCACCGACGCCCGGATCCGGGGGCGGGAGGCGGAAGAGGTGCTCCGCGAGGTCGTGGAGGGCGTCGAGGTCCCCGTCGAGTTCGGCCTCGGCCCGCGGGGGACCTGAGGCCACGGACTCCGCGCGCCGGCGTCAGATCGCGCTCGCAGTCGGCGTCGTCCTGGCGTTCGCCGGCACGCTGGTGGCCAACGTCCCGCTGGTCTCGTGGGCGATCGCGGTGGGAGCCCTCGGCGGGACTGCCACGTGGTGGGTCCGGCTGGCCTGGCGGGACGTCGACGTCTCGGTCCGGTTCCGCCCCCGCCGGGCCTTCATCGGGGAGGCGGTCGAGGTCCAGGTTCGCCTCGCCAATCGCAAGCGCCTTCCCCTGCCGCTGGTCCGGCTGGGGGTGTGGTTGCCCGAGGGGCTGGCGCCGGGAGGTGGTGAGGGGCCGGCGACCATCCGCGGTTTCCGTCGCCGGCTCGCCCTGCCCGGGCGAGCCGAGATCGACCTGCGCTTCCCCATCGAGCCGGAGCGCCGCGGCGAGTACCGCCTCCGCCTGGTCGAGATCGAGGTGTCAGACCCTTTCGGCCTCGCGCCGGTCTACCGGGAGGTCACGCCGCCAGAGGAGCTGCTGGTGATGCCGGAGCCAAGGATCGCGATCCCCGTGGAGGTTCGCCGCCGGCTCCCGTTCGGGGCGCCGGCGCCGTCGCTGCGGATGTACGAGCAGCCCGAAAGGTTCGCCGGGGTCCGTCCGTACGAACCGGGCGATCCGCTGAACCGAATCCACTGGAAGGTGACGGCCCACGCCGGGGCCCTGCACACGAAGCTCTTCGAGCCGACCAGGACGGCGGACGTCGCGCTGGCGCTCGACCTTGCGGTGGGGGAGCCGTTCTGGGACTCCGTGTATCCGGAGATCGCCGAGGACACGATCGGCTGGGCGAGCTTCCTGGCGCGGCAGGCCCTGACGTCGGGGTGGCGGGTGGGCCTCGTCGCGAACACCCACCTGTCGAAGGGCCGAGGAGCGCTCCGCGTCCCGCCGTCCTCGGCGCACGGCCACGAGGCGGCCCTGTTCGCCGCGCTGGCCCGGATGTCCAACGAGCCGACATCGGACCTGGCGCCGGTCCTGCGTGACCTGGGGAGGACGCTCGGCAGGAATGCGACGGCCGTCGTCATCTCCCCGCGCCCTGGACCGTGGCTCCGGCACGAGGTCGAGGTCCTTCGCCGCCGGGGGGTCGAGGTGATCGAGCTGTCGCCGCTCGAGGCCAGCCTCGCCGAGGCGTCACCGTGACCACGATGCCGGCCGGCGCCGGCGCCGTCGCCGTCGCGCGGGAGTCGGCGCGAAGCGTCCCGGCGGCGTTCCTGGCCGCGCTCGCCGAGAGCGGTCCCATCTTCCTTCCCCTCCGCTTCGTGGCGGAGCAGTCGGCCGTGGCCGCCCACGGCGGCCCGCTCGCCTCCTACCCGCTCTTCGCGCTGCTGTTCGCCGGCGGTGTGGCCCTGGCGACGCTGGGCCGGCGGTCGCGGGCCCTCGGTCCCGCCGTGGCCGTCACGGCGGTGGCGGCCGGTGTGGCGCAGTCGCGGTGGTGGGGTGGCGGCGACGTCGGCGCGGCCGCCATCGCGGTGCTCCTGGCCCTGGCCGTCGCCGTTCGCGTGGCCACGCTGGCCCTGCGCGACTGGCGGGATCCCGTCCACGTGTCGTTCGGCGTGCTCACCGGCATCCTGTTCTTCGAGGTCGTGGTGGCGCGCCCGGCAGGGTGGTCGGCGACGCTCGTCGCCGTCGTCCCCATCTTCTTCGCGGGCTCCCTGGCATCGCGGGCCGCCAGCCTGCGCATCGGTGACGCCGAGGGCCTCGATCCGGCCGCCGCCGGGGCCCGCCGTCCGTGGGGCCGCGTCATCGGGACGACGGCGCTCGCCGGGCTCGCCCTGGTCGTCGCCGCGGCGCTGGTAGGGGGCCAGGGACACGTCCTCGAGCGCGTCGGCCGATTCATCCCCCTGGCGGTGTACGGCGCGATCTACGCGGGGACGGTGGTGGCCTCGTGGGTGCTCCGGCCGGTCGGCTGGCTCCTGTCGAAGCTCGGCTTCCACGCGGCGGCGATCCAGCGGCTCCTGCGGCGCCTCCCCCGGTTCCGCCATCGGGCCGGCCGATTCATCGACCAGCATGGGCCCGCTGGGGGCTCGCTTCGGATCATTGGTCTCATCGTGCTGATCGGGACGGCCGCCCTGCTCGTGTGGCTCATCCTCCGGCAGCGGCGACGGTGGCTCCTGAGTGAGCGCTCACTCACTGAAGTGCCGCCCGAGATCCCCCGACCCATCGCTCCGGTCCGGCCGACCGGGAGGAAACGGAGGCGGCCCCGGGGCGAGCTACCGGAGGACTCGGTGCGCCGTCTCTACGCCGAGACGCTCCTGGCCCTGGAGGAATGGGGAGCGCCCCGCCCTCGGTGGACCACGCCCGGCGAGTATCTCGGGGTGGTCCGCGACGCCATCCCGGACAGCGCCCCGAGCTTCACCGCGCTCACCCGGGCCTACGAGGACGTCCGCTACGGGAGCCGGACGTTCGACGCCGCCGCGCTGGACATCCTGGAAGTCCACCGGGACGCGGTCCTCGACGCCGTTCGCCGGGCCCCCCGCCCGGAGCGCGGCGACGCGGCGGCCCCCGCACACGGCTGAGGGGGCGAGCCGCGGGGCCCGCCCCCTCGAACGCCGCCGGTTCGGCCGTCAGCGTTCGGCCGTCGGCCGTCGGCCGGCCGGCGTCCGCGCCGTGCTCAGCTCAGCGGTGCCGCCCCGGGACCACGATCAGCTGGAGTCCCCGGCGGCCCTGGACGGTCTGGTCCTGGGACTTCGTGACGGTGACGTCGATCCGGTTCCGGCCGCCGCGCGCCGGCGCCTCGCCACCAGGCTTCGGCCCGGCCGTCACGCCGCCCTGGCCCCGGATCTCCGCGACCAGGTCGTACATGTGCTCGCCACCCGCCAGGTTGGCCACCAGCTCCTCGAAGGTCGTCGCCTTGCACGCCGACCGGGAATCCGCGGGGCGGAAGAAGAAGAAGCCTCCGCAGAACGGCGGGAAGCCGCCCCGGACGTCGAGCGACGCGCCCCCGACGAGCCCGTCCGGGACCTTGAACGACATGTTCACGGTCCGGGTCTCGTCCGTGTCGCCGACCCCCAGCACCACCCGCAGGTGGACCGTCCCGCCCGGACGCACCTGCAGGCGCTTGCGCGAGTCGAACCCGCGCTGGAGCGACGAGGACGACAGGACCTTGTCCACCGAGTAGTAGTCGTGGTCCTGCGTGAGCGTCCCGGTCACGCTGACGCCGGTGAACTGCACCTCGCCGAACTGGCTGTACTGGAGGGCGTCCAGCTCGCCGATCAGCTCGAAGATGCTCTCGAAGGTGATGTCGTACGGGGAAAAGAACTTGTCGTCCCGGATCAGCTGGAACTGCTGCCCGTCCGGCCCCACGCCCGAGACGGTCCAGCTGAGGTTGGCCGAGCCGTCGCCGTAGCGGTCGAAGGCCGCGATCTCCTCGTTCGCGATGCTGTACGCCGCGATGATGGGGAAGTCGATGTAGAAGTTGCCGACCTCGAGATCCTGGAGCACGTCGGTCTCGCCGTTGCGCGTCTTCGGGATGTCGGTGTTGGTGATGTTCGCCGTCACCGGCACGAGGGCGGGGATCCGGCCATCGAGTCCCCGAACACCCGCCACCCGGTCCTGGTCGACGATCCCGCGGAGGCCGGTGAGGTTCGCGATCTTGAAACCGCCGTAAGAGCTGCTGGGGTCCTTCACCGTGGCCACGACGTCGGCGCCGTTCATCCCGAGGGTCGTCCCCCCGGTGAAGAAGAACGGGTGGCCGAAGGCCATGACCTCGTCGCCACACACGGCGGTGGTGGTCCCCACCGCGTAGATGGACAGGTCGCCGTACGACAGGGCGGCCCCGAACGAGCTCCCCGGTGCGAGCGGGCTCCCACCGACCGAGGTCGGCGCGGAGGCCGTGCCGCCGGAGAACAGCACCGCGGTCACCTTCGCCTTGGACAGCCGGTTCTGGAGCTTCGCCATGCCCTTGCCGCCCAGGCCCGACACCCCGACGGAGACCGGCACCGGCTGTGCCGTGCTGGGGAACGTGTCGGCCGGGACGCCGGCCGCGTGGGCCGCCGTGGAGCGGAGCGACCGTGACAGGTGCACCGGCGCGCCGAGCGTGGACAGCCGCTCGCGTTGGAGCGCCGCCGCCCCGGGCCGGTCGGTTCCGGTCGGAGCCGACGGGTAGGCGAACTCGTCGACGATGGGCTGGCCGGGGGTGATCCCGATGATGGTCTGGTCGGCCGCGTAGAAGCCGTAGGAGGCCGCACCCAGCAATTCGCCGCTCACGTAGATGGGAGAACCGGACATGCCGGCCACGATGCCGCCGGTCACGTCGAGGAACGACTGGGGCCCCGTGATCTGGCCCAGGATGAAATCGACCCCGGGGCCGATGCCGTTCGGCTGCACGCCGAGGACCGTGACGTCGAACGAGGTGATGGTCTGGCCGTCGATCACCGTGGATCCGGTGGCGGTCAGTCCCTTGTGGACCGCGTCGATCGGATACACGGCGGGTGGGCTGGTGCACGAACCCGCGGCGGGCGCCGGCGCGGCTTGCACCGCCAGCGCCCCCACCAGGGCGATCGCGACGATCGCCGCCTGGGTTCCTCTGGCCCGCGCGCGCAGAGACAGACCACTGAAACGGTTGCTGGACAACGGAACACCCCCTCCAGGAGAAGTGGTGAGCTTAGGGCCTGCTGTAAGACGCGACAAGGGAGTGGCGGGTTCCGCCCGGAAGGCCCATCTCCGCCTTTCTGTCGCTTCCCTGTCGCTTCGCGTGACTGGCCGGCGTTTGGAGGCGAGGGGGCGCGGGTATTCGATGGGGGCCAGCCGGTGGGCCCGTCCGGGTCGACCCTTCCGCGTCGATCCTTCCAATGGGAGGCACCCGATGAACGACCACGTCATCCGAAGGAGACTGATCGAGCAACGCGAGAGGCTGATTTCCCTCCAGGACTCACTGTCGATCGACGGCTCGCTCGACGTGCCCCAGGTCGAGGCCCTCGGGGAGCTGTCCTCGGCGGACCAGCACATGGCCGACGTGGGCACGGAGACCTTCGAGCGGGAGAAGGACATCTCCATCCTGTCGGGGGTGGAGGCCGAGCTGGCCGACGTGGAGTGGGCACTTCGCCGGGTCGCCGAGGGTGCGTACGGCCGCTGCGAGGCCTGCGGCCGCCCCATCGGGACGGCCCGGCTCCAGGCCCGGCCGGCCACGCGGTTCTGCCTCGAGGACCAGTCCCGGCGGGAGCGGGAGGTCCGCCCCGCGTAGCGCGTCGCCGCCCCGGTCCGGCCGTCGTCAGGCCGCGGATCCGGATCCCCGCGTCGCGTCGGGCGGCCCCAGCGGATAGGCGATGGCCAGGCCGCGCGACGCCAGCGTCCGGCGGAGGCGTGCCTCGAGCTCGCGGCCCACTCGCCACTGCTTCCCGGGGAAGGTCTGGACGTACGCCCGCAGGCGGGCGCCCTGGGGTGTGTACTCCTGGACCCCCAGGACCTTCACCGGCGCGATCACGGCGGGACCGACGTCGGGATCCGCGCGGAGCTCGTCACCCAGCCGTCGCAGCTCGCCGACGACCGTGTCGATGTCCACGTCGTACGGGACCTCGATGGTGAACAGGTACCGGGAGAACTCCTTGGTCAGGTTGGAGGTGACCCGGATCTCGCCGTTCGGGACCACGTGACGGCGGCCGTCCAGGTCCCGCAGGACGGTCGTGCGCAGCGTCACCTCCTCGATGGTGCCGGTCACCCCGCCCGCCTGGACGACGTCCCCCACGTCGAACTGGTTCTCGATCAGCAGCAGGAAACCGGAGATGACGTCGCCGACCAGCGTCTGCGCGCCCAGTCCGATGGCGATGCCGCCCACCCCAGCCGCGGCCACGAGCGGCCCGATCTCCACACCGGTCTGCGAGAGCGCGACGATGACCGCGACCACCCAGATCCCCACTCCGGCCACCGTCCGCAGGAGGCTGCCCAGCGTCTGGGCACGCTTGACGCGGTACAGCGGCGCGGTGTCCGTGGCCGACCCGTCGATGCGCCGGACGAAGCGGCCGATGACCAGCCGCGCCGCGCGCGCCGCGACGAACGCCACGACGAGCGTCGCCAGGACGCGAATGAGCACGAGCGCGTACGGGGGCATCGCATACGGCTACCCAATCCCTCGCCCGTTGGCAAACCCGGAGCAGAGGGCAGCGCCCGAACCCGCCGTTCGGGCCGGGCTCAACCGAACCGGGACGCCAGGAACCGGTACAGCCGCGGGAAGGCCCCGTGCAGGCGTGCCGGAAAGGCCAGCCACCGGGGCGAGAACACCTGCGGATCCCCGGTGCGGATCGCGCGGACGATGGCATCGGCGACGCGGTCCGGGTGGATGAGCCGGGGGAAGGAACGGTCGTAGGGCCGCCTCCGCCGCTCGAAGAACGGCGTGTCGACGACGCCCGGCGAGACCACCCCGACCCGGACCCCGGTGCCGCCGAGCTCGTCGCGCAGGCTCTCCGAGAACCCGATGAGCGCCGCCTTCGTCGCCGCGTAGACGGCCTCCTCGCCGACGCCGACGTGGCCGGCGATCGAGGCCACGTTCACGATCGCGCCCCGCCGCCGCTCGATCATGCCCGGGAGCACGGCCCGGGCCAGCCGGATCGGCGCCACCACGTTCAGGGCGACGAGGCGCTCGGCCTCGGCCGGGTCCATCTCGGCGAACCGTCCGAAATGCCCCCCGCCCGCGTTGTTGACGAGCACGTCGATGGGCCCGGCGGCTTCCGTGGCTTCCCGAACGGCCCGGCCGGCGGCGGCCGGGTCCGTCAGGTCCGCCACCACGGCGATGCCGGAGGTCCTCGCGGCCACCTCGTCGACCGCGGCGCGGTCCCGGCCCAGGGCCACGACCCGCGCCCCCTCACGGGCAAGCCGAAGCGCGGCGGCGCGGCCGATGCCGCTCGAGGCCCCCGTGACCAGGCACACCGATCCGGCCAGTTCCACGCCCGGTATTTGAACACCCCGGGCGAGGGCGGAACCTACGCCCGGAGTTGAGTCAACCGCTGAGCTGTGCGGCCAGCTCGGCCGGCTCGCTCACCGGCCGCCGGCAGACGAACCGTTCGCAGACGTACGCGGCGGCGCGACCGTCGACCGTCGTTCGGCCCTCGAGCAGCGGGACGTTCGCGGCCGCGGGGTCCTCGGGGCTCCCGCCGGCCAGGACGACGTGCGGGAGGAACCGGGTCCACAGCTCCCGGGCGAGCCGTCGCGCGTCCGCCGACCGGGGATCCCCCACGATGGCCACCTCGTGGGTCGCGCCCAGGTAGAGGTCCAGGGCGCACAGCGCGTGCCCGAACCCCGTCGGCGCCCGCCCCACGTGGTCCCGGACCAGGCGGAGCGCCGAGACGCCCGCCCGCTCGAGCTCCGCGTCGCCGTACACCAGCGCCAGCCGCTGGAGCACCAGCGCTGCCGCCGAGTTCGCCCCCGGGACCGCGTTGTCGAACAGCTCCTTCCCCCGAACCACCAATCGCTCGGCGTCCGAGCCCGTCTGGAAGAACCCGCCGCCGTCCGGGTCGTGGAACAGCTCGACCAACCGGTCGGCCAGGGCCCGGGCCTCCCCCAGCCACCGCACCTCCAGCGTCGACTCCGACAAGACGAGGCACGCCTCGGCCATGAGGGCGTGGTCGTCGGCGTAGGCGGGGCCGCCCGCCCGCCCGTCCCGCCAGGACCGGAGCAGCCGCCCGCCGTCGCCTCGAAGGCGGGTCAGGACGAACTCCGCTGCGGCCGCGGCCGCGTCGAGATACCGGGGCTCGCCGAGCGCGCGGCCGGCCTCGGCGAAGGCCGCGATGGCCAGCCCGTTCCACGCCGCCAGGACCTTGTCGTCCGTGGCCGGGCGAACCCGCCGCTCGCGGACCTCGAACAGCCGCCCCCGGGCCTCGTCGACCAGCCGGACGAGCTCGTCCTCGCCGATCCCTTCCTCCGCGGCCACCGCCGCCGCCGGCAGGGGCACCCACAGGACGTTGGTCCCCTCCCAGTTCCCGGTGGGCATGGCGCCGAAGTACGCGGCCGCCGCGTCGCCGGCCAGGTCCCGGAGCTCCTGGTGGGACCAGACGAAGAACTTCCCCTCCACGCCCTCCGAGTCCGCGTCCTGCGACGAGAAGAACCCGCCGTCGGGATGGCGCGTCTCCCGCAGCAGGTAGTCGAGCGTCTCGGTGGCCACCCGCCGGTACCGGTCGCGTCCGGTGACCTGCCACGCCCGGAGGTACAGCCGGGCCAGCTGCGCGTTGTCGTAGAGCATCTTCTCGAAGTGCGGGACGTGCCATCGCCCGTCCACCGAGTAGCGGTGGAACCCTCCGCCGACCTGGTCGTACATGCCGCCGCCGGCCATCCGGTCCAGCGTCAGCTCGAGCATGTCGAGCGCTCCCGGGGAGCCGCGGAGGTGGGCTCGCAGGAGGAACTCGAGCGTCATCGGCTGCGGGAACTTCGGCGCGCTCCCGAACCCGCCCCACCGGGCATCGAAGGCCCGCTGGAGCTGGGCGAACGCGCCGCGCAGGATCTCCTCGGACAGGGGCTCGGCCGACTCGCGCGCCGACGCCATCCGCCCGATCGCCGCGGTGAGCTTCTGCCCCTGCTCGGCGAGCTCCCCCCGCCGGTTTCGCCACGCGTCGGCCACGGCCTCGAGGACCCGCCGGAAGGACGGGAGGCCGTGCCGGTCCTCCTCCGGGAAGTAGGTCCCGCCGTAGAACGGGTGGCCGTCCGGGGTCAGGAAGACCGTCATCGGCCATCCCCCCTGCCCCGTCATGGCCTGCACCGCGTCCATGTAGACGGCGTCGAGGTCCGGGCGCTCCTCCCGGTCCACCTTCACCGGCACGAAGTGCTCGTTCATGTACGCGGCCGTCCCCTCGTCCTCGAAGGACTCCCGCTCCATGACGTGGCACCAGTGGCAGGCCGCGTAGCCGACCGAGAGCAGGATGGGGCGGTCCTCCCGGCGGGCCCGGTCCAGGGCCTCCGGGCCCCAGGGATACCAGTCGACGGGGTTGTGGGCGTGCTGGAGCAGGTAGGGGCTGGTCTCGCCGGCCAGTCGGTTCGCCATCGCCTTTCAGTGTCTCGCGTTCGGTGCGCGGACGGCACCGGCGCCCGTGCCTGCGCGCAGGGGCGCTCTCGTCCGAATGGACGAGGACATCCTCCCCCGCGTTGTGATATTCCCGCCGAGGCGGCTGACAGCCGTGTGGGCCGGACGGGGGAGTGGCGACGTGCTGCGGGTCGTTGCTGTGCACGAGGGCGGGTTCGCCTGGACGCTGCTCGGGCTCGTCATCCTGGCGCTGGTCCTGGTGCTGGTGGCGCTCGTCATGGCGAACGCTGCCCTGCGAAAGGCCCGCCGGGTGGACCGCGCCGTCCGGTCGCTGCCGCCGGTCGGGTTCCCCGCCGAGGCGCAGCCCGCCGCCGGGCCATTGACCTCGGCGCTGTCGGGCAAGGAGGCCGGGCCGGAAGCCGGCGAGGTACCCGTTCCGCCCGAGGAGCTGGAGGAGCCCGAGCCGGAGGACGTCGCGCCACAGCCGGAGCAGGTCTGGGAGGACGAG
>Ga0137368_10006208_pt1 | contig 12558 bp, 17 predicted proteins | sample SagtaG_13_FD_104917 | JGI IMG/M metagenome (GOLD analysis project Ga0137368, IMG submission 104917) | Vadose zone soil microbial communities from Sagehorn Ranch, Mendocino, California, USA - Sage1_L_100_16 metaG | ecosystem: Environmental > Terrestrial > Soil > Vadose zone | place: USA...
CACCCGCCGGGTTCTTCCTCGGGCCCGGCGGTCAGGCCCCGCGACCGGCTTCCTCGGTCCGGAACCCCCGGCCGGCCTTGCGGCCCAGGAACCCCGCGCCGACCATCTGCTCCAGGAGCGGGACCGGCGCGTGGGCCGGCTCGTGGAGCTCGCGGTGGAGGCTGCGCAGGATCTCGACCGTCACGTCGAGCCCCACGATGTCCATGAGGGCGAGCGGCCCCACCGGGTGGCGGCACCCCAGCGTCATCACCGTGTCGATGTCCTCCACCGACGCGTAGCGCTCCTCCACCATCCGCGCGGCGTCGTTGAGATACGGAAACAGCAGGCGGTTCACGATGAACCCGGCCCGGTCCCGGCACCGCACCACGGTCTTGCCGATGCGTCGGGCCAGGGCCTCCGCGGCCGACGCCGTGTCATCCGACGTGGCGGCGGTTCGGACCACCTCCACCAGGCGCATCACCGGCACGGGGTTGAACACGTGGAAGCCGACGACGCGGTCCGGCCGCCCGCTGGCCGCGGCCATCTCCACCACCGGCAGCGACGACGTCGCGGTGGCCAGGACGGCGGAGGGGGAGGCCACCGCTCCCAGCCGGGCGAACAGGTCCCGCTTCACCTCGAGATCCTCGGCCACGGCCTCCACCACGACGTCGCAGGACGACAGGTCCTCCAGCCGGGTGGTGAACCTGATCCTGGACAGGAGGTCGTCGCGGGCTTCCGGTTCCAGCTTGCCGCGCTCCACTGCGCGGGCCGCGGACCGCACCACGGCGGCGCGGGCCCGGCCCACCGAGTCCTCCGACCGGCCCCAGCAGGTCACGGCCAGCCCGGCCCGGGCCGCCACCTCCGCGATGCCCGCCCCCACCGTTCCCGTCCCCACCACGCCCACGGTCCGCGGTTCCCCGCCCCCCGTCTCCGATCCTCCCCCGGCAACGGAGGGAGGACGCACCTCGCCGGCGTGGTCGTAGAACCCCCGCCCGGCCTTGCGGCCGGTGAACCCGGCCACCACCAGCTCCCGGAGGGCCGGGGCGGGCGCGAAGCGGGGCTCGGCGAACTGCTGGTGCAGCGACTCCAGGATCTCCAGGCAGGCATCCAGCCCGATGAGGTCCACGAGCTCGAGGGGGCCCATGGGGTGGCCGGCGCCGAGCCGCATGGCGGCGTCGATGTCGTCGCGACTGGCCGAGCCCTGGTCCAGGAGGCGTACCGCGTCGTTGAGGTACGGGAACAGCAGGAGGTTCGCGATGAACCCCGCACGGTCCCGGCACTCCACCACGGTCTTGCCCAGCTCCTCGGCGAAGGCCCGGGCCCGGGCGCCCACGCCGGCGTTCGTGGCTATGCTCAGCGCCAGCTCGACCACCCGCATGGCGGGGGCGGGATTGAAGAAGTGCAGGCCCACCACCCTGCCGGGGTCGCCCGCTGCAGCGGCCACCCGGATCACCGGGAGCGAGGAGGTGTTCGTGGCCAGGACGGCCTCCGGCGCGGCACGCCCGATCTCCTCGAACACGGCCCGCTTGGTGTCGAGCCGCTCCGGCACGGCCTCGATCACGATCCCGGCGGATGCAAGGGCACCCGCTTCGGTGGCGAACGCGATCCGGGCCAGCGCCGCCTCGCGCTCCTCGTCGGTCAGTCGGTTCGCCTCGACCGATCGCCGGAGGGACTCTCCGATCAGCTCACGGCCCCGAGCCTCGTGCTCGTCGTCAAGCACGAGGACCACCACCTCGTGGCCGGCCAGGGCGGAGGCCTCGGCGATGCCGCTGCCCATGGTGCCGCAGCCCACAATGCCGACCGGATCGCGCCGTTCGCCCACGGACATAGCTGACACCTATCCACGCTCCGGCGCAACACGGCCCGCCCGGCCGGGTATGCGTCAGATGCCGGCGAGCGCGTGCAGGTCGATCTCGGCCAGGGCCACGCCCGGCGAGTCCTGGCGCACCGTGGCCCCCACCCGATCGAGCAGTCCCAGGACCCTGCGGTTGTCGGCGAGCACGTGGGCCCGCAGCCGGGTGATTCCCCGCCGCAGAGCCACAGACGCGAGCACGATGCCCAGCGCCGTGCCGAGTCCCGCGCCCTGGTAGTCGTCGACCACCGTGATGGCGGCCTCCGCCGTGCCGGGAGAGCCCGCCACCCGCGCGTCCCGCGCGATGCCGGCGCCGGGGCGGCCCGGTTCGTCGAGGCTCACCGCCCCCATGGCATCAGGAGCCCGGCCGCGGCCAGGCCCCGCAGCACCTCCTCGATGGCCGCGTGGAACGTCCCCGGGTCGTCGTACAGCCAGGCCCGCCGGTCCACCGAGCGGACCACGCCTCGAACCCGCGTGGCCAGGAGCTGCTGCATCGCGTCGCCCACCGGCGCCGTGCGGCTCGTGCCCTGGGCAGTCCTCGGATCCTGCATCGTCACCACCTCCCCCGATCGGGAGCGCTCCGTCACCATGCGCCCAGCATGGGCCCGGCGTGATACGAAGTGGTTTCAGGGAGATGAAGGTTCCGCGACGATCCGGCGCCGCGACCATCGGCGAGGGATCGCCCGGGACTCGAGTCGAGGAGGCCGGAATGAAGTTCCTGGTGCTGTGGCGATTGGAGCTGTCGCTGCTGTCGACCGAGGTGGTCCGGGCGGTGGCCCGCATGCCGGACTACGCGGAGCCACTCATGGACCAGGGCAAGGTCGCGGCCAGGTATCACGTTGTCGGCGGGCACGGCGGCGCGTGGATCTACGACGTCGACTCGAACGAGGAGCTCGAGATGCTCCTGGCCCGGTCGCCCGTCTACAACTACGCCACGTACGAGGTCCCGCCCCTGGCCGAGATGCTCGGCCCGCTTCCGGCCGGTCCGGCCGAGTAGGGACTCCAGACCGACCCGCGCCCCCCCGCCGGGACCGGGGCCCCGCCGCCCAGGAGCTCGTAGGTCGACCGGGCCTCGGCGGGGTCCACCTTGGCCACGGCGAATCCCGTGTGGACCAGGACCCAGTCCCCGACCTGGACCGGATCTCCCTCGACATCGAGGACCGCCGTCGAGACCACTCGCCGGACTCCGGCCATGTCGACCAGAGCAGTCGACCGGCCGGGGTCGACGATCTCGACCACCATGGCGGGAACCCCGAGGCACATCGAGCAGCCCTCCGTCGTCTCTGCGTGCTCGTCGCCAGCCTAGGCGGGGGCACGCCGGGCGACCCAGGCCGATCGGCCCCCGATCCCACTGCCTTCCGTCCCCGGGCGCGGAGGCCGCCGCGCGAGCCGCGGCGCCGCACTGGATCGGCGTCATGACCTTCGACGAGCACCGCCAACTGTGGAGGTCCGCGTCTACGGGCACCGACCAGGCCGGAGCCCGACCGGCGGGTCGTTTCGGTGAAGAGCATCCCGGGAATCAAGGCAGGAGCGCCCAAACGGCAAGGAGCGAACCATGAACAGAGCTGCGGGTACCGGGCTCATGGCGTTCTCCATCGTGCTGGTCGTCATCGGCGCGATCCTCGACTTCGCGGTCGACGTCTCCACATCCGGGTTCAACGTCAACACCGTCGGCCTGATCCTGCTGATCGTCGGGATCGTGCTGTTCGTTGTCAGTGGGGCCATCATCTTCGCGGGATCGAACCGCCGGAGCGTCACGCGCGAGGACGTCCGGACCACCCCGCAAGGGCAGGAGCGCGTGATCGAGGAGCGCGACAACCTGGCCTCCTGACCGGGGACGCCGAACGGTGCACTAGGGTCACTTCGACGGGCTCACCGCGCTGGCCCGCTGGCGCGCATCGAGGCGTTCACCGGGACGATGCTCGCCGACAACCTCGCCGCCCGATCCGATCGGGAACCCTTCGACGTAAAAACAGAATAGACTGTGTCTATTGGCAGAAGCGCCCCTTGACATGAGAGGAGCGTTCCATGAGCGAGGACCGAACGAGGGTGGCCCTCATCACCGGCGGGTCGCGCGGGTTGGGGCTGGCCCTGGCCAGGGCGCTGGCCGAACGGGGATGGAGTCTGGTGATGGACGCCCGGGGCAGCGATGCCCTCGAGGCGGCGCGCGACGAGCTCGCGGGTGTGACCGCCGTGCGCGCGATCGCGGGGGACGTCGCGGACGAGTCCCACCGGGTGCGGCTCGTCGACGAGGCCCGGGCCCTGGGCGGCCTCGACCTGTTGGTCAACAACGCCAGCCTCTTGGGGCCGAGCCCGCAGCCGCCGCTCGAGCGGTATCCCCTCGACGCCCTGGAGGACGTGTTCCGGGCGAACGTGTTCGCGCCGATCCGGCTGTTCCAGCTGGCGCTCCCGCTCCTTCGGGAGTCCCCCGACGGTCGGGTTCTCAACGTGACATCCGACGCCGCCGTGGAGGGCTACCAGGGATGGGGCGGCTACGGCTCGTCGAAGGCGGCGCTGGAGCAGGCTTCGAACGTGCTGGCGGCCGAGCATGCCGAGCTCCGCGTGTACCGGGTCGACCCCGGCGACATGAACACCCGGATGCAGCAGGAGGCCTTCCCCGGCGAGGACGTCTCCGACCGGCCGCCGCCCGAGGCCAGCGTCCCGGGCCTGCTCCGCCTCATCGAGGAGGACCTTCCGAGCGGCCGGTATCGAGCCGGGGAGCTCGCGCCGCCGGACCCGGCGCCGTCTCACCACCCAACGGCCGAGAGGACCGGCGCCGCCATGCCGGCAGGAGGTGGGGCGTGACCCGGACCGCGGCCGGGACGCGCCCCGGGCCGCTCGAGTTCGAGGTGCCGCCCGAGCTGGAGGCCCACGACCCTCCGGAGGCCCGCGGCCGTTCCCGCGACGACGTTCGCCTGATGGTGGCGTCCCGGCACGACCTGCGCCTGGCTCACGCCCGGTTCCGAGACCTCCCGCGGTTCCTCGAGGCCGGCGACCTCCTGGTCATCAACAACTCCGGCACCCTGCCGGCATCGGTTCCCGCCCGGCGGGCCGACGGAACGCGGCTCGAGCTCCACCTGTCCACGCCGCTCCCCTCGGGGCAGGGCCCGGTCGACCTGGCCAGGCCGCCGGGGCCGGATCCCGAGGTCTGGGTGGTGGAGCTCCGGCGGCCGTCCGGCGCCGAGAGCCTTCCGTTCCGCGAGGCCACGCCCGGGGAGACGCTCCACCTGCCCGACGCCTCGGCCGGCGTCCTGGAGCCGTACCCGCCGGATTGCGGGCCGCCCGAGGACCGGCCGAAGGAGTCGCGGCTGTGGACCGCCGAGCTCCGGCTCCCCTCTGCCCTGGGGCCGTACCTCGAGCGCCACGGCCACCCGATCCGCTACGGGTACGTGTCCAGGGAGTGGCCCGTGTCCGCGTACCAGACGGTCTTCGCCATGGAGGCCGGCAGCGCGGAGATGCCGAGCGCCGGCCGGGCGTTCACCCCCGAGATGGTCACGGATCTGATCGCGCGGGGCATCGACGTCGCGCCGGTCACCCTCCACGCCGGCGTCGCATCCCTGGAGGAACACGAGTCGCCGGCCGCGGAGTTCTACCGGGTCTCCGAGGCCACGGCCCGGAGGGTGTCCCAGGCACGGGAGGCCGGGAGACGCGTCATCGCGGTGGGGACCACAGTGATCCGGGCGCTCGAGACCGTCGCCGGCGAGTCGGGCGCCGTTCGCTCCGGCAGCGGGTGGACGCGGCTGGTCGTCTCACCCGAGCGCGGGGTGCGAGCGGTGGACGGGCTGCTGACCGGGTGGCACGAGCCCCGCGCGTCGCACCTGCTGATGCTGGAAGCGGTGGCGGGACGGGAGTTGCTCGAGATGTCGTACCGGGCCGCGCTCGAAGGCGGCTACCTGTGGCACGAGTTCGGGGACCTGCACCTGCTGATGCCGTGAGCCACGGAGCTCACTCGCGCTTCCGGGGCCGCCGCCCGCGAGGAGCGACCTCGTACCGGCACACGTGGGCGCCGGCCATCATGTGCGCCACGCGCTCGACCCTGGCATCGGGGAGCGCCTCGCGGATGAAGTCGATCTCGGTGGAGCACGCCATCCCCCACCGCCGGGCGACGCCGAGGATCGCGCAGTTGTGCTCGGTGATCAGGAAGGTCCCGTCGGGGAGCGCCTCGAAGTCGGCCAGGTAGCCGTCCTCGTCCAGGATGCGGGCCAGCTCGGCCACCCTGTCGGGGAACGCCCGGCCGTCCAGCCTGGCCACCGCCCCCTGGACCCGCCGGCGCCGGCGCCGCTCGAAGATCCGCTCCAGGACCTCGGGGGCCTCGTCCTCCACGTAGGACAGCAGCTCGTTGGTCAGCTCGCTGTAGTACTTCGGGAACAGCCCCTCGGCGCCGGCAGACAGGCGGTACAGGTGGCGGGGCCGGCCCGGCCCCCCCTTCACCGCGCGGTGCTCCACGAGCCCGACCGCCGTGAGCCCCGTCACGTGCTGCCGCACGGCGCTCACCGTGACGCCCAGGGCCTCGGCCAGCTCCACAGCCCCGGCCTCCCCCCGCTTCCGCAGCGCGACCAGGATCTCCCGCCGGCTCGCCGGCAGGCTGGCCAGGGTCGGGGTCAGCCGCTCGTGCTCGGTGGTCGTCGACGCCATGCCACGCTCCATGCTAGCCGCGGCCACGGTGTTTGCACAGGAATCGCTGTGAGAACGGAGCCGCCATCGATGGACGATGCACGAGCGTCTCGGGGGCGCCGGACCCCTCCGGTGAGGGCTGTTCGGCCCACGCCATCCGGGCCCCGCCAGGGGAACATCGCTGTACGGGATTGCCGGCGATGGTGACCCGGTCCCAGCCTGCTCCGGGGGGGCCGACGAGCGGGCCTTGGGTCGGGATGGAGGGCTCACCTCGGCCGAGGCGGCCGACCGGCTCGAGCGCTTCGGGCCGAACGAGGTGCCGCCTCCCCACCGGGACGGCCTGGTGGTGCGCTCGATCCGCCAGCTGCGGGAGCCCCTGGCCGTACTGCTGATGGCGGCGGCCGCGGTGTCCGGGTTCGGGCTCGGGGAGACCGAGAACGCAGCGGCGATCCTGGCCATCGTGGTCCTCAACGCGGTCATCGGCGTTCTCGAGGCGGGGAAGGCCGCCCGGGCTCTGGAGGCGCTCCGGTCGCTCGAGGCTCCCCGGGCGCGGGTGGTCAGAGACGGCGCCGCGATGACCCTGGCGTCGCGCGAGGTGGTTCCGGGCGACGTCGTGGCGCTCTCCGCGGGCGACCGCGTCCCGGCCGATGTCCGGCTGCTCCGGGTGGCCTCGATCGCGGTGGACGAGTCGCTGCTCACGGGCGAGTCGCTGCCGGTCGCCAAGCGCGCCGCCCTGGACGGCGGGGAGGATCGCGAGACCCGGGCCCTCTCCGGGACGCTCGTGACGGGCGGATCCGCCGATGGCGTGGTCACGGCCACGGGTCCGGCCACGGAGTTCGGAGCGATCGCCGCGCAGCTCGGGGGACGCGAGGCGCCGACGCCGATGCAGCGCCAACTGGCCCGCCTCACCGCCCGCCTGGGGGGAATCGCGATCCTCATCGCCGTGGCGGTGTTCGGGCTCACCCTGCTGCGAACCGGGGTCTCGCAGTCGGGGCTCCAGCGCTCGTTCCTGTCGGCCGTCGCGCTGGCCGTGGCGGCGGTGCCCGAGGGGCTCGCCACGGTCGTCGCCGTCGCGCTGGCGCTCGGGGTCCGGCGGATGGCCGGCCGCGGCGCGATCGTGCGGCGGCTCCCGGCCGTGGAGACGCTCGGGTCCACCACGGTGATCCTCACCGACAAGACCGGCACGATCACGGAGAACCGCCTGCGCCTGGAGGCCGTGGCCCTGGCCGGCGACACGTGGCGGTCCCCCGCCGATCTCGACGCCGAGGCCACATGGCGGGTGGCCGAGGTCGCCGCGCTGTGCAACGACGCGGAGGGCGACCCGCCGGTCGGAGACCCGCTGGACATCGCCCTCCTCGCCGCGCTCGACCCCGCGCTGGTGGAGGACGTGCGCCGGACACGGCCTCGTGTCGCCGCGCTCCCGTTCGACTCCGAGCGGAAGCGCATGACCACGGTGCACGCGGGCGAGGAGGGGTTCGCGATGCTGGTGAAGGGCGCTCCCGAGGCCGTCCTCGAGCGATGCGGGTTCCGGGCCTCCTCCGGCGGCGGCCGGACGCCCCTCGACGACCGCGACCGCGCCGCCGTGGACGGGATGGTGGAGACCAGGCCGGGCGGGGAGCCCGCGTGGTGGCGCTGGCCCGGAGGTCGCTCGAGGACCTCCCGGAGAGCATCGAGGAGGCGGAGGCCGACCTCGAGCTGGTCGCGCTGGCGGCGCTCCGGGACCCCGCCCGTCAGAGGCTCCCGGTGCCGTGGCGGACGCCCGGTCGGCGGGGATCGACCTGATCATGGTCACGGGCGACCATGCCGGGACCGCCTCCGCCATCGCGGGCGAGGTGGGGCTCACGGGGGCGGGCGCTTCCGTGCGAACGGGCCGGGATCTCCGGGGGGAGGGCATGCCGGAGGACCCGCTCGCCGTGCGGGTCTACGCCCGCGTCGATCCCGGCGACAAGCTGGCCCTGGTCGAAGCCCTGCAGGCCCGGGGCCACGTCGTGGCCGTCACCGGGGACGGCGTGAACGACGCGCCGGCCCTGAAGCGCGCGGACATCGGGGTGGCCATGGGCCGCGGCAGCGACGTGGCCCGCGAGGCCGCGGACATGGTCGTCACCGACGACAACCTGGCCACGATCGTCACCGCCGTTCGGGAGGGCCGCGGCATCTACGACAACATCCCAAAGGTCGTCGACTACCTGGTGGCCGGGAACCTCTCGGAGATCACGGTGGTGGTCGCCGGCCTGCTGTTCTTCCCGGCCCTGGGCATCCCCCTCCTGCCGATCCAGCTCCTGTGGATCAACCTCCTGACCGATGGCCCGCCGGCCATCGCGCTGGGGGCCGACGCGGCCGAGCCCGGGCTCATGTCGCGGTCGCCCCGCCGCCGCGACGAGAACCTCCTTGGGCGCCGCGCACTCGGGGGCGCTGGCCCTGCGGGGCCTGGCCATCGCCTCCGCAACGATCGGGAGCCTCGCGGTGGCACGGTTCGCCTGGCATGAGCCGTGGCCGCAGGCCCGCACGATGATGTTCACCGTCCTGGTCGTCGCGCACCTGCTGTACGCCTACGCCGTGCGAAAGCCGGGCACCGGGCGGAACCTTGGGCTGCTCGCCGCCATCGCCGGCGGCATCGCTCTCCAGGTCCTGGTGGTGGCATGGCCGGCGGCCCACGCCGTGTTCGGGACGGTCTCGCTGGGAGCCCGGGACTGGGTGGCCGCGACTGGCATGGGCGCGCTACCCGTCCTGGCCATCGCGCTCGCCGCCCGGCGCGCCTGACCCGTCAGAGCAACAGGGATGCTCAGCCCGCCGCCGGCGAGTGGGAGACGGGGCCCGGCGAGTCGCTCCCGGCCAGCACGTGCCGCATCGTGGCGACGAGCCACAGCGCCATGGTGTCCACCACGAGCGCCATGAACACCGCCTCGGATGGCGCGACCAGACCGGCCACGATCAGCCCGAGCGACTACCCCGAAGCACCGCCGCCGGCATGCCGGCGACGTCGCGCCGGTCGAACGCCGCCGCCCGCTGACGGGTCCCGGCAGCGATGCACATCGCGGTCCCGACGATCCCGACGGCGAGCGTCCCGGCCCGGGATCGCCTCACGCGCCCGCGGTCCCGGCGAACAGCGCCCGGAGATCCAGCGCCGGGACCCGGGCTCGGATCCCGAGCGACACGTAGGTCCTCGCCAGCGCGTCCTTGCCCGCTCCCAGGACCGTGCTGACCAGTCCCAGCGCCTCCGCGATGTCGGTCGGGGCCACCCGGGCCACGATCCTCGACCAGACGGCCTCCTCCAGCGCGTTGAATGCCGACTGGACCTCGGACAGGTCGTAGCCGTGGTCGAAGCGCTCCACCGCGAGGGCCCCGGCGTGGGCCGTCACCGGACCGAGGTCCCTGGTCGCGACCGCTTCCGTCAGCAGATCCAGCAGGACCCGCAGGCGCCGTCGCACCTCGTGATCGCCCGCCCGCGCGTAATGGCTCGGATGGCTCCGCCGGATCCCCGCTTCAGCCTCATCCACGATCTCCCGGCGGTTGTCCGTCAGAAACGCCTTCGTGTCCATGTTGCGGTCCTTTCCGTTCGATCGCCGAGGGGTTCGCGTCGCCCCTCCTCACGCAGGGGCTTCGGCGAACTCCACTTCCAGCACCCCCGGAACGCTCCGGGCGAGGAGCGTGACCAGCCGCCGGTTGTCGAGTGGGGCCGTCAGGGTGACGACGCCGCCCGAGACCTCGACCGAGGAGTGCCCCAGCATCAGCAGCTCGTCGTCGAGGAGCGCCTCGACGTCGCCGCGGATGTCGTCGTCGCTCCGGGCCAGGATCTTCAGCACGTCCCGGCGGGCCACGATGCCGACCACGTGGTCCCCGGACACGATCGGGATCCGCTTTACCCCCTTGTCCAGCATGACCCTCGCCACCTGCGTGGCGTCCGCGTTCTCGGTGAGCGTCACCACGCGGCGGGTCATGACCTCCTCGACCGTTCGGGGTGTGGGCTTCGTCCGATGGAGGGCCTGCCGGATCCGGCCGTGGACCTGGGCGCGCGCCTCCAGGGAGATCAGGTCCCTTTCGGACACGATCCCCACCAGCTCCTCGGCGTCATTCACCACCGGCAGTGCGCTGATTCCACGGTCCACCAGCAGCGCGGCGGCCTCCTTGATCGGGGTCTCGGGCCTCACCGTGCTGACCGGCGTCGTCATGATGTCCTTGGCTCGCATCGTCGACCTCCTTCCCACCTCTCCCATGGTGGCGGTCTCCCACAACACAGGAAAAGGACGGATGGCCCTCATCCTTCGTGCCCAACAGGCCGGGACCTTCGCATCGCAGGCCGAACGGCCCGGGCGCCGGCTCCGCTCGCCTTCCAAGGCTGCCCGGGAGAAGCGCTGGATGCCTTGCGTGGGCCCGGTGGTGGGGCGAACATGACGGCGATGCCGGGAAGTCTCGACGAGCTTTCTGCCCTTACCCCCGACACCCGGGACCGGTACGTCGACTTCCTCCGGGCCGTCAGCATCCTGGCCGTCGTCGTGGGCCACTGGATGGTGTCGATGATCTGGTGGCGGGGCGGGATCCTGTACCTCACGAACGCGATCCCGGTGACCCCCGGACTGTGGATCGCCACCTGGGTCTTCCAGGTCATGCCGGTCTTCTTCTTCGTGGGCGGCTTCGCCAATCTCGTCGCCTACGAGTCGTTCCGCCGCCGCGGTGACTCCACGTGGGCGTTCGTCAGGAGCCGCGCGTCACGGCTGCTCCGTCCGGCGGCGCCGTTCCTGGGGATCTGGCTGGTGGTCCAGGTCGCCATGCACCTGGCCGATGTGGGCACCCCGACCGGCATGGTCCTATGGGGCCACACCAGGCTGCTCCGGGGCATGGACCCGCCGGCCTCGACGCTTCCCTTCGGGCCCCTGTGGTTCCTCGTGGTCTACCTCGTCGTGGTCTCCATCAGCCCGTGGACCATCCGGCTCCACCTGCGGTACCGGTGGTGGGTCATCGCGGCCATGGCGGGCGGTGCCGTGGCCGCCGACGCGATCGGTTTCGTCGGCGGTGTCCGATGGGTCCGCTACATCAACATCGCCTTCGTCCTGCTGCTGCCGCACCAGCTGGGGCACTTCTACGGCGACGGGACCCTGCAGCGCGTCTCGCGCCGGGCCTTCTCGGTCATGGCCGGGGCGGGCCTCGCCCTCCTGCTCGTCCTCACGAACCCGCCGCTGTTCGAGCTGGCGGGAACAGCCCGGTTCCGGTGGTTCCCCGGCATCGGCTACTACCCCAAGAGCCTCGTCGGGACGGGAACCGAGCGGATCTCCAACGCGTATCCCCCGACGCTCTGCTACCTCGCGGTGGGAATCATGCTGATCGGGCTGGCCATGGCGGTCCGGGAGCCTATGACCGGATGGCTCCAGCGGCCCCGGCCGTGGAAGGTCGTGATCGCGGTGAACAGCGTGATCATGACCGTGTTCCTGTGGTTCATGACCGCCTACCTCCTGGCGATCGTCGCGCTGTGGCCGCTGGGGTTCGGCCGCGAGCACAGCGGAGGGGCGAGGTGGTGGCTGGAACGGCCCCTGTGGATCCTGGCGCCCGGCCTAGTGCTCGCGGCCATCGTCGCCACGATGGGGAGGTTCGAGCAGCGCCGCTCGGCCCGCCCGGCCGTGCCTCGGACCTGACGCTCCCGGAACCAGGTCTGCCTCGTCTCAGCCTGGCTGCTGCCCGGCGGGCTCGTGCTCGGCGCGCACATCGGTCCTCGGCGCTAGACCGCACTCCGCTTCGGAGCTCTCGCTGCGGGCGCCGACCGCACCAGCTTCCGGCGTGTCCGCCGCGTCACCTGCACGAACCGGAGGCCGGCTTCTCGGCGAGCCTCAGCATCGCGTCGATGACTCTCGGGACACCGTGCAGCGGCACCTTCACGGAGGCGGCGCTGGGCTTCTGCTTGCGCGCGTTCGCCGCCGCGAACACGGAACCGCAACGCCTCGCCATCAGCGTGTTCACGACCATCGAGGGTGATCCGGTCGCCGAGCCGGGATGGCGGGTGTTCGAGGTGGCGCCCGGGCCCTGGTCCGGCTGATCACGTGGGGCGGGTTCGGACCTCACGGCGTTTGCCGCGGTGATCGCCGGCCTCCTCCGCGCGATCGCGTGGCTCCGCCGCCTGAGGC
>Ga0137368_10006212_pt1 | contig 12553 bp, 7 predicted proteins | sample SagtaG_13_FD_104917 | JGI IMG/M metagenome (GOLD analysis project Ga0137368, IMG submission 104917) | Vadose zone soil microbial communities from Sagehorn Ranch, Mendocino, California, USA - Sage1_L_100_16 metaG | ecosystem: Environmental > Terrestrial > Soil > Vadose zone | place: USA...
GCTCGCGCACCCGCGCCTCGAGGGTCGCGTTCAGCTCGCGCAGCGCGATCTCCGCGCGATCGCGGTTCGCCTGCGCCGACAGCGTGTCGAGTGCGTACGACACATCACGCGCGAGCAGCTCGAGCAGCCGCGTCATCTCGGCATCGAAGAAATCGACCTCGTCGGCGAACACGTCGAACACGCCGATCACCGCTCCCTGCCGCCAGAGCGGGAACGACGCGCTCGCACGCAGCTCGCGCGCGGCGAGCGGATTGCGGATCGGAATCGTGGCCGTGTCGCACGAGCGGTCGTTGCTCACGAACGGCGCTCGCTGGCGCAGCGCGATCACCGCGGGTATGCGCTCACGCGGATCGGAGCCGTCGAGCTCGATCGGGCCGCCCTCGACAATGCCCCATTCGTCGCCCGCGCGCGCGACCGGCCGCAGCCGCGCGCCGTCCGTGTCGACCAGCGCGATCACTGCGAGGCGCAAGCCGTGCGCGACGACGATCGCGCAGACGCGCTGGAAGAGCTGCTCCGGCTCGTGGCTTCGCAGCAGCGCTTCGTTCGCCTGCGACAGCGCGGCGTAGAGCATCGTCAGCCGTCGCACGCGCTGGTCGGCGAGCACGCGATCGTGGATCTCGATCGCCGTGCCGATGTAGCCGACGAACGTGCCGCGGCCGTCGAACCGCGGCGCGCCATGATTGAGCACCCAGCGGTACTCGCCGTCACGGCGGCGCAGGCGGAACTCGATCTCGAATCGACGCCGCGCCGTCAGTGCCTCCGCATTCGCGGCCCGGCAGCCATCGCGGTCGTCCGGATGGAGGCTGTCGAGCCAGCCGTCGCCCAGCTCCTGGGCGAGCGTGAGGCCGGTGAACGTGAGCCATGCGCGGTTGACGTACGTGCAGCGCTGGTCGACGTCGGCGAGCCAGATGAGCGCGGGCGCCGAATCCGCCATCGCGCGAAAACGCGCTTCGCTCTCGCGCAGCCGCGCCATCGCCGTACGCCGCTCGGTGATGTCGCGCAGGATGCCGACCAGCAGGTCTTCGTCGCCGGCACGCAAATGGCTGAAGCTGAACTCGACCGCGACCTCGCGGCCGTCGCGATGCAGCGCGACCGTTTCCACCGTGGTCCGCGTCGCGCCCGGCGCGCCGTTGGCGAAGTGGCGCAGACCGCGTCGGAAGCGTTGGCGCAGCCGCGGCGGTTGCAGCATGGCGACGTCGCGGCCGATCAGCTCCGGCGGCGAATGGCCGAGCATGCGCTCGGTCGCATCGTTCGCGAACACGATGCGGCTTTCGAGATCGACGCAGACGATCGCGTCGTTCGACGTCTCGTAGAGCGCTCGATAGCGCGCTTCGCTGCGCCGAAGCGCCGCCTCGCTCACGGCGAGCTCGTCGAGCATCCGGTTCATCTGACCGGCGATCTCGGCGACCTCGAGCGGCCCCTCGGGCTCGGCACGTACGCTGCGATCGCCGGCGGCCACACGGCTCGCGACCGCCGAAATGCGCACGATGGGTTGGGCGATCCGGCGCGCGAGCACGATCGCGGCAACGAGCGCGGCGACCGCGGAGGCGACCAGCAGCGCGAACGCGGCCCGATCCTGGTCGAGCTCGAGCAGCACGCCCGCCACGAACAGAGGCACGGCGAGCGCGAGCACCAGCGCATACGTGTAGGTACGCACCGGCCACAGTCGGTGCATCGTGAGCTCTCCCTGTCGTTCGAATCGGACGTGCCGGCGCGCGGCCACGCGATAGGCGTTGCGCGCGAGCGCCGCCGCCATTATGCCGCGGCTTCGCGAGCGTCAGTCGTCGTGCGCCGGTCCGTGCCGCACGCCGAGTCCGCGCGGCAGCGGAAACACCACGTGCTCGACGACGCCGTCGAGGTCGCGCACCGAGACGGCGCCCAGCGCTTTCAGGCGATCGACCACCGCCCGCACGAGCACCTCGGGTGCCGATGCGCCGGCGGTCACGCCGACCCGGCGGCGTCCAGCGACCCACTCCGTCTGCAGCTGCTCTGCGCTGTCAATCATGTAGGAGGGTGTGCCGCGATTGGCGGAGACCTCGCGCAGCCGGTTCGAATTCGAGCTGTTCGGACTGCCGACGACGATGACGACATCGACCTGCGGCGCCATGATCTTGACCGCATCCTGGCGGTTCTGCGTCGCGTAGCAGATGTCGTCCTTCTTCGGACCGAGGATCGCCGGAAAGCGGAGCCTGAGCGCATCGACGATCGCTGCCGCATCGTCCACCGAAAGCGTCGTCTGCGTGACGTACGCAAGGTTCGAAGCATCGCGCACGGCGAGATTCGCGACGTCGGCGACGGACTCCACCAGATAGACGCCGCCGTCGCACTGCCCCATCGTGCCCTCGACTTCGGGATGGCCGCGATGGCCGATCATCACGATCTCGCGGCCGCGCTCGCGCATTTTCGAGATCTCGACGTGCACCTTGGTGACGAGCGGGCACGTCGCGTCGAACACGCGCAGGCGCCGTTCGACGGCCTCGGCGCGCACCGCCTTCGACACGCCATGCGCGCTGAAGACGACGGTCGAGCCGGCCGGCACCTCGGAGAGCTCCTCGACGAAGATCGCACCCTTCGCGCGAAGATCGTCGACGACGTAGCGGTTGTGCACGACCTCGTGGCGCACGTAGATCGGCGCACCGAACTGCGCGAGCGCCTGCTCGACAATCGCGATCGCGCGGTCCACGCCGGCGCAGAATCCGCGCGGAGTGCCGAGCACGACGTCCATCACGATTCCTTCGCCGGCATCGCGGACGCGCGATCGCGATGACGCTGGCCGAAGCTGTCGAGGATCAACAGCGCTGCACCGATCGTGATCGCGCTGTCGGCGACGTTGAACGCGGGAAACGCCCATCCGGCGTAGTGGAACAGCAGGAAATCGACGACGGTGCCGATCGTGAGGCGATCGTAGAGATTGCCGATCGCGCCACCGAGGATCAGCGCGAGCCCGGTGAGGTAGATGCGACTGCCGCCTCGGCGCAACAGCCAGGCGATCAACACGGCTGCCGCCGACGCGATGACCGTGAACAACCAGCGCTGCCAACCGTCGGCGCCGGCGAGAAAGCTGAACGCGGCGCCGGTGTTGAACGCGAGCACGAGGCTCGCGAACGGCGTGAGCGCAAGCTGTTCGCCCGGATGGAAGCTCGCGAGGATCGCCGCCTTCGTCAACTGGTCGGCGATGATGACGACCACGCTCACGACAAGCCAGCGCCACCAGCCGGCAGAAGGTGCACCGGTCATGACGCGCTCACGCAAAGGCTCGCGGTTCGCCTGCGCCGAAGAGGTTCGCACAGCAGCGGCCGCACAACGTCGGATGCGCGGGGTCGGCGCCGACATCCGCGCGGTAATGCCAGCAGCGCTCGCACTTCGGCTTGGCGCTTGGCGTGACGGTAATCTCGAGCTGATCGCCGTTGTGAAGCGTCGCGGCCGACGTAATCATCACGAAGCGCAGATCGTCGCCGAGGCTTGCGAGCGCCGCGTAGTCGTCGACGGGCGCCGTGATCGCGAGCTCCGCCTGCAGCGAGGAGCCCACCTTCCCTTCGATGCGCAAGCGCTCGATTTCCTTCAGCGCCGCAGCACGCACGGCGAGAATGCGCGCCCACTTCGCCGACAGCTCGATCGAATTCCCGAGTGTGGGCAGCGCGTCGACCCACACACGACAGAAGATCGACGCGTCGTCCGGGTAGAGGATCCGCCACGCTTCTTCCGCAGTGAACGACAGCACCGGCGCGGCGAGCTTCAGCAGCGCATCGCGGATCAGCGCGAGCGCCGTTTGCGCCGAGCGGCGCGAGCGGCTCGCAGTCGCGGCCGTGTACAGACGATCCTTCAGCACGTCGAGATAGAAGCCGCCGAGGTCCTCCGAGCAGTAGCTGGCGAGCCGCTGCATGCCGAGGTGGAACTCGTAGCGATCGTAGTCGCGCGCGACGGCGTCGGCGAGATCCTTGGCGGCGACCAACGCGTACCGGTCGAGCTCGAACAATTGATCGAGCGGCACCGCGTCTCGCGAGGCGACGAAGTCGGCCGTATTCGCCATCAGGAAGCGCAATGTGTTGCGAAGCCGCCGATAGCTTTCGACCACGCGCTTCAGAATCTCGTCGGAGATCGACAGATCGCCCGAGTAGTCGGTCGATGCGACCCAAAGACGCAGGATCTCCGCGCCGAGCGAGTCCGACACTTTCTGCGGCGCGACGACGTTGCCCTTCGACTTCGACATCTTCTTGCCGGCGCCGTCGACGGCGAAGCCGTGCGTGAGCAACGCGCGGTACGGTGGTACGCCGTTGCGCATGCACGAGACGAGCAGCGACGAATGGAACCAGCCGCGGTGCTGGTCGGATCCCTCGAGATAGAGATCGGCCGGGAAGCCGGTCTCGTGCGGGTGCGAGCCCGCGCCGGTGCGCCGGCCGTCGGGGCCGCCCATCACCGTCTGGTGCGTCGAGCCGGAATCGAACCAGACGTCGAGCGTGTCCTTGATCTTGTCGTAGTGCGCGACGTCTTCGCCGAGCATCTCGCGCGGATCGACGTGCTGCCATGCCTCGATGCCGCTCTGCTCGACGCGCTGCGCGACCTGCTCGAGGATGTCGAGCGTGCGTGGATGCAGCGTGCCGCTCTCCTTGTGCACGAAGAACGGCATTGGCACACCCCACTGCCGCTGCCGCGACAGCGTCCAGTCGGGCCGGTGGGCGATCATGTTGTAAAGGCGAGCCTTGCCCCACGGAGGGAAGAAGTCGGTGGCTTCGATGCCTTCGAGCGCGACCTGGCGCAGCGGCCGCTCGGGCTTGCGGCCGTTCCAGCCGGGCACGTCGTCCATGCCCGCGAACCACTGCGTCGTCGCGCGATAGATGATCGGCGTCCGATGCCGCCAGCAATGCATATAGCTGTGCGTGTGCCGCTCCTGATGCAGCAGCGCGCCGACTTCGTCGAGCTTCGCGACGATCTTCGGATTCGCGTCCCAGATCTTCATGCCGCCGAAGAACGGCAGGCTCTCGGCGTAGCGCCCGTCGCCCTGCACCGGCGTGGCGATCTCGTCGTCGGTCATGCCGTAGCGCCGGCACGACACGAAGTCGTCGATGCCGTACGCGGGCGCGCTGTGAACCACGCCAGTGCCCTGGTCGAGCGTCACGTAATCGCCGAGATAGATCGGCGATGCGCGGTCGTAGAACGGATGACGGAAGCGGATCAACTCGAGCGCGGTGCCTTTCGCGCTCGCAACGATGTCGCCGTCGAGCTTGTAACGCGCAAGGCACGCGGCGACGAGATCCTCGGCGAGTAGGAGATGGCCGCGCGGTGTCGACACCAGCGCATACATGAAATCCGGATGCACGTTCAACGCCTGGTTCGCCGGGATCGTCCACGCCGTCGTCGTCCAGACCACTGCCAGCACCGGGCCCGGCGGCAGCGCCGCGAGGCCGAACGCCTGCGCGAGCTTGTCGCGATCGGTTTCGTCGAGCGGAAATGCCACGTCGATCGCCGCGTCGACGCGATCCTCGTACTCGACCTCGGCTTCGGCGAGCGCACTGCCGCAGTCGAAGCACCAGTTGACCGGCTTCAGTCCGCGATAGATGTAGCCCTTCTCGAGGAGCTTGCCGAGCGTGCGGATCTCGTCGGCCTCGCTCTTGAACGCCATCGTCGTGTAGGGATGTGGCCAGTCGCCCAGCACTCCAAGCCGCATGAACTCGGACTTCTGCAGCGCGATCTGCGAGGTCGCGTATTCGCGACAGAGCTTCAACGTCTGCTCGACCGGCAAATGCTTGCCGTGCGTCTTCTCGATCTGCACCTCGATCGGCATGCCGTGGCAGTCCCAGCCGGGCACGTACGGCGCGTCGAAGCCGGCGAGCGTGCGGCTCTTGACCACGATGTCCTTCAGGATCTTGTTGACGGCGTGGCCGATGTGGATGCTCGCGTTCGCGTACGGCGGGCCGTCGTGCAGCACGAAGCGCGGCCGGCCGAGCGACGCCTTGCGAATCGCCTCGTAGACGCCGCGCTGCTGCCAGTCCTTGACCCACCCTGGTTCGCGCCTCGCGAGGTCGCCCCGCATCGGGAACGGCGTGTCGGGCAGGTTCAGCGTCGTCTTGTAGTCGGTTTTCGGATCGTCGGGCATCGCAATAGCAGTGGAAGTCGGTGGTCAGGCCACGCCTTTCAAGCGGCTTCGCGTTCGGCGAAAAAGCGCTGCGCGTTGACGACGTCGTCGCCGATGCGCCGCTTCAACGTGTCGACATCGGGAAAGCGCTCCTCGTCGCGCAGCTTGTGCACGAACTCGACGGCGATGCGCCGGCCATAGATCGTCTCGTCGAAGTCGAAAATGAACACTTCGAGCAGCATCGGCGAGTCGGCCGCAACCGTCGGGCGCCGTCCCACGCTCGCCACGGCTGCGCGCGGCTCCAGGCTCAGACCATGCACACGCACGGCGAACACGCCGGTCACCGGAGGCTTGTGCCGAAGCGGCAGATTCGCCGTCGGGAAACCGAGGTTGCGGCCGAGCTTGGCGCCATGGGCAACGTGGCCAGAGATCACATAGGGCCGGCCGAGCAGCGCCTGTGCTTTCGCGAGATCGCCGTCGGCGAGCGCGGCACGAATCGCGGTGGACGACGCGCGAACGCCGTCGACCGCCACCGTGGTCATCGCCTCGACGGAAAAGCGCGTGGCGGCGCGCCGCAGCGTGGCGAGATCGCCCGCGCGGCCTTTGCCGAAGCGGAAATCCTCGCCGACCAGCACCCAGCGAACGCCGAGCCGGTCGAGCAATACGTGCTCGATGAACATGATCGGCGTGAGCGAGGCAAGCGATGCGTTGAAGCGCGCGACGTAGACGCGCTCCACGCCGTGCGCGGCGAAACGCTCGAGCTTGCCGCGCAGCGACGACAGCCGCGGCGGCGCGGAGTCCTTCGCGAAGAACTCGCGCGGATGCGGGTCGAACGTCATCACCGCCGCGGGCAAGTCAAGATCGCCGGCGGCTTCGCAAAGCCGCGCGAGCATCGCCTGGTGGCCGCGATGGACGCCGTCGAAGTTGCCGATCGTGAGCGCGATGGGAACGTCGGCCGAGTTGGGCAGAGTGCGGTAGACGCGCAAGTAGAGCCGGTCGAGCTGCAAAGCTATAAAGTATAGCCGAAAACGCGCTAAGAATCTGACAACAAAGCGGAAATGGACGTTGCCTTCTACATGACGGTAATCCGGCACTTCATCGGAAAGCGCCGGGCACTGCTGATGGATCCGCGTGGTGTAGCGCTAACCTTGCCCGCACGTCGCCGATGATCCGATGCGATGCATGGTCGAATCGTTGCACGTCACTCCCGCCGGTCGCATGCACTGCATGACCGCTTGACCCTTAGGGTAGAGTCCGGCGATCACCCGCGTTCGTCCAAAGGGAGGCACCATGCTTCGCACATTCGGCGCAGCGCTGATTGCTGTCGCCGCCGTTCCGACATTCGCCGCGCAACGGCTGTTCGTAGCTTCGTATGGTAGCGACGCAAATCCGTGCACGCTTGGTCAGCCCTGTAGAGGATTCGCCGCCGCCGCAACTCTTGTGGACCCGGGCGGAGAAATCATCGTTCTGGATTCTGCCGGCTATGGTCCTGTGACACTCACCAAATCGGTATCGATCACTTCGCCCGCCGGCGTCTATGCGGGTATCAGCGTGCCAGGCGGTCAAGACGGCGTGGTTATCAACGCTCCAAGCGGCCGAGTGCGCTTGGAAGGCCTTTCGATTAACGGCACCGGCGGCAACTTTGGTGTCAACTTCTTGGCCGGAACCGAGCTGGTCATCGAGCGCGTGAAAGTGATCAATATGACGTCGGGGGGCATCAGTGCGACTGCGTCCGGGGCAGCGATCGGACTCATTGACACAACGATTCAAAACAACGGCGGCTCGGGCGCGTCCGTGGTTGGCGCGACGCTGACCGTGCAACGGTGTCGCTTTGAAGCGAATTCCGCAACGGGACTCACGATTGGGGATGGTTCGACCGCTTCGGTTACGGATATTGTCGCAAGCCGAAACGGTACGCATGGCGTTCTCGTCGCTGCAAACTCGGGCAGCGCCAGGGCCACGATTGATCGTGGATCATTCGTCGGGAATGGCGCCAGTGGCGCTCAGGCGGGCGCAAGCTTCACAGGAATCGCGGAGATGGACATAGCACGCAGCATATCGCACCTAAACGTGTTGGGTATCGCTGCTGTTGCGCCCGGCAACTTCGCGTTCGCATTCGCGACAGCAACGGGAAACATCGTGTCGAACAACACGGGCGGGTTAGTTGCGGACGGCCCGAATGAGTCCCTGCTCGCTACCGGTAACACCGTAACGCGAAACGGTGTCGGTATATATGGGGCAAACCAAGGCGCAGCCTATGTTGGCGGTGATAATTCCATCTGGGGCAACGCGACTGACGTTGGGGCGGGTGTATCTACGTACACACGCCAATGAGCTTCGTTTGAGCCCGCCGCGGGGTGCAGCCGAGTACTTGTAAATCTGGGCATTCGCAATGGCACACGTTGCGCGCCTTCAGGCGGCTTCACTCGGCGAACGGCCACTCGCGCCATCCGCGCGCGAGCGGGTGGTAGAGCGCGAGCCGGATCGGGCGCACGTCGAGCCCGCGCACGAGCCGCGCGTACGTTTCGAGCGCGGGCGCGTAACGCTCGCGCTCGCGGTCGAGGAACGCCTCGACGTCGCCGCCCTCGTGCGTGCCCGTCTTGAAATCGACGATCCAGCGCACGCCGCGCTCGACGAACGTGCGGTCGAGCGTTCGGTGCACGAGCGCGCCGCCATCCACGCCGGCGATCGCCCATTCGCTTCGCGCGTCCTCGTGCGACGGATCGAACAGCCAACGCCCGCGCGGATCGGCGAGCACCTTGCGAATCGCGTCCTGGACCTGCGCCACTGCGCCGTCGAGCTCGCGCGCATCGACGCCTTCGGCGGCGAGCGCAACGGCGAGCGACGGCGCGAGAGCGCCGATGCGCGCGCCGTTCCACGCGGCGAGTCCCTCGCGTGCGATCTGCGCGAGCAGCCGATGCACGACGACGCCGACGTTGCGCGCGGTCTCGCGTACCCAGTCGAACGGCGGCGTTTCGTCGGCTTGCTCGAACTCGCTCGGAGGGTCGAGGTCTCCTTGCGGCAGCGCCGGTTCCCAGTCGCGCGGGACGCGAGCGAGGCGAAGCGAAACCGAATCGCCCTGCTCTTGCGGTGCCTGCGCCGGCGGTGCAAGCCCCTCGGCCACACTCGGCCACAAGCGCGCGAGTGCGCTGTTCGCGGGCGGCGTCGGCCAACGCGCAATGCCTTCGTCGTCGCGAAGCGCAGCGAGCATGGCCGTCAGATGCAAACGCTTTTTCGCACGCGTGCAGCCGACGTAGAGCAGCCGGCCGAGCTCGGCCGCCTCTTCGTCGGCGTCCAGACGCGCGAGATACGCGCAGATCGGATCGGCCACGCCGCCGCGCGCCTTTCCCGGCGCGATCAGCAATCCGTCACCGGGACGAAGCCGCCATCGCAACAGCTCGGAACCCGGGCTTCGCGCTTCGCGGCCGAGCGCCGGCATGATGACGGTATCGAACTCGAGGCCCTTCGCCTTGTGCAGCGTCATCACGCGAACGCGAACGTCCGGTTCGGCGGTGCCTTCGCGCAGCCGCTCGAGATCGCCGGTGAACGCGGGCCAATCGCCCACATCGCCCGCGACGTCATACGATGCGAGCAACGCGAAGAACCGCTCGGCTGCATCGAGATCCGATGCATCGTCGACGCACGCCGGCCCGCCGAGCGCGAGCCAGGCACCGCGCAGGCGCGCGGCAAACGGCGCCTTGCCGCGCGAGCCCAGTGCCGGCACGAGAACGCGAGCGATTCGTGCAAGGCGCGTCCGGCCGTCATCGGAAAGACCGGGAACATCGCCGGGCGAGGCGAGCGCGGGCAGCAAGCTGCGTTCGCATGCAGCGTCGGTCGCGGCGACCGCCATCAGATCGGGCAGCGCGAGACCGCACCACGGCGCGCGCATCAGCGATAACCACGCGAGGCGATCGGCCGGTTGTGCGAGCGCATGTGCGAGCGCGGTCAGGTCGCGTATAGCGGAGCGCTCGGCGAACGCATCGAGCTCGACCGCGGTGAACGCGATGGCCGCCCCGCGCAACGCCGGCAGCAACGGCTCGGCATGCCGGCGCGCACGCACGAGGATCGCGATCGTCTCGTCGCCGGCGGCGAGCGCGCGCTCGACGTGCGCGACGACCGCGCGCGCCTCGTCGGCTTCGCTTGCAAGCGCGTCGAACGTGCAACCTGCGCCATCGTCGCTGGAGCGGGTAGCGGTCGCTTCGGCGAATGCGACTGCGCTTCGCCACGGATCGCTTCGGGTGCCGAGGATCGAGATGAAAGCTCCGTTCACCCAGTCGACGAGGCGCGCCTGCGCGCGGAAATTGCGCCGCAGCGTCAGGCACTCGACCGGGAGTCCGGCAATCGCACCGCTCTCCTGCGCCTCGACGAACAGCCGGACTTCCGCAGCGCGGAAACGATAGATCGACTGCATCGGGTCGCCGACCGCGAAAAGGGTTCGCCCATCGCCCGGCGTCCACCCGGCCGTCAGGCGCTTGATCAACGCAAGCTGAGTGACCGACGTGTCCTGGAATTCGTCGATCAGCAAATGCGCGAGCGCGCAGTCGAGCCGCAACAGCAGATCGCTCGGGCTATCCGGATCGCCGAGCGCGTCGAGCGCGGCGAGCGCGACCTGCGTGAAATCGACGCGACCGTCGTCGGCGAACGTCAGCTGCAATTGCGCGGCGACCTTCGGCAGCACCGCAAGCAGCGCTTCGATGATCGTCCACGACTCGTCGCTGCAGCCCGCCGCGGGCAGCCGGCGCACCGTATCGAGCGCGAGCGCAACCGCGGGATCGGCGCCGAGCTCCTCGAGCACTGTCTCCATTGCGCCCTTGGCGTTGCGCGCGCCAGGCGCCTCGTTCGCCGCGGGAAATCCCGCTCGCTTGTTGACGGCGGTGCGAAGCCTCGCCTTGTCCTTCACCAGCAGCCAATCGGCGAGCGCGCGCCAATCGGCGATCGACTCGGCGATGGGCGCAGGCAATCCGCCCGCCTTCTCGCACCGAGCGAGCGCATCGGCGACATCGCCGTCAGGATGATGTTCAGCAGCGAATCGAAGCAAAGGCCTGAGCGTTACGGCGTGACGCGCAAGCGTGTCGCAAGCGCGCGCAAGCTCTCCCCCGACCTCGCGCGCGAGCGTCGCGTCGAGAGTGCCGCGCAAATCGGGTCCATCGGCGGAAACGACGAACGGCAGCCACTGGTCGCGCTTGGCGAGCAGACCGGCGAAGAGATCGACGAGCGCGTCGGCGTGATTGTCGACATGCGCGACGAGCGTTCGCCACGCGTTGTCGTCGGCAGGCGCCTGCGCGAGCGCCATCCGCGCGGCCTGTTCGAAGAGCGCGGTCGCATCGTCCACGTAGCGTGCGAACGCGCCGAGACCCGAGGTGAGCGGCGCCTGCCGCGCGAACGACGATGCGAATGCGTCGATCGTGCCGATCGCAAGCCGCGAAGGATGCGCGCGGAGCTGCCAGTCGTATCGACGATCCTGTGCGAGCGCCGCGCGCGCAAGCTCCCGCGTACGCCTGTCGTGCGTTTCCGAGGGTTGCGGCGCCGATTCGTCGGCTGCGTCGGCGAGCGCTTCGACGACGCGCTCGCGCATCTCGCCGGCCGCTTTGCGTGTGAACGTCATCGCGACGATGCGCTCCGGACGGTCGACATGCGCAAGCAGCGCGAGATAGCGCTGGATCAGCAAGCCGGTCTTGCCCGAGCCGGCCGGCGCCTGCACGAGGAACGAGCGGCCGATGTCGAGCGCACGACCGCGCGCCGCGGCATCCTGGGCGAGCAAGCGGCCCGTCGCGTCACTCATCGCCGTTCGCCTCGTCGCCGTTGGCGACCGCGTCGATCCTGCACAGCGATTGCAGGCCGCAGTTCTTGCAGATGGCGCGCTCGCGCGGATCGACGGTGGCCTCGCCGCGCGCGAAATCGCGGGCGAGCGCCCACGTGATGTTCTCCAGCGTCGCCTTGCTCGCGGCATAAGAGAGCATCCGCTCGTTGCCCTGGATCTGCTGGATCGAGCCGATGTTGATGATCCGGCCCCATCTCTGCCGGCGGAAGATTTCGCTGACCTGTTGGGCCAGCAGGATCGGCAGGAGGACGTTGCCATGGAAGGTGCGGTCGAAGGTCTCGCGCGTTTCGGTGAGCCAGTGCTGGCGGAGCTGGATGCCGCCGTTGTTGATGATGATGTGGATGCCGCCGAGCTGGTCGATCGTGGTTTTAATCAGCTTGGGCGCGATGGAAAGATCAGAGATATCGCCACCGAGGGCGATAGCGCGGCCGAGTTTGTCGGCTTCGGATTTGGCGACATCTTCATCGATGTCCTGAATCGCGACGGCGCACCCTGCGGCGGCGAGGGCCTTGGCAATCGCGAGGCCGATGCCGCGACCGGAGCCGGTGAGGAGCGCGACTTTTCCACTGAGGTCAAAGTTCATGCGAGCCGGATGCTACCGGCCGGACGCGAAACGCGTCCAGTCGACGAGGTTAATGGCCGCGGCGATGTCCGGCGGA
>Ga0137368_10006223_pt1 | contig 12546 bp, 8 predicted proteins | sample SagtaG_13_FD_104917 | JGI IMG/M metagenome (GOLD analysis project Ga0137368, IMG submission 104917) | Vadose zone soil microbial communities from Sagehorn Ranch, Mendocino, California, USA - Sage1_L_100_16 metaG | ecosystem: Environmental > Terrestrial > Soil > Vadose zone | place: USA...
ATCTCCTTGCTCATCTCTGGGCAGCCCGCGGGAGCACTCGGACCTCCCTGAAGCATGCACGTCGCGCCGTCGAGTTCGCTGAACAGAGCGAGGACGCCGCGCTGTTGGCGAGCGCCCTAACGCGAGCGGCAGCCCACGAGTACCGAGGCGGCGGAAGCGAGCGGGCGTTTGCGCTTCTCGGCCAGGCTCGTGAACTCGAGCGCTCAGGCCGTTCGGTCGCCGTCTACTGGGGACCCGGTCTGACGCTTGCCCGCATCCTTTTCTACCAGGGCAGATATGACGAGGCGCGCCGTAGCTTCGACGAGCTGCTCCACTCCGTGTCCATGAGCGGCGATGAGCGATCTCGTCTGCGCGTGCTCACGTACGTGGCGGAGCTCGAGTGGGGGACAGGGCATCTCGTAGCAGCCGCCGAGCGTGCTGCCGAGGCACTGGAGCTCGCCGAGCAGATCGATCTCGACCCGCTGAGCTTGGCGGAAGCCCTGCGGCAGAAGGCGTTCGTCGATGCGTATGCGGGCCGAGTCGCGGCGGCGCGGCTCGCTGCCGAGCAGGTGCTCGAACTTGCTCGTTCGAGCGGGGCCGAGGAGCCGCAAATCGACGCATTCGCTCTGCTGGGCTTCGTCGAACTCTCGCGGGGCGAGATGTCTTCGGCCGCTACGTATCTCCGTCAGGCATTGGCGATGAAGCGGAGAGAGGGCTGGCGTGCGCCGACGATGCTGCCGATCTGGGAGAACGCGATCGAGGCCCTGCTCGGCGTTGGCGAGACAGACGAGGCACGCACGACGGTGCGAGCGTACGAACAGCTTGCGCGCGAGTACGACAGTCTCCCGGCGCTCGCACTGGCGGCGCGGTGCCGCGCACTTGTCAGCGCCTCAGACGGTGATCTTGAGCGCGCGTTCGAGGCGTTCGATCGCGCACTCGCGTTGCACGAGGCAGCGCCGAACCCGGTCGAGCAGGCTCGGACGCTCTTGGCCTATGGCGCCGCGCTGCGGCGGTCGAAACAGCGACGTGCGTCCCGGGAGAGGCTAGAGCTCGCGCTCTCGGAGTTCGAGCGACTCGGCACGCCGCTCTGGGTGGAGAAGGCGAAGGCAGAGCTCGCTCGCGTCGGCGGTCGCGCGCCCCGGTCGGGCGAGCTGAGCGAGAGCGAGCGCCGCATCGCGGAACTCGTCGCCGAGGGCCGCTCGAACAAGGAGATCGCGGCGGCGTTATTCCTGACGCCGAAGACGGTGGAGACGAAGCTCTCGCGCATGTACGCGAAGCTCGGCATCCATTCGCGCGGGGAGCTCGCGAACCGCATGCTCAGCGGCGGCAAAGTGTAGGGCTTTCCCGACTTTCGAGCCCCTCGGCGTCGCCCTAGCGTCGCACGCGATGCCGAAGTTTCTCGTCGAGCTCTTTCTCGTCGAGCTCTACGCGCCCCGGAACTCGAGGCTGAAAGAGCTTGTCGCCGCCGCTCGTGCGGCGGCCAGCGGGCGCTCCCCGGACGGGCGATCCGATACGTCGACTCGATCCTCGTGCCCGAGGACGAGACGTGCTTCCACGTCTTCCGCGCCCCGTCTGCCGGCGTCGTCGCAGCCGTCGCGAAGCGCGCGGGCCTCCCGTTCCAGGAGTCGTCGGACCGGTCGTGCAGCAATCGAGCCAGGCGCCAGAGAACGAGCGGTGAGTGGAGGCGCAAACCTCTCCTCGCGGCGAAGGCCTGATAACGGCGCGGGGTTGTCAGCGAATCGTCAGCGGCTGTCTGGAGTCTTGCCGCGACGCCGCGTTACTTGCGGCGAACCGCGCCGAAGGGAGTGAGTCATGCGTCTGAGAGTGAGCGCTTTTCTCCTCGTCGCCCTGGGGATTGTCCTGGGGTCGACGGTCTTCCGAGACGAGATCGCGCGTGCGGCCGGGCTCGCGCAGGGTGTCTTCATCAGCAACACGCCCGACCAGGCGGTCCCGGTGCGGGAGCAGAATCTCGACAACCAGGGCCACATCGGCGTGCACGAGCAGGGGACGGCGAACGTCAACGTGACGAATGCATCCCTCCCCGTCCACGAGCAAGGCACGGCCAACGTCAACGTGACGAACACGAGCGTCCGCGTCGTGCCGCAGCCGTCCACCGAGACCTTCCCGCTCGGCTTCCTCGTGGATCCCGGCAACTCCGTGAGCCAGGCATTCGGCCCAATCGATGCGTCGCTCGTGAGCCTCACGTCGATGCGCGGCGAGGGCGTCGTCCAGCTGTGGCAGGCCGCAACTCTCCGGCTCCGCTTCGAGACCGACGGAGGCAACGTCGTCCTGCCCCTGCAGCAGCCACTCACCCTCGACCGCGTCACCTTCATCTGCTTCGCGGCGAGCCCCGTGCGATGCGGCGCGCAGATGAACGTCATCGGCACCTGACCGAGCAGCGCGAGAGGAGATCTCAATGAACGACCAGGACTTCACACCTGACGCGGAGGACGTCGAGGCGCACGGCGCCAAGGAGTTGCTGAGCGTCGGGCTGGCGGCGGCGGCCCTGCTCGGCGCGGGTCAGGCGGCGAGGGCGACCGCCGCGACAGCGGCGACCGGCACGCAGAGCGAGTACGTGCTCAGCGAAACCGACTTCAAGGCCGCCGACCGCGACCTGGACGGGCTCCTGAGCTACGAGGAACTCGAGGCGGTCGGCTTCAAGTATGACGTCGAGGAGCTGAACGCCGGCGGTGACGAGGTCACCGTTGAATGGCTGGCGCAGAACTACCGGTTGAGCCTGGCGTCGATCGGCGGGGACGGGTTCGTCGCGAAGGTCGATGCGATCGGGCTTAGGCGCGGTGTCGATCCCTATCTCGACGCGATCCTCGACGGCAAGACCGTCGACTGGCCGAGCAAGTACAGCGCGCTCGACCTCGACGGCGACTCGTACGCGACCTATGAGGAGCTTTCCTTGGCGGGCCACAAGTGGAACGCGGACGATCTCGTTGCCGCGGGCTACGACGTGAGCGCAGAAAGCCTCGACGCTGCGGGCTACAAGGTGGCACTGGACCTGCTCGGCGACGGCGGGTTCGCCGTCGAGCTCGACGCCGTGATGCTGAAGCCCGGGATCGACCCGAAGCTCGACACGATCCTCAAGGGCGAGAAGGTTGACTGGCCGAGCAAGTACTCAGGGTAGGCGACAGGCGGCTCGTCGCCTGTCACGCACTGGATCACCGCAGCGCGCTGTGTTGCCGACGCCCGACGGCGGAAGCGCCGGGCGCGGAAGCGAGGCGGCCAATCCCCCGCCACGCCTCGTCGTCCCCGACCGCTGCACGCTGTCGGCACTGCGCACGGCGTTTGCACGCGAGGGTTACACCCGGGGGCGGGTGGCACGAGCGCTCGGGCGACGGCCGCCGGTTCCCGAGACGCGGCCGGCGGTCTATGCCCGTCGAGTGTCGGAGCTGGACGGCCTCGGAACGCTCGTGTTGCTTTTCCGGCTCGGCGTCCCGGTCGGGAGGGCCGCCGCCGCCCGAGCGCTTGCTCCCGCCGATCTGGACGTGCTCTTCGACTCCGGCCTCCTGGAGGAGCGCGGCGACCAGGTCGCCTCGACCGTCGGCGTCAGCCATGACGCGGGGCTCCTGCTCGCGCACGATGCCGGCCCCGCCAGCGGGCGCTCTCCCGCCTGGCACGTCCTCGGCGTCACACCCGGCTCGCGCACGCTCGCGGCGCTGACGATCAGGAAACGCGTCCGCGCCGCCCTCGACGTGGGGACGGGCTGTGGGATCCAGGCGCTGCTGGCAGCTCGCCATGCCGAGCGCGTCGTCGCGACCGACCTGAACAAGCGGGCACTGATCTTCACACGGATCAACGCCGGCCTGAACGGCCTCGCGAACGTCGAGTGCCGGCACGGCGACCTGTTCGCTCCTGTGCGCGACGAGCGCTTCGAGCTCGTCGTCTCGAACCCGCCCTTCGTCGTCTCGCCCGCGGCCGACCTGATGTTCCGCGACGCCGAGCTTCCAGGCGACGAGCTGTCTCGACAGGTGGTCGCCGAGGCGAGCGACCATCTCGCCAAGGGCGGGCACGCGACCGTGCTCTGCAACTGGATCTGGTCGACCGGCACCCACTGGTCGGAGCCGCCGCGTGAGTGGCTCCGGGGGCGCGGCTGCGACGCGCTCCTCCTGCATTTCACCGCGGACGATCCGCTCACGTACGCGTCCAAATGGACCGACGACCTCGACCGGTGGCTCGCCTACTACCGCCGGTCGCACATCGAGCGCATCTCACTGGGCGCGGCCGTCGTTCGGCGGGCCGGTCCGCCCGGCCGGATCATCGCGCTCCAGGCATCGGCGGCACCGCTGGGCGACGCCGGCGAGCAGCTCCTCCGCGTCTTCGCCGCCGCGGATGACGCGACCAGCGATGAGGCGCTCCTCGACGCGCGTTTCTGGCTCGCAGAGCACCAGCTGACGCAGACCGCGCGCTATCGCCGCGGGCGCTACGCAGTGGAGACGACGCTCGTCTCGATCCCGGGCGCGCCGTTGAACGCACACGCCGAGACCGACGCCATTCACGTGCTCGCGCGGCTAGACGGCACGGCGCCACTCTCGGTCGTGATCGAGCGCGCGGCGCGCGAGACACGGCTTGACCGCGCCCGGCTGCAGGCGGCAGCGCTCCGGTGTCTGCGACGTTTGTACGTGCGGGGATTCCTCATCCGGGAGCGCGGCCAGCCAGAAGCGACGAGCGCGTTCGGCACTCAGGGGACTGTCGGAGCCGGCCGCCGAGACTCGTCTTCCGCGAGTTCGAGCGACTCGGCACGCCGCTCTGGGCGGAGAAGGCGAAGGCAGAGCTCGCTCGCGTCGGCGGCCGCGCGCCCGGATCGCGCCAGCTGACACCCAGTGAGCGGCGGATCGCGGAGTTCGTCGCCGAGGGCCGCTCGAACAAGGAGATCGCGGCGGCATTATTGCTGACGCCGAAGACGGTGGAGACGAAGCTCTCGCGCATGTACGCGAGGCTCGGCATCCATTCGCGCAGCGAGCTCGCGAACCGCGTGCTCAGCGGCGGCAAAGTGTAGGGCCTGCGCACTGTCCCAACAGAACGACCGTCGTGCAAGCCCCGGATACCGGGAAGGTGCGCCTGGTCACGATCTCTGTCCACGGGCTCTCCCTGCGGGCGAGATGAGGAAACTTCTACTTCTGGTCCTGACGGCGGCGACCATCGCGGCCGCCCCGATGGCGCTGGCAGTCGCATCGCCTGAGCCCGTGCGGTTGAGCTTCGGCAAGAGCTCGGTCGCGCCCGGCGTTGGGCACGGCACTGTCGAGGGCGACGTCTCCGGCAGCGTCACCACCGTGCTCACGGACCTGCGCGTCACGGGGACGATCTGGCATGTGCGCTTCGACTCGATCATCGAGGCCGGTGATCGCTCGTTCACCGCGGACCTGAGCGGGATCCTCAACACGGAGACCGGCGCGGTCGTCATGAACGGGAGTGTCGTCGACGGCTTCCTGGACGACGCCCAAGTGCACGAGGAAGGCCAGCTCATCGCTCCGGCGACCCTCCGCTTCCAGGCTCGATCCGGTTGATGCCGGCGACCGCGGGCTAGGCAGGCGCCCCCGCTCGAACTGGTGCTCGTCCGCGCGTATTGCCCCGGCTGACGGCTGGGCGGTACGCGCGGGCGGATGCTGCCCAGAGACCAGTCAGCCCTAGACCTCGACCGCTGGAGCGGCCAAGAGCGCGCGACCGCTCTCCGCCGCGGCGACGTTCCCCTTCTGCTCGAAGAGGCGAGCTGCCTCTCCAAGGGCCTCTCTAGCCTCGTCACGCCGGTCGGCCAAGCGAAGAACCTCCGCGAGATCGGCTACCGCCTTGCCCTGATGCTCGACCAAGTCCGTGCGCATCGCGAGTCCGGTCGCCTCGCGAGCGTGGCACTCCGCCGATTCGAGGTCGCCTTGTCGTGCAAGGAGCTTCGCCCGGACGCGGCGCAGGCCGATCTGCGCCTCGACGTCTTCCGCCACGGTCCAGCAAGCTGCGAGCTCGATCGCGGGGGCGGCTTCGCGACCGCGTCCTTGGGCGTAGAGAGCATCGGCGAATCCGGGAACGACGCTGGGCAGGTGCGTCCAGGCTCCCATCCGCTCGAGCGCCTCGTATGCGGCACGAAGAACCCGCTCCGCGGCGTGCGCGTCTCCAGCAAGCAGCTCGATCTCGCCAGCCGAACGGAGTACACGCGCGGCGAGATCGGTCTCGAGCCCGAGCTCGTGCGCAGCCGATTGGGCTTCGGCGATCAGCTCTCGCGCCTCGTCGAACCGCCCCTGCATCGCCGTGAGGTGAGCGCGTGCCTGCAGGATCGTCATCTCGAGCCGCCGGTCGTCCCGGGCTCTTCGGGCGACGTCTTCGATGCGTTTCAGCGCCGACATCACCGGAATGGGGCCGTGGAGCAACGCAAGAGCAGTGAAGCGGAGGTTCTCCACCTCCTGAGCATGGTCGCCCGCCGCGTGCGCGTAACGAGCAGCCTCCTCGAGCTCTGCGGCCGCCGTGCCGGCCTCACCATCCCAGAGGCGGAGAATGCCGACGAGACCGCGCGCGCGGGCGAGACCGCCAAGATCGTCGAGTTCGTCGAAAACGCGGATCGCCTCTTCCAGCTCAGGCCTGACCTTGCTGTGGGTGATCTGCGCATCGGTGTGGAGACGCACAAAGGCACGCGCGACCGCTGCGTCGGCGGCCACGCCGCGCTCGCCTGCCGCATCCGCGAGCTGGATCGCCTCCGAGAGCACCGCCTTGGCGCGTTCCGGCTGGCCTCGTTCCATGAGCGCTCTCCCCAGCGAGGGGAGGAGGCCGAGGCGGCGCCCGTCGTCCGGACGTAGTAGGGTCGCGGCTCGCTCGAGCAGGTTCGCGGCCGCCGGCATGTCGCCGCGGGCGAAGGCTTGCCGTCCCGCACGGGCGAGTCGCTCCGCCGCCTTCTCGGCGAGCTTCTGGCTTCGCTCGGTCGGGCCCAGCTCGGCCAGCCAGCGGTGGGCCTGTTCCAGGTGGTAGCCGAGGATCTCGTCGCGGTCGCCGACGCGGTGGCCGCTCACGCATTCGAGCCAGTCGGCGAAGTGCTCGTGCAGCTCTGCGCGGAGCCGTTTCGGCACCATCCGGTAGGCGGCGTCGTGGACGAGCGCGTGCCCGAAGCGGAACCGCGCATCAGACGCCGACTCGGAAGGCCGCGGCCTGAGGAGTTCCTTGCGCACGAGAACGTCGAGGTGCCGCGGCGCCGAGCCGCGCGCCTCGGGAGGAAGCAGTTCGCGAACGGCGTCCAAGTCGAAGTCGCGCCCAATCACGGCCGCCCGGAAGAGAACCGCCGCCTCGCCCGGACCGAGCCGATCGAGACGTGCCGCCAGCACGGCTTGGATCGTCGGCGGCAGGCTACGGTCGTGCTCGCCCTCGCCACTCTCGTTGAGCCAGGCGAGCATCTGCTCGAGGAACAGGGGGTTGCCCTCCGCCGCCTCCTTCACGCGCTCGCGAACATCGAGACGTGTTCCAAGCGCATCGAGCAGCGCGTCGCTCTCGGGTTCGGCCAGCGGCTCCAGACGCAGCGAGGAGGCGTTCTCCATTCCGTCCCCCCAGCTCTCGCGCATCTCGAGCAGCTCTCCGCGGGCGAGGCAGAGGATGAGCACCGGTGCGTCGGTCGGGTGCCGGGCGAGGTGCTCGATGAAGTCGAGGAACGTCAGGTCGGCCCAGTGCAGGTCCTCGAGCACGAGGAGGAGCGGCCGCTCCCGCGCCACGGACTCGAGGAGTCGGCGGGCGGCGAGGAAGATCTCCTCGCTCGTCCCGGCGCCGAGGAGCGCGCTCAGCCGCGTCCGGTGTTCTCCCGCGGGGAGCTGCTGGAGGAGTTCACGCAGCGGCCAGAAGATGATCCCCTGGCCGTAGGAGAGGCAGCGGCCGACGAGGACAGTCGCCTCGCGCGCCACGCCGTCTGCCAGCTCGCGCGCGAGCCGTGTCTTCCCGATTCCGGGTGGCCCGAGCATGGTCAACAGGTATGGCGTCCGCTCGCGAACCGCGCGTCGGAACGACTGCTGGAGCTGCGCCAGCTCGACCTTGCGCCCAATCAGCGGCGTCTCGAGCGGCCGCGCCGCGAACGGTGGGGCCTCGGGGACGAGCGCTAGCAGCTTCCACGCCGGCTCAGCTTCGCGCGTCTCCTTCAGTGCGGGCCCTCCCGCCGGCTCGACCCGAACCGCGGCTCCGACGAGTCGCCGCGTCGCCTCGTCGAGCAGGATCTCCCCCGGAGCTGCCGCCTGCTCCAGGCGCGCCGCCGTCGCTACCGCCGCTCCGGCCACGCGTGCCTCCCCTGCGATGACCTCACCCGTCTCGATCCCGATCCGCGCCCGCAGCCCGTCTGCAACCGCGCTTCCGAGCTCGCCGACGCGCGCGCGCAGCTCCACGGCCGCCCGGACCGCGCGCAGCGCGTCGTCCTCGTGCAGGGTGGGCACGCCGAAGACGGCCACGAGCGCGTCGCCGATGAACGGCTCCACCGTCCCCCCGTGCGCCGCCACCGTCTCCGACGCCGCCGCCTCGTAGCGGCCGAGCACGTCGCGCAACGCCTCCGGATCGAGCAGCTCTGTGAGGGCCGGCGAGCCGGCGAGGCCGCAGCACATGACCGTCACGGTCCTGCGCGTCTCCGGTCGGGCGCTCAGCGGCGGCCGTGTTCGCGTCCGCAGACGACGTGACGACGTAGGCGCATCGAGGGACTGATCCTGGACGAGGATGCGGCGTTCGAGCTCGCGCAGCTCCGGCCCAGGTTCGAGGCCGAGCTCTTCCAAGAGCAGCGTGCGCGTCGCCCGATAGACCTCAAGCGCATCGGCCTGCCTGCCCGAGCGGTAGAGCGCGAGCATGAGCAGCGCCCGCGGCCGCTCCCGGAGGGGATGCTCTTCGACGAGCGGATCGAGCTCGGCGACGAGCTCGGCGTGTCGGCCGAGCGCGAGCTCGGCCTCGATCCGCTCTTCGCGTGCCTGCAGCCGGAGCTCCTCGAGGCGGGCGATCTCCGTCTGTGCGAAGGGCTCGTAGATGAAGTCGGCGAGTGCGGGGCCGCGCCAAAGCGACAGGGCGCTTCCCAGCAGCTCGGCGGCTTCATCGGCGTCGTCCCCGGCAAGTGCCGCCCGCCCCTCCGCCAGCAGCCGCTCGAACCGCTCCGCGTCCAGCTCGCCCGGCTCGAGCCGGAGCACGTAGCCGGGCGGCCGGGTCTCCAGTCGTTCCGCTTGCAGCGCTCGCCGGAGTCGCGACACCGCGGCCTGCAGCGCGTTCTGCGACCACGCGGACGCCTGTCCGGCCCACAGCTCCTCGAGCAGGCGGTCGCTCGCCACGACCTCGTTGCGGTGGAGCAGAAGCAGCACGAGCAGCGCCCGCTGCCGGCGCCCCGGAATCACCGCGCGCGATCCATCGGCGACCTCAAGCGGCCCGAGGATCCCGAAGTGCATCCGTCCTCCTCTCGCCTGCCTCGCTGCGGAGCGTGAGCGGATTGTCGCCGTTACGCGCGCCGCGCGGAAGTGGAGCTCACCGAGCTGTCAGCGGATCGTCAGCCGCCTGCGCGAGCGTTCAGGCGGATGAGCGACACGGACCGATCTCAGCTCCCGAACGCGCTCGGTGATGGCGACCATCTGCACGCCGCACGATTGATCGAGGCACTCGGCCCCTGGGCCGAGCGCGTACGAGTCGCCGAGGTCGCTCGCGCGGAACGACGACTCCGCGGCCTCACGGCCACGGAGCGCGAGATCGTCCATGCGATGACGAGGAGCGTGGTCGGCGCCTTACTACGCGAAGCGACGAAGCGCCTGACTGCGGCCACGGGACCAGCGCGCCCGCAGTACGCCGAGGTACTCCGGCACCTCTTCGCCCTGGATGCGGAACGTCCATCGGCACGGAGGAAAACGTGAGCGGCTGTGAGCGCTTGGCTATCCGCCCCGCTGGGGCAGACGGCGGGTCCCCCGCGTGGGAGCGGGCGCCGCGGCGGTGGCGGGGGGCGGATTATGGGCCTGGCGCCGTTCCGGCGAGCGGCGGCCGATGCGCCGCGGCCGCGGCAAAGTGTCGGGGTTTCCCGACTTTCGAGCCGCTCGCCGCCTCACTAGCGTCGTGGGCGATGCCCAACCTCGTCGTCGAGGTCTATGCGCCCGGGCAGGCGAGGCTGAAGGAGCCCGGTGCGGCGGCGCGTGCTGCCGGCGGCAGGTGTGCGGGCGCGCGGAGGCCGGTGCGTCGATTCCGGGACGCGGGTCGCAACATGTTCGCCGATCTCGGCGCGAGCGAACGACACGAAAGGACATCGAGATGAATGAGCACAAGCACGATTGGAAACCCGGACGACGGGTCCGCCGACATCCGCTCGCCGCGCGCGTGTCGACGTCAGCGCGCGAAACGCTGATCGTCCCTATCCTGGCGGCGGGGCTGATGGCGGCGCTGCTCGCGCTCGGCGGCGCGGGTCCGGCGACCGCGGCATTCCCCGGTGCGAACGGGAAGGTCGCCTTCGAGAGCCACCGCGACGGCAACGCCGAGGTCTACGTCATGAACGCGGACGGCTCCGGCCAGACGAACCTGAGCAACAACGCCGCGGGCGACGCCGAGCCGGCCTGGTCGCCGGACGGGCAGAAGCTCGCCTTCGCGAGCTTCCGCGACGGCAACTACGAGATCTACGTGATGAACGCGGACGGCTCCGGCCAGACGAACCTGAGCAACAACGCCGCGGGCGACCTCCTCCCCGCCTGGTCGCCGGACGGGCAGAAGCTCGCCTTCACGAGCAGTCGCGACGGCAACGACGAGATCTACGTGATGAACGCGGACGGCTCCGGCCCGACGCGGCTGACCAACAACGCCGAGTTCGACCTCACCCCCGCCTGGTCACCCGACGGGCAGAAGCTCGCCTTCGCGAGCTTCCGCGACGGCAACTACGAGATCTACGTGATGAACGCGGATGGATCCGGCCAGGCGAACCTGAGCAACAACGCCGCGGCCGACTTCGCCCCCGCCTGGTCGCCGGACGGGCAGAAGCTCGCCTTCGACAGCGACCGCGACGGCAACCTCGAGGTCTACGTGATGAACGCGGACGGCTCCGGCCAGGCGAACCTGACCAACAACGCCGCGTTCGACATGGAGCCGGACTGGCAGCCGCTCCCCGACAGCGACGGGGACGGGATCCCCGACGCACGGGACGTCGAGGAGATCCAGGCCGCGGTCGGCGCCCTGCCCGTCACTGCCTTCCTGCCTCCGGGCGGCGGCACGCGAAACGCGATCGTCAGCATCCTCGACGACGTCGAGGCGAAAATCGCCGCCGGCGAGATCGACGAGGCAATCGCGCTCCTCACCGACCTCCGCCGGCACCTCGACGGCTGCGGGACGAGGCCGGACCGGAACGACTGGATCATCGACTGCTCGGCGCAGGTGGCCGTGCGAACGCTGGTGGACGAGCTGATCGCCGAGCTGAGCACGTGATCGCGCCGCGGATGCCTCGGGAGGAAGTGGATGCATCGGGAAAAGGAGGGCTCATGACAAAGCGGAAAACCACCAACCAGCGATCCCGACTGAGGGCGGTGTGCGCGATGTTCTTCGCGACTGCCGGACTCATCGCCGGAACCGCCGCCGCTCAGGGCGCCGACGGATCGCCGGGAGCGACGGTTGGCGACGGGACCGAGATGATCTACACGAACTGCTACGAGCAGGTGGGTGCGTTCCGAGTGCCGCTCGATCGCATTCGCGATCTCGTCGGCTCCGAGCTATCGCCCGGATTCGAGTATCGGGCGTTCGATCCCGAAGGAACGATCGGTCAGATCAACGCGGTCGCACTCGACTGCGGTCAGGGTGGGCACGAAGTGACCGACGTCTTCCTCAACGTCCTCGTGCTCAACGAAGGCCTACCGACGGCGCTCCGGGTGCGGATGTACACCAACAGCCCGGAATCGAACGCACGCTACGCGCTCTTCTGCCTCGGAAACATCACCACGCTCGGCGAAGTCGAAGCGTCGGTCGACATCGATGCGACGGGAGTCCGCCACGGGCGTGTCTTCGGGACCGACGGCGTCGGCTCGATCACGCTCACGACGACCACTTCGCCCCAAAGCGACGTGATCGGAGCGGTGACCCTTCAGCAGTTCATTGTCAAGGACGGCGAGGTGCATAGCCGGTTCGAGTGGGGAAGTGTGGACGCCGGCAGACGTCAGCTCGGGAGCGCAAGCACGCTGATCCTGGACGGCACCAGCTACACCGGGATCGTGAGCCAGCATGTCTATCCGGTGGCGGAAGACGCCCCGCACACATTCTTCCACCGTGGCCTCACGAGCTGCCCGCCCGGCCTCGACTGGAACGACTGAGTGAGCTCGAGGAGGAGGCCCGGTTCGGGGCGGGTCTCCTCGCTCATCGCGTCGAGGCCGCGGCGCAAGTTCATCGTCAGCCTCTGCGCAGGCGTATCCGATTGTGCGCGGCTACCGAAGAGAGGGCGCCGTGTCGTCCGCGACCACCGACTCGCGATACTGCCCCGGTGCGACCCCCTCTACGTTGAGAGAGGGGGTCAGTTCGAGCAGGTCGCTAGCGCTCGATGACGGCCATGTTCGCCTCGTTGTGGCGGTCGCCGCTGGCGGGGGTGAGGTCGTTCAGGCGTGCGATCTGCTCCACGCTCAGCTC
>Ga0137368_10006242_pt1 | contig 12531 bp, 15 predicted proteins | sample SagtaG_13_FD_104917 | JGI IMG/M metagenome (GOLD analysis project Ga0137368, IMG submission 104917) | Vadose zone soil microbial communities from Sagehorn Ranch, Mendocino, California, USA - Sage1_L_100_16 metaG | ecosystem: Environmental > Terrestrial > Soil > Vadose zone | place: USA...
GGCGGGTCGCTTCGCCGACGAGCTCGTCGAGGTCGAAGGTGCGGCGCGAGACGAGCATCCGCGGCCGGGCACGAGCGCCGAGAAGCTCGCCTCCCTCAAGCCGGCGTTCCGTCAGGGCGGGAGCGTCACCGCCGGCAACTCGAGCGGCATCAACGACGGCGCCGCGGCGCTCGTAATCGCAAGCGAGGAGCGGGCCGAGGCTCTCGGCGCTGAGCCGCTCGGCACGTTCGTCGGCAGCGCGGTCGCCGGCGTCGATCCGCGCGTGATGGGAATCGGCCCGGTGCCCGCGGTGCGGAAGCTGCTCGCTCGCACGGGACTCGAGGCGGGCGAGATCGATCTCGTCGAGCTGAACGAGGCCTTTGCCTCGCAGAGCCTTGTCGTCATTCGCGAGCTCGGTCTCGACCCCGAACGCGTGAACGTGAACGGCGGCGCGATCGCAATCGGGCATCCGCTCGGGATGAGCGGTGCGCGTCTCGTCGTGACGCTCCTGCACGAGCTCCGGCGCCGAGGCGAGCGCTACGGGCTGGCGACACTGTGCGTCGGAGTCGGGCAGGGCCAGGCGGCGCTCTTCGAGCGCTAGCGGATGGACGTCGTCCCGTCGTACCTCGAGCTGTGCCTGAGGCTCGGGCGCCATGTCGAGGGGCTCGTTGACGCCTACTACGGGCCGCCGGAGCTTCAGAAGCGCATCGAGGCGGAGGAGCCGCGCGCTCCTTCGGCGCTTGCCACCGACGCGGTGTCGCTCGCAGAGTCGCTCGATGGGCTCGACGAGAGCCGGCGCCGCTGGCTGGAAGCACAACTCCGGGGCCTCGAGACAGTCGTCCGGAAGCTGGCGGGCGAGGAGATCGACTACGAGGACGAGGTCGAGCGCTCCTACGGAGTGAGACCGGAGCGCGTCTCCGAGGATGCGTTCGAGGCCGCACACCGCGACCTGGACGAAGCGCTGCCCGGCACCGGGTCCGTCGCCGAGCGGTACCGGGCCTGGCGGGAGGAGGACGCCCTTCGAGGCGAGCAGGCTCGCAGGGTGATCGACGACCTCACGTCCGAATTCCGGGCGCGGACGGAAGCGCTCGTCGGCTTGCCGGACGGCGACTCCTTCGAGGTCGTGTACGTCTCGGATGAGCCCTGGGCGGCGTTCAACTACTACCAGGGCGGGCTCCGGAGCCGGATCGCGATCCACACCGACATCGCGATGACCCCGTCGTTCGTCGCGGAACTCGTGGCCCACGAGGCCTACCCGGGCCACCACACCGAGCATGCCTGGAAGGAGCAGCTCCTCGTCCGCGACCGAGGGCAGGCCGAGGAATCCGCGCTCATGGTCGGCACGGCCGCGTCGCTGATCTCAGAAGGGATCGCCGGTCTCGCCCCGGAGATCCTCCTCGGCGACGAGGAGCAGGAGGTGACGGCTGCTCACGTCGAGGGGACCGGCGTTGCCTATGACCCCGAGGTCTCGCGCGCGGTGCAGCAGGCTCGCCGGCCTCTGGGACACGTGGGCGCGAATATCGCGCTGCTCCTGCACAGGGAAGGAGCCACAGTCGAGGAGGCGCGCGAATATCACATGCGCTGGGGGCTTTCCTCCCCGGAGCGGGCCGAGCACGCGGTGCGCTTCATCACCGACCCGCTCTGGCGCTCCTACGTGACGACCTACACCGACGGCTACGACCTCTGCCGTGAATTCGTCGGCGGCGACGTCCAGCGCTTCAAGCGGTTGCTCACGCAACAGCTCACACCGGACGACCTTCGCTAGGGTCTCCCTCGTGGCTGTTGCGACCGAGCGCGAGTACCTGCTCTTCATCAACGGCGAGGCAGTTGAGTCTGCGGGCGGCGATTCGAAGGAGCTCGTCGAGCCCGCGACCGGCGAGCCGCTCGCCAAGGTCGCGGTGGCCTCCGAGGCCGACGTCGACCGAGCGGTCGAGGCTGCGCGCGCCGCGCTCGACGGCGACTGGGGACGCACGCCGCCGACCGAGCGCTCGCGCCTCCTGCACGCGCTCGCCGACGCGCTCGTCGCCAACCGCAAGGAGCTCGCCGAGCTCGAGGTGCGCAACGTCGGCAAGGCGATCTCCTCGGTCAAGGCCGAGCTCAACCAGGCGGTCGAGAACTTCCGCTTTTACGCCTCGGCGATCGCCTCGATCGCGGGGCGCGCAAATCCGCTCGGCGGCTCCCTGCTCTTCTACTCCTTGAAGGAGCCGGTCGGCGTGGCCGGCCAGATCGTGCCCTGGAACTACCCGCTGATGATGACGACTTGGAAGCTGGCACCCGCGCTCGCGGCTGGATGCTCGGTCGTCCTCAAGCCCGACTCGCAGACGCCGCTGAGCGCGCTCCGTATGGCGGAGCTGGCGAGCGAGGTCGGCTTCCCGCCCGGGTCAATCAATGTCGTGCCGGGGCCGGGGACGACCGTCGGCGCCCACATGGTCAAGCACCCCGGCATCGACAAGATCGCGTTCACGGGTTCGACCGAGACTGGGGCGCAGATCATGCGAGACGCCTCCGACAGCATCAAGCGCCTGACGCTCGAGCTCGGCGGTAAGAGCCCGAACCTCGTCTTCGCAGACGCGAACCTCGCGGACGCGATCCCGAGCTCGGTCTGGTCGATCTACTACTCCGCCGGGCAGAGCTGCGAGGCGCGTTCCCGCGTCCTCGTCGAGAGCTCGCTCTACGACGACTTCGTCTCGCAGTTCGCCGACGCGGCGGGGAAGCTCAAGGTCGGAGACCCGCTCGATCCCGTGACCCAGGTCGGCTCCCTGATCTCCCCCGAGCATCGCGACCGGGTGCACGGCTATGTCGAGACTGGTCGGGGCGAGGGAGCCGAGGTCGTCGCAGGAGGCGAGCCGGCCGACGGAAAGGGCGCTTTCTACCCGCCGACCGTGCTCGCGAAGGTCGACAATAAGATGACCGTCGCCCAGGAGGAGATCTTCGGGCCCGTCGTCACCGTGATCTCGTTCGAGGACGAGAAGGACGCCACCCGGATCGCGAACGACTCCCGGTACGGCCTGATGGCGACCGTCTGGACCGGCGACCCGGCTCGCGGGCATCGCCTGGCCCGGAAGATCAAGGCCGGCACGGTCGGCATCAACATGCCGTACACGGCCTTCCCGGGCATCCCCTTCGGGGGCTACAAGCAGTCCGGCTTCGGCCGCGAGCTCGGCCTCGAGACACTCGAGCTCTACCTCGAGACGAAGAGCGTCATCGTCTCGACGAGCCCCAAGCCCTTCAATCCGTTCCAGCTATAGCTAGGCGATATCGGTGGGTCGTCTTGGCCGCCGGCACGGCTGCGCAGGCGAGCTTCTCGGCCGTTCTGATCGGCCTGCCGGTCCTGGCGCCGGAGCTGCGAGAGCAGTACGGCCTGTCGCTGTCAGAGGTCGGAATTGCGCTCTCGAGCGTCTGGGTCGGACCGATCCTGACCCTCCTCCCTTGGGGACTGCTGGCAGACCGGATCGGCGAGCGCGCCGTTCTCGCAAGCGGGCTCACGGTGTCCGGCATCCTCGTCGCAGCGGCGGGCTGGGCCCAGTCGTTCGGGATGCTGGCGTTGCTGCTCGTCCTCGCGGGTGGAATGGGAGCAAGCGTCAACGCCGCCAGCGGGCGAGCAGTGATGCAGTGGTTCGCGGCCGAGCAGCGTGGATTCGCACTCGGGCTCCGGCAGACGGCCATCCCGGTCGGCGGCGCGCTGGCGGCGCTCGCGCTCCCAGCCGCCAACGGTATCGGTGGGTTGAAGGCGGCTTTCGTGTTCCTCGGAGCCTTCTGCCTTGCGAGCGCGGCTGTCGCCGCAGTGGCCGTCCGCGAGGCCGCCGGCTCGCAGCCCGAGCTCGACCCGGAGGACGTGGAATGGACGCTCCGCGACTCGCGCCTCTGGACTCTCTGCACCGGCAGCGGTCTCTACCTCTTCGCGCAGATCGCGCTGACCGCCTTCATCGTTCTTTTCCTTCACGACGCGCGCGGAGTCGGCCAGGGAGCTGCGGCGGCGGCACTGGCGGTCCTGCAAGTGGGCGCCGTCATCACGAGGATCTCCGCGGGCCGGATCTCGGATTCGATGCGAGCGCGTGTCAGGCCGCTCCGGTGGATCGGGCTCGCGAGCTGTGCCGGCCTGATCCTCACCGCGGCTCTCGCCGATGCGCCACTGGTGCTGATCGTGCCGGCGATGGTCGTCGCAGGAGCGATCTCGATGGCGTGGAACGGCCTCTCGGTCACCGCCGCGGCCGAGCTCGCGGGCCGTTCGCGTAGCGGGGCGGCGATCGGATTCCAGCAGACGACGCTCGCGGTGATCGGAGTAATCGTCCCCGCAGGCTTTGCTCGTGTCGTCGAGGTCAGCTCCTGGCGAATCGGTTTCCTGCTCGCCTCGATCGGGCCCCTGGTCGGCTGGCTCTTACTGGGGCGGCTTGACGAGATCCGCAGCTGAGGGGCGACTCACTATCTGCCCCGCGCGTTCCTTGACGAGCTAGTCGGCCAGCTCCCGTCGCACGACCGAGGCGATGGCGGTCAGCGCGATGCGCGTCTCGGCGATGTCGGGCTCCCGTGTCGTGAGCCGCTGCAGGGCGAGGCCGGGCAGCAGGAAGACCCGCGCAACTCGCCGGGTTGAGCTTTGCACCGCCCGCCAGAGCTCCATCGAGAGAGCAAGCGAGAGGACCGCGACGACGATCGGCGTCCAGAGTGCCGGCGCGAACGGCCAGAGCCGGTCGGCCAAGAGCCCGACCGGCAACACCAGCGCGACGAAGTTCGTGCCGCATCGCAGCGAGAAGCGAGAGGGCGCCGCATCGCCCTGCCACGTCGCCGTGAGCTGGCGGTTCTCGGCCGCCGTGATCGCACGGTGCTCGGCACCGTGGAGGTAGAGAGTCCGGTCGCGCAGAAGCCAGGCGAGCAGCGTGACGGTCATCACGATCCCCGCAACGAGCGACGCGGTCCCGGACAGGAAGACGAAGAAGAGGGGCGCCAGCAGGACCGCCGTCAGCATGAGACGCTCGTTTCGCCCGGCGACGCCGTCGCGTCGCAGCAGCGGCGAGACCGACATCGAGAGGCGCGCGAGCCCGCGCAGGAGCGGTAGCCGGTTGAGCAGGCGGGGCACCTTCGGCATCTCGCCTTCGAGCAACGAGCCGTCCCGGCCCGCAAAGGCGAAAAAGCGCTCGCTGGCGATGACGACGCCGTCCGGCCTGGCCATTCCTCCAAGCAGCGGCAGGGTCCTCGAATCGGCCCGCTCCAAAACGGCGGCGAGGGCGGTCCCCTGCACGTTCTCACTGTGCCGGACCGCGAGGCCGCCCAGCAAGGTCTGGGCGGCCTATTTCGTAGCGATGGAGGTCCTACCAGCGGCCGCGGCTAAAAAAGCCCAGCAGCAAGAGGACAAGCACGATGATCAGGATGATCCAGAAAATGCTCACGCGGGTGACCCCCTTTCTCGAGGTTGAGACTTCTGATTCCACGAGCGCGGTGATGCCAAACGGCGCGGTAGGCTCGCGCCGTCAATCCCACGCCCCAGGGAGGCGTAATGGTCAGAGCGTTCGTCGTCTACGAGGCCGAGCCCGAGCCGGGCCGATACGAGCAGCACGTCGAGCTCTGCCGCCAGGTGCCCGGTTCGACGTTCCGGCACGGGCGGGTCTTCGGCGCCCCGATGGGCGAGCCCCGCTTCCGCTACTACGCCGAGTGGGAGTTCGCGGACATGGATGCCTTCAAGAGCGCGGCCCGCACCGATGAGTTCATGGCGACCGGCAAGGACGCGATGGAGATGGGCGTCCCGTTCCAAGTCCATTTCGCGGACCTCCAGTGAGCGAGCCCTCCCGCCCGAGCCCGGTCTCGCCGGACGAGCTCGGCTTCGAGAAGATCGTCTACGAGAAAGCCCCACCTCGCGCGACGATCACGCTCAACCGGCCCGAGATCCTGAACGCGTTCGACTTCCAGATGCTCCGGGAGCTCGCGCGCGCGTGCGAGGACGCTTCCTGGGACGACGAGCTCCGCGTCGTCGTCCTCACGGGGGCCGGCCGGGCATTCTGCGTCGGCGCCGACCTCAGCTCGTGGGCCGAGGACTACCTCGACCAGCCGACCGAGTACTGGAAGTGGTTCGGGGCCTTCAAGGACGCGCACGACCGGCTGCGTGAGATCGGCAAGCCGACGCTCGCCCGCATCAACGGGATCGCGGTCGGCGGCGGCAACGAGCTGCAGATGGCGTGCGACCTGGCGGTGATGGTCGACGACGCATTCATCCGCCACGTCGGGCCTGAGCACGGGTCGGTTCCGGCCGGCGGGGCGACCCAGTGGCTGACGATCATGGTCGGCGACCGCCGCGCCCGCGAGATCGTCCTCATGTGCGAGGAGATCCCGGCGCGGAAGGCCGAGGAGTGGGGGCTCGTGAACCGGGTCGTGCCCGCAGCCGAGCTCGATGCCGAGGTCGACCGAATTGTCGAGAACCTCGCGCGCAAGCTCCCGCAGACGACGCGATATGCGAAGCAGCACCTCAACTTCTGGAAAGACCTCGCGTGGCACCAAACGATCAACCACGCTCGCGACTGGCTGGCGCTTTCGATGGCGACCGAGGAGCCCAAGGCCGCGATCAGGCGGTTCCTGGACAAGAAGAAGTGAGCGAGATCTTCCAGCCCATCGAGGACGAGTGGGCCGAGGCAATCGTCCGCCGCGACGTCGAGGCGGCGGGCGAGATCCTCGCCGACGACTTCGTGCTGACGAGCGAGGGAGGGGTCAGCGACAACATGTCGCGCGACAGGTGGCTTGCGGCCCTGCCGGCCATCGACACGAAGTCGCTGACCTGTTCCGTGACCGAGGCACGGGAGCTCGGGGATGTTGCAGTAGTGCGAGGACGACTCCACTGGGTCGCGAGCATGGGCGAGCGGGACCTTTCGGGTGACTACGCAGTCGCTGACGTGTTCACAAGGGCCGGCGATCGCTGGCGCGCGTCGTGGCGAATCTCGGTTCGGCTGACGCATGAGTGAGCTTGTTCTCGTCGAGCGCGACGACCCGATCGCGGTCGTCCTCCTCAACCGCCCGGATGCGCTGAACGCGCTCTCGGACGAGCTCATGGAGCAGCTCGTGACCACACTCGAGGAGCTCGACCGCGACGCGGCCGTGCGCTGCATCGTCCTCGGGGGCTCGGAGCGGGCCTTCGCCGCCGGCGCCGACATCGCTGAGCTCGCCCGCTCGTCGGCGATTGACCTCTACTACCAGCGGCGCATCGAACGCTGGGATGCGATTCGCGGCCTCTGGACGCCGCTCGTCGCCGCCGTCTCGGGCTACTGCCTCGGTGGGGGCTGCGAGCTCGCGATGGCGTGCGACCTGATCGTCGCCTCCGAGACGGCCCAGTTCGGCCAGCCGGAGACCGGTGTCGGCGTGATCCCGGGCGCCGGCGGCACGCAGCGGCTCACGCGTGCCGTCGGCAAGTCCATGGCGATGGACGTCATCCTGAGCGGGCGCTTTCTCTCGGCCGAGGAAGCGCTTGTAGCCGGCCTCGTCGCGCGGGTCGTGGCGAAAGAGGCCTGGCTGGAGGAGGCGAAGCGGGTCGCGCGGGAGATCGCCGAGAAGGCTCCGATCGCGACGCGGCTCGCGAAGGAAGGCGTCGACCGCGCCTTTGAGGGCCCGCTGCAGCTCGGCCTGGAGTACGAGCGTCGGCTGCTCTACCTCGCCTTTGCGTCCGCGGACACGCGCGAAGGCCTCAATGCGTTCCTCGAGAAGCGAAAACCCGAGTTCAAGGGAGAGTGACGATGCCGAATGTGGACGAGATGCTCGAGGGGGCCCGCGAGGCGATGTCGGTGAAGAGGGTCTTTGGAGATCCAATCGAGAGCGAAGGAGTAACGCTCGTGCCGGTCGCGAAAGTGCGTGGCGGTGGGGGAGGCGGTGGCGACGCCGAGAACAATGGTGGCGGCGGCTTTGGCCTCACGGCGAGGCCCGTTGGCGCCTACGTGATCCAGGACGGCGAGGTCACCTGGAAGCCCGCGGTCGACGCGAGCCGCATCATCGGCCTCGCCTTCATGCTCGGGATCGCTCTCGCGATGCGCCGGCGGCGTCAGGAGGGTTAGAGCGGTTTCGGTCGAGTTCGATCGGGTCGACCGGTCATTTCAGACGGCTCGCGAGCAAGCCCGCGAGCCTGAAGTCGGCACCGCAAGCGGTGCTAGAGCGGTTTGGTCGAGTTCGATCGGGTCGACCGGTCATTTCAGACGGCTCGCGAGCAAGCCCGCGAGCCTGAAGTCGGCACCGCAAGCGGTGCCTTAGACCTCGAGCTCGGCGGGGACGATCTCGACCGAGAGCGGCCGCCCCCTTCGCACGATGTCCAGCTTCGCCGAGCGGCCGATCAGGTCGCCGGCCATCAAGCGCTGGAGATCGTTGACCTGCTCGACCGGGACGCCGTCGACCTCGACGATCAGGTCCTCCGCGCGCAGGTTCGCTGCATGGGCGGGGCTGCCCTCGACGACCTCGACGACCTCGATTGCCGCGTGCCGTCCGAGCCGGGACGCGAGCCGTGGCGGCAGCGGCCGCGAGCCGCCCGCGATGCCGAGGTATGCGCGCCGGAAGCGGCCTTCGGTCATAAGCGCGCCGATGATCTTCCGGGTGGCGGCGTCGATCGGGACGGCGAGCCCGAGACCGAGGCCGGCAACCGCCGTGTTGATCCCGATCACCTGCGCGCGTGCGTCCGCGAGCGCACCGCCGGAGTTGCCCGGATTGAGCGCCGCATCGGTCTGGATGACGTTCTCGACGACGCGGCCGGCCGGAACCGGTAATGAGCGCCCGAGCGCCGAGACGACACCGGCAGTGACCGTGCCTCCGAACCCCAGCGGGCTCCCGATCGCAACGACCAGCTGACCGACGCGCAGTTGCTCGGCGTCTCCGAGCGCAGCGGCGGTCAGGCCGTTCGTGTCGAGCCGAAGAACGGCGAGATCCGACAGCGGGTCGGCGCCGACGAGCTCGAACTCGTGCTCGCGGCCGTCGATGAACGAGGCGCGACCGGAACCGTCGGTGCGCGCGACGACGTGCGCTGAGGTGAGTAGGAATCCGTCGGGCGTGATCACGACCGCGCTGCCTCCGCCGTCGAGCCGGCGACCGCCTCGTACACGGCGGGAGACACGGAGGCTGGCGACCGAAGGCGCGAGCGTCTCCGCGACCGACGTCACTGCGCGCGAGTAGGCGTCGAGCGCCTCGGTCTCGCTCGGCTGGTCGGCGATGAAGCGAGGTTCCGGCATGGCCTCGAAGCTAGCAACCCGGATATAGGCTGCGCCGCATGGCCGAGGTGGAGACGAGCCGCGAAGGTGCGGTCCTGACCGTCACGCTGAACCGTCCCGACGTTCTCAACGCGCTCAACGCGACGATGCACAAGGAGCTGGCGGCGGCGCTGAAGGAGGCGGGCGATCCCGCCGTGCGGGCGGTCGTCCTCACAGGCGCGGGCCGCGGTTTCTGCGTCGGCCAGGACCTGACGGAGTTCCGCCAGTCGTCCGGTGACATCGGCAGCCGACTGCGCGAGAACTACCACCCGAACGTGCTCGCCATCCGGCGACTCGAGAAACCGGTGATTGCGGCCGTCAACGGCGCAGCTGCTGGCGCCGGGCTTTCGATCGCCTGTGCCTGTGACATTCGGCTGGCGGCCGATTCGGCGAGCTTCGTCCCGGCCTTCATCAACATCGGCCTCATTCCCGACTCGGGCGGCTCCTACTTCGTCACGCGGCTGCTCGGCTATGCCCGGGCCTTCGAGTGGATGACGTCGGGACGGAAGCTCTCGGCCGCGGAGGCGCACGCCTGGGGGCTCGTCTCGGAGGTGGTCGAGGACGCCGACCTTGCCGCGCGAACCGCCGATCTTGCCGGTCAGCTGGCGGCCATGCCGACGCGTGGAGTGGGCATGACGAAACGGCTCTTCGACCGCGCGGCGACGAGCGCCCTGGAAGAACAGCTCGAGCTCGAGGCGCAGCTCCAGACCGCAGCCACGCAGACCGGCGACTTCGAGGAGGGCGTTGCCGCCTTCCTCGAGAAGCGCGAGCCCCGGTTTACCGGCTCCTGAGCTCGACGACGAGCTCGCAGTCGAGCGCTTCCGCGATTCGCAGCAGCGTGTCGATTCTGGGCGGGCGGCCCCCGGACTCCAGGCGGGCGATCGCGGACTGGGTCGTCCCGGTCAGCTCGGCGAGCTCCTTCTGGGAGAGCCCCTGCGCGCGGCGCTGGTCGGCAACCTGCTCGGCGACGCGCGCGAAGAACCAGCCCTGGTCGGGGTCGACGTGCGCGAGCCGCTCGCGCAGGCGCTCGAAGGTGTCAGGTGGCATATCGCATCTCTGCTATTATAGCACACATGAGATACAGACTAGCAGTCGTGCTCGGCTACTTCGTCCTCATGACGTCGTTCATCTATGGAGAGATGGACGCTGGGCGGGACGATTTGTGGCTGCTCCCGTTCCTCGTCGCCGCGCAGCTTGCGCTTGGCTTCGGCATCGACCGCCTGCGGGCGCTACTCCTCCCGCTCCCTTTGGTTGCGATTGCAGTGCCGGCCGGCTATCCGGTGATAACCCCGGACAACGCCGAGCCGTTTCCGGTCTGGTTCGGCGTCGCGTTCTCCCTGGTGTTCGCGCTCCCGCTGGTGCTGATCGGGGTGATCATCCGGCGGCTTGCGAAGCGAGCAACGCGCGGATCTCGGGGTGCTCCGGGAAGCGCCCCTCCTGCTGCTTCGAGAAGATGAGCTCACCGTCGACTAGAACGTCGAACTGGCCGTTCCCGCCGGCCTCGATCTCGGCGTCGTAGTCGGTCTCGGCGTTCAACTCGGCCGCGAGACTCGCGGCCCGGTCGTCGTAGCCTTCTCAGACGGGGCAGTAGAGGATGCGAACCCGCGCCACGGCGAGAACCTATCGCGTCAGATCGTCTTGAACTGCTCGAACGGCTGGCGGCAGCTCAAGCAATAGCGCAGCGAGCGGCACGGGGTGGGGCCGAAGATGTTCTCGAGGCGCGTGTCGGTCGAGTCGCAGTAGGGGCAGCGAAACGCCTTGCTTTGGAGCTGGACGAGCCGCGGCCCGTTCGCCTCGCGTGGCGCCGGCGGGGCGAACCCGGAGGCACGCAGCTTCTCGCGGCCCGCGGGCGTGATCCGGTCGGTCGACCACGAGTCGTCGAGCACGACCTCGACCTCCGGCTCGGCGCCGAGCTCGCGGATCCGCTCGGCCATCTGGTCGCGCATCACCTCGAGTGCCGGGCAGCCGAGGAAGGTCGGCGTGAACTCGACGCGCACGGTGCCGTTCTCGACGGCGACGTCGCGGACGACGCCGAGGTCGACGATCGAGATCGTCGGGATCTCCGGGTCGGGGATCTCCGCGAGCGCCGCCCAGACGTCCCGTTCGGTCAATCGAAGTCTGTCGGCCATTCTGGGTGATCGCGGTGATCGAAGGCGCGCTCGATGTACCGCGGCGTAACGCGGGACATGGAGAGCTCCGGAAGCTCACTGCGCGTGAAGAAGCGCGCCGCGGCTGTCTCGTGCCCGAGCGGCTCCTGCTTCTCATCGAGCAGCTCGCACAGGAAGATGGCCTTCCACGTGTGCCATGGGTGCGGAGGGTGGCCTTGCCGATCGCGGTCGTAGAGAGCAAGGATCTTGGCGGCGCGCGTCCGGTAGCCGGACTCCTCGAGCACTTCCCGGGTGACCGCCTCGCTCGGGCTTTCCCCGACGTCGACCCAACCTCCGGGCAGCGTCCAGAGACCGTCACGACGCTCGTGCACGAGCAGAATGCCGTCGCCCTTGAACACGACCCCGCGCGCGTCGAGCTTCGGCGTGGCGTGCCCGGTCTCGCGGGCGAAAATCTGCTCGATCGCCTCGGCGCCCGCCCCGTTCGTGCTCGCCAGCATCTCGGCGGCGATTCGTCGAACCTGCTCGTAGCGCTCCCGGTCGTGCACGGACGGCTCGTCGTATGCAAGGCCCGACTGCGCAAGGGCCTGGAGACTCCGCGCCCATTCGAGTGTGCTCCGGATCACCATGTCGCCCCCGCCACCGAGCGGCGCACCTCGGTCATCTCCTCCCACAGCTGCTCGAATTCCGGGAGGTGGTCGCCGCGCTTGTCCACGAGCGGGCGCAACTCTTCGAGCGCCTCGGCGTAACGGGGCTCGCTCTGCAGCCGTTCGTGCCACATCTGCGCATGCATCCGGTGGTAAGCCTCCTCGCGATCGATCTTCGCGGCAAGGCCCGCAACCTCGGCGTCATCGGACTCCAGCAACGACTTGATCCTCCGCTCGTCGGCCTCCTCGTAGAGGTAGTGGCGCGCGATCGTCTTCGCCCAGTCGGGTACGAAACGCAGCTCCACGAACGCAGAGCAGCGGTACTCCTCGGGCTTGCGGTCGAACGCGAGCTCGTCGGCGGTGGTGCCCAGCTCCTCGGCAGCGAGCTGGTACAGCGCCCGCGCGTGGCCGATCTCGTTCTGCGCGATTGAGGAAAAGGCGACGTCCTCCTCGAGGAAGGGCGCGATGCCCGTCCATTCGGAGTTGCGCCAGCCAAGAATCAACTCGTCGTCGGCAATCGGAAGGAGAAGGTCGGAGCGACTCATCGTTCACCCGAGCGGAGCGATGGGTCTACCTCTCCCCGTGGAAAGTGCGCAGCAC
>Ga0137368_10006243_pt1 | contig 12530 bp, 10 predicted proteins | sample SagtaG_13_FD_104917 | JGI IMG/M metagenome (GOLD analysis project Ga0137368, IMG submission 104917) | Vadose zone soil microbial communities from Sagehorn Ranch, Mendocino, California, USA - Sage1_L_100_16 metaG | ecosystem: Environmental > Terrestrial > Soil > Vadose zone | place: USA...
CGCCTTTGCCAATGCCGTATTGATGATATAACCCAACGTTGAACCAGACCGGCGAATTGAACGCGCCGTGCTGGTTCAAGCACAGCCAGGTCAGCTCGTCATAGAAAGTTTCGGCAGCTTCCGTATCTGCGAAGTAATTGTCCGCGATTCCACAGTCGGTGATGGTGCGCGTGACGCGATGAATTAACTGCCGTACCGAAGTTTCTCTTCCGCCTTTGTATGGATCGGTGCCATTAGCAATGTCGCCGTAGAAATACTTCGACACGGCGATTTTCGTGGCGAGAGGGCTCCAATTCTTAGGGACCTCAATCTCTTCCTGCTTGAAAATGACCTTCCCGCCGTCGTCGGTGATTTCCGCTGTGCGTCGTTCCCATTCGATCTGATCAAATGGCGCGACGACGGGATCGCTGAACACACGCTTGAAACGCAGGCCGCCATTTTTCTTTCTTTCCATCCTGTTTTTTCGACGTGCAGCGGAGTGTGGCGGTTTATTTAGTGACGCGGGCGGAATTCCGGGTTTGAGTTGAATCATGGCGGTAAGGGAGGGGTTGATGTTCCGAATAAGTTGGCAATACTGGTGAACAGCGGCGCCAAGAACCTGTGAATACCGGTCAACAACAAGTAATAGCGTGGCTGTCCGTGTGGACATACAAGATGCAGTAAGCTTGCCAGACATGGCAAGCCTTTAATTGTAACATTTTTTGGCCTTGTGAGGCGAAAAGTCCCGTCTGCCAAGGTAGGGGCACGGCTCGCGAGGGAACCACGGCATGCGAGGTCCAGCCATGCTGGTAGCTGCTAGCTTGCGTTGGATGTTGGACGTTCAGCGCTTGCCACGCCCAAGCTTTTGGCGTAGGCGGATTCGACGTTTTCTTTTTTCGTCACGGAAGGGTGGCTGAGTCCGGTTTAAGGCACTCGACTCGAAATCGAGCGTGGGGAAACCCACCGTGGGTTCGAATCCCACCCCTTCCGCCATTCCTGGTTTTTCACGGTGAAATCGGCGTTGAAAGGCCGGCAATGCACATTTACGAAGCGCGTTCACGCAGCGACAAGTGCGGCGTTCAATTTGATTTCCGATGCTTTGCCTTTCGGTGGCCTGTGGACGTCAACGATTGCATTCGCTCATGCGCAGCAACGCGAGTTTTTTACGCTCGCCGGTGCGCCGCGAGCGGCCGCCGCTTCGCCCTCCGCCAGATGGATGTCGATTCGCGCAGCGCATTCGCGATCTTGAGCGCAGCCTCCGCGAGGAACGTCGCACCTTGAGGGAAGCGGACGCGCTTTACTGTCGGCTCGCTTTCCGGCGTTTCGAGCAAACTTTGTTCGGACAACCGCGCGTATTTCCCACCAAGCGCGAGCAGTTGCTCGTGGCTTCCGCGCTCGACGATGCGGCCATGATCAAGCACGAGAATCTGGTCTGCGTGCACGACAGTGGAAAGCCGGTGCGCGATTACGATGCAAGTACGGTCGAACATCAAAGTCTCCAGCGCTTCCTGGATGAGTCGTTCCGTCGTCGTGTCCACGCTCGCCGTCGCTTCATCCAAAATCAGAATTGGCGGATCCTTGAGGAGTGCCCGCGCAATCGAAAGCCGCTGCTTTTCGCCCACACTCAACTTTACTCCACGCTCCCCCACAACGCTGCTCAATCCGTGCGGCAGCCGATCGATGAAGGGACGCGCGTTTGCCACCGCCGCTGCCTCCAGCAGTTCTTCATCCGTCGCATCAGGCTTTCCAATTTGCAGGTTCTCGCGGATGGTGCCGTTAAACAAAAAGCATTCTTGCGTCACCATCCCGATCTGTTGCCGTAATGCGCGGATGTTGAAATCACGAATCGGACTTCCGTCGACCAAAATCTCGCCGCTATCAAACTCGTAGAAGCGCGTGAGTAGATTAATGATCGTGGATTTTCCCGCGCCGGTCGTGCCGACAAGCGCGACCGTCTCACCCGAGCGTGCGTGAAATGAAATGTAACTCAGCGTCGGCAGCTCGCCGGAGTAGCTGAAACTGACGTCCCGGAACTCAATCTCGCCACGCACTGTATCAACAATCGTTTCGCCACCCTCCGGCTCGCCTTCTGAATCGAGAATTTCGAAGACGCGTTCGCCAGCGGCGCGTCCTGCCTGCACCAGCTGATTGAGTTCATGCAGTTTCCCCACTGGCTCGTACAGAAAACTCGCAAGCATAAGAAAGGCGCCAAAATCCCCCAACTGCAAAGCGCCTGATAAAATATCGAGCGCCCCCACGGCCACTACCAACAGCACCCCGAGCGACCCGAACAAATACATTGCAGAATGATAAAGTGCCCACACGCGCGTGACGACGAAGGTGGCGCGCCGCAACTCGTCACTCTCTTTGTTGAAGCGACGATCTTCCTCAGGCTCGCGTACAAAACTTTTGATCTGACGAATGCCGGCGAGATTGTCGTGCAGGAGCGAATTCATCGAGGAAGCGGCGCGGCGGTGCAGCCGATATCGCCGGTGCGCCGTGAGCGTATACCAAAGCGCGCCACCGGCTAGGAACGGCACCGGCGCGAGCGCGACCAGCGCCAGTTTTGTGCTGAGGTAAAACATTCCCGCCACCACCACCACGATCTGCAATATCGCCACCGTACCTTTCTCAATGCCGTCGATGAGGACGCGCTCGACCGAGCCCACGTCCTCCAAAATTCGCGTCATTAGATCGCCGGTGGGCCGATTGTCGAACCAGCGGAGTGGCAGAGTTTGAATGTGCGAATACAAATCGCGGCGCAGATCGAAAATGACTTTTTGCTCGAAGGTGTTGTTGAGCAACAGGCGAAGATAATCCAAGCCTCGTTGAACCAACATGGCGAAAGCCACGAGAGTAAGCAGCGGAAGCAAACGTTCCGGGTGCTGACCGTTGATGACGTCATTGAGAATATATTTCGTCGCCGCAGGTGGAACGATCATCATGAGCGTGCCCACGATCGCGCAAGCCAACGTCGCGATCGCGAGCATTGGATAGCGTTTTAGATAAACAAAGACGCGCCAGACCGTTTTCACTTCCCTTGAAACTCAGTGACGTAGATAAGATCGAACTATTCACTCATGCGCGATCACAAGTAAAGAAGCCGAGCAGTTGGTTTCCACGCGTCGGACCCGATTGATCTAATCGAGGGTTCGAATCCCATGTTCAGTGCGGCGCTTCGATGCGATGGATCGCCTTCTGCAGTCGCCGGCTTTGTACCGGGCGCGGCACAGGTTTTCGGGATCGCATTCTTAAGTTCAGCATTTCCACGAATAACGAGAACGCCATCGCGAAATAGGTGTAGCCTCTGGGAATGTGAAAGCCGAGACCTTCGGCGATGAGGTTCACGCCGATGAGAAGGAGAAAGCTGAGCGCGAGCATCTTGATGGTTTGATGACGTTCGACGAAGCTGCTCACAGGATTGGCGAAGATCATCATGACGATCACCGCCAGGATCACAGCGATGATCATGATGGCTACTTGATCGACCATCCCGACAGCGGTGATCACGGAATCAAGCGAAAACACGATGTCGAGGAGACTAATTTGCACGAGCACAGCGAACAGTGACGCAACCGCGCGCACGTTTCGATGTTCGTTCTCTCCTTCAATGTGGTCGTGAATTTCGTGCGTGCTTTTCACCAGAAGAAATAATCCGCCGGCGACCAGAATTATGGCGCGGCCGGTGACTTCGAAACCGCCAATTGCAAAGAGCGGACGGGTGAGTCGCGCGATCCAAGTGATCGAAAGCAGCAGCAGAATCCGCATAAGCATGGCCAGACTGAGGCCAATAGTGCGTGCTTTCTTTTGCTGATGTGCAGGGAGTTTCCCCGCCAGGATCGAGATGAAAACGATGTTGTCGATGCCAAGGACGAGTTCGAGAACTGTTAATGTTGACAGTCCGATCCATGCATTCGGATCACTGAGCCACTCCATGAACGATTGTTCAGTCTACTGCCGTGGACCTCGTCGCGCACGGTCTTACGCTAAGTATCGTTAGCGCCCAGGCTGGTGCGCGCCGAAATTTTCGGTGACCGCACATCTGTGTTCCCAATTCTCTTTGAATCCAATTCGCCACGGTACTGCATCCAATCTGGGAATGAAATCGCTGTTGCATCCGATGCGTTCAACGGCACTTTGCTCACTTCGCTCTCGTTACTCTATGAATATGCTTTGTCGTTTTTTCTCTTTCTCGATCACGATCGTCCTTTGCTCGTTGACAATTGTCTGGGCGCAGAACCTGCCGAACACGACGCGGCTATTGCGTTTTCCGACGACGAATGATCGGGACATCGTCTTCTGTTACGCAGGCCAATTGTATACGGTCGGCAAAGACGGCGGCACAGCGCGACGCCTAACAAGCGGTCCGGGTTACACTTCGTTTTCACGGTTTTCGCCGGAGGGCACTCACATCGCTTTTACTTCGGAGTACGACGGCAACAGAGAAGTGTACGTCATGCCCGCCGAGGGCGGCGTCCCAAAGCGCCTGACGACTTCGGCCACACTGGGCCGCGACGATATTTCTGATCGCATGGGTCCCAACAACATTGTGATGGCATGGGAAAACACCAAGCCACTCATCGTCTTCCGCTCGCGCATGAGATCGTTCGACGATTTCATCGGCTCGCTTTTCGCCGTAGGTCTGGACTCAGAATTGCCGCAACAATTGCCGGTGCCGCGCGGCGGATTCGTTTCGTTTTCGCCGGACGATTCGAAGATGGCATTCAACCGCATCTTCCGCGAGTTCCGCACATGGAAACATTATCGCGGCGGCATGGCGGATGACGTTTGGCTTTACGATTTTAAAACCGGCGCAACGGAAAACCTAACGAACAATCCCGCCCAGGACATCTGCCCGATGTGGGGACCCGACAACAAGATCTATTTCATTTCTGACCGGGACAACCGAATGAATCTCTTCGTTGTGGATTTTGCAACGAAGGAAACAAAGCAGCTGACGCAATTCACGGACTTCGACATCAAGTTCCCATCGATGGGCAAACAATCGATCGTGTTTGAGCAGGCTGGTCACATCTGGCGGTATGATCTGGCCGCGGGCCGGGCCGCCCCTGTGCCCATCGACATCAAAGAAGACTTCGACGGCGGCCGCGGCGGATTGGTCGATGCGGCTAAGCATCTGGAATCTGTAAATCTCGCGCCTGACGGTGAGCGAACGATTGTCATCGCGCACGGCGACCTCTTTTCGGTTCCCGCAAGGAACGGGACACCTCGCAATCTGAGCAAAACCTCAGGAGCGCACGAACGCGATGCGGTTTGGTCGCCCGACGGAAAATGGATTGCGTACAACTCGGACGCGACCGGCGAGAACGAATTGTATGTGCGTTCTCAGGACGGCAAAGGCGAGCCGCAACAAATCACGAATGGCGGCGACACTTACTACTACGCGCCGAAATGGTCGCCCGACAGCAAGAAACTGCTCTGGAGCGATCGCTTGCAGCGATTGCGCTATGCGGATGTTGCGTCCAAGGCGGTGACTCTGGTCGACCAGGACAAATTCGGCGAGATCCAGGGTTATAACTGGTCGCCCGACAGTCAGTGGATCACCTGGGCGCGCCCCGAAGAGAACGACATGCCGCGCGTTTACATGTACTCGCTCGCGAACAAACAGCAGACCGCCGTCACCGATAGTTGGTACGGCTCGGGGGAACCGGTCTTCAGCGACGACGGAAAATATCTGTTGCTCGCTTCTGCGCGCGATTTCAAACCAACCTTTGGCGATCAGGAATTCGCCAATGTCTATCGCGACATGCAGCGTGTTTATCTCGTTACGCTGGCGAAAGACACTGCGAACCCGCTCGCCCCGAAGAGCGATGAAGTCGGCAAGGCCGCGGAAAAGCGAGAAAAAGAAAAGGCGAAGCAAGCCGAAGAGAAAAAGCCGGAGGCAAGTCCGGGCGAGAAAAAACCGGACGAAAAACCGAAAAAACCGGTCGTAGTGAAAGTTGATACCGATGGAATCCAGAATCGGATAGTTGGTCTGGAAATCACGCCGGGAAACTATCGCAACATCCGAATGCTGGATGATAATCGCATCTTTTATCTGCGCCGCACAGCCGGCGACGAGGTGGGCGAGGATGACGAACAGCTGTTCCAGGAGAAAGACAAGAAATCGCACCTCTGCGCTTACAATCTCGACGACCGCAAGGAGACCGTGATCGGCGACGCCAACAACTATCAGATCACGTTCGACGGAAAAAAGATGTTCGTGAAAATCAAAAAGGACTACGCCATCATCGACATCCCCAAAGATAAGATCGAGACCAAGGATCATGAGCACAAGATCCAGGGTCTCGACATGCAGCTGGATCGCCGTGCGGAGTGGCGCCAGATCTATTTCGAGTGCTGGCGGCAAATGCGCGACTTCTTCTTCTCGCCGACGATGGACGGTATTGATTGGAAGGCCATGCGCGACAAGTACGCGGCGCTGTTGCCGTTCGTGAATCATCGCAACGATCTCACCTACTTGTTAGGCGAACTGATTGGCGAATTGAATGTTGGCCACGCGTACGTTGGCGGGGGCGAACGGCCGGACACGCCCCGCATCAAGTTGGGCCTGCTAGGCGCGGAACTTTCCCGCGACCCGGGCACGCGCGCCTATCGAATCGACCGCATTTTACCAGGCGAAAACTGGGACAAGAAAACGCGCTCACCGCTTACAGATATCGGCGTGAATGTGAAACCCGGCGATTACATTCTGGCAATCAACAACACGCCGGTCTCGAGTTTGCCAAACCTTTACGACGCGCTCATCGGCACCGCTGGCAAACAAGTGATCCTCCGCGTGAATTCCAAACCGACCGACGCCGGGGCGCGTGACGTCACCGTTGTGCCGACTGACGACGAATCACCACTTTATTACATCGATTGGGTGCAAAAGAACATCGATTACGTGACGAAGAAAACAGGCGGCGAGATTGGTTACATTCACATTCCCGACATGGGTCAGCCCGGCCTTAACGAGTTCACGAAGCTTTACTTTCCGCAAATCCGGAAACATGCGCTCATCGTTGATGTTCGTGGCAACGGAGGCGGCTTTGTTTCGCCACTTGTGATCGAGCGATTGCGGCGCGCCCTGGTGATGATTGGCATCGCGCGCAACGGCATGCCACAAACCGATCCGTCACAAACGTTCGTCGGTCCGATGGTGACATTAATCAACGAATTCTCCGCCTCCGATGGCGATATTTTCCCTTACCGATTTAAATCGCTTGGACTCGGCAAACTCATCGGCAAACGCACGTGGGGCGGCGTAACTGGCATTCGCGAATCGCTCCCGCTTGTCGACGGCGGACAATTCTTCAAGCCGGAGTTCGGGCTTTACTCCAAAGACGGCAAACAATGGATTGTCGAGGGACACGGAGTCGATCCTGACATCGTAGTCGATAATGATCCCGGGAAAGAATTCAAAGGCGAAGACCAACAGCTTGATCGCGCCCTTCAGGAAATTCAAGACGAGTTGAAGACAAAACGCTTTGATCTCCCATCGCCTCCGCCCTGGCCAGATCGAAATCCTGCTGGCGGTGCATAGGAACCGCGGAACTCGACGATGCGGCGGGCAGCTTTTGCAGCAGCGTTCCGCGATTATCTCGAAAAGAGCGAACCCGTTGAGGGCCTACCAACGATCGGTCAGCTGATCCGCGGTAAATTTCATTCAGAAGTCTCGGGCGCACTTAAACACGCCCATTGCCGACCCGAGGTGCGAAACCTTAAAGGAAGGGATTTGACGTATCGCGACGAGGAATCCCGCCAATGGAAAGGATCTATCTATGAGCGAGCAAGGCCTTGAAACCATCGAAACTACCACCCAGAAAGCACACGAATGGATTGCGCGAATCGCCGAATCCATGCACATGGAGAAACGCGACGCTTGGAAATCTCTGCGAGCCGTGCTGCAAACGCTGCGCGACCGCTTGCCTGTAGATGTCGCGGTGCATTTCGGCGCGCAATTGCCAATGCTCGTGCGCGGCCTCTATTATGAGGGTTGGGAGCCATCGAAAGTCCCCATCAAGATGTCGCGGGAAGAATTCTTAGCGGAAGTGCAGGCGAAAATCATCGCTGACCGGGTCATAGATCCAATGGAGACGACCCAGAACGTGCTCGGTGTTATCGCCAATCACATCGGCAATGGCGAGCTGGCAAAAGTAATTCTGGCTTTGCCCAAGGATATGCAGTCCTTGTCCCCCGCCCTCGCTTCAGCAGCCTAAGGCGGTTCAGCCGGATGGAGCGAGCCTATGCGAACCGAACCGAAGCGGGGCGGTTGCTTGCGGAAAAGCTCGAAAAGTATGCCAATCGGAATGACGTGGTTGTACTTGGGTTGCCGCGAGGAGGTATCCCGGTCGCCTACGAAGTCGCGAAATGCCTGCGTGCACCGCTCGACGCCTTTATCGTGCGCAAACTCGGTGTGCCTGGATTTGAAGAACTGGCTGCCGGCGCGATCGCCTCAGGCGGCGTGCGCGTGCTAAACGAAGACGTCATCCACGCAATCCCGTACGCGGATGCGGCAATTGAGGCAGTCACCGCCAAGGAAACAGCCGAACTTCAAAGGCGCGAACAAATTTATCGTGAAGGACGTCCTGCACCGGAGTTGCGCGACCGGATCGTGATTTTGGTAGATGACGGGTTGGCCACGGGCGCGACGATGCGCGCAGCGGTAAAGGCGCTGCGAGAGAGGGGTGCGGCGAAAATCGTCGTGGCGGTTCCGGTCGGTCCGCCAGACACCTGCCGGGAGCTCGCACGACAATCCGATGAAGCCATCTGCCTGAGCACGCCGCCGTTCTTTCAGGCTGTCGGCCAGTATTACGAAGATTTTTCGCAGACGAGCGACGATGACGTACACGAGCTGCTGAGCCGAGCGGCGCAAGAAATTTCCCGAGAGAAATCAAGTAACCAACAACAATGACAGATGCTGAATTTGTGCGTGAAATGGCGCAGCCGCTCTCTGGTGAGGCACGCGATTACGATGCGCTGCTGCAGCTGATTGGTGATGCGCGATTTGTTTTGATCGGCGAAGCGAGTCACGGCACATACGAGTTTTATTTCGAGCGCGCGGCGATCACGAAACGGCTCATCGTCGAAAAAGGCTTCTCCATAATAGCAATCGAGGCGGATTGGCCTGATACAGCTCGCGTTCATCGTTATGTGCGCGGCGGCAGTTCGGATGCTAGTCTAGACCAATCGCTTTCGGGTTTTCGCCGATTTCCAATCTGGATGTGGCGCAACAAAGTCGTGCTGGAGTTCGTGCAATGGTTGCGGGGCTTCAACGAAGAGCTGGATCGGAAGCGAGCGCCGGTCGGATTCTATGGAATGGATCTTTATAGCTTGCATGCATCGATCGAAGCGGTGCTCAGGTATCTCGACAAAGTTGATCCCGGGGCTGCGCGACGGGCGCGGTTGCGCTACTCCTGTTTTGACCATTTCGGCCGCGACCCACAGGAGTACGGCTACGCCGCCACTATCGGCGCAACCGAATCGTGTGAGAATGCGGTAGTTCAACAGCTGACCGAGTTACAGCAAAAAGCGGCAGAGTTTTCAACCCGCGACGGGGAAGTGGCCGCCGAGGAATTTTTTTTTGCAGAGCAAAACGCGCGCCTGGTAAAGGACGCGGAGAAATATTACCGGGCGATGTTCCGCGGGCGCGCGTCCTCCTGGAATTTGCGTGACCAGCACTTGCGTGACCAGCACATGGTAGAGACCCTTGAAAATCTCGTGGCGCATCTGAATGGAAGCCGCGAACCGAAAGCCATAGTTTGGGCGCACAATTCCCACCTCGGTGATGCCCGCGCCACGGAAATGAGTCTTCATGGCGAAGTGAACGTGGGACAACTCGTTCGTGAACGCTTTGCCGGTGATGCCGTGCTCATCGGCTTCAGCACGCATCACGGTACAGTCACCGCCGCATCAGATTGGGGAGCGCCCGCGGAGCGTAAGAATGTTCGGCCGGCGCTGCGTGGGAGTTACGAAGATTTGTTTCACCAGACCGGTTTACCTCGTTTTTGGATCGATTTGCGAGGCGCCGGTCAGATAGGCGTGTTGCAACGACGGCGCATCGAGCGCGCCATCGGTGTGATTTATCGGCCGGACACAGAGCGGTTGAGCCATTATTTTCATGCGCGCCTCCCGGAACAGTTCGATGCATTCATCCACATTGATGAAACACGCGCGGTTGAGCCGCTGGAGCGAACCAGCATTTGGGTAGAAGGCGAATTGCCCGAAACTTATCCGTTTAAAGTGTAGGGTTTGACGCTTTGATTTCTTTTTCTTGCTCATGCATTTACTCCAACTCGAAACAAAGATCTCAGAACGGGAGTAGGCGATGAATGAAGTGCAGATACCCGCCGGTCACGCAATTCTGTCCGGAAATTTGACTATCCCCGAGGACGCTGTTGCACTCGTGCTGTTTGCGCACGGCAGCGGGAGCAGCCGGCACAGTCCACGTAATCAATTTATCGCGCGCACACTCAATCGTGCCGGGCTCGGAACGTTACTTTTCGACTTACTGACGCCTGAAGAAGAAGCGCTCGACATCCACACTCGTGAACACCGATTCAACATCAGTTTGCTGGCTGAGCGCCTTGTGCACGCCACCAGGTGGACCCGGCAACAAAAGGAAACGCGCGATCTGCACATTGGATATTTCGGATCAAGCACAGGCGGCGCTGCGGCGTTGGTTGCAGCAGCGGAACTTCCAAACGACGTCGGTGCGATCGTTTCGCGTGGCGGGCGTCCCGATCTTGCTGGCCATGGCTTGCCAAAAGTCCAGGCGCCGACATTGCTCATCGTCGGCGGGAACGATGACGTCGTCATCGAGCTAAACGAAATGGCACGCGATCAGATGCGCTGCGAAGTGAAGCTGGAGATTATCCCCGGCGCGACCCACCTCTTTGAAGAGCCCGGCGCGTTGGAAAAAGTCGCGAAGCTCGCGAGCGATTGGTTCTCGCTTCACGTCGGTCCCGAATGAGGAATGTCTAATGACGAAGGAATGACGAAGCGGTTACCGTATGTCGTTCGTCATTAAGCATTCGGACTTTCTTCGTCATTCGTCATTTGTGCTTCGTCATTCTTCTTCGTATGTCACTACCCTGCCCCACAAACTCTTGGTTCCCCAGATGCCAGCGCGCAAACACTCCAGTTGCACGATCTGGCTGTGGTCGACAAAGAGATTCACGTCTGCGCCGTAGTTTTTGATATACCATGCGAATACATCGGGATCGGCCGCTTCGAACATCAGCTTGTCCATGCCGATCTCATCGATGAATTTTGCCGGTACCTCCGTGCGCCACTGTTCAACATTCTCGGTGATTCCTTCACTCTCGATCATGATAACGTCCGCGCCGGCTTCGAGAAATCGCTTGGCGTGCGCAATCGCCCAGTCCGGATCCCGTGTGCCTTCTGCTTGCAATTCTCCCGCAGCCGTGGCCCCACCAGCTCCGAATTGAATGCCCACTTCGGGTTTTGCTTTCAGCCCGGATTTGCGCACTAACTCGATCAACCGAAGCCAGTCATCGGTTGGGATTGAAATGAACCCAGCCGAGATCTCGATCATATCGAATCCAAGTCTCTTGCACTCCGCCACGTATTTGCGAACCGCATCGCTGCCTTGAACGAGCACGCGCTCGATAAATCCGCCTGTAGAGACGAGCACGTCATGGTTGTGACAAAGCTCAATGATATCTCGCAGTGCTGGTTTCGGCATCAGTGTGAATGAGCCGCCGGCGAACTTCAGCGAATCGACATAGGCGCCCATCATTTCGAACAGATCTTCCAGGTATCTTCGGCCGACGACCGAGTAATACGATCCGCGGATTTCCGTCAGACCGCGCTTCCGCGGTTTACCTTCGCGCTGGTTGACCTGCAGAAACGAAAAGCTGCGCTCGGGCTGCTTCGATTTCATTTCTCTCAATTAAGGAACGGAACGCGAGCGGCGATCGGTTGTCTGGGCAGCGCACGCGGCTCGCGTGCTGGCGAGCGTGTCCTCGCGATCGCGAATTTTTGTCGTGTGTACCTAACGGCACAGAGATTGAACGTAATAGAAGATTGTTTCGGCGCGACGCCGAAACCACCACGCGAGCCGCGTGCGCTCCCCGGACGTTCGCAAACCCGCATTGGCTGCCTAAAATGCAAGTCGTGTGATGACGTCCCCACGGCATGGCTTCTCCGTGTTCACGACCGACCTTTACGAGGTCACGATGGCGTGCGGTTATTTCAAAGCCGGCGTCACCGACCATGAAGCGGTGTTTCACGTCACGTTTAGGGAGAACCCCTTTGCCGGGCAATTCACCGTGGCTTGCGGACTGACGACAGCGATCGATCTCCTGCGCACGTTCCACTTCACCGACACGGAAGTCGATTATCTTGCCTCACAGCGCGGCAATGATGGTAAACCGCTGTTCGATTCTCGTTTTCTCGATTACCTGCACGGGCTGCAACTGACCTGCGACATAGAGGCAATTCCTGAAGGGACGTTAGTCTTCGCGAACGAACCGCTGATCAGGGTGGTTGGTCCAATCATTCAATGCCAGCTACTCGAGACGGCC
>Ga0137368_10006248_pt1 | contig 12520 bp, 9 predicted proteins | sample SagtaG_13_FD_104917 | JGI IMG/M metagenome (GOLD analysis project Ga0137368, IMG submission 104917) | Vadose zone soil microbial communities from Sagehorn Ranch, Mendocino, California, USA - Sage1_L_100_16 metaG | ecosystem: Environmental > Terrestrial > Soil > Vadose zone | place: USA...
CACGGTGATCGCGAGGATCGCGCGCTGGATGCGCTTGTAGCCCGCCATTCCTCTTTCCTCCGGTCGGTGATGGCGGGACTCTCCTTCGGCCGACCGGCCCTTCCATCGTGGGAAGTACGTACATGGCGGGCTACGTACGCGCTGGCCGGCCTCCGCTGACCCACGCCGCGACCTGGGCACGGCCACGCAGGTCCAGCTTTGTGACGATGCGCTGCACGTGCGTCTCAGCGGTGCGCTCGGTGATGCCCAGCGTGACCCCGATCTCCTTGTTCGTGAGGCCCTCGGCGACGGCGCGCGCGACCTCGAGCTCGCGCGGGGTCAGCTGCCGCCCGCGGCGCGCGCTCACCGCCCAGCCGCGCAGGCCGTGCGCGGTGGCCCACCCGCGCAGCTGTTCGAGATACCACTTCGCGTCGACAGCGCGCCACATGGCCATGACGGTGCCGAGCTCCTTCTGCGCTGCCGCCGCGTCCTCCGTGGCGAGCAGCTCGGCGCGCCGTAGGCGCGGGATCGTACGCGCGAGCAGCGTCGCGCCGCGCCGCTCGAAGCCCACCGCGGAGCGCGCGAACGCGTCGAGCGCCTCCTCCCGGCGGCCCCCGCGCGATGCGCGCTCGCCCGCGGCATACGCGCGGCGGCCCTCTGCCGTGCTGGATTCGATCGGATGACGCCGTGCGCAGCGCTCGATCCACTCCTCGACCGCGGCGTCGTCGTGCGAGGCGACGGCCGCGGCGAGCGCCGCGGTCGCGGCGGTGTTCACGAACTCGCGGGTCATCTGGGCGCCCAGCGCACGCGCGACGTATCCGGCGGTCTCGAGCGCCGCCTCATTGTCCCCCGCGAGATGGAGGATCTCCGGCGCCAATGCCATCGGCTGCGTCCCGAACAGCGTCTTGACGCGCTCGTGGGTGCGCAGCACGTCCGCCCGGAACGCCGCCGGTCCCTCGCGCGCGACGCCGACATAGGCGCGGATCATGGCCGCGACAGGGCTCTGCGCGAACGGCGGGAAACACATCTCGTCGATGAGATCGAGCGCCTCGTCCCAGCGCGCGTCGAAGAACAGCGCCATGAGACGCAGCTCGAATTGGCGATCGGTCATCCCGCCGTCCGCCGTTCCGAGCGCGAGCGCACGTTCGACCTCCCTGATCTCGTCTTCGGGTGCGCTCGAGCCGACCAGGCAGAGCCACAGGTTCGTGAGGCTCCGCAGCACCGCGAACGCAGCGGAGTGCTCGCGCGCGAGCGCGAGCCCGGCTCGGATCCGTTCGATCCCGTCGAGCCGACCCTCGGAGACCATTCGCGTGCCGAGCGAGACGAGCCCGCTGGCGACGAGCACGGGTAGGTCGTGTTCGCGTGCGAGCTCGATCGCGCGCTCGGCGATCGCGCTCGCGTCAGGGTCTCCGGCGAGCATCGCGATCCGCGCGAGCTGGGTGTGCGCCGCGGCGAGGTCCGCGCCGGATCCGGACGCCTCCAGCAGCAGGATCCCATCGCGGACGATCGGCATGCCCGCGCGGTCGCTCCGCAGCCCCCGCCACACCCCGGCCATCACCATCGACAGCGCGACGTCCCGCTCGTCTCCGGCGCGCCGGGCGTGGGCGAGGCTCTCTTCGATGAGCGGCAGCCGACGTGCCGGATCCTCCTGGGCCCAGGCGTAGCCGCGAAGCATCTCGGCCCGGTCCGGATGGTCGGCGGGCGCCAGCGCGAGCGCCCTTTCGAGATGCATCGCGACCACGGCGTTGGTCGTGATGGGGATCAATTCGCCGAGCACCGCGCCATGGCTCGATGCGCGCACCGCCATGAGGTGGTATCGCGTCGCGCGCTCCGCATCGCCTGCCGCATCGAAGTGACGGGCGAGCTCGTCCGAGATGGACGGTCGGTCGGCCTCGGGGGTCGCTGCTTCCAGCGCGAGCGCGACCGCGCGGTGGATGTCCTGACGCTCCGGGCCGATGAGCTCCGCGAGCAGAGCGTCGCGGAGGAGCGCGTGGCGGAACGCGTATGAGGGACCGTCGGGCCGCTCCTCGACGAGCTGCGCTTGGATGCCCGCACGGAGCGCTCCGATCACGGCTTCGCGCGAGCTGCCGGTCACGCGGACGAGGAGGTCGAACGGGGACCGCTGGCCGATGACCGCCGCGCTCGAAAGGATCCGCCGTGCGTCGTCGGACATGAGCGCAAGGCGCGCACGCACGCCGTCGGCGATCGACGTGGTCGGCACGGCGTCGGTGAGCGACCGCGCTGGCTGCCAGGATCCGCCCGCGCGGACGAGCCATCCGCCCTCCACGAGGGCGCGCACGAGCTCCTCGGCGAAGAGCGGATTGCCTCCCGAGTGCTCGACGACGAACGACCGGAGCTCCGCGTGAGGCGGGTCGGTCGAGCCGAGCGCCGAGCGGACGAGCATGCCCACCTGGGCAGGCGTGAGCGGCCGGAGATCGATCTCGATCGCATCGCGGCCCCTGAGCTCGGTGAGCGCGCGCCCAAGGGCACCAGAGCCGGCATCTTCGCTGCGGAACGTCGCCACGACGAGCACCGCGGCATCGGCACGCCGGGTCAGATACGGCAGCAGCCGCAGCGTCTCTTCGTCCGACCACTGCATGTCCTCGAGGACGAGGACGACCGTGCGGTCGCGCGCCATGTCGCGCAGCCGCTCCACGATCGTCGCGAACGCGCGGTGCCGCTCGTGGGCCTCGAGGGGGCTCGGTCGTTCGCGGGCGCGAGGGTCGACGGCGTCCAGGAGCGCACCGCGCGCGGAACGCAGCGCCGCGAACGGGCGGGCAGCATCCTCTGCGGCGCATTCGGCGACGATCACCTGGGCTCCCGCGCGAGCGGCCGCGTCAGCAGCATGTCGCACGAGCGCGGTCTTACCCATCCCCGCCGGCCCGGATACGAGCACGAGCTCGAGCCGTCCGGGCGTCGCCTCCGCGAGCGCCTCCTCGAGCGTCTTGAGCTCCGCCCTTCGCCCGATGAGCTCGCGCGCGATCACTCGCACGGGTCCGTCACGCGCCAAGTGTGAGCGGCCGGACAAGCAGCCGCGGAGGCTAGGCCCGCGCCTCCTTCTCGTACGGGATCCCGTCCGCCGCGGGCGGGATCGCCCGGCCGACCACGCCGGCGAGGATCACGACGGTCACCAGGTACGGCAGCGCGGCATACCAGAAGGACGGGATCGCTCCCAGGAGGTCCCCGAGCTCGCCGCCCGCGGGGCGCACCCGGACGATGACACCGAGCGCCGTGAACGCGCCGAAGAGGAGCGCGCCGCCGAATGCGCCGACCGGCGTCCAGCGGCCGAAGATCATCGCGGCGAGGGCGATGAACCCGCGCCCGCCCGTCATGCCGTTCTGGAACGAGCCGGTCGACTCGAGGGTGAGATACGCGCCGGCGAGCCCCGCGAGCGCGCATCCCGCGATCACGTTCTGGTATCGCTGGCGGAAGACGTCGATGCCGACGGTATCCGCCGCCTTGGGGTGCTCGCCGACGGCGCGCGTGCGCAGACCCCAGCGCGAGCGGAACAAGAGGAACTGCAGTGCGGCGACGAGCACGACCGTCGCGAGCGCGATCGGGCCGAGCCCGAAGACGAGCGGCGCGATCACGCCGGCCCCGCCGAGCCCCGACGGCGTGATGATCAGCCGGTTGAAGTACGCGGTGAGCCCGATCGCGCCGACGTTGAGGATCGTCCCCGCGATGATCTGGTCGGCGCGCACGGTGACGCAGAGCCACGCGTGCAGCAGGCCGAGCAGTCCGCCGGTGACGATGGCGACGATGACACCCGCCGCGATCGCGGGCGCCGGTCCGAGGGTCGCGTGCAGCGAGAAGCCGGTGAGGTACCCGGTGAACGCCGCGGTGAGCATGATGCCCTCGATACCGATGTTCACCACGCCGGACCGCTCGTTGAGCACGCCGCAGAGCGCGCCGAGGGCGAGCGGGGTCGCGAGGCTGAGGATGATCGGCGCGAGGTCGGGCAGGACCGCGATGAGGTAGCCGGCGAGCTCGACGGTGAGACGCGGGACGAAGAGGACGTCCATCAGGTGCGCACCGACCCCTCGGCCCACGTTCGCGTGACGGTCGTCGCGCCCTCGATCTCGAGCGGCCGGGCCCGCACGCGGAAGACGCGCCGCACGATCAGCTCGGCCGCGAGGAACAGGATGATGAGCGCCTGGATGATGTCGATGATCTCGATCGGGACCTGGGTCGTGATCTGCATGAGCGGCGCGCCGGCGCGGAACGCGCCGAACAGCAGCGCCGCGAACAGGATCCCGATCGGGTCGGACCGGCCGAGGAGCGCGACGGCGATCGAGTCGAACCCGACCGACGCGCTGATCCCCGACGCGTAGAAGCCGATCACGCCGAGCATCTGGACGGCTCCGGCGAGGCCGCCGAGCAGTCCGCTCAGCGACATCGTGAGCGTCACGATGCGGAGCGGCGAGATCCCCGCGTAGCGCGCGGCGTTCGGGTTCGCCCCGACGGCTCGGATCTCGAACCCGAGCGTCGTGCGGTCGAGCAGCCAGCGGATGAGGAAGACCGCGGCGAACGCGAGGGGCACGCCGAGATGGAGGTTGCGTCCGAGGAGGACCGGCAGCGCGCTGGTCCCGATGTCGCCGGTCCGCGGGAAGGTGAACCCGGGCGCGCGCGCGAGATCCGTCACGGCCCACGCGAGCAGCAGCGCGGTCGCGTTGTTCAACATGATCGTCGTCACGACCTCGTGCGCCCCCGTGCGCGCCTTCAGGAAGCCGGGGATCGCGCCGAGGGCGGCGCCCGCGAGGCCGCCGGCGACGAGCGAGACCGCGACCGCCACCGGCACGGGCGCCGTGGCGAGCGACGATCCCACGACGGCCGCCGCGAACGCGCCGGCGAGGAACTGTCCCGCGACGCCGATGTTGAACAGGCCGGCCTTGAAGCCGAGCCCGATGGCGAGGCCACCGAGCATGAGCGGCGCGGCCGCGACGAGGGTGTTGTTGAGAGCGATGTCGCTGCCGAACGCGCCCGCGAACAGGTTCCCGTACGCGTAGATGGGCAGCAGCGGGAAGAAGCCGGTCCCGGTGAACGCGCTCGACGCGACGATGATCACGGCCGCGATCGCGAGCGCGAGGACGATCGCGAGGACGGGCAGCGTCGCGACGCGCCACCAGGACGCGAGCCGCGCGCGCACCGCGGCGATCACGCCGCCACCCCCCGGGCCATGAGCAGGCCGATGCGCTCGCGCTCGGCGCTCGCGGCGTCGAACTCGCCGACGACGCGGCCGCGGTGGATGACGACGACCCGGTCGGAGAGCTCGAGCACCTCGTCGAGATCGGCCGAGACGAGGAGCACGGCCGTGCCGGCGTCGCGCTGCGCGATCGCCTGCTTGTGGATGAACTCGGTGCTGCCAACGTCGATCCCGCGCGTCGGCTGGTCGAGGATGAGCAGCTCGTCGTCGCCGAACTCGCGCGCGACGACGAGCTTCTGCTGGTTCCCGCCCGAGAGCGTGGACGCGCGCACGCCCGGCCCCGGTGTGCGCACGTCGTACTCGGCGATGAGCTCCTCGGCGCGCCGCCGGATCGCGCGCTCGTCGCGCACGACCCCGCGCGCGTACGGCGCCTTCCGGTATTCCGTGAGGACGCAGTTGTCGCCGACGGTGAAGCTCAGCACGAGCCCGTACCGCTGGCGGTCCGCGGGGACGTAGCCGACGCCGGCGGCGCGCACCTCGCGCGGCGACGCCGTGGTGCGGTCGCGGCCGCGCAACATGATTCGCCCGGCCGACGGCCGACGGAGGCCGACGATCGCCTCGACCAGCTCTTCCTGTCCGTTGCCGGCGACCCCCGCGACGCCAACGATCTCGCCGTGACGGACGTCGAGGTCCACGCCGCGGACGACCTCGTGCCGGCGGTCGTCGCGCACGTGCAGCCCGCGCACCTCGAGGACGACCTCGCCCGGATGCGCCACGCCGCGGTCGACGCGGAGGGAGACGGAGCGTCCGACCATGAGGTCCGCCAGCTCCTGCTCGGTGGTGGCCGCGGGAACGCGCTCGCCGACGACGCGCCCGCGCCGGATGACGGTGATGCGGTCGGCGATGCGCAGGACCTCGTCGAGCTTGTGACTGATGAAGACGATGGACGCGCCCTCGTCGCGGAGCCGCCGCAGGACCGCGAAGATCTCCTCCGTCTCCTGCGGCGTCAGCACCGCCGTCGGCTCGTCGAGGACGAGGATCCGCGCGCGGCGGTACAGCGCCTTGAGGATCTCGATGCGCTGCTGCTGGCCGACGCTGAGCTGCTCGACGCGCGCGTTCGGGTCGATCGTGAAGCCGAGCTGCTCGGCCAGCGAGCGGATCCGCTTCGCCGCGCCCGCCTGGTCGAGCAGGACCGGTCCGTGCATGATCTCCGCGCCGAGGACGACGTTCTCGGCGACCGTCAGGACAGGCACGAGCATGAAGTGCTGGTGGACCATGCCGATGCCCCGCGCGATCGCGTCAGCCGGGTCGCGGATGGCGACGGGCTCGCCGTCGATGCGGATCTCGCCCTCGTCGGGCGAGATGAGCCCGTAGAGGATGTTCATGAGCGTCGTCTTGCCGGCGCCGTTCTCGCCGAGCAGGGCGTGGATCTCGCCCGGGCGCACCTCGAGGTCGATGTGATCGTTCGCGAGCGTGCCCGGGAATCGCTTCGTGATGCCGCGCATCTCGAGCGCCGGCGGCGGGAGCGAAGAGCGGGCCGCCCCGGGGACGGCCCGCTCTCCTTCGCTCATCTGCGGTGTGCGATGACCGCTACTTGGACGGCGGGTTCAGCTTGCCGCTCTTCATGTCCTCGAGCGCCTTGTTCAGCTTGTCCTGCAACCCGGCCGGGACAGGGCTGATGTTGCGGATCTCGGAGGCGGCGATGCCGCCGTTCTTCGCGTCGTTGAAGAAGTTGCCGCCCTGCTTTCCCTTGTCCTTCCAGCGCTTGATGGCCTCGGCCGTGGCGACCTGCAGCTTCTTCTCCGCGCTGGTGACGATGCAGCCCTTCGCGTCGGGCAGGCTCAGGTACTGGTCGACGTCGACGCCGATGCCCCAGACCTTCGCGTTGCACGCGGCGCGGAGCGCGCCGGCGCCCGTGAGGCCGGCGACCTGGAAGATCACGTCGGCGCCCTGGCCGATCATGGTCTTCGCCGAGGCCTCGCCCTTGTCGGGCGCGTTGAAGTCCTCCGTGTAGTTGACGAGGACCTGGATCCCGGGCTTCTCGGCCTTCGCCGCGGCCTCATAGCCCTTGATGTACGCGACCACCGGCGGGACGTCCGAGCGGCCGCCGACGGCGCCGATCTTGTTCGACTTCGTGATGTTCGCGGCGACGATCCCGGCGAGGTAGCCCGCCTGGTTCTCCGCGAACAGCAGGCCCTGGTAGTTGGCCGGCGCCGGGTCGGCGACGAACTGGTCGACCCCGAAGAACTGAATGTTCGGGTTCGCCTTCGCCGCGTTCAGCGTGTCGGTCCCGATGAGGAAGCCGACGGTGACGATGATGTCGTACTTCTGGTCGATGAACTGCTGGATGTTCTGCTTGTAGTCGGCGGTGTCCTTGGTGACGATGTTGTTGGCGGTGCCCCCGATCGCCTTGGCGCCGTCCTGGACGCCCTTCCACGAGAACTCGTTGAAGGACTTGTCCTCGAGCTGTCCGATGTCGGTGACCATCCCGATCTTCGGGCCGCCACCGAGCCCCGGCAGCCCTCCGCAGGCCGATGCCAGGATCGCGCCGAGCGCGAGGAAAGCGATGAAGCGCTTCATGGAATGGCGTTCCTCCCTTTTGCCGCCGCCGCCCGAGGAAGCGCGAGCGCACGGCGGCGGGAGTGTACGTCGGCGGACCGTGCCGAGCAGGAGGCTCTACTGCGCGGGAGGCGGCGCCGCGTGCGGGAACGCGATGATCCACACGAGGAACACGGCGTAGAAGGCGCCGAGCGTCGTGAGCTCGCGCCCCGAGAGCACGTTGCCGGTGCGCAGGTACACCTGCATGAGCAGACCCGCGCCGATCGCGATCGCCGCCGACACGATCGCGAACTCGTTCAGCACCCACGGCGTGAACCACAGCCCGACGGCGACGGGGATGCACGACTGGAACACCATCGCGCCGCTGATGTTCCCCATGGCGAGCGTGTCCTTCCGCTGCCGCACCCAGATCACGCTGTTGAACTTCTCGGGGAGCTCGGTCGCGAGGGGCGCGACGATCAACGAGAGCACGAGGGGCGCGAGGCCGAACGTCGTCGCGAGGCCTTGGATCTTGTCCACGAACAGCTGCGCGCCCACGACGATCGCGACCAGGGCGACGAAGACCTGCACGACGATGCTGCGCGTGTCCGGCACGGCGAGCCCGTGTTCCTCGAGCAACGCGACGGCCTCCGACCGCAGGCCCCACTTCATCGAATGGAGCGGACCGAGCCCTTCCGCGCTCTCGCCCTTCGGGTCGCCCGCCGTCCGCCGCACGTACCACACGTACGCGAGCACGAGCCCGAGGCCGACGGCGATCCGGAGCGGGAACGGCTTCTCGAAGAGCGGCAGTCCCATCCCGATCGCGACGACGTACATCCCGAGGAAGAAGCGCAGATCGCGGCGCACGATGACCTGGTTGATGTTGAGGTCGGCCGAGCGGCGCCCGCGGCGGTGGAAGATGAGGACCGCCACGCCGGTGACGAACATCGCCGCCGTCGAGAGCAGGAACGGCGCGCCGAGGATGGCGCCGATGCCGACCTCCTCCGACGCCTGCGTGCCGACGAAGATGATCGCGATGATCGGGATCATCGTCTCGGGCATCGCGGTGCCGACCGCCGCGAGCACGCTGCCGACCATGCCTTCGCCGAGGCCGAGGCGGTCCCCGAGCCACTCGACGCCGTTCGTGAACAGCTCGGCGCCTGCCAGGATGACCAGGAACGACACCGCGAGCAGCGCGAGGTCGATCAGCAGCGTCGTCTCAGCTCACCTCCGCTCGGCCATACTGCGCCCTCGTGGAGTGGGCCTCCGGGATCCTCACCATCGTCCTCATCGATCTCGTGCTGAGCGGCGACAACGCGGTCGTCATCGGCATGGCCGCACACCGGCTGCCGCCGCGCCAGCGCCGCATCGCGATCCTGGTCGGTGGCGGGGCCGCGATCCTGCTGCGGATGACGCTGACGGCGATCGCGACGTACCTCCTGCTCGTCCCGGGCCTCCGGCAGGTCGGCGGGATCCTTCTGCTGTGGATCGGCTTCAAGCTGCTCAAGGAAGAGGAAGAGAGCGACGAGGGCGTGAAGGTCGCGGTCAGCTTCCGCGACGCCGTCATCACGATCCTCATCGCGGACTTCATCATGAGCCTCGACAACATCCTCGGGGTCGCGGCAGCCGCCCGCGGCAACGTCGCGCTCCTCATCGGCGGCCTCGCGCTCTCGATGGCCATCCTCATGGTCGGCGGCAGCATCGTCGCCGAGCTCATGAACCGCGTGAAGTGGCTGACCTACGTCGGCGCCGCCGCGATCGCGTGGACCGGGGCGGAGATGGCGCTGCGCGACTCGCACGGCGAAGCGGTCCTGCCGCTCCCGGAGATCGCCCTCAGCGCGCTGGCCGTCCTCGCGACGGTCGGGACGATCTCCCTCGCGCACTACTTCCACCGGCGGCGGCCGCGACGGCGGCGGGCGCGGGAGAAGGCCGCCGAGGCCTAGCCCGCGGGCTCGCCCGCTGTGGCAGCGGCGCTTCCGCGCGAGCGGCGCCGCAGCAGGTACTGGACGAGCGGGAGCAGGAACAGAGCGATCGCGACCGCGCTGAGGATCGCCGCGAACGGCGAGAAGCCGAACTCGTTGATCCCGATGAGCACCCGCGGATCGCCGCCCGAGCCGATGAGCGCCTTCCGCAGCTCACGCTCCGTGGAGTCGCCGAGCACGATCGCGACGACGAACGGCGCGAGGGGGTACTTCATCTTGCGGAGCCAGTAGCCGATGACCCCGAAGATGAGGACGATGAACACGTCCTTCATCGCGTTGTTCACTGAGTACGCGCCGATGATCGAGGCGAGGATGATGAAGGGGGTGATGATCGAGTACGGCGCGCGCATGATCGACGCGAGAAGCGGCGTCGCGAGGAGGCAGATCGCGAAGGCCATGAAGTTGCCGATGTAGATGCTCGCGATGAGGCCCCACACGAAGTCGCGTTGCTCGGTGAACAGGAGCGGGCCCGGCGTCAGTCCCCACACGAACAGGCCGGCCATGATCACGGCGGCCGTCGGCGATCCCGGCACGCCGAGCGTGATCATCGGCAGGAGCGATCCGACGCTGGCCGCGTTCGCGGAGGCCTGCGGCGCGAAGATGCCCGCCGGCTCGCCCTTCCCGAAGTTGGCCTTCTCTTTGTCGGGCGCGTACTGCCGCGCGATGCCATAGGAGAGGAACGACGCGGGCGTGGCGCCGGTCCCCGGCAGGACGCCGATCCAGAACCCGATGAGCGTGTTCGCGACGAGCATCCACGCCTTCCGGCGCAGCTCGCCGATCGAGTCGAAGAGGTCCTGCAGTCCGAGCTTCGCCGCGACCTGCTCGTACTTCACGCCGGCCTCTTCCGCGGACGCGAGGATCTCGCCGAGGCCGAACAGCCCGATCGTCACGGGGATGAAGCCGATGCCCGACAGAAGGCCGATCTGCCCGAAGGTGAGCCGCGGCTCGCCGGTGAGGCTGTCGAACCCGACCGCGGCGAGCAGAAGGCCGAAACCGATCATCGCGATGCTCTTGAGCGGCGAGCCCGATTCGAGTCCGACGAGCGTCGCGAAGGCCATCATGAACACAGCGAAGAGCTCGGCCGGGCCGAAGCGGAGCGCGAGCTCCGCGAGCGGCAGCGCGAAGAACGTGAACAGGATCGACGACACGATCGCGCCGAAGAGCGACGACGTGAACGCGAGCGTGAGCGCGAGCCCCGGCTTGCCGAGCCGCTTCGCCATCGGGAACCCGTCGAACAGGAGCGCGACGGACCACGGCTCGCCGGGGATGTTGAAGAGGATCGACGTGACGACGCCGCCGAAGACGGCGCCCCAGTAGATCCCGGCGAGCATGGCGATCGCGGCGGTCTTCGACGTGACCGCGACGAAGACGCTGAGCGGCAGCAGGATCGCCACGCCGCTCGTCCCGCCGAGGCCGGGCAGGATGCCGATGATCAGGCCCGCGAGCACGCCGACGGTGAGCATCGCCATGACGAACGGGTCGAGGGCCACCGCGAACCCCCGGGCGAGCTCGCCGAGCGCCTCCATCAGAACGGCAGCCCCTGCGTGAACCAGATGCTCTTCGGCAGGGACACGTGGAAGAAGCTCTCGAACGAGAAGTACAGGATCACTGGGATGACGATCGCCGACACGGCGACCCAGACCCAGGCGTAGCGTCCGATGACGCGGGCGAACCACGCGAGATAGAGCGCGCCCGCGATGTAGAAGCCGAGGAACCGGTCCATGAGGATGACGAGGGCGATCATCGGCACGAGCAGCGCGAGCAGGCTCATGACGCCCTCACGGCCGCTGAAGACATCGCCCGTCTGCGGAGTGACCGTGGCGCGGTACGCGATGATCGCGAGCGCGACCGCGGCGAGGGCCGAGGACCAGAACGGGTACCAGCCGCCCTTGAGCCCACCCGGCGCACCGCCGCTGGTGTCAGGCATCGCGCCCGATCTGGTGTCGAACATGGCGACGGCGGCGATCACGATGAGGACCGCCGCCGTCGCGACCTGATACTTGCGCAACCCGCGCTACTGGATCCAGCCGTTCTTCGTCGCGATCTCCCGATGGAGCGTCTCGTACTGCTCGATGAGCTTCTTGAAGTCGTCGCCCGCCCTGTAGTCGGGCACGAGCGCGTTGTCCGACATGTACTTCTTCCAGTCCGCGGAGTCGCTGACCTTCTTGAACGCGTCGGCCCAGTACTTCTGCTGCGCCGCGGTCAGGCCGGGCGGTGCCACGATCGACCGGACGTTGTAGTAGTCGTCGATCGCGAGGCCCTGTGACTTGCACGTGGGCAGGTCCTTGAACGCGCCCTCGGCGGGCGACGCCGGCGTGAAGGCGCAGACCGGCCGGATCTTCTTCTGCTGCATGAGGCTGATGCCCTCGCTCGGGTTGTTCACGGTGACCTCGACGCCACCCTGCTTGCCGGCGAGCGCCGCGGCGACCGCGCCGCCGCCGGACTGCGGCACGTACTTGAAGGCCTTCGTCTTCGCCAGGTCTTGGATCCGCCGGAAGAGGACCTCGTCCTCCTGCTTCGACCCGGTCCCCGAAGCAATGAGCTCGCGCTCCTGCGCCGCCTTGACGAAGTCCTGCGCCGTCTTGATCGGACTGTCCTCCGTGACCCAGAGGAAGAACGGGTCCTGCGCGAGGTTCGCGATGGGTGTGAAGTCGGTGCTTTTGAACGGGATCGCCTTCTGCGTGATGATCGTCGTCCAAAAGCTGTTGAGGGTGACCATGATGTAGTGCGGGTCGCCCTTCTTCTCGAAGACGTATGTGAACGCCACGGCGCCCGCGCCGCCTTCCTTGTTCACCGGGAGCACGGAGGTCGTGAGCGCCTTCTCCTTCTCCAGGATCGAGATCCACAGGCGCGCGTAGATGTCCGAGCCGCCGCCCGG
>Ga0137368_10006254_pt1 | contig 12513 bp, 10 predicted proteins | sample SagtaG_13_FD_104917 | JGI IMG/M metagenome (GOLD analysis project Ga0137368, IMG submission 104917) | Vadose zone soil microbial communities from Sagehorn Ranch, Mendocino, California, USA - Sage1_L_100_16 metaG | ecosystem: Environmental > Terrestrial > Soil > Vadose zone | place: USA...
AGTAGATCTCAGCGTGGTCCACCTGACCGCTGGCGCGGCTCGAGAAGAAGGCGACCTTTGCAGTTGACTAGCCAGTGGGCGAGCAATCGAACGCCGTGTTATTCGTGATGTTCTGCTCGCCCGATCCGTCGGCGTTCATGATGAAGATCTCGCCGGGGGTACCGAGGCACGGCCCGCGCTCGAAGACGATCCTGCCGTCGCTCGTCCACGCCGGGTAGCCATCCGCCACGTTGTTGGACGTCAGCCGGGTCTGCTCGCTTCCATCGGCACGCATCTTGTAGATCTCCCGATTCCCGTCGCGGTCGCTGCGGAAAGCGATCGAGTTCCCGTCCGGCGACCAGGACGCTTGATGGTCGCTCGCTGGATTTTGCGAGAGGTTTAGCTGGTTACTGCCGTCCGGGTCCATGACGTAGATCTCCGAGTTGCCGTCCCGGTTGCTCGTGAAGGCGATCTTGCCGTTGAGGCCCGGGAATGCGGCCTGGGCGGGGCGATCCGTCATCGTGGTGAGCCCGGCGACCAAGATGATCACCAGGGCGCTCAGGAACATGAGGCGACGGGGCACGACCCCTCCTTTCAGACAGATTGAATGATTCCACCAGCGGCCAAAGAGTCAAGGGGGCCGCCAGGGCACGAACGGCTTGGTATAGGCCTTCGAGCGTCTCCCCGGCGCTGGGAAATCCCTGCTTACGGGCGGTATGCGGATGAGAGGACTTGAACCTCCACGGGGTTTCCCCCACACGGCCCTGAACCGTGCGCGTCTACCAATTCCGCCACATCCGCGCGGCTAACCAATTCTAGCCGCGGTCGTTTTCGTCACTACGATGTCGAATCTGAAGCGGGTCGCCGTCCTCTTCGTCTTCTCGGTCGCCGTCCTCCCGGCTCTTGCCGGCGCGGTCTCGCAACGCTCTGCCCCGCGCGGCGGCCTGGTCGAGGTCATCGTCACCCTGGACGGGCCGCCGCTCGCCCGCGTGGCTCCGGCGCGGCTGCTCGCGGCCTCGGCTTCAGCTTCCTACCTGCGGACCCTGGCCACGGAGCAACGGGTCGTCGAGGCACGTCTCCACGACGAGGTCTCTGAATTCTCAGTCCGGCGACGCTATTCGATCGTCGTCAACGGCTTCGCGGCGGTCGTGCCGCGCTCCGAGCTCGCGAAGCTCGACGACGCGGACGGGGTGGCTGAGGTCTATCCGAGCGTCGCCTATCACGGCCTCCGCTCCTCGACCCCCGACTTCATCAAGGCGCCTGCTCTCTGGGGGCCGAGCCTCCGGACGGCGGGAGGAGGGATCAAGATCGGGATCATCGACGACGGCGTCGATGCGAGCCACCCGTACTTCAAGCCGAGCGGCTACCGGATGCCGAGAGGGTTCCCGAAGGGCAAGCGCGCGTTCACGACGCGGAAGGTGATCGTCGCCCGTGCCTTTGCCCCGCGAACCCCAAAGTGGCGCTATGCGCGGCGCCCGTTCGATCCGATCTACTCCTTCCATGCGACACATGTCGCGGGGATCGCGGCGGGCAACTACCGCACTCGGGCGCGCGGGAGTCGCCTCTCCGGTGTCGCGCCGAGGGCGTACATCGGCAACTACAAGGTGCTCACGATTCCAACGGGCGGGTTCGGCCTGAACGGGAACTCGCCCGAGATCGTTGCCGCGATCGAAGCAGCGGTCCGCGATCGGATGGACGTGATCAACCTCTCGATCGGCGAGGCCGAGATCGATCCCCGGCACGACATCGTCGCAGCGGCTCTCAACGGCGCCGCCGCCGCCGGCGTCATTCCGGTGGTCGCGGCCGGGAACTCCTACGAAGAGTTCGGCGCCGGCTCGGTCACGTCCCCCGCGAACTCGACGCGCGCGATCTCGGTCGCAGCCGAAGACCAGGACCTGCCTTCGATTGCGTCCTTCTCGTCCGGCGGGCCGACCCCGCTCTCGCTGCTCATGAAGCCTGACGTGACGGCGCCCGGCGTCGACGTCCTCTCCTCGATTCCGAGGCGCGTCGGGCTGTGGGCGCGGCTGAGCGGAACGAGCATGGCCACGCCGCATGTCGCCGGAGCAGCTGCCCTCCTCCGCCAGCGACATCCCGGCTGGACTGTCGAGCAGGTGAAATCGGCGCTCGTCCAGACGGCAGAGCCGGCCTACAGCTCTGGGGCGGAGGCCCGCTCGACGCGACAGGGCGGCGGGACGGTGAACCTCGTGCGCGCCGACTCGCCACTGCTCTTTGCCTCGCCGACCGGCCTCTCGTTCGGTTTCGCCAGTCCCGGGGGTCCTGCGCAGGTTCGGACGACTGTCCTCACAGACGCCGGCGGGGGCGCCGGGCAGTGGGCGGTCAGCGTCGTCCAGCAACAGCCGGCGGCGGGAGCCTCGATCCTCGTCCCTCCGACCGTCGCGGTGCCCGGGGAGCTCGGCGTCACCGTCGCGGCGGCGACCGGCGCAACGCAGATCGATCATTCCGGCTTCATCGTCCTTGCCGGGGCCGGCCAGCAGCGACGGATCCCGTACTGGTTCCGGGTCGCCACGCCCGCGCTCGGTCAAGCTCAAGCCACGCCGCTCACGCGAACCGGCACCTACCGAGGGGACACGCGTGGACGTCCAAGTCTCGTCGATTCGTACCGCTACCCCGAGGATCCGTCCGGACTCCACCTGCCACGTGTGCTCGCAGGCCCGGAACAGGTTTTCCGGGTCTCGCTGGGGCGACCGGTCGCCAACTTCGGGGTCGCGATCACCGGCGGCTCGCGATTCGTCCAGCCTCGCATCGTGCGTGCAGGCGACGAGAACCAGCTGCTCGGGGAGCTGGCGCTGCCCTTGAGGGCGAATCCGTATCTCCCGGGCTTCGAGACTCCGACGCCCGTCGCGGGGGTCGCGCTGCCGGGGGCCGGGAGCTACGACGTCGTCTTCGACACCGAGAGGGCTTCGGAGGCCGACCGCTTCACGTTCCGCTTCTGGATCGGAGACACGAAGCCGCCTCGGGTGCGGCTCCTCTCTGCCCGGCGCGCTCTGCTTCGGATCTCCGTCCGCGACGGCGGCTCAGGCATCGATCCGAGCACGATCGCGCTCACGATCGACGGGCGGGAGCGCCAGGCGCGATACGACCGCGGGCGCGGACAGGTGATCCGCTCGATCCGCGGACTCCGCCGCGGTCGCCATCGGCTGACGCTGCGCGTCTCCGACCACCAGGAGTCGAAGAACATGGAGAACGTGCACAAGATCCTCCCGAACACCGCCCGGCTGCGGGCGGCGTTCGTCGTGCGCTAGCGCTGGCCTAGCGCTCGCGCTCGCGGTCGTTCGTCGTCGGGAGCTGGGCGAGGTCGCGCTCGACGCTGGCCGCGAACGCGTCGCTGTCGTCGTCCGGCCTCAGCACGCGCAGTTGCGCCTTCTGCCGCTTGCGGGCGCGGGCGCGGCGGCCTTCCCAGCCCAAGGTTTGCTTGAGCCGAGGCCACTCGGCGGCGCCGAGGACGGCGACGGCGCAGGCGAGCAGCGCGATCCAGAGCCAGCCCACGTTGCGATTCTAGCCACGACGATTCCGGAACCTCGAGCCGTCTTGTCCGCGCCGCCGCGCCCACTCATGATTGTGAGCGTGACCGTAAAGACCCGCCGAGCAGACGTCCTCGTACTCGGCGCCGGCGTCGCCGGGCTCTCTGCGGCCCTCGCCTTCGCCCGAGGTGGTCGAAGCGTCCTCGTCCTCGAGCGGGACCGCCCACCGGAGGGCGGCGACGCGGACGAGGTGTTCGAGCGCTGGGACCGGCCGGGAATCGCCCATTTCCGGCAGCCGCACAACTTCCTAGGACTCGCCCGGCAGGTGCTCGCGGACGAGGCCCCGGAGGTCCTCGAGGAGATCCTGAGGCTAGGTGCGCTCGAGAACCGTCAGTACGAGCTGATCCCGGGCGCAGCGCGCGACGGCGACGAGTCGCTCGTTTCCATCTGCGCCCGCCGCCCCGTCTTCGAAAGCGCTCTCCGGCGCGCCGTCGATGCACAGCCGAACGTGACGGTGGAAGCAGCGACTCGTGTTGGCGAGCCGGTGGCCGAGTCCCGCAACGGAACGGTCCGCGTCTCCGGTGTTCGTACCGGCGACGGGCAGGAGGCCCGGGCCGACCTGGTCGTCGACGCCCTCGGTCGCACGTCGCCCGTCGTGTCGTGGCTGAACGATCTCGCCGCCCGCCCGCCGCTCGAGCGACGAGCCGAATGCGGCCTTCTCTACTACAGCCGCCACTTCCGCTTCCGGCCGGGGGTCGAGATGCCCGAGGTGCCGACGCTCCTGCGCGGCCCCCGGGCCGAGCTCGACTACTTGGGCTTCTCGGTCTTCGTCGAGGACAACAGGACGTTCGCGCTCGTGCTGATGATCCCGCCGTGGGAGCGAGAGCTGCGCGCTCTCAAGTCCGAGGGGGCCTATATGACCGCGGCGCTGGCGATGCCGGCGCTTGCATCCTGGGTGCACCCCGACCAGTCCGATGCGATCACCCCGGTGCTGCCGATGGGAAGCCTCCAGAACCTCCACCGCTCACTCCTGGTCGACGGCGACCCGGTGGCCGTGGGAATCCAGCCGATCGGCGATGCGCTCTGCCACACGAATCCGACCTTCGCCTACGGAGCCTCGCTCTCGATTCGCCACGGCTTCACGCTTGCGCAAATCGCGAGCCGCACCGACGATGCCCGGGCGATCGCGCTCGAGTTCGACGATGCCGTCGGCGCAGACGTGGCCGCACGGTTCGATGCCGTCTCGGCCGAGGATCGGGACCGGCTCCGGCTCTGGCAAGGAGAGCCGATCGACGTTCGCGATCCGGGCGACAGCATGGCCCTGTTCCTGCGGATGACCGCGTATCCGGCGGGAACGAAGGATCCGGATCTCCTGCGGGCGGTCGCGCGCCGGGTGAACCTCCTCGATCCTCCCGACGCGCTCGAGCAGAACGAAGCGCTGATCGCACGCGCCCGGCAGATCGCCGCAGACGGCGGACCTGCCCCCACTGCGGGACCTTCGCGGCCGGAGCTGCTCGACGCGATCTCGGCTCTCAGCCCTTAGGTCACGACCGGGCCGTCAACTCGGCCACCACGATCGCTGCCAGGTGATGGCCGCAAGGGTCGCCTGGCCGGAGAGACTCGGATGGAAGTAGTCGAGCGTGCTCACCTGACTCGCGGTGAACTGGTAGTTGAAGACGGCGAGTCCGTCGAAACGACACATCGTGTACTGGCTGCACACGTCCGCCAGAACCTGGTTGAAGGCCTGCTCTCGTGCGAGCACGAACTGGCGATCCTGCTCCGTATTGAACGGCGAGAGCATCGACTGGCAGATCTGCGCCGTCCACCAGACGAACTGGGCGGTGCCGTTGGTGTGCAGAAGCTGCCAGAGCTGGTAGACGTTCGGGATGCTGCTCACGAAGACGTGTGGGCCGGCAGAGAGCGTCTTCATCGTCGCCGTGAACTGCGCGCGAAAGTCGCTCACGCTCGTCATCGTCGAAGGCGAGCTCGTGCAAACGTCGTTCGCGCCCATCAGGATCGTCACGTAGGCCGCGTGCTGCGCCACGGCCGTCTGGGCCTGGCCTTCGGCGTCGCGCATCTTCGCCCCGGCGCGGGAGTCGTTGTAGTTGTGCCCGGAGATGCCCGGGTTGAGCGCTAGGAGGCGCTCGTAGTGGCTGCGGATCCCGTCGAAGAGCCCGCCGCCGGTACTCCATGACTGGGCGGGGTGGTCGCCGTACCAGCAGCAAACGTCGGTCGCGCGCGTGATCGAGTCGCCGATGCCGGCGATGCTGCCCGGCAACGGCGGCGCCGCCGAAGCGCCTGGAGCTCCAACCAGGACGGCGACGGCGAAGCCGACGAGCAAGAACTTTCGGATCTGCATGGGAAGCCTCCTCTCGCTAACCGGAGGTCATATTCCCCGCGCTTCTCATCTCACACGTGAAAGCGCAAGTCGAGAGCGAGGGCTGACAAAAGGCGTCAGAATGTCCTCCGCCGTCCACCTGGAGGTCATTCGATGCGATGCCGCAGGAAGCATGCTGGGCTGACGGTCAACGCGATCGCCGGCACGCACGTCGTCTTCTTCGGGCTCGATCTGACGAAGAGCAAGCGGCCTGGATTCCGGGGCTTCGGCTTCAAGCGCTTCGACCACGTCGAGGGGGACACGATCTGGCTCCAGGGGCTGAAGACGTTCTGGGAGACGGAGCCGTACCCGGCGACCGGCGAGCGCTTCTCCACGCTGCACCACCCGATCCAGTCGTTCCAGTGGGCTGACTACACCGCGAAGCCCGGCAACCCGTACACCTACACCGTCGTCGCCCTCTACGGCGACCCCGCGAGCCTCGACCCGCGGATCGAGCTCGAGCTCGACATTACGACCGAGCTGGAGACCGGGTCGGTCCACTCCGCCTTCTTCAACCGCGGCTCCGTCGCGACCCAGGAGTACGCGCGCCGCTTCCAGAACAAGCCGCCAAGCGTGGCCGGGCCGGGCGCGTACGAGTGGCTCTCGCGCGGGCTGCTCGAGGCGCTCGTCGCGTTCCTCGGGCGTGCCGGGCAGGGCTGGGAGGTGCACGGCGCGGTCTACGAGTTTCAGTGGCCCGAGGCGCTCACCGCGGTCAGGCAGGCTCACCTGCGGGGGGCGAAGGTGACCGTGCTCTACGACGACATCGAGGGCGTCGACAGCCACGGGAAGCCCAAAGGGCCATTCCAGAAAAATCGCAAGGCGATCGACACGGCGAACATCATGGGTCTGTGTAAGAGCCGAGCGCACGGCAAGCTGATGCACAACAAGTTCTTCGTCCTGAGCGAGAACGGCCAGCCGAAGGCTGTCTGGACGGGCTCGACGAACCTGACCGAGAACGGAATCTTCGGCCACTCGAATGTCGGGCACATCGTCGACGACCCCGCGATCGCGCAGGCGTTCCGCGACTACTGGGACCGGCTCAGGGCCGACCTTGACGTCGGCAAGGCTTACCGGGACGCGAACATGGCGGCGAGCCCCGCGCCGCCGCAGCCCTGGAACGCCGTCACGACGGCGGTCTTCTCCCCGCGAGGAACCGACCTCGAGGCGCTCCAGTGGTACGCGGACATCGCGGCCGGCGCGAAGCACGGCCTCTTCATGACCTTCGCCTTCGGCATGCACGAGAAGTTCAAGGCCGTCTACCGGTCGAACGACTCGGTTCTGCGCATGGCGCTGATGGAGAAGGACTGGGGGAATCCCCGCAGGATCGCCCAAGAGCGGCAGGACATCCAGTTGATCCGCAATCGCCCGAACGTCGTCGTCGCGATCGGGAACCGGATCGTCACGAACAGCTTCGACCGCTGGCTCGCGGAGCTGTCCCGGATCGACCCGGGCGTCCACGTCTACTGGATCCACACGAAGTACATGCTGGTCGATCCGCTCGGCCCAGCCCCGACGGTGGTCACCGGCAGCGCGAACTTCAGCAAGGCGAGCACCGACACGAACGACGAGAACATGCTCGTCATCCGCGGCGACAAGCGCATCGCGGACATCTACTTCGGCGAGTACCTGCGGCTCTACACGCACTACGCCTTCCGCGAGGCGGTCAAGTTCTTCATGGAGAAGCAAGCGGCGGGCCACGCTGAGGACTGGAAGCCGCAATTCCTCGTCAACGACGACACGTGGATGGATCCCTACTTCGACCCGGCCGACAGGACGGCCCGTAACGCGAGGCGGGCGTACTTCGCGGGACCGATGTCGGTCGGTGAGTAGCGCTTGGCCCGAACGAACGCCCGACGGGCAGCGAGGGCCACACCTGATCCCAGGCTCGGCCTCCGTCACGTGAGTGCCACAGTGTCTTTCCGACCTGCCCTCGAGGCGACGCAACCGCCCAGAGCTCATCGTTCTGTTGAGCGACGTCTTGCAACAGCATGTTCCCGACGAGGAAACGCGTCCACGTCCGCCCTCGGTCGGTGCTGCGGAAGAACGTCGTCTTCGTCCCTACTTCCAGGTCGTGTTCGCACCACAGCCAGGCCGTTCCGCCGCGGCCGACGGTCGCGCTACAGGCGTGTTCTCGCGGCAGACGGAGGACTCTCCAGCTCCGCCCGTCGTCTTCGCTGAAAGCGACTCTCGGCGGATCGGTGCGACCTTCGTTGATCGCGGTCAGACCCGGAATCGCAGAAATCGTGATCGGAAGGAACGGTGCCGGTAGGCGCCGCCACGTCGCTCCGCCGTCCGAGGTCGCGTAGGTCGCGCCTGACCCCGACTTGGTCTCTTCGCTCGCCACGTAGACGTGGCGCTCATCCGCGAACGCCCAGGTGCGCAGGAGATTCACCGGTGTGGGGATGGTCTGCCAGCTCCGCGCGTCGTCTCGGCTGATCTGAAGGCGGTCGTACCACTCGCGCGCGACGAACCCAGCAGGACCACGATCATGCTCGAGATCGAAGCGACGCGACCGCCGCCACGTTGCGCCTGCGTCATCGCTCTCGAACCAGCCGGCTTCGGTGCCCAGCCAGAGTCGAGGGCCGGCAACCGTCACCTGCCGGAGGCCGACTCCCCGTAGCCCGAAGAGCGGAGACCAGGAGCGACCCGCGTCGATCGTCCGCCAGAGGACGCCGCACTCGCACCGATCGTCGACGGCAAGGGCAGTCTTCGGGCCTGCGCCCGTTAGTTGGACAGCGCTCTGAGCCGTTGGGCGCCACTGCCGACCGCCGTCGGTGGTCGTCCAGATCGCGCCGCCACAGGGTGAGTTCTGCCCGTTCTTGCAGCCGCCGGTGGCAGCCCATGCGTGGCGGCGGTCGATGAGTTGGAGACGCACGAAAGGACTTCCTCGAATCGAGCTCCGTCGACGATCGACGAACAACGTTCGCCACGTCACGCCGCCGTCGTCGGTGCGGCGGACGACGAGTCCGGGCGGCATTTCGAAGTAGTAGGGGTTGCCACCGATCAGGAGTCCTGTCTTGCGGTTGAGGAAATCGACGGCGCTGAGCTGGTACCCCTCCGCACGCGTTCCTGCTACGGGACGCCAGCTCGCTCCTCCGTCGGAGGTGGCGTAGAGAACCCCGATCGCCGTGACGTAACCGTGCATGCGATCGAGCCAATCCATACCGGTCGCGTAGGCGCCTCGCGGACCTGGAAGCCTGTGCCAGGTCCGGCCGCCGTCGGTCGTCCGAAGGAGCCAGCGTTCCCCCGGTATACCGAACCTGAAGTCGGGATCACTGACGGCGTAACCGATTGCCGGGTCCGGAAACTGAAAGCGGAAGTACGGCCATTGCTCCCGCGCGGTCCACGGAAGCTTCGGCCGGACCGCCCGCCAGCGTTGGCCGCCATCGCTCGTGCCCACGAGCAGCGGTTTCAGACTCCCGCCCACCTCGCGGAAGCCGGCCACGATCCCGTGGCGCCGGTCCGTGAACGCGATCTCCGAGAGCTCGGTCTCTCCTTGGGACCAGACCGTACTCCAGGTCAGTCCTCCGTCGTGAGTCTCCTGTATTCGGCCGAGCCCCTTGCGCTGCAGACCGTTTCCAGGCTGCGCGGCTGTAGTGAGAAATCCGTGTCGCGCGGAAAGAAGGAACACGTTTCTGACGATGCGAGCGGGTCCCAACGCGGGCGGAGCATTTTTGGAGCGCCATGCGGGTTGCTCGCTGCCGACGACTTTGAGGTCGCCGAAGTGGCTTACCTCTCGCTTATCACAAGCGGCTGCGAAGAGAGCAACAGCCGCCGCAACGACGACTGCGAGAAGTCGTTGCACGATCGAGATCGTGCCCTCGCTTGGTTCAGCACCGGTATAGAAACGATCCGGGGGCTCGGCGACACGCCGATCAAGCTCCGATGAGCGTGCTGTGCGCGACGACCGCTCGCCAGCGGCGGTCGCGCAACTGCCACACGTGGGTGTAGCGCTCTGACACGGGCGAGCGATTGGATCCGCTGTGCATCACGCCCTGAACCACTGCGACGTCGCCGAGCGGACGGACGTCGACCTCGTCGAAGCGCACGCCCCGGAGGCCATGCTTGTCTTCGACGAGCCGCAGATACTCGAGCTTGTCGACGCGCCGGCCGTCGCTGAGCGTGCAGACGAAGTCGTCGCTCAGGTGCTCGCCGAGCCAGGTCACGTCCGATTTGGCCAAGGCGCCTATGTAGAGCGCGTTCAGACGGTGGAGCGCGGCGACAACTTCCGCCTCGCGGACGGCGGCCGTGAGATCTGGGTCGCGCATCGCTCCAGAAACGCGTTCTCTCCCGGGACTCCTCAGGTAATGGAGCCTGCGCGAAGCGGACCGGCGGTTCTCGCCAGATCCGGACAGACAGACGATGTCCGAATACGGCCAGTCCGATCGTCTCCAAGCCGGTATATGTGAGACGTGGACGCGTTCGGGGCAGTCGTCACAACGGGGATCTACTGCCGGCCAGGGTGCACCGCGCGTCCGCACGCGCAGAACGTCCGCTCCTACCCGCTCGCCGCCGCGGCGGAAGCCGCCGGGTACCGAGCCTGCCTTCGTTGTCGTCCCTATCGCTGCCCGCCGTCGGTGGCCTGGTCGGCTCCGGAGATGGTTTGCCGCGCTGTGAGCCTGATCCTCGACGGGGCGCTCGACAGCGGGAGCGAGGCCGAGCTCGGCGCACGCCTGGGCATCTCGGCGAGGCATCTGCGACGTCTCTTCACCACGCACCTGGGAGTGACACCGGATGGGCTGGCCCGCTCGGCCCGGGTTCACTTCGCCCGCCGGCTGCTGGACGACACCGATCTCACGATCACGGAGATCGCGTTCGCGGCCGGCTTCGGCAGCCTGCGGCAGTTCAACCGGGCCTGCCGGGAGATCTTCCGCGAGCCGCCTCGGATATTGCGCGCTCGGCGGCGGAAGAGGGATCGGCTGATCGCGGATGGCGGTCTCCTGCTGCGGCTCCCGTTTCAAGGGCCTCTCGACTGGGAGGCACTGCTCGCCTACTTCGCGGCGCGCGCGATCCCGGGCGTCGAGCAAGTGTCCGGGGACACGTACCGACGCACGATCGTCGTCGCCGGCGACGCCGGCGTGCTCGAGCTTTGCCCGGGCGGCGATGAGCACCTCCTGCTGCGCGCCCATCTGCCGCACTGGGAGGAGCTCGTCCACGTGGTGCAACGTGCTCGACGTATCGCGAGCCTCGACTTCGACCTGGGCGAGCCGACGAGCCACCTCGGCCACGATGCGACGATCGTGTCCCTAGATTTCCCTCCTGACCTAGCAGCGTTGCGCGAAATTCTCTGCTGAGACTGGGCTCCTGTCAAGCGTCAAGGTGACTCAGGTTTACAGGACCGGCGGGAATAGGCCAGCGAAGACTGTTCTGCCGGTCGCGCGACGGTTGCAGAGGCAACAAGCGTGTGCCTACTACCCACGTCAAGAACAACCGCGCTGCCGTCGGGGAGGAGGCCCCCGCTTGTTGAGGTGAAGACGGGCTCGACGTGCACAAAGAACCGCCCGCGAAACCGGCAATCGAGTGTTGTCGCTCGCCTCGTTCGGATGTACGCCAGTCCCGTGAACCAACCTTGCTGTGTGCGAGTCCGCGCGCACGCCTCTACGTCGAGACCTCGGCCCGCAGTGTTCGCCCACGCCACGCTGCGGCCCTCGAGGCGAACTTCGACGAGGGCGTGCGGCTCAAAATGGAGCTTTGCTGCCGTGCCACGGCAGATCGTCGTCGCCTTCAGGAGCTTTCAAATTGACGGCCGTCCGATCCTCCTGCGCAACCAGCGACCAGGAAGGCTTCGACCACCACCGAGCCTAACGCGAACCAAAAGAGTCGCCGGCTGAGCAACATTAGTCTGATCCAGATTAGATGTCCCGTTCCCGCAGGGCTCGACCGACTCCAGCCAACTGCTCAGCCTGCATCGTCGCTGCTCGTGAGCGTCTGCTGCTCGGTCGGGTCGCAGAGGGAACCTTGGAGTTGCTCGAACGTCGACGAGGTCGCGCTATGCGACAACCCTCCACTCGGTGTACTCAATGTGAAACGTGTCCACTACGACGGGCGGCCCATCGGTGAGGCCGGGCGAAGTCGCCGAACTGCTCGCGGTGCCCGTCTCTTGGGTGAGGGAGGCGACTCGGGCCAACCACCACCTCTGCCTCGGACGGTATCGCCGCTATGAACTTGCGGCGATCGAGGCCTGGCTCGCCGATCAGCGCAGCGGCCCGGCGCTCCCACCAGGACTGGACAACCCGCGCGAAACGAGCTTGGAATGAGCCTGTGAGCGCCCGAAATGGCAGCGGCAGCGGCAAATGGGGCCGCGTGTGACGCTACGAGGGCACACGTGGCGTCGTTTGGCGGATCCGCTACCGAGATGCTGCCGGGCGGCGTGTGCTCGAGACGCTCGGCCGTGAGCCCGAGTGAGACCGCAAGCGCGCCGAGGCCGAGCTGCGCCGGCGTCTCGTCGACGTCGAGCGCGACGGCTACCGCAAGCCGGAGAAGCTCACCTTCGCCGTCTTCGCCGAGCGCTGGCTCACCGAGTACCTGCCGGGCCGGAACCTGAAGCCGACGACCGTCAAGAACTACACGATCTCCATGCGCCTCCACCTCGTCCCGTTCTTTGGCACCTACGACCTGAGCGACCTCGAGCAGCATGCGGAGTTGTTCGACCGCTACGTCGCCGCGAAGCTGGAA
>Ga0137368_10006255_pt1 | contig 12513 bp, 20 predicted proteins | sample SagtaG_13_FD_104917 | JGI IMG/M metagenome (GOLD analysis project Ga0137368, IMG submission 104917) | Vadose zone soil microbial communities from Sagehorn Ranch, Mendocino, California, USA - Sage1_L_100_16 metaG | ecosystem: Environmental > Terrestrial > Soil > Vadose zone | place: USA...
GCTAAGCTATCGAACCGGCTGCCGCCGAACAAGGGCTTGCAGCGGACGGCGCTTTGCGCCCGCAAGATCGGTGCGATTTTGAAACCTGGATTCGGCTCGACTGCCTTTCCGATCTATCAGTGCGCCGCCGCTGAAGCCCACACCGTTCGGCCGCCTCATTGTGCGTCACAATCTTCTCAGATAGCTATGCTCCTATGCTATACTGACTCTACACCTTTCTTACCCAATCTTGCAGGTGATCTATGGCTGAATTAGCCCGGCTCTTCGAAAGCTTACTTCAGCGCTGGATCAACCCTTCCGCAAGCCTCGCGCAGATTGTCCAACTCCCAGAGAGTGCGCAAGACCATTCAGGTGCCACGGTCCATTTCTATAACGTCTCCTATACCACGCCAGCATCTCCTCTAACAACGATCACGCTTGTGACGAAAGATGCCATGCTCTACGAGCGCCAGATTCTGGCCTGGCTCAATGATCAACACCTGTCCCACATCCCATTGAGCTACACCGACGATCTCACAACAAATGCCTCACAGCTGCTGTGTCAAGAATTTGCCGGCAAGCGTGTGCCATTATCACCAACACATATCCAAAGTGTCGCACGAGCATTAGCGCATCTGCACGCTCACAATTGTGGAGATAGTCGTCATCTTCCATGGATGCGCCAGCTTCGTGGCACCGGTTTCGGGCTCTGGTGGCGCCAGATCTGGCAGCGTGCAATCACCAATCCTGACTTTGTGCATGAGTTTCGCAGCTACCTGCCCTACATCGAACCTGCGCTGGCCCGATTTGTCCAAACAGTCGAGCAGTTATGGCGTGAGGAAGCGTGCTTAACCGTCTTGCACACCGACCTCAGCCCTTGGCATGTGCTGGTGCGTGACGACCACCCCTACTTGATTGACTGGGATCAAGCACGCTATGGGCCGCTGTACCTGGATTTGCCGAACTTCTTCACGCTCGAAACAATTGTGCTGTATTACGAGGCACTGGTGGCTAGAGGACTACGGCTGAACTATGCGGAGTTTCTCACACGATTTCACACGACCTGGTGCTTTGTGGGTCTCAAGTATATGGTGCCGTATCTCGATATGTGGGTAGAAGGTGAACGGACTGCAAGCCGCGAGTGGCTGCACACCTTGCTTCCACGAGCAATTGCCAAGCAAGCATCACCATAGACACAAGACGAAATGAGACAGAAAGGTTGTCTCCTGAGATCGGCCAGCGGCCGAACAGGCGCTTGCAGCTGACCGCCTCTAGTGCGCGAGATCGTCGCGATTTTGACTGCATCTTGTGCAGCGCGCCTTCATCGGTGGTTGATGCGCATCTCGTCGGGTGGCTGGGTCAGAAGAACTTTTATCGCAGGCAAGGTTCCATTATAGACAATATTCATTCAATCTCAGAGATCGGCACACCAAGACTGTTGCCCATATCGCCCAATTCAGCTCAACTGGGAGGGTTTCTATGCCTACCATAAAATCAATTATTCGTATATTATCTAAATTGTTCATCTTTATGTTCGTGCTTACGCCGTCCTTTAGCACCCTGAATGTCGCGCTTGCCCAGGCGGCAGGGATGCACTATGTCTCACCGAGTGGAACAGGAGATTGCTCTAGTTGGGCGAAGACCTGCACGTTACAAATCGCGTTGACCAACGCAGTCAGTGACGATGAGATTTGGGTTGTGGCCGGGACGTACAAGCCCACAACGGGAACAAACCGCAACGCCACCTTCTAACTCAAGAGCGGTGTGAGGCTCTATGGTGGATTTGCTGGGACAGAGACGAAGCGCGGTCAGCGCAATCCCACCGCGAACCTCACCATCTTGAGCGGCGACATTGACAATAATGACAGTCAGACACCAATCATTACAGATCTCACCACCGTAACCGGAAATACCTCAAATAGTTATCACGTTGTCACCGGCGCTACCGGAGCAACGCTGGACGGCTTTACCATCACAGCCGGAAATGGCAATGATCCTTCTAGTTCCAACAGTAGCGGCGGAGGGATGTACAACGATACTAGCAGTCCAGTATTAACGAACCTCACCTTCAGCGGAAACTCGGCGGATTATGGCGCAGGGATGTACAACCATAATAGCGATCCGACGTTGACAAATGTCACCTTTGGCGGCAACTCGGCGATAGCTGAAGGCGGCGGGATGAACAACTATGCCGGCAGCGATCCGACATTAACGAATGTCACGTTCAGCGGTAATACAGCGCCCCTAGGCGCTGGGATGACAAATATATTGAGTAGCAACCCGACATTGACAAATGTCACCTTCAACGGAAACTTGGCAACCCGCGGCGGCGGTATGGAAAACTATGCTGACTGCAACCCAACGTTAAAAAATGTTACCTTCACTGACAACTCCGCGGACAGGGGCGGCGGGATGTATAATGTTAGCAGCAGTCCGACGATCCGCAACACGATTTTCTGGGGCAATACGAGTCAAATTGACAATTATGACACCGCCAGTTCTCCCGTTGTGAGCGACAGTGTTGTGCAGGGTGATTACGCCGGGGGCACAAATATTATCATCACCGATCCCAAACTCGGCATACTCGGTCATTACGGCGGCTTAACCCAGACTGTCCCACTCTTGGTAGGTTCATCCGCCATCGACACAGGCAATGACTCTTTCTGCCCTGCCACGGATCAGCGTGGTGTAACGAGACCACAAGGCTCACAGTGTGACATTGGTGCGTATGAAAAAGTTCATCCTTTGTTCCTACCATTGATCCAGCGTTGACATTCCCTAAGGAAGTTAATAGTGCATCAAAGTTTTGGAGTCGAGAAGAACAGAAAGCCACATAATCCCAATTGCAGCCAACCACCTTGTCGCGGGATAACGGTCACGCAAACTGATCTACCTGTGCTATACTGAATGAAGTTGAACATAATCGAAGATCGCTGAATTGAGCGATCGTTGCGCCCTGAGCGACGACACCGAGGTTTCGGTGCCTGTTGCTCTTTTTGTGTCTGAAGCAGAAATGCTTTGACCTGGATTACCGACAAGTAGCATATCTTCAGAAAATCTGACCATAGCATTCACTGCGGAAACACAAAGCCATGCCGTGGATGACACGCAAATCTGGTCGAGCCTACTATTATCGCAAAGTCCGCGAAGGAGATCAGGTGCGCTCGGTGTATGTGCCCATCGACCAGGCTGAAGCCGCGGCCCAGGTCGATTTAGAGCGCGCTCAGCAGCGTGCCGAGGCACGTAAGGCGCAGCATGAGGCTGCAGCAACACGAGCGCAGGTGCAGGCAGTTCAGCGGATTGTGCGTTTGGAGCCGGGCGACGCAGCAGGCGTGGGCCGACCACTATTTTGGACAGAAGGCCGCCTAGAAGGTTGGGTAGCGATGTGCTTTTCGTAAGTGCTTCTCTATTCGGTCGTAGCGAACAAAGCTACTACAGAAGCGGCATTTGACCATGTTTACAGGCAGTGATACTTTCTGACCTCGTTTCTTGAACAATGCCGCTTGGCTCGCATGTTCCCTTTGCAAATGATCTAGTAGGTGTTTCCGTCGAACAGTCTGCCCACAGATTCGACAGGGCGCGAATTCACTGGAGCTTGATGCCGGCGGCAGTCTTTGGCGTGGCAACCTGGTGCTCTGGTGGAGACTCATATATGCTCGAGTTCTGAGCCTCTCCGTGTCGTCCTTCCGTTCTTGTTGATCTTCAAGACAGGAAACCCATCCCATTGGGCGCCTCCTTCTCTGGTTTGAATAATGACGTAGACGGCCGGAGCGATGCGGTTGCTTCCGGTGCAACGATCTGGGCTCAGTCGTAACTCGTCCCTGAATTCTCTTAACGAGCCTCTGTAATGGCACGTTTGCCTATTCGCGCCCCCACGTGTTCAACACATGGTCGGGCACGCAGATGCAGCGCATCTGCGCCCCGCCAGCCCCGCCTTGGACGCTGCTCGTCGCACCGCGCTTGAGCTCGATCCAGCCGCGCCGCGCCCAGACGACGCCATAGCGCTGGACAGCCGATTTGCCGATTCGTTCTTTGAACGGCCTGCTGCCGGTCGCCACGCGCCAGTGCGCCTCTCCCGCTTTCTTGTAGGCGATCACCGCTCCCTTGAGCCGCGCGACCGTCCATCCGCTCTCAGTCGTTTGGTCGTGCTGCGCTTGGGTCAGCATCACGATAATTCGAGTGAACCGTTCCACGGCATCTTCAGTCGGGCTTTCGGGGTCTGGTGGAGGCAGCGGATTGCGGAAGTACTCGGGACAGAAAAACATCGCGCGTAGGGTGCTTTGACCCCACTTGGTGAGCAAGCTTTCCATAGTGAGGACAATGATTCGATGCGCGCTGCTGTTGAAGTTAGTGTGGATGACGATCTGGGAAAAGTCGCAGACGACCAGCAAGGGCAGGTTGCTGCTACCGTCAGGAAACTCCTGATAGTCGAGCAACTCATTATACGCTCTATCCAAGTCGGCGCCACTGGTTTTGTAGCTCACAACGAAGCTGCCGGCTTTCCAGATATCAACACGGCCGCTGCCGCCGTTGCGCTTCTTGCACGGTGCTTCAACACAGAACCAGGCACCGATGGGATCAGCCTCACTCGGTGTCGGGTGGCCGGCAATGGCGCAGAGGTCATCGAAGTGGGTCTGATAGGCACTCCGCTCCTTGAGCCGGTTAACGTGCCATTTGGTGGTTATCGCTTCGATCGTACGAGCGGGAAGCGGTGAATCCACAGGCGGCCTCCACGATGCCAGGTACAGCGACTTCTAGGGATGGCATAGAACAGACGCTCATGAAACGTACACCTTGCTACCAGCACAGAAGACGGCGACGACCCTGCGGCCATCACTTCACCTCGATCGCGAGCGCGACAGGAGCCTCACGCCGGCCCGGCTCACCTTCATCAAGTCGCCACGATTCGAAGAGCATGCTACAATGAGGACACGTTCGCTTGGACGCACCGAGCGAGAACCTTCCATCGGCTGAGCTGGGGAGCCTTGCGATGGAAGGTTCAGCATCTCGGGCATCGGGAACACTCCCAATGCCAACATTGTAGCGCGCTCTGATTCCTATGTCAAGGCTCCCTAGGTGGGGAGCTATGCCACGGCTGCTTGGTGAGAAGCTTAGGTATCTCCGATCCCAAGACGGCATGACACAGGTGGAGCTGGCTGAACGGCTCGCGCTCGCCTCACACGCTCATATCGCCAACCTGGAAGCTGGCCGGGATGTCGCCTCCCTGGCGCTTGTGCTACGTGTGGCAGCGCTGTTTAGTGTGACGATCGATTACTTGCTGCGCGATACCATCCCGGTGGCGGTGGCGGCGACATCCACGATCCCTCAGCGCGCAAATAGCGGCTCGCGAGCTCATCTGGTGGGAGCCAAGCTCCGTGCACTCCGCCAGCAGCAAAGACTCACCCAAGGAGAATTGGCCCACCAACTTGGCTTGGCGCGGCAAGGGTATATTAGCAACCTGGAAACTGGCCGCAAGACCCCGTCACTAGACCTGGTCGTGCAGATTGCCAACCTATTTGGCGTGACAACGGACTATCTGCTACGCGATGCTATTTCCATTACGTTGGACGCTGGCTCGGGAGAAGATACGCGAGATTCAGGCGAATGAATGCGGGCTGCTTGGTCCGCCGCGGGAGACGGCGCAGCTGCAAAATAGCGCCCCAGCCGAAGTCAGAGGGCGCAGAGCGTACCAGCGCTGTACAGCGCAACCGTTGAACGGCCCCGAGCCGTATCATTTGGATGGTCGGCGCAGCAGAATGGCGCATAGCGCGTCAATGCACCTGAAAGCGGATAGACGATGACAGAGAGCCGGCGGTACTATGCCGCCGGCTGGCAGCGGTGGGTGGGGAAGGTGGAGCGGGCGTATAGTCTTGGTGCTCTTCGACTTGGCGTGCCCGATGTGGTCAGCGCAGACAGAAGCTCCGCGGCTCGCCGTTTGGACGATGTCGGCCCGATAAGCAGTGAGCCGCCGAGCACGATACAGATCTGTTATAATCGTTGCATAAAAGAAACGGCCCTGCTGTCGATGTCGACCAACTCCACATACACCCTCACGCGTCAAGCTATCGTCCACCGCACGTTTACCCACCGTTTGGTAAAATCAACGGTTCGTTCAGGATAAGGAGATCGCTATGACAAAGGTATTCGCCCTCCATGAGATCGAACTTCTCCCAGGGGTGAGCGCGGCAGAGTTCGAAACCTTTTTCGCTGCCCAGATCGGGTCTGCGCCGATCTACCCTGGCTGGTGGGCGCAGCTCCTCAAAGGCGACCGCGGTGCGCGTGCAGGGAAGTACCTCGTTATATTTGAGATTGAGAGTCTGGAGCTACGTGATCGATACTTCCCCAGGGCCGGAGAGCAATCCGAGGAAGCCATACAGTTCACACATCAACACCCTGAGATAGATGCCATATTTGAAAAATGGAGAACCTTGACCACGCCGCTCGGCGAAGTCTATACCGACTATGTTGTGGTGGGGGGTTAGTAGCACTCCAACCGTGCTGCTCCGACGAGTGTTAGTTCTCAGTCCGGACAGCCGGATTATGGCACAACGACGCCCCCGGCTCATCACCAGGGGCGTTCAATAGCTAACGGGAATTGCTACGCGCGCGCCGCAAAGAGGAGACTCAGCAATCTGTCGGTTGTGACGGCGTAATACCCAGTGATCTCCCGATTACCGGCCCCCAGGCCATGAATCAACGCGTTATAGGTACCACCATCGTTGATCCAAACACGCGATTTCTTTATCTTGCGGATAAAAGTGCCTCTGGATAGACACAACCACGCGTGCAACGAGCACCTCGTCAGCCGCGAGACCTGCAATCAACTGTGAGTAGGTTGCCCCATCGATCTGCCGTGGTCGGCATGCAGCAAGTGTCTGCCAGGCGGGATTATTCGCCAACGCGGTCTCTTCAATTGCATTGCCGTGCTGTGTTGGTCGAGCGGGTAGGATTCGCTGGCTGTGCATCTATTACTCTCCCTCGTGGCTTTTGGATAGCATTGGCCCGGCAATCGCACGACTGCCCTACGGTGCTCAGAATACGGCATCGGCGCGATTGATACATCAAGAGAACTACGTAGCGCACTACGTATCTTTGTACAGGGCGTTTGCGCAGGTAAGGCAACGCCCCTGGCTCATCACCAGGGGCGGCGTGTGTTGTCTATCCCTTAACTGCCGCCCACCTCTCGCGCACGCAGCACCGTCGATACAGGTTCCAGAGCGCTGCAATGAACCAGCCGGGGCAAGAGTTCACCGGCGAAACGGACACCGTAGAATTCGCCAACAGGAAACACCTTGCCAATTGTTCCAGTGCTACCGAGCGGCAGGCCAGCCAACGGCTGGGTTGTCAGCACCCGATCGCCCACGTGAAACTGTGATGCCGTTGTCATAGCCTACTCCTCCTTAATCGCTGAATACCAGGGGCGACGCGGCCGAGTGGCAGCAACGGGGCATATACATGGACTATGATACGGCGCTTCCTGCCGGACAACAGGAAAGACACCTCAACGCATTGTGACGATGGGACTACTCAAAGAACATGGGCACAGCAACGCCCCGCCAGCATAGGCCAGCGGGGCGGGTGGCTTAGGCCGCCGCTTTGAGGTCGCGGAGTAGCTTGGCGAACGTCGCCTCGAATGCATCATGGTTTTTCCAATCGGTGAAATCTGGTATGAAGTATTGTCGGACCTCTTCGGCTAAATCGGCGCCAGTCATTGAGTCGTGGCATTCCCAGGTTTGGAAAACCTCAAAGTCCACGAGCCGGATGGGGAATAGCTTCCGGCGCTTATCCTGCAACTCGGCCTTGCGTGCCTTGCGGATCTCGGTCATCACCCACTCGCTCTGAATACTTTGTTCGGAGAGAACAAGCACCAGCTTGTCATACATGCGAATAGCCTGGTCGATCTGTTCGTGGATCTTCGCTCCAGCCTTCATATCCTCCGGCGCGAACCAGACCCGCAACCGTTCTTGCTGCATGCGTCCGTGAAGACGACGCGCAAAGTCATCGTTCTGCGTGCTGTAGCTGATAAAGCAAGAGTAGAATTGGATAGGCTGCATTGCACCTAGGAGTGATGGTAGGTACTCGATCATACTTTCCGGCACACCACAGCCTCGTAAAAATACCTCGGGGATTTTGCCTTCTGAGTGAACGAGCGTATGAGTGTCGATTGACGATGGGCCATAGTGCCTTACAGTTTCCAGATTGTGTGCTGTGCTGAGCTTGGTGGTAGCAAATGTGGTTGTTTCGATAATCGCTTCATGAAAGTTAGTACCGCTGAGATGGGCACGGCTGAGATTGGCACCGCTGAGATCGGCACGTTCGAGATTGGCATCGCGGAGATCGGCATCGCGGAGATCGGCATTGCTGAGATCGGCACCGCGGAGATCGGCCTCGCGGAGATCGGCATCGCGGAGATCGGCATCGCGGAGATCGGCATCGCGGAGATCGGCATCGCGGAGATCGGCATTGCTGAGATGGCCATTGTTGAGATGGCCACTGCTGAGATCCGCATAGATGAGACTGACATTGTTGACATTGGCATTGCTGAGATCGGCACCGATGAGTTTGGCACTGATGAGACTGACATGGTTGAGATTGGCATTGCTGAGATCGGCACTGACGAGATTGGCACCGATGAGTTTGGCATGGTTGAGATCGGCATTGCTGAGATGGGCATCGCGGAGATGGGCATTGCTGAGATCGGCATCGCGGAGATCTGGTTGCACTGAGCGATTAGCTTTGCGCCATGCATTCCAGTTATGAGCACCTCGCTGAAGCATTCTAAGATGTTTTTGATTTGCCAAAATCGTGCCTCTAAGAAGCCCTGCCGATTCTTCGATCAGCGGGGCGCGGTGTGTACCATTATTACTCAGCAAATCGTAACGCGCAATAGCCTTTCGTATTGGCAGCCTCCCCTGGTTTGGCGCGTGCTGAGCTGTAGAGCCCGTATTGACCATCACTCAACGGGCGCTTATGCACTGGGCAGCACGCCGTACCATGGGGCACAAACTCGACTGTCTCGGCTTTCGCGCGCTGTGAGCCTGCTGGTGCGTTTGTAGAGGCAGTTGGCGCTGGCCTACTGGATTGCACCAACTCGACGATGCCCAGCGCTGTGAGTCGCTCAATCACGGCCGGAATGGTGCTTAGGCCAGCGGTGTACTCGGCGCGCACATGCAGCCCATCGGGCGCCAACTCAACTTGGATATTGCACTGCTTTTCGCCGCGGGGCTGGTTGAAGTCGAGCGGCGGCGCCGCGTCGATCTGGGCTTTGGTCGGAAGAGTCGTCATAGTAAATCCTCTTCTGCTAAGTCAAGGCTCAATTGTCGGGGGTCGTGTGCTCTGCGGCAGATTGGGCAGAGCTTTGGGCCGCACTTCTGGTTTTTCAGCTTGCGCTCATAGCTCCTATCACCTGGCCAGACAGCGGCGACCACGAACGGAATACCCCGCTCTTTTGCCACTTGGGTGAGCCGGGCGCCACGGCCATGCAGGTGCTGGTCAATCCGGCTCGGCAGATGGAAGGCATAGCCGATGTAGTGCTGTGCCGTGTCTCGTTCCGAGATCGGGCGCTCGAAATGGAGCAAATAGACAACAGGCCCGGCGATCATCGCGGTATCCTCTCATGCAAAGAGGGCCGGCCCTGGTCGAGCCGGCCCGCGATGGCCGATTAATTGGCGAACACCAGGCTGTTGAATTCGTCGGCGGTGGCCCGAGCGATGGCGGCCGCTCCGCGCGCTGGGCGTCAGCGATGTAGCGCTCGACATCGGCGATGGCCGTGGTCAACGCTGTGAGGGCTGCCGACAGGTGACAGCCCAGATCGAAGAGGTGGCCGGCATCGTCGGCAGCGAGGGTGTTAGCGCCGACCGTAGCCCGCGTCAATTCGTCGAGATCTCGAGCCAGGCGATTGCGAACGGCGACGGCGGTGGTAGCTGGTGGTAAAATAGTGGTAGCCATTGAGAAACCTAGCCTTTCTTGGTGGTTAGAGCCGTTCAAGTGTCGGAAGCACTTGCGCGGCTCGTTTTGTTTGCTTATCACTATGATAGTCTATTTTCGCTAATTTGTCAATTGCAATATTATCATTGCTAACTTTGCTTATTTGTGTTATTATCTGCAAAGACAGTCTAAGAGCGTAAGAGGAGGCTAGATGTCATCGTGAAGCAGTTCTTTCGAGTTGACGATGTGGCGGCGCTGCTGGGAGTGACTCCTCAAACGATTCGCAATTGGATTCGTGAAGGGAAGATCACCGCAAAGCGATTCGGCCGCCCACACCTCATCCCATTAGATGAGGTTGCGCGGCTGTTGGGCAAAACGCCACAAGAGGTGAAGCGACTGTTAGAGGGTTCTGAGGATTGGCGCACCCTTCGGCCGGCACTGGCATGAGAAACCTTCACCAGCCGAAGGGCGTAGGGTTGAAGCGCACAGGTTTGCTGTCAACAAATCTGGCTCTTCCGCTCCATTATACATGAAACCCTATCATCAATGAACGAAAACGGGCAAAATTCAAAATGTAGCATACAAAAGCCAGTATATGGAGTGTATGATGAGCAGTAGCAATGTTCGATCGGAACCTATGAAGGATGGGCAGCCACCCAAGCGCTACAGTGCGACGGCCGGCGCCGGCGGCTATGTCTCCATCATCGGCGTGCTGTTTTTGCTGATCAGCGTGGGACCGCTGTTCTTTTTGCTCAACGGCGGCTACAGCATTTTGGGTATGGCCTGGCTGGCTGCTCACACCGGCGAGTATGGCCGGCTGTTCTGGGCGCTGGCGACATTCTGGACCATCGAGGTGCCGATCGCTGAGCGCGCCGGATTGCCGATCGCGCAACCGGTGATACCGTGGGTGATGGTCGTTGGAATCTCGTTTCTTCAGATCGGGCTTTTCATTCGGCGCCTGCGAGGCACCCAGGTCGAGCCGCTGCTCGACAGCTGCGGGCTGGCGGTATCAGCCTTCGACTTTGCGACCACGGCGATCGGCATGATGTTCGCACCGTTCACCGCAACATTGGGCTTCCTGCGCTACATCTGGATGCTGCTCGCGATTGGCTTGGCCGTGCCGATTACGTTCGGCTGCGAGGGACTGCTCGCACGCGCGCTGCGAGGGAGGTAAACATGTATGACACTATCACGCCGGCACAGTGGGTCATCGGACTGGTGATCAGCCTGGCCGCCTTTGGCGTGCTCACGTGGTTGCTCTGGCGCTACTTCCCGCGAGATGGACGCCCCCACAATATGTCAACTTCGACCGATTCGCCGCGGTCTGATTCTGCTGGTCTAGACCAGTCCATAGACCAGTCTGCGCCAACCAGTCTGGACGCCCAGACCACCCCAGTGCCTGCCACTGGTCTGAATGCCGCTACGCCTGATATGGACGCCGAAAACTGGCCCATGCCTCCAGTCTCGGCCTATCTGACCGACCAAGAGTTTCTGGTGATGCTCGCTCGACAAAAGACACGCGCCGGGAGCTGGCGACTGAGTGCCAACGCGATCGTCAAGGTGGTTGGCGGTGACCGGACGCAGGTGCTGAAGACCATTCGCGACGTACGCGAAGGTCCAGCAGAACTTCGCCCACTCAGCCCTGAACAGCAGCAGTTGCGCGAGCAGCTCCAGCTTGAACGGCGAGGTAGCTAGTGAAGCGGGGCGATAGAATATAGCAATGAACAATTCTCAAGTAAATGTGGTAAAAGTAATTAAAGAATCCCATAGCTTTTTGGGCATTGACATAACCCAATCTACACCTATAATTGGTGCATATCACACGCGCCATGCGAACGACAATAAGCATAGTGAGCGCTGGCATTGGATTTCAGCTTTGCAGCTGGAGTCTGCTGGTCAGCGTTCGTTCTGTCAATACACAAGAACCCCGCTGATCGGCTAAATCAGCGGGGTTCTTTTGGTTGGCCAAGTGTGAGATGTTTTCCAGGCAAGGAAACAATACTCCTACTCGGCCGAAAAGTCAAACAGCGAGTAAGTATCGAGTAGGAGTATTCTTATGTCCTCTTCCTCTTCTGAGTACACTGTGCCGCATCCCAAGACCTCGTAGACCAAAAGTGGTTTGAGTGCCATCCCGGCTGTGATGAATTTATTCGGCCAATAAATTGGCAGATCGATCCATGGGTCGGTAAGCGTGGATGGCGTGGACACTTGTACACGCACATCACAGCCATGCGAATCGACTTCGCCCACAGGACTGAGTACCTATCTGCGCCTATTGAGCGCGAATCTGTGACAAGTGATGTGGATAAGAGCATACCTCTCGTCGACGAAATCGTGCTTACCGACCAGCGATATCGCAAGCAATGGCGGATTATTCAGGGTTCGTCACGACAATATCAAGCAATTTTTTGGCGGAGGGTGGGCAGTAAATGAGCAATGACAAAGATCTCCTAACACCTGAAGAGGCAGCGCATCGGCTCAGCAGAGGATCTCATACTGGTTGCGTTGGCCACCGGCGCCCGTATCAGCGAGTGTCTAGGTCTGCTCTGGTCGAATATCGATGCCGAGACAAAGGAGTTGCACATCACCGGTGCTGTGAAGCGATAC
>Ga0137368_10006261_pt1 | contig 12505 bp, 7 predicted proteins | sample SagtaG_13_FD_104917 | JGI IMG/M metagenome (GOLD analysis project Ga0137368, IMG submission 104917) | Vadose zone soil microbial communities from Sagehorn Ranch, Mendocino, California, USA - Sage1_L_100_16 metaG | ecosystem: Environmental > Terrestrial > Soil > Vadose zone | place: USA...
CGACATCAGAGGTGTGGTTGAGCGCAATTGCGTAGGCTTTCTGAGTCTCAGAAAGAGACTGCGCGGCCTGCTCGGTTGTCTCAAGTTTTACCTTCAATGTAACAGTCGCCTTCATATGGGCAATTTATATTACCTAACTTACTGGTATTGCAAGAGAGGATTGCGCTACGCAAAGCCTACGCGCAATGCCAAATTCCTCTGTCGGCTATAAGCCGACAGTCTCCTTTGGCGGAATTTATGAGCCGGTTCCAGGCCGGTCAAGCAGCGACACTTCCAATCTCCGTTGCGGAAAGATTTGGTTTGTGGAAATTGGGCGACTTCAACCTTGACAAAATCAGCGCGCCAGGCGTCACGGCCTCGTGCAGAGGACTGTCACGCTTGTTGCTACAATGGAGATTGCGCTTGAGCCTCTACGCGACAAATTGGTATCTACACAAATTTGCGCTTTGGATTTTTCCTAACCCGGCGATAAATCGCCGGGTCGGAGGCGAGCAATCTTCCTGCCCAGTTTACAAGGCTTCCTGGTAGGCTTCAGCCGAATGCGCCAATTCGGCTGAAGCCTCGTGAAAGGGCGGTAAACCGCCCTGCGGATATTTCAATCAACGCCTACCCAGCCGTGAACTTCAAACCTGCCCTTGGACTGTGAGCGTGTCGTCTCGGCCATTCGTAACCACTTCATTATAGCGACGCGCGGCGCGGTCGCCGAGCATGGTCAGCCACGACGGCGACAGCAATGATTGACTTTCGCTCCCCTTCATTCGCTGGGAGCCGACGCCGCCGGGCGCGGGCATCAAGCGGTTGATCAGGCCGAGCAGATCGGCGACGAGTTCCGGCGCTATTGCGTCCGCCAGCGCGGCCATCTTCGCCTGGATCGGGAAGATCACCTCCGCTTCGCCTCGCTGGCAGGCGGAGATGATGCGCCGCGCGGCTTTTTCGGCGCTGACCGTGAGCAGAGGCAATGAGTCGCTGATGCTGAACCAGGCGTATTCGGCCCGGTGTCGCCCTTTGAATGTGGCGTTGCGCGGGCTGCCGGTGCGCATCAGGCCGGGACAGATCGTGGTGACGACGACGCCGTCTTTGGCCAGTTCGGCGCGCATGGCTTTGGACAACCCGACGAGGGCGAATTTGCTCATTGTGTAAGGCGTCAGATGAGGCATGGCGATTTTTCCGCCGATTGAGGCGATGTTGACGATGCGCCCTTCGCCGCGCCGGCGCATCTCCGGAATGACGGCCAGCATGGTGTGCAGCGGGCCGCGCAGGTTGATCTCCAGCGCCTCTTCGTAATCAGCCAGCGTCATCGTTTCGACCGGGCCGACTTCGATCACACCGGCGTTGTTGACCAGCACGTCAATCGCGCCGAAGGTCTCGCGGACTGCCTGCGCCATTCGTCCGACCTCTTCCATATTGGCTACGTCACAGGGCAGCGCCAACACCGGTCTGCCTGGGCGAACCAGATCAGAGCCGGCCCGCTCCAGTTCTTCGGCGTCGCGCGCGCAAATCGCCACACACGCCCCGCGCGCGACGAACTCGCGGCCCAACGCCAGTCCCAAGCCCCGCGACCCGCCCGTGATCAGCGCGGTTTTGCCGCGCAGGTCGTACCACCGCGCGTACTGCCTGATCGCGCGCGCGGCCAAGTACAATCCCGCCCCGGTCAACGTCAGACCCAGCAATGAACTTTTGTCTCTATTCATAAAAACTCGCCCCGATGCGCTAATATCCAGAGTTGTACCCCAGGCGTTCATTCGTGTCCGCCAACAATCCGCAGTCCGCCGCGGGCTGCGAATTCAGGTTGAATGTTTAAGCGAGGCAAGGCGTAGGCCGTGATTGAGATGGAAGGTTGGGACGGTACCGCGCGCGTAAGCAAGCGGTTGACTTCATGCGCGACCGCGCAGCAGTCCCGCGCGGCGCCGTACCGGCGAGCCGCCGGCGTTATTCGAAAATAACCTTCAAGAATTTCAGCTTGCCGACTTGCAACTGAGCTTCTTTTGTCGTGGCTGTGTCGATTTCAAAAGACGCTTCGCCGATTCGTTCGCCGTTCAACTTCACGCCGCCCTGCGAAATCAGACGGCGCGCCTCGGCTTTCGACGGGGCGAGTTCGATCTGCGTCATCAGGTCGACCAGTTTGATATTCCGCGCGGCAGGCCTAATCACGCGCGTTTCGACTTCTGTCGGGGTCTGACCTTCGCGGAAGCGGCGGATGAATTCGGCCTCGGCGCGGTCGGCTTCGGCGCGCGAATGGAAATCGGCGACGAGTTTTTTCGCCAGATCGGATTTGACGTCGCGCGGATGGCGCGCGCCCGATTCGACGTCTGATTTCAAACGCGCGATTTCGTCCGGTGTCAGGTCGGTCAGCAATTCGTAATAGCGCCACATCAGGTCGTCCGAGATCGACATCGCCTTGCCGTAAATCTCGTCGGGCGGTTCGGTGACGCCGATGTAATTGTTTTTGCTCTTCGACATCTTCTCCACGCCGTCCAGACCTTCGAGCAGCGGCGTGGTCATGATCACCTGAGGCTCTATTCCGTAAGCGCGTTGAATCTCGCGCGCCATCAGCAAATTGAATTTCTGATCCGTGCCGCCCAACTCCACGTCGGCCTTCAGCGCGACTGAGTCGTAACTTTGCGTTAGAGGGTAAAGCAGTTCGTGAAGTCTGATCTCAACTCCGCTCGCGAGCCGCTTCGAGAACTCGTCGCGTTCGAGCATCTGGGCGAGCGTGACCTTGGCGGTCAGCCGGATGAAATCTTCCGGCTTGAAGGCGTTCAGCCATTTAGAGTTGAACTCGATGATGGTCTTTTCGGGGTCGAGCAGCTTGAAGATTTGCGATTTGTAGGTTTCGGCGTTGACCTCGATCTGTTCGCGAGTGAGCATCGGGCGCGTAGTGTTGCGGCCCGATGGGTCACCGATCATCGCCGTGAAGTCTCCGATCAGGAAGATCACGTCGTGGCCCAACTCCTGAAAGGCTTTCATCCTGCGAATGACCACGCAATGGCCCAGGTGAAGGTCGGGCGCCGTTGGATCGCAGCCGAACTTGACGCGCAGCTTGCGCCCGGTCTCGGCAGAGTTTTCGAGCTTCTTCTTCAGCTCTTCAATCGGGATTACATCGACGGTTCCCTTGGTCAGGAATTCTAGTTGTTCGTTCAAAGTCATTGTTTGATTGTCAATGTGCGACAAACTTTCCGGCTCGCTATTGCCTCTACGGAAGATCCTTTGAAGGAACCTCAGCAAACCGTAAAGCTTCCTATACATTTTCTGAAGGAAGTTCATCTTTTGAATTCCTTCTGCGCCAGCTTGCAGTTCGCTCAAATTTGAGCGAACGGTACAGTACGGGGAGCGTGAGCGACCTGAGCGCCGATCATGAGGCCTCATGATCGGCGCTCAGGTCGCTCACGCTCCCCGTACTGTACCGATGTTCTAGCGCCACACGGCGCCAGAAACTCATTATTGAACCGCCTCGCGGTAACCGAGTCTCGTTCGCGCCGTGAGGTCGGCCTGTTCGAGGTTGACGCGGATCGTGCGCCATCGCCCCTCCCGGCGCGGGTTGCTAGGGTCGTAAGCGATCGTGTACTGGCTGTGCAGTTCATCGATCAGGCCGTTGAAGATTCGCTTCAGCTTCATTCGGCTGGGCAACAGAAAGAATCCCTCTTCGGTCGTGATGTAGCGCCCGCCGCTCTCCTGCGCGATCTGTTTCAGGGTTTGCGCGGCGGCCTGTCGTTCCGGCGAACGGCGCGCGCTCTTTTCGGTGTTGACCAGATCAATGGCGTAGACCGCGACGCCCGCCAGGAAAGTCTGCTTTTCGACCTCGCGCAGGGTCGCCTGGCTGGCGCTGTCCGCGCCGTCGGAGATCAAGACGAGCGCGCGGCGGCGTTCGGGGCGCACGCGCAGCTCTTTGCTCGCCAGCAAAACGGCGTCATAGAGCGGGGTATTGCCTTCGCCCTTCAACTGCTTGAGCAGCGGCTTCAGCCCCTTGACTGTTGACGAAAAGTCGCGGACCTTCTGGACGCCTTTTTCGTCGAAGGTGTAGAGCGCGAGCGTGTCGTCCGGCTTCAAGCGATAGGCCAGATCGAGCGCGGAGTTGCGATAACGATCGAGGTCTTTTTCTATGACGCTGCCTGAAACGTCCAGCACCACGGCGACGGCCATCGGCGCTTCTTCGCCGAAGAATTCCACCACCTCCTGCTCCCGGTCGTCTTCGAGCAGCGTGAAGGCCTGCCGGTCCAGAGTAGAAACGTATTTGCCCCGCGCATTCTTGACCGTCACGTTCACTAGGACCTGGGTGGTCGCGATGCTGATCGTGTCGGCGGTGATGCCCGACACCGGCTGGTCGGACAAGAGAAAAATGTCCGTGAATCTCTCGCGCATCTCCGGAGTGATGCGGTAGCGATTATTTTTGAACTCGGCGCCGAAATCAGTTAGAAAGTTCGGCTCCTTCGCCCTCGCCGCCGGCTCGTGGCAGATCGCGCATTTGGCCCGAAATTCGGGCTTCGATCTGGGATCGTTGGCGTAAAGGTCGAGATACGCCGGATGGCCGATCGCGCGCCAACCGGCGAAGACTACGATTGCGACTACGACGAATATTTTTGATAACGCTTTGATCGACATGGGACCACTGCAAACAAAGGTTAAAAGTGGAGGCGAGAAACATTCTGCCATCTGCCGCGCGATTTGCCAAATTGCGCGGCGCGCGCAGGCTCTGTTAATATCCGCACTTCGTTTTTGGCGCCATCCTGACAATGTGTATAACGCGCCGTGATTTCTTTGAGGACTGGCGCGCCGGTACGGTACAGGGAGCGGTAGCGACCTGGCGCCCCTGGAGCATACGTCATACGAGGCGCCAGGTCGCTACCGCTCCCTGTACCGTACCATCAAGTTTTATCGAAAGGTTTCAGTAATAAAAATGGCAGCTCCAAGCATGGAAAGGATCGTGAGCCTGTGCAAGCGACGCGGCTTCATATTCGCCAATTCTGAAATTTACGGGGGCATCGCTTCGACCTGGGATTACGGTCCATTGGGCGTCGAGCTAAAAAACAACGTGATTCGCGAGTGGTGGCGTTCGGTCGTTTACGAACGCGACGACATGGAAGGTCTGGACGCGGCGATTCTGATGAACCGGCTGGTCTGGCGCTATTCGGGCCATGAGGCCACGTTCTCAGACCCGCTCGTCGATTGCCGCGAATGCAAATCGCGCCACCGCGCCGATAATTTGAAGGAAGGCAAATGCCCGAACTGCGGCTCGTCCAACCTGACGGAACCGCGCAACTTCAATATGATGCTCAAGACGGCGGTCGGGCCGGTCGAAAGCGAAGAGAACGTCGCTTATCTGCGGCCCGAAACGGCGCAGGGCATCTTCGTCAATTTCGCCAACGTGCAGCAGGCTATGCGCCGCAAGCTTCCTTTCGGCATAGCGCAGATCGGCAAGGTCTTCCGCAACGAGATCACGCCCGGCAATTTCACCTTCCGCACGCGCGAATTCGAGCAGATGGAGATTGAATACTTCTGCAAACCGCCGCAATACCTGCAGCCGGGCGAGAAGAACGACGTCGAATTGCATCAGGAATGGGTCGAGCTGCGGTTCAACTGGTACGTCAACTTGGGCATTGCGCCGGAGCGGTTGCGAAAGCGCGCGCAGACGCCCGATGAGCTGGCCCATTACGCCAAGGCGACCGTCGACATCGACTACCTGTTCCCCGGCTCGCTAGGCTTCAGCGAACTCGAAGGAATAGCCAACCGGCAGGATTACGACCTGACCGCGCACAGCAAGGACGTGCCCGACGAAGACCTGGCGCGGCTGAAGCTGCAGAAGAACACCGACAGCACGACAAGGCTCGATTATTTCGACGATCAGTATGTCGATCCGGCGACCGGCAAGAAGGGCGCGCGATACATCCCTTACGTGATTGAACCTTCCGCGGGCCCGACGCGCGCGACGCTGGCGTTCCTCTGCGAAGCCTACAATGAGGAGCTTGTCAGCGAGCCGAAAGAGGAAGAACTCGCGCCGCTGCGCGAAGCTATCGCCGCCGCGCGCAAGAACATTGACAAGAAGATCGCCGAAGCCGAGAAGGCTGCCGCTAAAGGCGAATTGAAGGCGGATGCCCCGACCGCCGCCCAGTTGCGCGCGATCAACGAGGCGCTCGCCCGTTGCGAGGCCGAATTGCCGCAATCGCTGCTCGCCGTCGAAGACGCCTGCGATCTGCCCGCCGCCGACCGCGTCGAGTTGCTCAAGAAAGTCCGGCAGGCGGCGGCGAAATTGTGCGACGAATATACTCGCGTCGTGCTGAAACTCCACCCGCGACTCGCCCCGATCAAGGTCGCGGTCTTCCCGCTCAAGAAGAACGAGCCGCGCATCGTCGAAGTGGCGAAGCGGATCAAACGCGACCTTCAACCGGCGATCCGCGTTGTCTATGACGATTCGGCTGGCATCGGCAAACTCTACCGCCGCCAGGACGAGATCGGCACGCCGTTCTGCGTCACCGTGGATTTCCAATCGCTCGAAGACGACACGGTGACCGTGCGCGACCGCGACTCGATGCTCCAAGAGCGCGTGCCTATTTCACAACTTGAAAGTTACCTGACACAAAGACTGCGGTAGTGGGGAGTAGGGAGTGGGGAATGGGGAATGGCATCTTCCCCCCACTCCCCACTTCCCACTCCCCATTCCCACTACATATGAACCTTCTTCACGCAATTATTCTGGGAATCATTCAAGGTCTCACCGAATTCATCCCGATCAGCAGCACCGGCCATTTGATCCTCGCCGAAAAATTGATGGGGCTTGAACGGACGATGACGCCGGAGCAGATCACGGCCTTCGTGGCGGTCATGCAATTGGGCACGCTCGTGGCAGTGATCGCCTATTTCATAGGCGACATCGTGTCCATTACGCTGGGCTTTCTGCAGGGGAATCTGCTCTGGTTGCGGGGCATCCGCGACGCCTCTCCCCGCAAGGCCGCGCGACTGGGATGGTTGATCATCATCGGTTCAGTCCCGATCGGGACGATCGGGTTGCTGGCGAAAAAGATCATCGAAGGAAATTTGACGAAGAACCTGACGGTGATCGGCGTGAGCATGATCGCGTGGGCCGTCCTGCTGTTTCTGGCGGAGCAGTTCGGCAAACGCCGCAACGAGATGGAGCACATCGGCGTCCGCGAAGCCTTGGTCGTCGGCGTGGCGCAGGTCTTTTCGCTAATTCCCGGCTCGTCGCGTTCGGGGACGACCATCACCGGCGCGCTCTTCGCCGGGATGAGCCGCGAAGCCGCCGCCCGCTTCTCCTTTTTGCTCTCGATCCCGGCCATCGGCGCCAGCGGCTTGCTCGAATTCAAAGAGGCGCTTCATCTCTTGTCTGGCCTGAACAGGGCCAACCTGGCCGTGGCGACGGCGGTCTCCGCCATGGTCGGCTACGCCAGCATCGCGTTTCTGATCAGTTACCTGCGGCGCCATACGACCTACGCTTTCGTCATCTACCGGTTGATCGTGGGAGCGATCGTGCTCGGAGTGGCTTTCTACCGCGTGTAGACCGGACCGATCCGATCGCGCCGGGATCATCCCCAACGACCGCCCTTTGATTTCTGTGGGCTTCCTCCTAAATCGGAGCGAACAACATTGGGGCAGAAGAAACCACGGATTATCACAGATGCGACAGATCAGCGCGAATTATCCGTGACAATCCGTCCGCATCTGTCCAAATCCGCGGTTTCTTCCGCCTCAATCTCGCCTGTTTCGATTTAGTGAGAAAATGGTGGTAAAGTCCTCGTCCAACGCTCCGCCTCGAGCCGCAACAGCTTGATTAGTCGCCTTTTCACGGGTAGAATCACCGGGCCTCACCCAAGGAATCGGCGGTTAGGTTCTTTCTTTACTTCGTATGCTTCTTTAAAATCACGCCATCTGCCGGCTGTGCTCCTCCTTTTAGTCTGTGCTTCAGGACACGGCCGGCGAGTAAGACCCATTCCATCAGCTCGTATGATCAATATGTCTGAGCGGCGCGACCTGCGCCCAGGTCTCCGCGTCCGTTTGGAAGAGTGATCATGTGCGATGGGACATCACCTAGGGCCTGTCTTGCCGGGCCCTGCCGGAATTCCCTCGGAATGAAGGATCATCTCGAGGAGGCTGAAACAAACACTTCGCTAGGAGGAAAAGAACATGAATCGAGCTTTGACAAATAGTATCAAGCGCAGGGAGTTTTTGAAGTCTACGGGGTTAATCGCAGGCGCGGCTTTGACGGGTATGGAATTTCCATATAAGGCGTTGGCCCAGGACAATTTCGATGCAGATCGCTTTACCCAGCAGATCAATGAAGTTCGCCTATATATGACCTATTATGCGTTTTTCGAGGAGCCGGATGATGACATTCCGCCTGCCCTCTATTTCGACGCGCTGACCGGGCAGCCAACCAGCGAGTTGACGCTGTTATCGCCGGTTGGTCAGCGGAGTTGGGTTCGCCCACAAAATGACCAAAGCGGTACGATTAACAGTAGCGCGAACTTCTATAAGCCGAACATGCCCTACATACTTGGCCGGGGCAATGCGCCGGATTTTCCTACGCTTGTCCCCCCGCCTCAGGTTTTAGGCTTTTTGCAGAGTGTGCTGGCGCAATATGGAGTGCCCCCGGAGATCATTCAGCCTAACACACGCCAATTTCTCATGGCGCTTGGGAATTTCATGGACACACCGCCGGCGAGGGGCATACTGAAAGATGGGAAGTTCAAAGCCATCAAGGACGTAGGATTTCAGGTTCAGTTGAAGATTGGCTTTTTGTTCCGACCTCCTGCCGGGGTGACTGCGCCTTCCGTGGGAATACTGCTCGGGTACATTACCATTGCTGATCTTCATGGTCTTTTGAGAGAGCCACCCCCGCCTACCGGTGGAGAAGAGGTGGTCACTTACAGTTGGCGTGCGACGATGGAGTTGAGCACGGAGAACCGGTATATCCGCCAAACAGCCACAGAGCCTTTTCCGCAGGGGGACCCGTTTGATCCGGAACTAACGGAGATTCGGTTGGAAGGATCCCGTGTGAATGGCGCCGGGAACTACGCAATTGTCGGTAGCGTGAGGGACCCGGTGTTTTCGGCTCCTGATGTGCTACTGCGCGCCATTTTCGGGACGACCACCTTGACCGGTATTGAATTCGCCGTTCGTGAGAATGGGGTCTTGATTCGCACATAATCGGAGCCTGTGCAAATAAAATTCATTGTTGGTCAACGAAATGCGCGCTCAATGTCCGACAAACTTCCAGTTTGTCGTGGTTGGGTAGGAAGGCGCCTCAATTCCTTTCAGGCGGTTTGCTGATCGGACCGCGACAAACTGAAGTTTGCCGGACATTTGGCGTCCCCTGATTTATGCACAGGTCTCACATAATCAAGGAATGTTCAGAGCGCAGAAGTTGAGAGAATAGATTGTTGGGACGCCCCGGCGTAACAAGCGCCGAGGCGTCCCAACGCTTGATTCCCGCAAGAAGATTTCAGTCGCTACGCAGCGTGACCGCAGGATCGACGCGCACCGCCCTCCGAGCCGGTCCGAGTCCGGCCAGCAAAGCAGTCACGAGCAACAATGCCGGCGCAGCCGCTAGCGCAACCGCGTCGGCGCTTCCCACTCCATACAATTGAGTCTTTAACGCGCGGCCTGCCATCCACGCCAGGATCAGCCCTACACCCGTGCCCCATATCCAGAGCCGCAGCGCGTGCGCGAGCACGATCCGGTCTGCGAGCCGCCGTGCCCGGGAACCCATTGCCCATTCAGAGCCAGATTGTGCCATCCCAGCGTGTAGATAGATTTACCACGGTAGGGCGGTTCGAACGACGCAAAGTACCCGTTCTTCATGACGACTGGCGTGTACATCAGATCGAGGGAATCTTTCGAGAGGACATTGCCGGAATCGACGCCGCGCGCCCATTTCAACAGGTCGGGCATTGTTGCGATTAACCCGCCCCCACCAAACCTCGAGCTGACATCCACGAATGGAGCGACTTTGATCCGGCCATTGGCCCGTTCGTAAGTCCGCACGCGGTTCGGAACCAACTCGCGCTCGCTGTTCATTCGCGTATCGTTCATTCCCAGCGGCAGGAAGATGTTCTCGCGCAGGTAGTCGTTGAATGATTTGCCGGTGACTTCTTCGATGGCTGCGCCGAGCAAGTTATAACCGCTGGTAGTGTATTCGTACTTCGTTCCGGGTTCGAATTTAAGCGGATGTTTGGAAATACGCCCCACAACATCACGCGGCGAAACGTAAGTCGGCCCGAGCATCGATCCCTGTTGACCGCCGCCCAGATGCGCGAGCAACTGTCTCACCGTCACGGGCCACTGTTGTTTCGGATAGTACGGAACGTAGGTCTGAATCTCCGCATCGAGATTGATTTTGCCTTTCTCAGCAAGCTGCAGGATTGCCGTGCTGGTAAATGTCTTGGTAATCGAAGCCAGGCGATAGGCGGATTCAGGCTTGGCAGGGACTTTGTTCTCAAGATCGGCATAGCCGAAGCCCTTGACCCAGGTATAGTCGTCTTTGTAAAAGCCGATGGTCAGGCCCGGAATCTTGTCTTCCTCCATCCGCTTGCGAACGAACTCTTCGTAGGCGCGTAGCTTGTCGGCGTATTGGTCTGCCGGTTGTACGGTGGCTGATTGAGGAGTAAACAACGAAGGCGCGCCGGATTCTTTCAGATAGTGATTGTGTCCCAGAACCATAACGCCATTTTGGAAGATTACGGCTTCGCCATCGGCCGTGAAAAAAAGGCCGGGTTTATACTCAGTTAGTTTAAGCCCTCCCCGACCTTTCAAATAGAGATATCCGTTTCTGATCATTACGCTGGCGTTAGTGGTGTCTCCTTGAAATTTGTATGAATATTCACCGACGAAATCTTGCCATTCTTTTTTATTGGGCCCCGCCTCTTCACCAGGGCGGTCGTTGATCGGCATGAATTCGACGCCGGAAAACGAGAGAACATGAACGCCTTTCGGATTACCGGCTTCGTCTAAGAAAAAAGTATATTTTTGGTCGTCGGAGCTAAATTCCGTAGGGCTATGAGCCTTCAATTTCGTGTCGGTAGTTCCGGAAACTCTATACAGGTCGTTCCCTTTAACTTTGAAAGGCGCCACAGATCCTCTGGGTTTGTAATTCCCTTCGAGCCGCTGTAGCAATCTGGTCTCCAACGTTATTACAGGTTTATTCGTAAACGGGGCTGGCCCCCTTCGGGGAATAGGGCCGAATTTGGCGTCGATCATTTGCTGCAAAACGCCCCATGCTGTTTGAACAGGCAAACTACCTGACGCGCAATTCGTCAGGACGACAACTCCGAGTTGATATTCGGGGGTCCACATTTGATATGTTAAGTAACCGTATCCACCGCCACCATGCTGAAAGACAGTTCCACGACGCAGAGGTTCGCTCCCAATCCCGAGACCATATCCACCGACTTGTCCTTCGATCGGAAACTGCGGCGTATACATTTCTTTCAACAACTCTTCCCGTATAAGTTGCTTCCCACCGACTTTACCGCCCGCAAGATGAAATGAGATGAACTTGGCCATATCCTTCACGGTTGAATACAGGCCTCCGGCCGGAATCATGGGAACCGGCGCGACCGGCATGGTCTTCTTTGGATAATGGCCTTTAGCCAGCGAGGGCTGATTTGCAGCCACCTCGTGATTGAAGGTGCTCGACATCATCCCCAACGGTCTAAAGAGCTCATCATTCATGAATTCATCGAATGGCTTTCCCGAACGCAGCTCCAAACAATAGCCTGCCAGGTCGATCCCTAGATTCGAGTAGCTATGTCTCTCGCCAACAGGAAACTTAAGCCACGTCTCTGAGATGCTGCGAATGCGATCCGCAAATGGACAGTACTCATTATCGAAACGATTACCGCAGGGAGATCCATGCGTGAGTCCAGACCAATGACTTAACAGATGTCGAAAGGTGATCCTGTCCGCCTCATCCGCTCCGAAACGGCTCTTTACGGTAAATTGCGGAAAGTGCTTTTTTACAGGATCGTCAAGCTTCATCAGTCCCTTCTCCACGGCGATTAAGAAACCGGCCGCCGTGTAGGTTTTGGAAATGGACTGCAAGCTGAAGAGTGTGTCTGCGGTCACCTTCGTCTGGCCGTTGCGCTCCGTGGTCCCGAAGCCCTCGGCCCAAACCAGGGTTTCTCCATCCACGAGCGCGATCGACAGGCCCGGCACATTCATTTGAGCCATCTGTTGCGGCAATTGTTCCTTAAGTTTGGCGATGATCGGTGAATAATCGACCGGAGGTCTGACGGCTGTCGCCGCCTTTTCCTGAGCAGGCGCCAGGCTGGCAAGCTCAAGGGAGCTGACGAGGCAAACCAATAGCAATGCTAATCGGATATAATTTTTCCTGTTCCGCGACATGGTTTCGCTCCTTTCTTCTATTGTTCTCTGGTAAATCAAACCAAGTAACATTGGTACGGTACCGGGAGCGGTAGCGACCGGGCGCCCGGCGGAGAGTGCGCTTCGCCGGGCGCCCGGTCGCTACCGCTCCCGGTACCGTACCGCCGCGTGTGCC
>Ga0137368_10006281_pt1 | contig 12488 bp, 14 predicted proteins | sample SagtaG_13_FD_104917 | JGI IMG/M metagenome (GOLD analysis project Ga0137368, IMG submission 104917) | Vadose zone soil microbial communities from Sagehorn Ranch, Mendocino, California, USA - Sage1_L_100_16 metaG | ecosystem: Environmental > Terrestrial > Soil > Vadose zone | place: USA...
CGGCGTGCTCTGCGCCACCGTCGGCTCGGTCCAGGCCAACGAGGCGATCAAGCTCATCACCGGCATCGGCGACCCGCTGGTCGGGCGGCTGCTCATCTACGACGCACTGGAGCTGTCCTTCAAGGACATCCGCGTCCGCAAGGATCCGGAGTGCCCGGTCTGCGGCAAGAACCCGACCGTCACTGAGCTGATCGACTACGAGGAGTTCTGCGGCGTGGTCTCGGACGAGGCCCAGACCGCGGCGGCGGGCGCGACGCTGACCTCGAAGGAACTGAGGGAGCTGCTCGACGATGGCCGGTCGATCGCCCTGATCGACGTCCGCGAGCCGGCCGAGTGGCAGATCAACCGCCTGCCCGGCGCGAAGCTGATCCCGCTCGGCGAGCTGCCGGGCCGGCTCACCGAGCTGCCGCAGACCGAGCCGGTGGTGGTCTACTGCAAGACCGGCGTCCGCTCGGCCGAGGCGCTCGCGCTGCTCAAGCAGTCCGGCTTCTCGACCGCCAAGCACCTCGGCGGAGGCATCGCTTCCTATGCAAAGACGGTCGATCCCAGCATGCCGCGGTACTGACGGGCCGAGCATCAAGCTTTCCCAACTTCTTCGAGATTTCTTGCCGATATTCGCTTGACCCCGGCGGCGGTTCTCTGCCAGGGTGACTCCGGCGTAAGGTGGAGTATCGCCGTGCGTTGGCTGGGTCCCAGCGGCGCGACACCGCAGTTCGAGGAGGTAGACCGATTGTGAGCATCCGGCTCCATGCCACATACCAGATTCCGGTCGGGCGTCCACGCGTGCCCGCCGGGATCAATGGTGGCGTGTGCCCGGAGCCGATCGCGTTCTCCGCCGGCCTGCGTCATCTCGCTCAGCGGACCGGTGTGCCCACGCTCTTTGACGGGTCAAATGCCACGAAGAAGGGCATGGCCTTCGCGGCCTCGAAGCCGAGGGGGGCATCTGGATAGCAGATCCCCCCGGAGTGGACCTCCCTCCGGAGAAGACGCGAAGGCCGTGGGCAGACCCCACGGCCTTTCTGTTTTCGCCAAGAGCTTGCCGCCTCGCCAACCAATGAAGGAGCGACCCGACCATGCAGATCCTGGAGCTGGTTCCGCCCGAAAGGGTTCTGCCCTGCGTGAAGGCGGGCCCCGACCTCTACTTCTCCGAGTCACCCCGCGAGCTGGAGCGGGCCAAGCGGCTGTGCCTTCCCTGCCCGTTGCGGGCGGCGTGCCTGGCCGGCGCGGAGGAGCGCCGCGAGCCCTGGGGCGTGTGGGGCGGCGAGGTGTTCGTGGACGGCCGCCCCGTCCCGTACAAGCGGTCCCGGGGTCGTCCCCGCAAGCACCCTCTGCCGATCGACGTCGATGCGCGCCAGGCGGAAGCTTGCTAGCGCTGGCCGCGGATCGACGGCACGCTCGGCCGACCCGACCCCCAGAGCCTTTCCCTCCCGTGGGGCTCTGGGGGTCCGCGCATCCCCCCTCTGCGTGCTCGTCGGCGGGTCAGCGCTGGTCGTCGAAGGACAGTCCCGCCGCCGAGGCTCTGGCTCGCAAGCTCTCGATACTGCCCAACATGGTCTCTGGCAGTTGGAAGTACTCATCGAGAAACCGCCGTGCGCTGTCAGGTCCGAACACTTCCCAGCGAACTTCGCCGTCGGCGACCGAGACGCTCATGCGCAGGAAGGCGCAGCACCGCTGCTCCATCGCGGCGAGGGTTCGCACGCGGGCCTCGATGCCGTCGTGGTCACGGAACGCCCATCGAACACCCGACGCGGTCCGCTCGCGGGTGAGGTAGGCGTCGGCGAACAGCGTGCGGTACAGCTCCATCCCCGCTTCCTCGTCGTCGCCGGGTCGGATGGTGCAGACGATCGGCGCGTCTTCGGCCACCTTGTGGACATGGCTCATGGTCGACGTTCTCCTTGCTGGTCGCTGAGCCCGCCAGGCGTTGCGGACTCGTTGACGACAATCGTAAAGTCTGGACTCAGGTCCAGAGTCAAGAGGGTGAGTGAGGAGCAATGCCTTCCCGCAAGATCGGCCAGGTTGCCCGGGACGCGGGCGTCACCATCGACACGGTCCGGTTCTACGAGCGGCGCGGCGTGCTTCCCATGCCCGAGCGTGAGCCGTCCGGCTACCGCCGCTACAGCGATGGCGCGGCCGAACGGATCCGGTTGACGAAGTCTTTGCAGGCGCTGGGCTTCACGCTCGACGAGGTCGTGGATGCCCTGCGAAGCCTCGACTCCGGCGAGGCGACCTGCGCGAGCGAGCGGTGGCGATTCGAGAAGGTTCTCGAACGGATCGACGCCAAGCTCACCGAGCTCCACCGCGTCCGTCAGGACGTCGTCGAGGTCCTTGAGACGGCACATGCTGGTCACTGCCGTATCTGCCAAGGCGGGCTCCAACGCCCAGCACCGGACCGTTGATCGACCGAACGCTCGTCATGTCCGGATTGAGACGCGCAGGCAGGATCTTGGCAACCCTGAGCGACCAGCGCGTCACTGGGATGGCTGGATGGCGCCGGCGCCGCCGTCGACGGTCACCACTTGGCCGTCGTCCAGACGGGCGGTGGCGTCGCCGGTGGCGACCACGGCGGGGATGCCGTACTCGCGGGCGACCAGGGAGGCGTGGGCGGCCAGGGTGCCGCTGTCGGTGACGACCGCGGCGGCGCGGGCGAACAGCAGGGTCCAGGCTGGGCTGGTGGCTCGGGCGACCAGCACCTCGCCGGCTTGGAAGCGGTCGAAGTCCGCCACGCCGCGCACGATGCGGACGGGGCCGGTGGCGCGGCCTGGACTGGCCGGCTGGCCGATGATCGCGTCCTCGGGCGCCGAGGTGGTGGTGGTGGTGCGCACGGCGTCCACGGCGGCCATGAGCTCCTTGGCGAGCAGCCGGGGTGGCCGGCCGACGGTCAAGGGGGCGAGCAGGCGCCGCTGCCGCTCCCAGATGCCACGGCGGCGGTTGACCAGGTCCTGCAGGGGGGCGCGAGTGTCGAGCTCGGCGCGGGTCAGGAAGAACACGTCCTTGGCCCGGTCGATCACGCCGTCGGCGTGGAGGGTCTCGCCCAGCCGCAGCGCGCAGCGGCGCAGCAGTGGCCAGCCGAGAGTGAGGTGGCGGGCTTGCTGCTCGCGGATGATGGCGTAGCGCTGGGCGACCTCCAGCAACGCCTGGAACCGCGTCTGCAGTCGTGGCCGGTCGGCAAGCGCCGCCGTGCACTGGGCGGTGAGGGCCTTGCGCTGGGCGGCCAGGTCGCGGTGCCGGTCGGATGACCGGGGCTGCTGCCAGCCCAGCTCCCCGGCGGTCGGGTGGGCCCAGTCGATGCTCTGGACCGCATGGGCGGGCAGGTGGGGTTGGGTGCCGGGCAGCCCGGCGAGCAGGTGCTGGACGCTGGTGTCGACCGTGGCGGTCAGGTACTGGCGGTAGAAGCTGGCCAGGGCGCCTTCCATCTTCCACGCCGAGCCGCCCACCAGCGCCAGCGACCACAGCTGCTCGCCGGCCATGGCGCCGACCTGGTCGATGATGCCGGCCAGCTTCTCGGGCGAAGCCGTCTCGGCCTGCTGCTCACCCGCTTGGACCAGCCGCTGGTAGCGGGGCAGCAGCTCCTCGCGCCACTGTTGGGCGAGGCCGGCCAGCAGGTGCCGGTCGGCGGCGACTGGGTCGCGGGACGGGCCGAGCACCGCATAGCGCATGAACCGCACCAGCCGGCTGCGACCGTGCAGAAGGGCGGCGAGGATATCGCGTGGTGACAGCCGTGGAGCAGCGATGTAGTACCAGCCGTTGATCGCGGCGTGCGGGAACGGCAGCGTCGCGCCGATGTTGTCGCGTGTGGCCTGCAGCTCGCCCTGGTTGATTCGTGCCAGCAGCCAATCGGCAAACAGTGGCGTCATGGGCTCGGGGAGCCACTCGCCGAGACGGAAGTTGCGCATCCAGTAGCCGGGTGCGGGCGGCTTCCAGGTGACCGGGTCGGGCAGCGCTGTCATCGGCCGTGCCTGTAGCAGCCACAACCCGGCGCCGGTGCCGCCCGCGCCGGTGGCGTCGTCGGTGATCGCCCACTCCAGGTCCTGCGGGGTGGCGAAGTGGGCTTGGACACGGCGGGCGAGCTCGGCGACCTGGCGGGCCTGGTCAGCGTTGATCGCTTGCTCCACCGCCCGGGTGCACCTGACCTGCCCGTCGCGGACGACCCACTGGTCGCCGGTCGCCTCGCCGGAGACCAGCCGCTCGCCAAGGCCGCGCACGGCGGTGACAACGACCTCGCCGCGGTCGCCGGTCACTGGGTTGGCGGTGAACGCCACTCCGGCCGCATCCGCCTCCACCATGACCTGGACGAGGACCGCCATCCTCGAACCGGAAGGGTCCAACGCCGCGGCTGCGTTTGCCTCGGGATGGGCCTGCCGGTAGGCCGACACGCGCGCCGAGGCGGCCGAATCCAGGACATGGCGCACCGCCTCGGGCAGCTCGCCGAGACCGACATCCAGGACGGTCTCGTACTGGCCGGCGAACGACGCGCTCGCAAGGTCCTCGGTGGTGCCTGAGGAGCGTACCGCGAACCGCTCGCCCGGCCGGCCGGCCAGCTCGGCGGCCATCCGCAGCAGGAGCGCGCATGTCTGGTCCCAGTCCGCCCCGGCGGCCGAGGTCACCACCACCCCGGCCGGCACCGGGAAGCCGGCCCCGGCCAGGCGCGCGAGGCTGGCCGCCTTGGTTCCCAATAGCGCCCGGGCCTGGGCGGGGCCGAGGCCGGCGGCGGCCTCGGCGAGGGTGACCACCAGCGGGGACATGTCATCCTGGACGTTGTCGGGCTGGGTCGGTGTCTGTTCGACCATCGTGCTTGCTCCTTGATCTCGACCCGCGCTGCTGGCGCTGGTGGTGCTCGCCTTCGTCGGGGATCATGGCCCGTAGCCAGACCCCGACCAGCTCGTCGACGACCTTCTCCAGCCGCAAGGGCGCAGCGCGGCCAACCGCTGATTGGGACCCGGCCGGCGGCCGGGACAGCAGATGCATCACGATCGGGCCGGCCAGCGCCTGCACCGCCAGAACCGGGTCCATCCGGCACAGGCGGCCGGCCGCCATCTGGTCGGCCAGGTAGCGTGCCACCAGCGGAAGGGTGCGCATCGCGTGGGCCGCGCCCTGCTGGGCGTCGGCGCTGGCGTGGTGGTCGGGATCACCGCGGGAGAACTCGAGCAGCAGCTGCAACAGCAGGCCGATGTGGCCGTCCATGGCAGCGGCCATGGCGTGAGCGACCGCGGGGACGACCTCGGCCGGTGGGCGGTCGCTCATGGTCTCCAGCACGGTCGCGATCGACTCGAAGGGGGAGAAGCGCCGGACCAGCTCGGCGAACAGCGCCGCCTTGCCAGGAAACAGTCGGTAGAGGGTGGCGCGGGAGATCCCGGCGCTGGCGGCCAGCTCGTCCATGGAAAGCTGGGCCAGGCCGTGGCGGCCGACCAGGTCCAGGGCGGTGTCGAGGACACGGCTGCGGACCGTCGGCGGCGGCTCGAGGCCAAGCTCCTGGAGCAGGTTCTGCTGGCTGCCGAACAGCCGGTAGAGGGTGGCGCGGGAGATCCCGGCTCTGGCGGCCAGCTCGTCCATGGACAGGCCGGCCAGGTGGTCCTGGTCTTGGCGGGTGTGCCCGGCGTCGGCAAGGGCCGCGAGGGCCTGCTGTCTGGTGATCGGTGGCGGCGGCATGAGATCATACTAGACGAGATGTCGCAGCACATCTAGTATCTAATCGACTGATGTGCACGCCTGGTGCGAGCAAGTCACGTTTCCACAGCCCGTAGCCTCATCGGGGGATAACCCGAAGGCAAGCGGGCGGCTGGCCCGGTAGGCGCGCGGCCGTGGTTGGGGCAAGCTTGGCGGCGACGGCGGCCAGCCCGGCCGTCCGTCACGGACCAAGCGATCGAGATGGAGGGGGCCGACGCCCGATGCGCAGCGCCGGGGCCGCGACACCGGCGGCGGGCGAGCCGCCACAACCGGCCGGCGGCACCGCCGGCCGCCTGCTGCGCGCCCCCTTCACCCGTCGGACCTGGGTCGAGGGTCTGTATGCGCTGGTCGGCGTCGTGCTGGGCGCGGTCGGGTTCATCTGCGTGGCCGCGGCGCTGTACGCTGGCGCGTTGCTGGCGGTCACCTTTGTCGGGCTGCCGCTGATCGCCGCGGCGCTGCGCGGGGCGCGCCGGATCGTTGGGCTGCACCGGGACCTGGCCCGGCGGCTACTGGGCGTCGAGGTCGGCACGCCGGCGCCGCTGCGCCCAAAGCCTGGATCCGGGTTCCTGGGCTGGGTCTGGTCGGGGCTCCGCGACACCGCTGGCTGGCGGGCGGTGCTGTACCTGCTGGTGAAGTTCCCGGTCGCGCTGGTGACGTTTGTCGTCGCAGCAGCCTTCTGGCTCTATGGGGCGTTCTTTGTCTGCTACCCGGTCCTGCGACTGGTGCTGCCGCGCGAGCGCGACAGCCACGGGGTGTCGCATCGCGGTCTGCAGTTGTTCTCGGACGGTTTTCTCGACACCTGGCCGCGGATCCTGGCAGTTGTCGCGGTCGGGGTCGTGCTGCTGCTGGCCGCCCCGTGGGTCGTGCGCGGGGCGCTGGCGCTGGAGCGGCTGCTCGTCCGCGGGCTGCTCGGCCCGACCAAGCTGTCAGAGCGGGTCCGCGGCCTGGAGGAGACCAGGGCGCACGCCGTCGACGACGCGGCCGCCGCGCTGCGGCGGATCGAGCGCGACCTCCACGTCGGCGTGCCCGAGCGGCCGTCGCCCTCGATCGAGACCATCGCCTACTTCTGCACCGCCGAGCTGCTGACCAATGTCGCCAAGCACAGCCGCGCGCGGCATGCCACGGTCGAGCTGACCCAGCAGCCGGCCGGCAGGCTGCGGTTGCGGGTTCGCGACGACGGCGCCGGCGGCGCCCGCATCAGCGGCGAAGGCGCGGGCGGCGGCCTGGCCGGGCTCGCCGACCGGCTCCGGACCGTCGACGGCCGCCTGGAGATCAGCAGCCCGCCCGGGGGGCCGACCGTGGTGACCGTCGAACTGCCGTCCCGTGCCTGACCCAAGGCACCCGAGGAGCCCGCCAGGAGCTGGCAACATGCGGATCGTGATCGCCGAGGACGCCGCGGTCCTGCGGGACGGCCTGGTCGAGCTGCTCATCCGCCGCGGCCACCAAGTGGTCGCGGCGGTCGCCGACGGCGACGCGCTGCGCGCCGCGGTCGCCGAGCACCACCCCGACGTCGACGTGGCCGTGGTCGACATCCGCATGCCGCCCACCCACACCGATGAGGGTCTGCGCGCCGCGATCGCGCTGCGCCGCGACCGCCCCGGCCTTGGCGTGCTGGTGTTCTCCCAGTACGTCGAGACCCGCTATGCCGCCGAGCTGCTCGCCGGGCGCGCGGACGGGGTCGGCTACCTGCTCAAGGACCGGGTCGCCGACGTGCGCGACTTCGTCGCCGCCCTGACCCGTGTCGCCGCCGGCGAAACCGTGCTCGACCCCGAGGTCGTCACGCACCTGCTCGGCGCCAGCCGGCGCGGCGGCGCGCTGGACTCGCTGACCGACCGGGAGCGGGAGGTGCTCGCCCTGATGGCCGAGGGCCGCTCCAACGGCGCCATCGCCACGACCCTGTTCCTTTCCCAGGGAGCGGTGGAGAAACACGTCACCAGCATCTTCGCCAAGCTCGGCCTGCCGCCTTCCCACGACGACCACCGGCGGGTGCTGGCCGTCCTGCGCTACCTGGAATCGTGAGCGTCGCAGGCGGGCCGCGCCCCGTGGCACGATCGGGAAGGTCAGCGGTGTTACGAAGATTCCTGCGGCCACCATCGCTTCGGCCATGGCGCTGGGGCCGCTGGTCCAGACAGTGCTGCCGCGGCTGCGTGGAGAGCGGCCGGTATCACGACAGCATCTCACTCGCGGAGAGCGCGTAGACGGCGGCAACGCGGCGCATCGCGGCCTCGTCGACGTACTCGTTCGGGCCGTGGGAGACATCGAGGCGCCCCGCACCGTACCCGAACGCCGGGATGCCGAGCTGCGCGTACCAGCGGGTTTCCAGGATGCCCGCGCACATCTCGAACCGCGCCGGGGTGCCCTCGACCTCGCTGACGACGCGCGCAAGGGCGGCTGCCGCCGGATGGGTCTGCTCGGTGCTGGCGGAGGGTTGCAGCTGGGTCACCTCGACCGACACGTTCGCGCCGATCTCCCGGGCGGCCTCGTCGATGATGCCCATCAGGCGCTTGAGCTCGCCGTCCAGGTATTCTTCGGGGTTGTAGCGGCCGTCGACGGTGAAGTAGGCCGAGCCGGGCACGACGTTGAAGTTCGAGCCGCCGCCCGACAGCCCGCCGACGACGAGCATGGTGCCCGGCGCGTCGTTGGCGTCCATTGGGAAGCTCGTGTGACGCTCCGCCATCTCGGCTGCATACGCCTCGACCGGCCGGGCCACGCCCAGCATGTGCTGGAAGGCGTTCACGCCCAGACTCGCCTGCCCGACGTGCGCCTCGCGGCCCTGGACGTCCACGCGCACGGAGACCGCGCCGCGGGCGGCGTTCCAGATGCTGCCGCCGCTGGGCTCGCCCGTGACCATGGCCAGCGCCCGGGGGTCGATCAGGCCCGCTTCCCGCAGGTGGCCCGCCCCCACCACGCTGCCGGTCTCCTCATCGCAGACCAGATACAGGACGATCCGGCCGTCGCCGAGCAGTCCGAGCTCCTTGGCGGCCGCGGCGCCGTAGAGCATGCTGACGATGCCGCCCTTCATGTCCGCCGTGCCCCGGCCGATGATCTTGCCGTCCCGGCGTTCGGCCGTGAACTGCTTGCGGTCCTGCGCCGGAACGACGTCGAAGTGACCGTGGAAGTAGACCAGCTTGTCACCGTCGCCGGCGGTCCCGCGGACGATGCACGGATCCTCCAGCTCGCCGGACGGGTCGGCGATCTCGATGATCTCCGGGCCCAGCCCCAGGTTCTCCATGGCCTCTCGCAGGACCTGCGCACACCGCCCCAGCGCCCGGCCGGGCGGGTTCTCGGAGTCCACGGCCACGAGCTTCACCAGCAGCTCGGCCATCTCGTCGGCCCGCGGCTCAAGCCAGGCCTGCACCTCTGCGGCATGATTCGTCATGAGCTTCACCTCTCGTCGGCACAGCTACAGTGGCTCTTCCGCCCATAGTCGTCACATAAAAGGAACGATTCGTCCAACATAGGGAACGATGGATTCTCAGTGAGGGTGTCCGTGATGCTCTCCCCCTCTATCCACGGTGCTCCCGGCCGAGGCGGCAGACCAGCATGCCGGCGGGTCGGTGCAGTCAGGCCGTCCAGCCAGCGCCGGTGATGATGTGTGCGGCTGCGCCTCAGAGCGCGAGGTCGTTGCGCTGCATGTCCTGGGTAAGGCCGTCAACGATCGTCGGCAGATGGCGGCGGATCTGGCCGAGCAGATCTGGGACGGCGGCAAGTTCCCCCGCTACGAGCTGAGGATTCTAACCGACTCAGCCGAGGCATTGCGCCCGCGCCTTACTCACGCTTGGTGTGGTGTTCCAAGACCCGGGTCAGCAGTCGCGTCAGCTGCTTGCGTTCGGTGGGGGACAGGGAGGCGAGCAGCTTGTCCTGGACGCCGGCCAGCACTCCGTCGAGCAGGCGGAGTTGCTCGGTCCCGGCCGGGGTGATGGCGATGATGTTGCGGCGGCGGTCCGCCGGATCGGGGGAGCGTTGGACCAGCCCGCGTCCGGCGAGGTCGTTGAGCGCTGCCACCACGTCGCTGCGGTCGATGCCGGTGCGGCGGCCCAGTGCCGCCTGGCTGGCTGGCCCGAACTCCTCCAGGGCGGCGAGCAGGCGGTAGTGGTAGCCGATGAAGCCAACCGCCGCGAGCGCTTGCGACAGCAGCCGGTGGGCGTGCGCCGAGGTCTGGCTGAGCAGCCAGCTTGGCATCCTGTTCAGCCGCGAGGGCGTCGCGTCGTCGATCGTCGTCATGTGGGTCAGTCTAACAACTTGTTGGTATGGCCAACGATCTGCTATCGTTGGCTACCCCAACGTTGGCTGTGCCAATGAAAGGGGAACGGCTCGCCCGCGAACTGACAGCCCTTCTCGACGCACCACTCGAATCCCGCACCAGGAGCAGCAATGTCCACCACCCCGACCCTCAACACCCAGGTCATCGGCCAGGCCGAGAACGCTCTCGGGGCCCTCATGAACCGCGTCCTGGCCCGCACCGGCGGCACGTTCCGCCAGTGGGTGGCGCTCAACCTCACCGCGGTCAGCGGCGGGGCCATCGACCGCGACCAGCTCGCCAGCCGGATGACCGGCGCCTTGAAGATCGACGATTCGGCAGCACTGGCGGCGATCGCCGAGCTGACCGCCTCGCAGCTGCTGGAGGGCCTGCCCGGCCAGGGGTCCCGCGTTGGGCTCACGGGCGCGGGCCAGGCGCGCTACCGCCAGATCCGCACCGCCATCGACGAGATCACCGCGCGGCTGTACGGCGACCTCCCAGCCGACGACCTGGCAACCGCGGGCCGCGTGCTGACCGTCATCACCGCCCGGGCCAACGCTGAGCTGGCCCGCACCTAAGATACTTCCTCATGAAGAACTCGGGGTCGAAGTAGCCGCTGAGCTGCGGGAATACGACTGGGCACGGACTGGGTTGTGGTCGAATGACACCGTTGTCGCTGTTGTAGGAGATCACGCTGCTTCGCACCACCACCCCGCCGCTTGCCACCTGGGACGACCTGCTGCCCGACCAGGCCAAACGCCTCCCCGACGAGCTCGCCCGCATCGGCATGATCGAACTCCAACACGCGATCAAGCCCGACCTCGTCGTCCGCATGCTCAACCTCTACAAGGCCGACCCCTGCCCCGTCATCGACGCCGGCCACGGGCAGCCTCCACTTCCTCATCCAGCCCGACCATCCCCATCCCGGCGCCATCGTCGCCGCAGCGTCCATCAACACCCCCCTCCTCGCCGGATAGCCGGCACCAAGCAGCGAGGCCGGCAGCCAGCCGTGGAGGCTGCCGGCCGCTCGGTTCCCGCCGTCGTTGCCACGCGCTCTCAGTGGTGAGGAGTTTCCTTACAATTTTTACAATTCAAGGCCGCCCGGCTCGCGGCACTGCGCGCGGCGGCCTGACGGCTGCCGTGCTCGGCCGCGGTCGGGCGGCAACCCCAGGCAGCTACCCCGCCCAGGTCACATCCAGCAGCAGCACCGCACGCCGGCTCTCGTGGATCAGGTACACGACCACGCCCCAGGTCCCAAACGCCAGCGACCGCCACTCGTCGGAGTGCCCATGCTGGTAGTGCTCGCCCGACCACGGATCGCCACCAAGCACCTCGACCGCTTCGTCAAGCGCCCGCTTGCCGTCCTCGGGTAACGACTCCGTCTGCGCCCTGGCCCGCGCGCTCAACACGACCTCGTACACGAGCGGCTATCGCTGCTCGCCAGGCTGGTAGGGGAAGGTCTCGGCCGGCTCGCCAGCCAGCCACCGCCGCCCCAGCTCCCGCGCCTGCTCCATGCCCGGCTTGCGGTCCGCCCAGACCGTCTGCCACCAGGAGCGGACCACCTCGTCAACCCGGCCGAGATCGTAGGTCCGTCTGGCCTCCTCCAGCGCGGCCTCGTACTCGGCCTCGAACCGGGCGCGCAGCTCGGCGGGCAGCTCCGCACGGATCGCCGCCGGCGTGCGCTCGGGCATCGGCGTGTAGTACGGCCGCTTGGGGTCGTACCAGTGGGGAGCGGCGTGCTGCCCGGCTGTGCTCATGGAGCAAACTCCTGTTGTACGAGCTTGCGGCCATGATGGCGCAAAGGTGGTCGCGGCCTCAAGGTCGTTCGTCCTCGCTTCGCTGCGGGCGCTCCACCTTGACCCCGCTTGTTCGACTCACGCGGCGGACGACTCCAGGCTGTTGGATGTGGCCTGTATCGCGGGGGAGGAGGCCCTCCCCCGCACCCCCTTCCTTGCGAGCCGGGCACGGGGAGGCAGCCATGCGCGCGAGCCGATGCAGGGCGAGGACCTCGGATTGTGCCTGTGAGCTGCGGGAATGGTGAGATTGCCTGCTTGCCGATCCCGCCCATCCCGTCGATCGCAGTGATCACCACCAGACGGCCAGGATGTCCGCCCGGCCCGGCGAATGGCGACACGACGGCGTCCACACCCACAGCCCCAGGGCATCGGCACCCAGCAATTCCCACAGCGATGCCAGCTCGCCGGCCCGGCCGGTGAAGTCGGCGGGTGGCCGGGGCAGCTCCCGCGGGATCGACAGGCCAGCCTGCCCGACCCTGGGGAGGGCCAGCACCATGGGTAGCTTGGGTCGGGTGGCCAGCTCGGGCAGATGAACCCAGGCGCGCGCTGATCTCCCTGCCATGGACCCGAATCGGCTGTCAGCCATCAGGGTCGATGCCCTCGTAGGCGTGCCGCACCACCCCGTCGTGGAGCACGTCGGAGACCACCAGCACCACTGTCGCTCCCGGGTTGGCCGCCAGCACCGCCCGGGTCGCGTCGGCGTTCAGCAGCCGGGCGGCATGGTTCCAGCTCTACCCGGTGTGCCCATGGGAGTCTTGGAGCAGTTCTCCGGGGTGCACCAACACCCG
>Ga0137368_10006285_pt1 | contig 12481 bp, 20 predicted proteins | sample SagtaG_13_FD_104917 | JGI IMG/M metagenome (GOLD analysis project Ga0137368, IMG submission 104917) | Vadose zone soil microbial communities from Sagehorn Ranch, Mendocino, California, USA - Sage1_L_100_16 metaG | ecosystem: Environmental > Terrestrial > Soil > Vadose zone | place: USA...
CACTACGTGACGCGAAACGCTTTGGCTAGCTTACCCAGCGCTAAAGCGCTGGGCTAAAGTCAGCCGCCGCTCACGCGGCGAAGAATGTTGTTTCTCCAAAAAGCAAAAGTGTCCCGACATCAGGTTTTTGTCCCAATGATGATGCCCGTAGACCAATTCAGCTTCGTGATAATCAGGTCGTCTCTGTTTTCCAGGACCGAAATCAGTTCTTCGGCTCGCCGCGCGTGGCCGTCTGGCCAGTTCGGCTGCGGCAGCATATCGTCAATCACGTACAGCCCGCCGCGATTCAACGAGCGCAGGGCTTCGTCGAGATGAGTGTATTTGCCCGGCCAGGAATCGGCGAAAATCAAGTCGAACTGATCGGGCTCGGCGCGTTGCAACCATTCGCCGCCGTCCGCGTGAATAAAGGAGACTCGAAGATCATCGCCAAGACTCTTTTTCGCGACTTCGAGATTCGCTTCGTCTATTTCGACGGAAACCAGCCGCGCCTCCGTGTCCATTCCATCGAGTATCCAGGCTGTCGCCACACCAGTGCCCGTGCCGAGTTCGAGAAGCTTGCCAGCGGTTTTCGTCGCCGAAAGCGCGCGGAGCAAACAGCCCGTGAGCAGGTCGGAAGCCATCGTGAAATTCAGGCGCGCGGTCTCTGACATGATCTGCGGCAGCCGCGGAGGGAGTTTGATGTTTTCAGTATCGTTCATTCTGTTTCAGAATTTTGCGTGTGACTATCGAGCCTGCCGAATCGCCGCAACTGTGGCGATGAGAGCGCGACCGTGGCGACCACGACGAGCGCGCCCACGCCGCCGCTGACCACCGAAAAGATTGGGCCGAACAGCGCCGCGACGCCTCCCGACTCGAACCGCCCAAGCTCGTTCGACGCGCTGATGAACATTCCGTTGACCGCCGAAACCCTGCCGCGCATCCCGTCTGGAGTGAGGATCGTCGCCAGCGTGTGGCGCACGACGACGCTGATGTTATCGAACGCGCCGGTCAGGAACAACATCGCCAGCGAGAGCCAGAAATTTCTCGAAAGGCCGAAGACGATCGTCGCCAGGCCGAAACCGGCCACGGCCCATAACAATGTCCGCCCGGCTTTCGTGAGCGGCGGCAGATGCGTCGTCAGCAGCGCCATCGTGATCGCGCCGAGCGAAGGGGCGGCCTGCAATGCCCCGAAGCCCGCCGGCCCCACGCTCAGAATGTCCTTCGCGTAAACGGGCAACAGCGCCACCGCGCCGCCGAAGAGCACCGCGAACATGTCGAGCGACATCGCCCCGAACAGCAGCTTTTTATTCCAGACGTATTTGAATCCGGCGACCAGCGTTCTCAGATTGGTCTGACTGGCTCTCGATTCCGCGGCGTAAGATCGTTTGGCCAGTGTCGCCAGCATCACGAAATAGATGGCGCTTCCCAATCCCGCGAACAAGTAAACCGGCGTCACGCCGCCGAACAGGTAAATGAGCCACCCGGCGAGCGCGGGGCCGAGCATCGAACTCAACTCGAATCCGCTGACGTTCCACGAAACGGCGTTGCTGAAGATTTGATACGGGATCAGTTGGGGCATCAACGCTGATCTCGCAGGGCCTTGAAAGGCGCGCGCCAATCCGCTCAGAAACAGGCACACGTAGATCAGCGGAACATTGGCGCTCGCCCACATCCCGACGGCGACCAGTCCGAACGCGGCGATCACGGCCAGAGTCGTCGCGCTCATCAGCGTCTTTCTGCGGTCGAAGCGGTCGGCGGCCTGCCCGGCGGGGAGCGCCAGCCCCAGGATCGGGACGATCTGAACCAGCCCGACCATTCCCAGCGCCAGCTTCGAATTGGTCCTTTCGTAAAGCTGCCAGCCGACGGCCGTGGTCTGCATCTGCACGCCGAGCACGGAAAGCAGATGGCCCGAGAGGAACAATCGAAAATCACGGACGCGCAGCGCGGCGTATGCGTCATGCTTCTCGCTTTCGTTCGCGGACGCGGCCTTCTTCGTGGCTTTTGCCGTTGAATTCATTTTCTGTTGAGACTATGGCGGTCAGCAAATGCGTGTACGGTGTGGCGATTTGTTTAATCGCCCTGTTTGTGGCTTTGTCTGATCAGGAGTCCGATCAGGAAAGAGGCGCGAGTAAACAACTCGCGCCCGGAGCCCCGTACGCGCATTTGCTAACCGATCTATTGCTATGAGAAACGAAAAAGGCGATCAAGCTTTGATCACCCCTTTAAAAACCGATGCGTATGTATAAATACCGGCAATTCGACGGACATGTCAAAGTTGCGCTCCCGCCATTCATTGCAACCCGGCGGTGGACGAGACGTCCATCACATAAATCTCCGTGTTACCCGTCCGGCGTTGACTTTTGAATGCAATACGTCTGCCATCGGGCGCCCAGTTCGGCCAGCCGCCGCCGTCAAACGTCAGCCGCGTCAGGGCAGGGAACAGGCTGCGAGCGCGAGCGCCCCTCCCTCGCAGATTTCGGCGGCGAATCAGATCGGGATGGAGGTTCTAGGTGAGCAAAAAACAAAAAGCGCATCGCTCACTGGTGAGCAGGCTGGTGAGCAGATTGGTGAGCAAGCAGATAGTCTTCGACTTGGCGCTGGCCGGCGCGGTCATTCTGGCTTTCGCCTTGTATCAAGAGGCGCCGCCGGGGACGTGGGCGCTGATCAAACGCATTCTTGGCCGGTGGTGAGAAATCTCGCCCTCGTGCCGGCGCTCACTGGCGCCCAAGCGCCGGCCCGGGCGGGCGACTCGGACGCGACGCGACAACCCGAACTAGCGCAGGCAAATAACCTGCTCACCAGTGAGCAGACTGATTGGATCAAAAGCCTGCTCCCGAAACTCGCCGAAGGGGCGACCGGGTGGTGGGAAGTCGAGGCCCGAGGCAAGGGGTTCGGGATCAAATTCCGCTGGCGCGCGCGCGGCCAGCACACGCTGACATTCGCAAGGGTGAGCAGGGCCGCGTATCAGAGGTTGGTAAAGATGCGGGGTCAAACAGTCCAAATAGGAGGCAAGACTTATGTCAAAGCGGAGTGGTACTTATGCGATTGGGTTAGAGGACAGCTCGGCGACCTCCAACACGACCGCGACAGAGAGCGCAGAGACAAGGCCAGACAAGTTGCCGCAAGGGTCCGGCTTGAGCCTCGCGACCATTGACGAGCTCGCGGAGCAGATCGGCGCCACGGACAGGATCGAAGTCGCTCACCAGTGCGCGGCCGAGATCCGCTCACTGGTGAGCGAACTGCTCACCAGATACGAAAGGCAATTCGCTTAATGCAATACGCAAAAGACACGTCGGTTAATAGTGAGCAGTCGCAGGCCGAGATCCGAAGGACGCTCACCAGGTACGGCGCCACAAAGTTCGGCTACGTCGAGGAAGAGGAGCGCGCGGTGATCGTGTTCGAAGTCTCGAACCGCCGCATCCGGTTCGTACTCCCGTTGCCGAATCGAAATGACTCCCGGTTCTGGGAGACGCCAGGCCGGAAGCTGCAGCGCTCGCCCGACGCCGCTTTCAAGGAGTGGGAGCAGGCCTGCCGGCAGCGATGGCGCGCGCTCGCGCTTGCGATCAAGGCGAAGCTCGAAGCCGTCGAGAGCGGAATCGCTACGTTCGAGGAGGAGTTTTTGGCATACGTCGTCATGCCCGACGGGCAGACCGTCGGCGAGCACGTCTTGCCGAACGTGGAGAGAGCTTATGCGACGGGCCGAATGCCGCCGCTTTTGCCGGCGATCGGCGGGACGGGAGAATGGAAGCGATGAGCGATTGTAAGTCGCCCTGCGAGGGCTGCGACTTCAACTCGTTCGCGTCTATAATGGTCCCCCAAATTTTATATGAGAGGTGATGAGCAAATGGCACAGAACGAACTTGACATCGAATTCATGAATACAACGGATCTCATAAAGGCTCTACACGAGCGGATAAGAGATGGCCATCGGTTCGCCTGTTGGTTTGACGCTGGAAGGGGCTGTTGGATCATGCGGGTTAATAACCTGGACGCGGACAAGATCGCGGATATGGACGCGTTACAGAACGAACTTGACATCGAATTCAAGAATACAACGGGTCTCAAAGTGGCTCTAAACGAGCTGATAAGAGATGGCCATCGGTTCGCCTGTTGGTTTGACGCTGGAAGGGGCTGTTGGATCATGCGGGTTAATAACCTGGATGCGCATAAGATCGCGCATTTCGAAGCGTTCAAACACAATGCGGAGCCTGATCCGAAGCCTATAGAATAACGACTGGCCGACCAGAACACGCACTTGAGCGATTCGACAGCGATGAAGAATTGGAGTGAACGAACCGTAACCAGCTACTTCCCTTTTATCGGTTACATAAGGTTCATTATCAGACGCAATGACTATAGGCGAATTCATCAATTTTCTTCATCGAAAATGCGCACTGATCCATGAGCGATGTCGGGATCGTTAAAATTGCAACAGTTCCCCTCTGCCGATATACTGCGACCGTATTTGCCTTGTGCTTACCATTGCGCCTCAGAGAATGAGCACAGAAGGTCACCCAAGGCCACCCGAGATAAAGATGGAGAGCTTCCTAGATGTCCGAGCCCAAGAATGAGGGCAACTGGTTTGCCCAAATCGTCCAAGCGTTTGCCAGCAGAGCAAATAGAATCTTCGTTCGAAGCGCGGCCAATCCGAGCCTTTGGCTCTGTGTCGCAGTCGCGCCACCATTCTTATTTGCAGCATATTGGTTGCGAGAGCACCCTGGAATATCATACCCGCTTGCTTTTGTTGCAATCCTTGTGGTGCTCGCGGCGGTCTACACTAATATATTTCTGCTTCATACTGATCCCGCTAAACTTCAAACTGAAACCTTCCAGTTGGAACAACAGCGACTCTACATACAATACTTACAGGGCATTCAAGCGCCCGGCGTAAATCGTTTTATCGACATTAGAGCGACGCCTATAATTCCAAACCCTGCCGAGGAACTGGCGGGTACTGCTAGGGAGTTGGCTGCTGCTGCTGCTGAGGAGGGAGGAAGCTAATGAAGGCCTTTGTGCTGGCTTTTAACGATGGGCTGGACGTTGAACAGGATTTTTTAGATCAACTCGAGCTCGCCTCGTTCATTCAGAACTGGATTTTTTTAAATCCAATCATATTTCTGGTTTCCGACGAGAGTGTGCACTTTCTTGCTGAGGCAATCCGCAAGTATGATCCGAGCCGTTGGTTCTTCATCACTGAAATTGCGATGGGCGCCAATAATGGATTGCAGCCTCCCGCAGTATGGAATTTCATCAACTCTCCACAGGCGAAAAACGCAACGCCCAACTGGATATCTCAGCTCGTTTCTTCAATACCTAAAACTCCTCCGGAGCCGCCCGCGCGCGCCGTAAATCCCCTGTCTAGGCCTGCAAAACCGACTCCTCCCACGCTTCCTAGTACTAATAGGCCGCTGCCGTCTCTGCGTAAGATAAGTGAGGCGCTTGAGGCGCTTAAGGATAATAAGGATAAAAAGTGATCTCCTGGGCGGCCTATATAGCCCAGCCGCCGGAATAGCAAAAGCCGGTCAGCGGAGAACAACGCTGACCGGCTTTTCGATCTTTTGGGTATCCTTTCGGCTCCCCGGTTCCGCAGCGTCTGTCCTCAGCCGTAATTGCTCGCCGCGAGTTGGGGAGATTATATACAAAAGAAAGGCCGGCCAGGAATTCCCTTCCCGGCCGGCCATTTCGTTTTTGCAAATTTTGCAAAACCTTCTACGGCCTCTTCACGCTCTTCAATTTCAATGCGCTCAATAGCTGGTGAATCCAAACCGAGCATCGCCGGCTTCGTTCAGAACGCGGATACACCAACCAGTGGGCCGCCAGCGCCATCTCCTCGGCGTCACGCTGTCGCCTACTTCTTGAATGGCTCTGAGGCGGGACAATCACGGCATGGGAAGGATCCTCGGGTAAGGGCTTATAAATAACCGAGTGCCCCAGGGAGCGAGGTAAGCCCGCGTCTATCTCAACTAACCCATATTCAGGATACTTGGCTAACGCTTTTTTCTTTGTGGCTAGCTTCGCCAAGTGAACGGAAACCTCTCCATCCAACCCATCCTTAAAAGCGGCGGACGATGGGCGGCAAGTTCCGTCAGGAAGCTTTTTGATCATCTGCGGGAGGTCAGGGATCCGGCGCCACAACTGATCGTCGTCCTTGATTGTCGGGTGGTCAACATCCTGAGTCATTCAAAGTCAAAACACAAAACCTGAATCCGGTTTTCCCTGAAGCCAATAAGCCAGACGGTTAAGGCCACCCTTCGACCCCGAAGGAATTGAGTCTTCGCGCATCGCGCCGTTACTGGCGACCATCAGATACTCAGTCGAGCCATCGGGCAAAAACTCAATCTCCAATTCGCGCCCGTCCTGCTCAAACTCCAGTTGGAGGCCACCGCCGGGGACGGGGAAAATCTGCGGAGGGGGTAAACTTATATCCGAAAGGTGCTCGATGGCTATGGACGCTTGCTCAATAGCCATCGACTGAATTGGGCGACTGCCGTAGCTGTCCCAATTTTCAGCTAATCGCGCGAGTTCGGAAATCTTATGCTGGGCCGCGCGAAGCCATGGGGTCGCCCTAGCCAGTGGGGTGGCACGACTCCATGCGGTATTCTCATAAACTGATGTGCCTTTCGTAGTTACTGTCTCCATTACTGTCTCCATTACTGTCTCCTTTCCCAGAATTTGTGCATCTTCCTTGAAGTGAAATCAGTAAAACCTTGCACCGCCCACTCGTGACCCAAATCAAGGACATTCAATATCTCAGAATAGTCTTGCGAGATCGGGATTACCTTGGCCGCCACTGTCATCTGCAAAATTTCTTTAGCGTCAGAGTGGCGAAACACCGTTTGCGCGCTTATATACAGCCGGCCGCGATTTTCAGGGATTACATAGCTAGTGTTTAGCGTGATACCGTCCGGCGCCGGAAGAAAATCTCCCTGCTTCCGGGCTGACAGGTAAGGAGAAATCTCTGCAAGTTCGAACGGAGCGCCCGGCCCTTTCTCCAACTCTATCTGATTGACATAAGACACTTCGCACTGTCTTATCTGCAAAGGGCCAAGCTGCTGCTTATTGATAAACCCCTGAAATCGCTGAAACTCTTTCTCGAATCGGCTGCGCGCATTGGTATAGTGTGAATATGTCGGCTCGGAGGCCGTTTTTCTCCAGTTTTGAATGAAGCGATCTTGCTGAAGCTGGAGCAGCCAGGTCTGCCGGCTGTTTATATACCAGCAACGTATCGGAGGCGGCCCGAGGACCGGAATATTGAATGTAATTTCCTGCTTGCCTTGCTCCTCGAATGTCTCGATCCGCGACGCCGCCGGTTCTTTCACTATGTAGAGTGGATATTCGTCTTGTATCAGGCCCCAAAAAAGACCGTAGTATGGAATACCCAATCTGACTAAATCGGCGAACTCCACCCCCACAACCATTTCAGTCACCGGGGGATTGTCGAATTTCGGAAGCATACTGGCAAAATTGGCCTTGTTGATCAAAATTAGACCCCTAAACTAGGTTTAAAATATAAACTTCCTCTCCAGTATAAACAATAGTCAGAGGTTAATCTTTTAAATCTTTCTTATACAGCAAAAAAAAGGCCGACCGGGAACTTTAATCCCCAGCTGGCCTTTCTCTTTTGCAAAATTTGCAAATTTCGAAATTCCCTCTATTCCCTCGCCTCCATCGCCGCCTTCACCAGCTCCCCCGGCATACAGTTAAGCCAAACATGGAAAAAGCCGGTCAGTGTTGCCTCGCCGACCGGCTTTTCGATCCTCCCGCTCATGCGTATAATCTTTTCAACTCGCAGCGGTTATTCTTATGGCTGAGGACGCTGTGGAATCGGCGGGAGCGAAAGCGCCCGCCATTACTATTTCAACTCAACAGATCATCGCGGGCGAAGGAGTTCTTATGCCAGACGAACGATGTCCCGCGGTCCATCCCAAGCTAGGTTTACAGTGCGATAGAAAAGTGTGGGATTGCTGGGGAACCGATCACATTTGCACAAGAGAGAATGGCCTCGGTGAATTCTGGCGCAACGAACTGGGCAGCTCGCCGATGTATCGATACTTTGAAGATTGGATGGTAGCCAAACAGAATGTGACCGAGGAAGCCGAAAAGGAGGCTATGCCTACAATGAACGAGAACACTGATTCACAATCCCAACAACCACACGCAGGGCCGCCCTGCCCCACCTGTTCGACGCCGCTTGATCCGCAGCAACGCGACCCGATGGCCTATTGGTGTCCGATCTGCAGGAAGTGGTTTGATGGGCAGATGCAGAGGCTCTGAAAGAGATGGCGCATTGGAAACCATCTACACCACGGAGGAAAAACGATGCTAATCAAGATCGACAATACAATAATCAATACTGCGAATATCGTCTCAGCGCACTTTACCCCCGCTACCGAAAATCTGAGGGGGGCTCTCACGATTGTCTTCGTAAACAATGTCGAGCCGACGAATTCCCTTGGGAGAATGCTACTGGAAGGTGACGAGGCTGTGCAGGTATGGAATGCTTTATCCGGGGAGGCGAAAAGTGTCTCGCCGAAATAAAGAATTCGAGGCATCTTCTGATCTATTCGAATAGAAAAAAGCCGGCCAGCGTTGCCTTCGCCGACCGGCTTCCTAGAAGCCTTTTGGGGGACCCTTTCGGCTCCCCGGTTCCGCAGCGTCCTCAGCCATTAGATATACCACTGCGAATTGAGGGGATTATATACAAATAAAGGCCGGCCAGGAATCCCCTTCCCGGTCGGCCTTTATTTTCGCGCAAATTTTGCGGCACTTTTTACCGCGTACGAGTCGTTTTAGCGCCGCTACTGTCTCGCCTGAAAAAGCCAGTCATTGTCATTCCCCTTGCCCTTCTCTAATAAATCAGATAAATTGCGAGCCTTATTGAGAGGTGGTACCGCTTGCGGTATCATTTGAGGGCGATGAAATGGCTAAATGTGATAAGCTCCTCGAAAAAGCGCGTCAGGCGCCGAAAGGTCTCAGGTTCACCGAACTATGCAAATTGGCTGAATGCTTTGGGTTTGAATTTCAGCGACAGCGCGGTTCGCACCACATGTACAAGCATCCTGAGTATCCCGACACGCTCACCTTCCCAGAATGTACGGGAACCGTTAAGGCGGGCTATGTCAAACTGTTGCTTGACGCCATCGAAGAATTAGGAGGCACGGATGACGAATAAATACAGTTTTCAACTTCAGTGGAGCGAGGAAGACAACACGTATTTCGCAAGCTGTCCCGAATTTCCTGGCTTGTTGGCCCACGGCGACACGCCGGAAGAGGCGATCAGAGAGGCTGGAATTGCTCTTGAAGGTGTCATTGAGCTTCAAAAGGAGAGTGGTCTGCCATTGCCAGAGCCAATGACGCGTCAGGAGTACAGCGGTCAATTTCGTTTGCGCTTGCCCAAGAGTTTGCATCGGCGGTTGGCTCAAATAGCCCAGCAAGAAGGAATGAGTCTTAACGGGTTCGCGGTTGCTGCTCTTGCTGAGAAAGTCGGCACGGAGACTGCTAAAAAGAATATAGAGAATGCGGCGATTCAGTTCATAGCAATTAACCCCCGCGATCTGGCCAGCATGGCAACTACGACCATATCTGGCGAGTGGTTGGGCAATGATCAATTACAGATGAATGCTGGCAGAAATCATTAATGCCGCACTCGTAATGAAACAAAGGAGTAGACGATGGCTGAAACGTCACAGGTTATATTTTCACATAAGGAAGTAGTGGAAGCCTTGATTAAGCACCACGGCATTCACAAAGGCATATGGACGCTTCTCGTGCAATTCGGAATTCAAGGAGTAAATGTGGGCCTTGGCGGTCCCAATCCGCTGCCCGCCGCCGTAGTGCCGGTGGTCGCGCTGGGGCTGCAAAAAACCAGTCAGATCAACAGCATGTCTGTGGACGCCGCTGAAGTTAATCCAGCGACAGCGCAAAGCGATAACAAGGAGAAGCGCATGGCGCAAACAAAAAGTTTAGTAGAGTTTGAACGGTTCGCCAGAGACAAAGGGCACAAGGTCGAGAAAGGCATTGTGATTTTTGAACAAGATGGGGAGGCGGCGCAGAAATTCTACACTGAAGCGAGCAACGCCGGTTTCGATGCTGTCAAAGATTTCAATCAGGCGGGGAGTTATGCAGGGTTAGACGACTTATCTAAACTGCCCACATATTGGTATGTGAGACTCGCCCCCTAACCGCATTGAGGATTTTGGTAAAAAAAACAGTGAGCCGACCAGGAATCCCTTCCCGGCCGGCCTTTCCCTTCCCGCAAATTTTGCAAAAACGCTACGGCTTTGCTTCCATTGCCGCCCGCGCCAGATCCGCCGGCGTCCAGTCCGGAACCTGAGCCGCCTTCTCGCGCCGGAGCCGTCCCCGCTGATCCACACTCGACGCCCGCGCCCTGAACCGCTCCAGCTCCTCGTCAACCAGCTTGCGCACGGCCTTCTGATCCGACGCGCTCAAGGTCCGGTACTCCGGCATCGAGCGCAGCGAGGCGAAGGCGTCCCCGCGCAGCCCCTCGATCTGGCGCTCGATCCGGACCGAACCGCTAGTCAACTTCCCCGCCCTCTCCATCTGCTTCGCGTCGAGCGACCGCTCGTAGACGGCGCGCCGGGCGTCCGTCGTCGCACCGCGCATCGTTTCATCCTCGCGCAGCTCCCCGAGCGTCGTCTTGAATAGCTCGCCGCGCTCGCGGATGCGCCTGTTGTAGTCCTCGGCCGACTCGCCCTGCTCGCGGCGGGGCTTCGTCAGGCCGAGTGTGATGACGCCGTTGAGTAACGAGAGCAACATGTCGAATTGGCCAATCCTGCCCATGTACATGAAATTCTCGTTTACGTTGATGATGCCTGTACCACCAGTTCCAACAGTGTCGGTCAGCGAGATAACAGGCGAATCCTTCGATAGCGACAGGTTCGAAATGATCGTCTGCAGCGCCGCGTCACTCTTGCTCACCTTGTCGGCCAGCGCCGCGGCCAGTCCCGATATATCGGCCGGGGCGATCGCCCGCCAAGCGCTCGCGCCGGCCACGTCGCTGACGAGCGCCTGCCCCGAGCCTCCTGGCGCACTCCCGCCGATGCCGAGCTTGGCTTCGAGCAGGAGCAGTAAATCGGCGAGCGCCGTGTGATGGCGCGCCGTCGGCCGCTGCTCGACGAAGTGGCCCGTCGAAAACGCCTGCGCGGTCGTCCCATGCGCGCCGCGCCCGCCGACCGGGACAGCCAGGTTGCTGGCGCTCTTCGACGTGTAAAGGACAATCTCGATCTTGGTCGGCGCCGTCAGACTGTCGGTGAGAGTGACTATGCCGCTATTGCTGAACTTCGCGGGCTGGGCGACCGGGATCAGTAGGTCGCTCACGCTGATATTGACAGTGAGCGTCGAGGAACCGTTGTTCGCGACCTCGATCAAACTGATCGCGTCGTCAAGCGCCGCCGGGTAATTGAGTACGCCTGGAACGCTTGGCATTGTGTGTTACGATAAAAGCGAAATGGAGAAAACAGAGATGACAGAGAATGAAATCAAGCGGAGAAACGAGAGACTTACCCCGACTACCGTGGCGCTCGCTCACTACGATCAGTGGTTATCGCGCGCGGAGTACGAGGAATGTTGCTCACTCGCTGGGATCGAGCCGCGCGCCGACAATGAGATCAGGCGAGACGAATACGGCATAAGAGGCTATCCTTACACTCCCTCGGAGGACCCGACAGGCGATCTCGAAGCCCGCCGCCGGATCGACCGCGCGCGCTTAAGCGCGATAAACCTGGCGGAATGACAACCCGTCACGAATCAGGCTTCTCGGCGCCGGACTGGTCGTAGAACTCGAACTTGCCCACATGGATGGAGACTTCTTCGGCGGCGCGGTTGCCCGAGCCTTCGAGGTAGATCGCCGGGTTGCGCAACGCCCAGCCGTAGACCTGGCGCAGTATGGCGCGGTCTCCAGTAGCGGCGGGATCCACACGCCTGATGTGGTCTCCTAATGGATTCACAGAGAAAATAAAATTGTAACAGCGGGAGATATTTAGATCGGGGATGGAAGGGGGATTAACGAGCCAAGCGGGCGCAGGTAACATTCATTCAGCTCAACCGATAACAACCTGTGCGGGAGGTTGTTATACTTAATATCTAAACTATACCTCATCCATATCGCCACATCAAGAGTTAATTATTCCCGCAGCCCTCAAACTGTTGAGCAGCTCGTTGACCTTGTTCTGAATGTTCTGGACCTCGGCCTGCGTCGGCGGGTTGCTGATCGATTGAACCAGGTTCGCCACCGCTACGCCCGGGTTCTGCGTCGCCAGGCCGCCGAGTCCCAGGTTGGTCCTCGTCGTTGGCTTGTTCGAGACGCGGAGCGAGGCCGAGCAGGCGCTCGCCGTGATCCGCAGGCGGGAGCGCGAGACTACAGCGTATTTCGCTTGAATGAAGAGGATGACTAACCGCAGAGGTCGCCGCAGGAACGCAGAGCTTAAGAACTATCAGCCAACCTCCGCGCCCCTTTGCGTCCTCCGCGGTCAAAATCTATTCG
>Ga0137368_10006286_pt1 | contig 12480 bp, 11 predicted proteins | sample SagtaG_13_FD_104917 | JGI IMG/M metagenome (GOLD analysis project Ga0137368, IMG submission 104917) | Vadose zone soil microbial communities from Sagehorn Ranch, Mendocino, California, USA - Sage1_L_100_16 metaG | ecosystem: Environmental > Terrestrial > Soil > Vadose zone | place: USA...
ATCGCGCGGTCGCTGGACCCCATGCTGCCATTTGTGACGATGACGTAAATGGCGTTCGCGCCCTGTCGCACGAGCTTGGCGAGGGTGCCCCCGGCGCCGGCCTCTGCATCGTCGGGATGGGCCACGACCACCAGCACGCGTTCGACCGCGTCCGCCACAGGATCCTCCTGAAGATCTCAGGTCGCTGATCGCGAACGCTCGCGAGAAGCCGTCCGCGCTCGCCGTGAGGTGTGCTGTCTCTTTTCACGTGCGGGACCGCGACCGTTGTCTCCGTGCGCCGCAGTAGACCTTCCAGTAGCTGGAAGGTCAAGCGGAAGTATCTGTTTCAAGCGAGCCGGCTCGGACGCTCATCCAGTCGCTGACCTGAATGAGACTCCGCCGGTGGACTCCCTCGTCGGCCCATCGACGTCGCCGCCTTAATCCGGCACGAGCGAGTCGCGGCGTGTGGGTCCCCTCGCAGGCTCCGGGAAACCCCGGCCGCCCTACTTGTGGCCCCCCGGATTCAGGTAATTCACGCTTAGTGGCCCGATCCCATGCTCTTGAATAATCGTCTCTTCGCTGGTCCAGCCGAAATGATGAATCGTGGCCGGCATCTCGAAGATGCTTCCAGCGGGGAGCGCCTTCCCTTTGCTGGTATCCAGCGTATCCCCGAGCCCCATATGAAACGTCCCCGAGATCACCGTCACCGTCACCTTGATCGGATGCCAGTGGGCCGGGATCCTGTAGTTGGCTGGGAACTTCAGGCGCACGGTAAATGGACCGGGTTTGTTGAACGCCCCTTCGAGCACGGCCATTCTTGCACCAGGAGGTAGCATCGGAGGGCCGGCTGTCCAAACGAGCTCCGCTGGTGTGAGCCTCATAACGTACCCGGTCTCGCCAGCGCCCGGTTGTGGGATCTGGTGCTCTTGAGCGCGTGCAGCCGATCCGGCGACAAGGGTCATCACGATCATCAGGATGGGCATCGCTGCTCGTTCACACAGAGTTCTCATGTGACTCCTCCCGAAATTTGTTGATGCTGACGGATAGTGTGAAAGGACCGAAGGAAGCTGTCTGTCACAAATGTGCCAATCCCGAATGTGGGTCCGCTCAGCGACGCCCCTTGCACCCGGGGGTCGGGACGCTACGCTCGACTCTCGTTATTGCTGGACCGCGCTGGGCGGGGTGCGCCGGTGAGGCGACAGCGAGGCTTGCCCTACCGCCGACGACCGGTCGAAGCGGCGTCGTGAGAGCTTCGCGCCGCTGACTCCGTGGCGTCGACAAACGCTTCGAGAACCTTCATGTCGGAGATACGAATGGCCTTCCGATCGAGGCTGATCGCGCCCATACTCGCGAGGGCTTTGAGGCTCCTCGACACATGGACGCGAACCGTGCCCACCATCGCGGCGATCTGCTCCTCGCGAAGCCCATCTCGGCGCAGGCGAACCTCATCGCCGGTACGAACACCCTCGGCTCGCGCGCGCTCGCACAGGAGCTTCGCCACGCGGGCGGTTGCCGTCTTCAACGAGAGATCGTCCGCCAGCCCGACGAGGCTCCGCATCTGGTCACCCGCCGCGGTGACGAGCGCCAGGGCCACCGCCGGTTGATCCAGCGCCACACGCTTCATCGTCTCGACGTCGACAACGTACACGGTAGACTCGCTCAGAGCCTCCGCCGTCACGATGTGCGAGCCCGTGCTGAACGCCGACGTCGTGCAGAAGATGTCGCCGGGGCTCTCAAACAGCTTAAGGATTTGCTCGCGGCCTTCGGGACTGGACCGAAAGCACTTCACCCGGCCGAACGCAAGAATGTACAGGCGACTGCACGGATCGCCTTCAGCGAAGATGCTTTGGCCAGGTCGGAGCGTCATCGGTCGACAGCGTGACGCGATCCGTTTGATCGTGGCGTCGTCGATGCTCCTGAAGCAGGGAAGGGTTGTGAGAACCCGGATAGCGTTGGAATGCGCGTCCATTCGTACCCGTCCGCCTACTTATGGTCGCTTCTCTGTGGCCTCAACGCAACACGTGGCTGAGGAGTTTCACATGACGCGGAACGTGGGGTGTTCGCCCTGTCCGAGCCTCGCGGCCGGCGGGGTCGCTCAGCCGCCCGCCGTTCAACAGCGATCCTTGGCGCGTCTGGTTGGGATATCCGTCATCGGTGCCCTGTGCCTGATCCCGGGTGTGCCATCCAGCGGACTGGCACAGGGCTCAGCCTCCCCGTCGGCGACTGGATGACGCTCTTGGGCGACAATCCCCAGGGGCGGCGGTGCCCGCAACGACTTCCGTCTCGAACGCAGAGGCGCTACGCGCCGTGACAGTGCCGCATGGCCCCATCGACTCGCTCTTCGAGGAGCTCCGCGCCTCCCACCAAGGGTTGACCGCGGCGGAGGCGCGTCGGAGGCTCGGCGAAGTCGGCCCGAATGAGCCCGCGCGGGCGCCGCGTACGGCCGGCCTCGTCCAGATCCTCCTGCTCCTGGCGAATCCGTTGGTCATCATTCTGCTGATCGCGAGCCTGGCCTCCGCCCTGCTCGGCGAGCGGGTCAATGCTTCCATCATCGTCCTCATGGTCGTGCTGAGCGTCGTGCTCAACTTCGTACAGACCTATCGCTCCCACCGTGTCGCCGAGAGGCTGCGCGAGGCGATGGCGCCGACGGCGAACGCCTTCCGCGACGGCGGCTGGATCGAGATCCGGCGGCGCGATCTGGTTCCCGGCGACATCGTCCGGCTCGCCGCCGGGGATCGCGTTCCGGCCGACGCCCGCCTGCTCGAGGCGCGTCACCTCCACGTCCAGCAGGCCGCCCTCACGGGCGAGTCGATGCCGGCCGAGAAGGACGCGGGCGCCGTCGCGGTCGCGCCGCGTCAGCCCGCGGATGCACGCAACGTGGTCTTCCTCGGCACGTCGATCGTGAGCGGCACCGCGACGGCGCTGGTCGTCGCGACCGGGCCGGCGACCGCGTTCGGCGACATCGCCGCGCGCCTGTCGACGCGCCCGCCCGAGACGGAGTTCGAGCGCGGCACCCGGCGATTCGCGCTCCTCATCACGCGGACGGTGTTCTTCCTCGTCCTCTTCGTGCTCCTGGCGAGCGCGCTCCTGCATCACGCATTTCTCGAGTCGCTGCTCTTCGCGGTGGCGCTCGCGGTCGGCCTGACGCCCGAGTTCCTGCCCATGATCAGCGCCGTCACCCTCTCCCGCGGGGCTGCGCACATGGCGCGACGGAAGGTGATCGTCAAGCATCTCGAGGCGATCGAGAACTTCGGCAGCATGGACGTGCTGTGCAGCGACAAGACCGGGACCCTCACGAGCGGCGAAATGATCCTCGATCGGCATCTCGACTCGGTCGGACAGGTGTCGGAGCGGCCGTTCGCGCTCGCCTTCGTCAACAGCTCCTGCCAGACGGGCATCAAGAGTCCGCTGGACGCAGCGATTCTCCAGCACGGCGGGGCGGCCATCGACGGATATCGGAAGGTCGACGAGATCCCGTTCGACTTCGAGCGTCGGCGGCTTTCCGTCGTCGTCGACCACGGCAGCACGCGGCTGCTGATCACGAAGGGCGCTCCCGAAAGCGTCATCGGCTGCTGCACGGCGTACGAGATGGACAGTCGCTGCACCCCCCTGGATGGGGCGATGCGCGCGCGCGCCGAGGCGACCTACCGCGGGCTGAGCGCCCGCGGATCCCGGGTGCTGGCCGTCGCCTACGCCACGGTGCCGCGGCAGGCCGGGTACTCCGCAGCGGACGAGCGCGAGCTCGTGCTCGTCGGCTTCGTGGCGTTCTCCGATCCTCCGATGGAGGGCGTCGCCGACGCCGTGCGCGCGCTGCGCCGCGACGGCGTCGTGGTGAAGATCCTCACGGGCGACAACGAGCTCGTGGCGCAACACGTCTGTGGCCAGGTCGGCCTCGACAGCACCCGCGTCGTCCTTGGCAACGAGATCGAGCGCATGAGCGACAGTGCGCTGGCCGCGGTCGTCGAGCAGGTAGGCGTCTTCGCCAGGGTCTCCCCCGGCCAGAAGAACCGCATCATCCTCGCGCTGAAGAGTCGCGACCACGTCGTCGGCTTCCTGGGCGACGGCATCAACGACGCGCCCTCCATCCACACCGCGGACGTCGGCGTGTCGGTCGCGACCGCCGTCGACGTCGCCAAGGACGCCGCCGACATCATCCTGATCGAGCGCGACCTGAACGTCCTGCACGCCGGAATTCTCGAGGGCCGCCGGGCCTTCGGCAACGTGATGAAGTACCTCCTGATGGGGACCAGCTCGAACTTCGGCAACATGTTCAGCATGGCCGGCGCGTTCCTCTTCCTGCCGTTCCTGCCGATGCTACCGACCCAGATCTTGTTGAACAACTTCCTCTACGATCTCGCTCAGGTCACGATCCCCACGGACAATGTCGACGACGCGTTCATCCGGACCCCGCCGCGGTGGGACATCGGGATCATCCGGCAGTTCATGATGGTGATCGGGCCGATCAGCTCGATCTACGACTTCCTCACGTTCGGGGTGCTGCTCTGGGTCTTCCACGCCTCCGAGCCGCTCTTCCAGACGGGCTGGTTCGTCGAGTCGCTCGCGACACAGACGCTCGTCCTCTTCGTCATCCGGACTGCCGGCAGCCCCTTCCGGAGCCGGCCCAGCCTCCCGCTGGCGCTCACCACGGTCCTCGTGACGGTAGTCGGCGTGACGCTGCCCTTCACGCCGCTCGCCGGCACGCTCGGCTTCGTGCCGCTCCCGGGCGCATACTTCGTGTTCCTCGGCGGGATGACCGTCACCTACCTCGCCCTCGTCGAGCTGGTCAAACGCCGACTGATGCGAAAGCTGCTCGGCCGGGGGACAGCAGCGGAGCCACTTTTGCGCTCACTCGCGTAGCCGCCGTGGCTAGGCTCGCCGCCCAGCGCGCTCCTCGCGGAGCTTGTGGTCGAGCGCCTCACCGCGGATCCTCGCTCGGCACGTTTCGCAGATGAGCTCGTCCTGGGCCTCGGCGCCGCAGACCCTGCAGGAGGTCGGCTTCTCGGCCTCCTCGATCAGGGCGGGCGCCGTCGATGTCCCGGGTAGCGTGGCGGGGACCGTGAGCACCCGGCACCGGGCCCGGCGTGTGACGGCCTCGGCCACGCTCCCGAGCAGAGCATGCGAGACTCCCGTCCGCCCGTGCGTGCCGAGGACGATGAGATCGATGGCGTTGCGGCGGGCATAGTCCACGACCTGTCGTGCCACCCGACCCGAGGCGAGCGCCGGCACGATCGAGAGTCCCTTCTCGAGCTCCGCTGCGACGGCGCGCAACGCAGCCGGGGCCGGCGTCGGATCGGTGACCGGCGGCACGACGTGCAGCACGTGCAGGCGCGCGCCGAAGTGGCGCGCGAACTCGGCCGCGGTCTCACCGGCAAGCCGGGACGCGTCCGAGAAATCGGTCGCGAACAGGACATCGTGGATGGTCATGTAGAGCATCCCTTCACGATCAGGACCGGCCCTCGCGTAGCGCAGGCTGGAGATGCTGACGCGCGGCCCCCTCGACAGCATGCACCACGTCGGCCAGGCGCTATCGCACCGGGCAGCGATATCTTCGGTGAAATCGTGACCATCGCGGTCTCGGCACGTCCTCGACGAGCATCATCGTCCTCTTGAGAGCGCCGGGTCAAAGGGGATAACGCAGCAGCGCCGCGACTCCCTGGACCCCTGCGAGCCAGGGCTGCGCCTCAATCATCTCGACGGAGCCGCCGGTTCGTCCACGAGGATCACGTCCGGCCCGGGCAGATACTGAGCGAGCGCGTGCGCTTTATACAGCGCGATGCGGCGGCGGATCTCAGCCTCGACACGCGCCTTGGCGGATGCAATGACCTCGGGGCCCAGCATGAGTCGGGCGACGGTCTGGCCATCGACGGTAGCCTGACCGTCCTCGTCCCGCGCGCCGAACGCCAGCTCGGGTGCGGCCGGCGCCGTCAACTTGCACGCGTGGACAATCGCGAGAGGCCTCCGGAGGCGCTCGACGGTTGGCAGAGCCACCGCGATCCCGCCACGCGGAATGGCAGCGATGACGCATGGCCGTGCCAGCAATGACTGCAGTCGCTCGGCGAGTTGCTCGCCCGCCGCGGTGCGGTCCTTGAAAATATGCGGCGTCGGGGGCCGGGCAGCGCGGCACCGACAGGATCGTTCAGCTCGCGCGCCATCTCGAACCCTCCTATGCGGGCCGCGGGTCGGCCGGAGCGCTCACGAGCGACGAGCGGGAAGAAGCCGCCCGGCTCCGACGTAAGGGGCGCATTCCATGGCATGGATGCCCGGAACGACGAGCCGCGTGCGACGCAGGAAGCTCTTGACCCAACCCTTTCATCTTGATGTTGTCGCCGGCTCATGCAGCGCTACCGTCTCAACCGGATCGGGCCTCGCACGACGACCGGTTACCTGGTCAATGTGAATGCGGTAATACATTGGAATCACCTGCTCTACAGCAGCACGAGGGACCTCCCTGACGCACGCCGGCTCCCACCACATATTCCGCCGCTGGAGTAGCGCATACGCCAGTTCACGTTCCACCTTCCATTCAGGGGTGTCCAGCAACTCCTCATAGCGACCTTGGACGACCACACTCATCCAATGGTCGTGATTGATTATTTCGTCTGCTTCAACACAGACCAGCGGGTTGGCACGCATCCATTCGATCTTCTGACCGAGCGCGGCGACACTGTAGAGATGCCTGTCGTGGTACGCGAAATTGATCGGTACGATGTAGGGGTGATTGTCGCGTGAACAGCCGAGTCTGCCGAACCTCAGGCGAGTCAGGATCTCAACGCATTCTTTATTCGTGAGTTCAAGAATCAGCATCACAGATCACCCGTATGCCTGGGGCGCACCGCGACGTCCGACGATCTGGGCTCGACCAAAGGACCATCATGGCCGAGCGTTATGCATTTCAATCGCCAAAGCGCTGGAGCGGTTGTGCCAGCCCAAGTCGCCGAATTCGTGGCGAGTCCGTCAAGCCACGGCGTTGGTGAGATGGTAGCTGAGGCTTAATGTGGGGTAGCGCTGCCCCAGGCGGGGTCGCGCGCCTCAACCAGTTGCACGAGGAGATGCAGAAACTGCTCGCGCCGCGCAACAAGCCGTCGGAGTCGGGCCCGGCTATTGGTTGTGGGACCCGCCGTATCCTTACTGGTGGTATCCGCCGCCGTACTATGCCGACCCCCGCCGGCCGCTGTCATCATTGAACCGCCGCCCGTCTATGTGGAGCTGCCACCGCTGTCGCCGCCGCTGCCCCGGCGTACTGGTATTACTGTTCGAGCGGCTCAGGCCTACAAGCCATCGCCACGATAATGCCGTGGTCGCTGCCCTCTTCCGAAGCCTGGGGTTTGTTCCCTGGGAGCTCGAGGGCATCGCGCTGAAGCCCGCGGAGGTTTATCTGCGACTACCCGACGGGCGTTGAGATTGCTGGACGGTTGAACGGTCGGGAGATGGGTAACAAAAGAGTCCGGGGACGTGGGTGACATGGTGCGATGCCTCAGTCTGCCATACGCGTCTTCGATGCGCATGTGCCTCCAGTTTCAACGGCCCGAAGTAAACGCTCCAGATTCCATCGTCGATCTCCTCCCGAGACCAATGTACTCACCGATGCAGACGGTGGACACGTTCACCCAGCGGCGGTTCCACCGGATACCGCCATTGGCACTGACGTAGCGGGCTTCGAAGCGATCGGGACACTCGAGAGTGGGCAGCGCCGCCGACAGAGCGTCCGGATGCGGAGGGATCAAGCGCACCGGGATGCTGACGATGTCGAAGCCGGCCCGCACCGCACGCCTTAGGAGGTCGCCCTACGTCTCGCAGCGTCCGCAGGCCCGTGACGGCACGACGTGCTCGACCATAGGGCGGGCGCGAGCAGGCGAAAGCCCGATTGGGTCTTGTGAGCGTATTCGCCGCCCAGAGCCGGTGCTGTGTCGTTAGGTGCCATGCGCCTTCTCATAGAGGAGGTCAAGGCGCTTTCTAAACGTGGGCCCGCCGGCCGCGTAAGGCGTGGCAGTAATGCCGCACTTGGGGTCGGAACGCCGCACCCGCCGCATCGACCTATGTGATTGGCCTGGACTTCAGCGGCCGATGGTGTGGCACTGCTCTTGCAATATTGTCGGGCGAATGATTAAGGCCAGTTCTGCGCTCACGGTCATCACGCCGCCGGAGGCTCGCCAGGCGTTGCCGATGCGTCGGCGACTCGCGACGCTCTTCGTCGACATCGCCGGGTCCACGAGCCTGCTCGTCCATCACCCGCCCGAGGTCGTGCTCGGCGTCGTCCAGGGCTTCATGACCCTCGTGACCGAGGTCGCGGCCACCCACGCTGGCACGGTCAAGGACTTCGAGGGGGACGGCGCGCTCGTCTACTTCGCGTCGGTGAAGAACGCGGTGAGGGCGGCGCTCGCGATCCGGAGGAGGCTCGCCGACGGGCGATGCGACGTCGCGTGCGGAGACGGACCCGGAATCGCCGCTCGCATGAGCGTCACCATCGGTGACGTGGTGGTGGGAGCGGTCGGATCATCGATGCGACGCGGGATCGCAATCATCGGGCCCAGCGTGAACATCGGCGCCCGTCTGCTCAAGCACGCGCCGCTGGGGGCGATCATCGCCAGCGGCGAGGTCCTCGCGGAATTGCGACAGCGGGACGCCCTGCAACTGGCCGACGAGTTCTACCCGCTCGACGCTGCCTTCGTTGTGCCGGGCACCGACGGCATGACCGTCGCGACTTACGTCGTGCCGCCTGCCATCAGCGGAGCGTCTTGACGAAGCCGGTAAGAGCGAATTTTTAAAGCCTAGCTAGTGCAGTGATGCCCCGGGCGTTGTGGTTCTAGACGAGGAGATCAAGGAGCGCGCGAGCGACATCTTCGGGCGAGCACGAGCTCTTCACAAGGTAACGCCTGCGATCTCATGACCATCCGCAGCGAGTCGCGGCAAGAGGCATACGACGTCATCGTCGTCGGAAGCGGGATGGGCGGCCTCGCGGCAGCCGCCCTCCTGGCTAAGGCGGGCAAGAAGACGCTCGTGATCGAACGCCATGATCGCCCCGGCGGATACGCGCACGCATTTCAGCGGAGGAAGTACCTGTTCGACGCGGCCGTCCATCAGATCGGCGGCTGCCAACCGATGGAGAATCCGCGGGCCGGCCTCATCGACCGGCTCCTGAGGGTCCTCGGCGTTCGCGATCGCTGTACCTTCCTGAAAGTGGACCCCTTCTACACCGCGGTTTTCCCCGGATTTCGCCTCGCGGCGCCCCTCGGGGTCGAAGGCTTTCTCGCCGCGCACGCTGGCCACTTTCCCGGCGAGGCGAAGGGGCTGCGCAAAGTCCTCGAGCTCTGCGCGCTCCTGAATCACGAGGTCCGAGAATTTCCCTCGGAGCTCTCGCTCTGGGACGTCGTGCGGATGCCCAAGCGCTTTCCACGGCTCGTTCGCTATCACAACGCGACGCTCGGGACGGTGATGGACGCCCATCTCGGCGATCCGCGGCTCAAAGCCGTCTTCGCCACCCTATGGCCCTATCTCGGTCTGCCGCCCTCCCGGCTCTCGTTCGTCTACTGGGCGGTGATGTTGCAGAGCTTCCTCGAGGAGGGCGCGTTGTACTGTCAGGGAAGCTTTCAGCGACTCGCGGACGCGGTGGTGGAGGCGCTGGAGAGACACGGCGGCGAGCTGCTCCTCCGCACCAAGGTGCGTCGCATCCTCGTCAAGAGCGGGCGGGTGACCGGCGTCACGCTCGAAAACGGCCAGCGCATCCAGGCGCCAGTCGTCGTCTCCAACGCTGACGCTCGCCAGACCTTCGAGGAGCTGATTGGCGAGGAGAAGCTCCCGCGCCGGTTCGTGAACGCCCTCCATCGAATGGCGCCCTCCCTGTCAGCCTTCGTCATGTATCTTGCGACCGACCTCGATCTGCGCCAACTCGACGCGCACCACGAAATGTTCTTTTACCGATCGTGGTCGCACGACGAGACTTATCGACAGGTGGTGGCCGGCCAGCCCTCCGGACTCTCGATCAGTGTCCCAACCCTCGTCGACTCGTCGCTGGCGCCGGTCGGCGAGCACATCGTCACCGCCACAACGCTCATTCCCTACGACCTCGGAGCCTCGTGGCGAACCGAGAAGGCTCGCTACGCTGATCGCCTTCTCGGGGAGCTCGAGGCCGTCTTCCCCAGCGTCCGCGGTCACATTACCTTCGCCGAAGGCGCATCACCTCGGACGATGGAGCGGTACACCCTGAATCTCACCGGGGCGATCTACGGGTGGGAAGTCTCGCCCAAGCAGGTCGGTCGGAGAAGACTTCCCCACGTGACACCGATCCGTGGCCTCTATCTTTCCGGTCACTGGACCCAGCCTGGCGGTGGCGTCTACGGGGTCGTCGCCTCCGGTCTGGGGACCGCTCGAGCGATAGCCGGCGACGAGGCGATCGCCGACTTGTGACCCTCACGGAATGAGTCGGTCCGCACGCACCAGCACTGACTGGGGAATCGTGAGGCCGAGCGCCTTAGCACGTGCGGCCTGGCGGCCTAGCTGGTTGTCCGTTGCAGAATAGGCCGCCAATCCGCCGCGCCCTTTCGGTTGCTTGGGTGGACGTGCCTCAACTGTGGCGCCGGCGCCCCACCGCACGGGTGGCTCTGCGCCTCAACACTCTAATTTCAAAGACGGGTGGTCCTGGTACGCGCGCTGCACCAAGGTGGGCCGTCGGCAGCGCGGGTCGTATCGAAGCGCGCCCGGCGGGAAGGAACACTTAATGGTCAACGCCTTTGCTCTGATCATGTTCGTCCTCACTCTGGCAATTCCCAACGCGGGGTACGCGGTGGACGCAACCTCGGCGGCCGCGGGACACGGTCACGTGGCGCAGGCGGGAAAACCTCGCACGCCCGCGGCGACGCCGGGTGCGCCCAAGCTCGCCAAGAAGAGTCCGGCGGCGGAATATACCCCCAACATCCGGTATCGGCTCCGCACCGAGCTCGCCGAGGGCAAGATGGCGTTCGTCGGCGTCGGCGGCGACATCGAGGGCGTGGTCAACCCGACGCTGCGCGTGAACGACGGTGACGTTGTCCAGGTCAGTCTCGTCAACAACGACGGCATCGAGCACGACGTGGTCTTCCCCGAGTTCAAGGCGGGCACCGATCGCGTGAATCGGAAGGGTGCGAGCAGCGTGACGGTGTTCCGCGCCGACAAGGCGGGCGAGTATGCGTACTTCTGCTCGCTGCCCGGCCATCGGCAGGCGGGGATGGAGGGCAAGCTCGTCGTCGGTGGAGTGAAAGCTCCGGTGGTGGCGCTGCCGCCGTCAACCAGCATCGTCCGTGACCCCGCCGATCTACCGGGCCCATTGCCCGCAGGGCCGCCGCGTACGCTGACCGTGGATCTCGAGGCGGTGGAACTCATCGGCAAGCTCGGGAACGAGACGACGTACAACTACTGGACGTTCAACGGCAAGGTGCCGGGGCCGTTTCTCCGCGTGCGCGTGGGCGACACCGTCGAGCTGAACTTTAAGAACCGGGCGGACAGCCGCATGATCCATTCCATCGACCTCCACGCGGTGACCGGTCCCGGCGGCGGCGCGGTGATGACGCAGGCGCCGCCCGGCGAGACGAAGTCGTTCCGCTTCAAGGCGCTCAATCCCGGGCTGTACGTCTACCACTGCGCGACGCCGATGGTGGCGAATCACATCTCGAGCGGGATGTACGGGCTGATCCTCGTCGAGCCGCCAGGGGGGATGCCCAAGGTCGATCACGAGTTCTACGTCATGCAGGGCGAGCTCTACACCGATCGCCCGTACGGGCAGCGCGGCCACGACGAGTTCAGCGTGGAGAAGCTGCTCGCGGAGCGAGCGGAGTACTTCGTCTTCAACGGCGCTGTCGGCGCGCTGACGGCCGAGCATCCGATGAAGGCCAAGGTCGGCGAGACAGTCCGGATCTTCTTCGGCGTCGGCGGCCCGAATGCGACATCTTCGTTCCACGTGATCGGCGAGATCTTCGATCGCGTGTACAACCAAGCGGCGATCGGCTCGCCGATGTCGACAAACGTCCAGACGACGACCGTCGCCCCCGGCGGTGCCGCCATGGTGGAGTTCAAGCTGGAGGTCCCCGGGCGCTACATCCTCGTGGACCATGCGTTGTCACGGCTGGAGCGCGGGCTGGCCGGGTTTCTGATCGTCGAAGGCAACGAGAACCCGGCGATATTCCAGGGCAGCGGCGCCCCGAGTACGAGCGGGCATTAGAGGCGAGATGACAGAGCCCACGTCGAACGACGTTCTCGATCCCTTAGAGCCATGTGATTGATCCAGAGATCGGCATCAACGTGGTGGACCTCGGCCTCGTGTACGAAGTGGAAGCGCGGGATGGTCACGTTCGCGTCGTGATGACGATGACCAGTACCGCCTGCCCGCTCGGCGAGTCCATTTCCGAGGAAGCGGGCGCAGCGATCCGGCAAAATGTCCGCGGCGTCAGGTCGGTCTCCGTCGGCCTTGTGCGGGAGCCTGCGTGGCGGCCGTCGATGATGTCCAACGCCGCTCGGGAGCGACTGGGCTGG
>Ga0137368_10006290_pt1 | contig 12479 bp, 10 predicted proteins | sample SagtaG_13_FD_104917 | JGI IMG/M metagenome (GOLD analysis project Ga0137368, IMG submission 104917) | Vadose zone soil microbial communities from Sagehorn Ranch, Mendocino, California, USA - Sage1_L_100_16 metaG | ecosystem: Environmental > Terrestrial > Soil > Vadose zone | place: USA...
CAAACTTTGCCTGGGGTTGCGGGCGGGCTTTGGAAGCACGAACCGCTATTGCCGGCAGCGGCGCTTGCAGCACTTGCAATGCGTCGATGATTCCCGGTCCAAACAAACTCGTATTCCAGTTTGGGACTGTCCGAAAGCCGAACGTCATGACGATGTGCTTGAAGATTCCGGGAATCCGTTCCCTGCCATAAAGGCTAATGAGTCTTTCGCGATCGTGATATGCGAGCCAAAGCGCCGCGACGCCAGCAGTGGTGGCCACGGCGAACGAGGTCCCGTCGCCGCGCGCTACTTCAGTCAGCGGTTTGCCTTTTTTCGCGATCGCATGCCACACCGATTCGCCCGGCGCGGTGATGTCCACTTCCGGTCCGCGCGACGAACCGCTCCAGGGTTGATCATTTGCGTTACTGGCCGCGACTGCGAGCGCTTCCGGATAATGCGCTGGCCAGACCACAGCGTGAAGCGTGTCGTTTGCCCCGAAAATATTTCCGGCGGCGCAGCAAACAATGACGCCGTTGCTCACCGCGTAGTGCAACGCCCGCTCGAGATAATCGAGCGGCAAACCTCCCATGCTAATGGAAATAACATGACAGCCTGCGTCCGTGGCACGAATGATTGCGTCCGCCAAACGGGCACGGTCCCAAATTACAACCGTTGGCGCGACGCGATATGGAATTAAACGAGCGCGTGGCGCCACGCCGGTGACGTATTGTATTCTGCTGCGCGGACCTTCGTCGCTAAAAATAATGCTGGATGTGCCGGTGCCGTGTCCGGGATTTCCAATGAAACCCGCGCTGAAGAACGAACCCAGTGCCGAGTCCAGATCGTCGGTCGCATCAGCATCGTGCTTCCAGAAATCCCAACCGAATTGCGGCAACAAACGCCGTTCTGCCGGATTATTCGACCAATTCTCGATATGCTGCGTATAACCAGTATCAGGGTGGCCGATTAGTATGCCTTCCCCGCGTGATGGTTGATGATCGTCCTCAGCCTTCGCCCAAGCTTCCTTTACATGGATATTGTCCAGACTCCATTCGGGCGGTGCGCTGCCGGATAGCGGTTTCCTGCCGAAGAAGCTCTTAACCCCGCTGGCTGGCCCTTCGTCCGGCGCGACATTTTCGAGGGGCACAATCAGATTCGGCTCAGCATGGGCGATCCCCGGTTCTTTTTGCAGTGCGTACGCCAATTCCCACGCCTCCCGAACCGATAATTGCGGGTTCTCCGTTGTCAGTTCGAAAGTGAACGCATCAATCGGCAATGGGGTTGCCGTCCAATCCGCGCCGAGCAGCTTAAGCATCGCGGCCTCGATTACATCTGCTGGCGTCGCTACCGCAGACTTCGCGGTAACAATGAAGCTCCGAAAGCTCGTGCCCAAGTCGTCGGTCGGAAGGCTGTCTTTTAATACTAATTCGTCGAGAACAAGATCAAGTTGGCTTCGAATCAATCGCTGTCGCATTTCCGGCGGAAAAATGCGCGCAATGGGAAATTGACGAACCAACGCCGCGTCGACGGCAGTCACTATCGCCGCACGAACTGTTTTGCTTTTTAGATTTCGATCAACGAAGTCCGGTAAAAGTACACGGATGGTCTTCTGAATCGGCCGCAGAAGCGTATTGATCAGGGCGAGACGCTTGGAAAGAGAGTCATCGGGCATACGAACAGTCAGCTTGTAGTCGGTTCGAATTTGACGGGCCACTGAAGGCGTCTTGTCGCCAACATTGCGCCCGCGTGATTCCAGCAAAGCACAGCGTCAATTGCGAACATAACGGCAAACAGCAGACGGCTGTAAAAAAATGTCCGGTTAACAAATTTTTGTAAAGCCTGAAATTGACTTTGAGTTCATTGCATGTCGATCTTGCCACGCAAGCGGAGACCTTCCTTATGCCAAACGCAGAAATCCCAATGACTAGGCGGGCATTTGGCCAAACCATGCGCGCGGACGTTTGGTGGATCCAGCCGCTGCTCGTTTTCATCGGATTATCGACTTTCGTCGTCTACTCCACGTGGGCGGCGTTTCAGGGAAACGATTATTTCTTCGGCAATTACGTCTCGCCGTTTTATTCGCCAGAACTGTTTGGCGATTCGCCCCATAGTTGGTTTGGACCGAAACCGGGCTGGTGGCCGCAGTGGCTTCTATTTTCGCCGGCGCTTTTTATTCTTTGGGCGCCAGGTGGCTTCCGGCTCACCTGTTATTATTATCGTGGCGCTTACTATAAAGCGTTCTGGGCCGACCCGCCGGCCTGCACTGTGGGCGAACCACGCAAAAGCTACTGGGGCGAGCGTTCATTCCCGCTTATCATGCAGAATGTGCATCGCTATTTTCTCTATCTGGCGCTCTTGTTCATTTTGATTCTGACGTATGATGTTTGGAAAGCGCTCTGGTTTGTCGATCCGGCGACGGGCAAAAATTCATTCGGCATCGGCGTCGGTACGATCGTGCTGGCCATCAACGTGTACTTGCTCAGCGGCTATACATTTGGATGCCATTCCTTGCGGCATCTGATCGGAGGATTTCGCGATCAAATTGCAAAATCGCCAGCCTGTTATCGCGCCTATGCCTGTGTGAGTTGTCTGAATCGCAGGCACATGCTTTGGGCGTGGCTGAGTCTATTCTGGGTCGGCTTTACTGATCTTTATGTACGACTCTGCGCGATGGGCGTCTGGCACGATGTGCGGCTTGTGTAGCCGTAGTTTGTTGCTGTTACCATGCCCGACTACAACACTTTCGAGCACGATGTTCTGATCATCGGTTCCGGCGGCGCGGGACTGCGTGCAGCTATCGAAGCATACGCGGCCGGCGTGTCGGTAGGCATGGTTTGCAAATGTCTTCTCGGCAAGGCGCACACCGTCATGGCGGAAGGCGGCATCGCCGCGGCGTTGGCCAATGTTGATGATCGCGACAACTGGAAAGTGCATTTCGCCGATACCATGCGCGGCGGGCAATACGTTAACAATTGGCGGATGGCCGAGTTGCACGCGAAGGAAGCGCCAGTTCGTGTGCGTGAGCTCGAGGCGTGGGGTGCGGTGTTCGATCGGACCAAGGATGGTCGCATTCTGCAAAGGAACTTTGGTGGCCACAAATATCCGCGCCTTGCACACGTGGGCGATCGTACCGGCCTCGAAATGATCCGAACATTGCAAGACCACGGGATACATCAGGGAATCGATATTTACATGGAGGTTTGCATCATCGCGTTGCTGAAAGATGGTCCGCGCGTAGTTGGAGCATTCGGCTACGATCGCGAGCGCGGACACTTTAAGATTTTTCGCGCGAAGGCAGTCGTGCTCGCGACTGGTGGCATCGGGAAAGCTTACAAGATCACGAGTAACAGTTGGGATTGCACCGGTGATGGACACTCGCTCGCATATCATGCGGGCGCAGCGTTGATCGACATGGAGTATGTGCAGTTCCATCCCACGGGCATGGTTTGGCCGCCTAGCGTAGCCGGAATGCTTGTGACCGAAGGCGTCCGCGGCGAAGGCGGTATTCTCACCAATGCGGACGGCAAACGTTTCATGTTCGACCTTATCCCCGACAACTACAAAGCCCAGACGGCTGATAACGAGGAAGAGGGCTGGCGTTATACCCAGGGCGACAAGAACGCACGGCGTCCACCGGAGTTATTGACTCGCGATCATGTTGCGCGCTGCATTGTGCGCGAAATCAAAGAAGGGCGGGGGACACCCCATGGGGGCGTGTATCTCGACATCTCATGGATCAAAAGAAAACTCTCAAACGCGGAAGAGCACATCAAACGCAAGCTCCCGAGCATGCACCACCAGTTCATAGCGCTGGGCGACATCGACATCACAAAGGAGCCGATGGAAGTCGGGCCGACCACGCACTACATCATGGGTGGCGTGCATGTGGACGCGGATACCCAGATGTCCGATGTGCCTGGATTGTTCGCTGCTGGCGAATGCGCGGCTGGAATCAATGGCGCGAACCGGCTCGGCGGTAATTCGCTTTCTGATCTTTTAGTGTTCGGCAAACGAGCCGGAGAATTTGCGGCGAAGTTTGCGAAGGAAAATTCACACGGCAAAATCGAAAACGACCAGGTCGACATGTACGCCCGGCAGTCACTAAAGCCCTTCGAGAACAGTCGTGGTGAAAATCCGTACTCTGTTCAGCGCGATTTGCAGGAAGCGATGCAGCACAACGTCGGCATCGTGCGCGACGAGAGCGAGATGCGCTCGGCGCTCGATCACTTGAGAACTTTTTGGGAACGGGCCGCGCGGGTCGGCGTCACAGGCAACCGCGATTTTAACCCCGGCTGGCATACAGCGCTGGATTTGAAAAACCTGCTCACAGTTGCCGAGGCGATCACGCGGGCCGCGCTCGAGCGAAAAGAAAGCCGGGGCGCACAATTTCGCGAAGATTATCCCGAGAAGGAAGAGCGCTTCGCGAAGGTAAATACCGTGATTCGCAAGGCCGAGGATGGCAACATGGAAGTCCGATTGGAACCTCTGCCGGAAATGCCGCATTATTTGAAGCAAGTGATTGAGGAAAACCAATGAACGCGCAAAAACAGTCCACCTTCAAAATCTGGCGTGGGAATGCGACTGATGGCGAGTTTCGCGATTACACCACGGGTGTTTCCGAGGGAATGGTTGTCCTCGATGCGGTCAATCACATTCAGGCAACGCAAGCGAACGATCTGGCTTACCGCTGGAACTGCAAAGCCGGCAAATGCGGGTCGTGCTCGGCCGAGATCAACGGCATGCCAAAGTTGATGTGTATGACCCGCTTGAGCGATCTGCCGCTCGAAAAACCGGTGACAGTTCAGCCGATGAAAGCGTTCCCGCTAATAAAGGACTTGCTAACTGACGTGTCGTGGAACTTTCGCGTGAAGAAAAAAATCAAGCCCTTCAAACCGCGCGCACCTGACGCGCCGGACGGCACATGGCGCATGCAGCAAGAGGACATCGATCGTGTGCAGGAATTCCGGAAATGCATCGAATGTTTTCTGTGCCAGGACGTCTGCCACGTTCTGCGCGATCACCAGATGCACGACAAATTCATCGGGCCGCGCTTTCTAATTCATGTCGCCGCTCTCGAGATGCACCCGCTCGACACCCAGGATCGTATCGAAGAATTGAGAAACACACAGGGCATCGGCTATTGCAACATCACCAAGTGCTGTACGAAAGTATGCCCGGAAAGTATTGAGATTACCGATAACGGGATCATTCCGTTGAAAGAACGCGTGGTAGATGAATTTTATGATCCACTGGGCTGGTTCTGGCGTTGGTTAAAGAGGAAGAGTGATTCAGAAACTGTGAATCGAGAATCGTGAATCGAGTTTCTATTTACAAATGTACGATATAACGAATCACAGCTTGCCATGGCCGAGCTAAAACAACTCCACAAAGACGCCATTCCCGCCGCGCTAGAGAAGGCTGAGCGCTACCGCTTACTGAACGAACCCGGCGAAGCAGAGAGCATCTGCCTCGACATTCTTGTTGTCGATCCCGATAACCAACGAGCCATTATCACGCTTTTGCTCGCATTCACCGATCGCTTCGAAAAGACCTATGGCGTCAGCGAGACGCAAACAAAAGAATTGCTTGGCCGCGTGAAATCGGAATATGAGCGGGCGTATTATTCCGGAATCATCGCTGAACGCCGGGCTAAAACGAAACTGCGACAGCACACCCCGGGTTGCCGTTTTCAGGCATACGATCTTTTGCGCGAAGCAATGGACTGGTTCGAAAAAGCCCAACCGCTCAGCCCGCCCGGTCACGACGATGCGATTCTGCGGTGGAACACCTGCGCCCGCATCATTGAGCGAAATAAACTCGTAGCTCGCGAAGAAGAAGAACGAATCGAATTTCCTCTCGAGTAGCTGTAGCCACTTCGCTGTGCGAAGCGCAATTTAATCTCAATCGTGACAGCCCAAGACGACTTCGCTCGGTTCGAGCAAGAGGGCTGGCAGCGCGTGGCAGACAAATACGATTCCGTGTGGTCGTCGCTGACGCGGCAATTCATTCCCTCGCTGTTGGGAGACGCCACCGTTTCGGCAGGGATGTTGGCTTTGGATGTCGCCTGTGGCCCCGGCTACGTGTCCGCTGCAGCGAAACAATTGGGCGCGGTTCCGACAGGAATTGATTTCTCAGAAAAAATGGTCGCGATTGCGAAGCGAATGTTTCCGGAGATCCGATTCAGGCAAGGCGACGCACAGGACCTGCCATTTGAAGACGGCAGTTTCGATCGTGTGCTTATGAACTTCGGGTTGTTGCATGTTTCACATCCAGAAAAAGCATGCGCGGAAGCGTGTCGCGTTTTAAAACAAGGAGCCAAGTTTGGTTTTACTGTTTGGGCCGGACCAGAGCAGAACCCCGGCGCGAAAATCGTTAATGACGCGGTTGAAGCGTACGCGAATTTGGATGTCGGCTTGCCCGAAGGTCCGCCGAAATATTTGTACAGCGAACGCGACGAATGTCGGCAGGTGCTGGAACGAGTTGGGTTCGACGGAGCTTCGATGAGCTATGAAACGCGCACCGTTGAGTGGCATCATCCGCACGCCAGTTACTATTTTGAAGCGGAACGAAACGCCGGCGTGCGCACCGCGGGCATCCTGGCGCGGCAATCGCCGGAGACATTGGCGGCCATTCGCGTTGCCATTGAAAGCGGCATCAAACAATACGTGCGAGGAAACGAATTCGTTTTGCCTATGGCGGCGCACGTAATCGTCGTATCGAAGTAACACAGGCTTCCAGCCTGTTTTCGTCAAGCGGACATCCTGTTCGCGCTAAAACAGCAGGCTGGGAAGCCTGCGCGACTAGGTCAGGCGAGATGCCTGAATTACACAATCGCGCCGCCGCATGTGGAGCCCGCGCCAGCCGTGCAACCAAAACAGTGATCGCCGGTCATGATCTCGCGATTTTCGAGCGAATCGGGGTTGACGTCCCATAAGAAAATTGGCTGCCCATTATTCCATTGCATCCCGAGCTGCTGATTGAAATCGCAGTCATAAACTTCACCACGCCACCCGACGCTGATCGTGTTGCGGCACATGAGCCCTTCGATAGTCGCTGAATTGAACGCCTCGATCAGAAGTTGCATGTATTCGTCGAGCCGATTGCTGTGGCGCAGGTAAGCGGCGAACCGGCCGATCGGAAGATTCGTAAGCGTGTAAAGCCTGTTGAACACAATTCCGAAATGCTTTTGCAACTCCCGTTTGTAATCGGCCTCAAGCTCCTTCTGCGGCGATGGCAAAAACGCGTCCACCGGATTGTAAACGAGATACAACGGCAACGCTGGATCGATTCCGTAGCCTAACGAGTTCAGAAGTTGCAGCGCCGTGATGCTGCCTTCGAATACGCCGTCCCCGCGTTGCGCATTCACATTTTCCGCTGAATAACACGGCATCGACGCGATGATTTCCACCTGTTTGGCGGCTAGAAACTCGGCGAGATCGAGGTACCGGTCCTCAAGCAAAATAGTGAGATTGCAGCGATCGATCACGTGACGTGACGGCTGTAGCTCTTTCACACGCTCGATGAAATAGCGAAAATCGGGAATCATTTCCGGTGCGCCACCGGTGAGGTCAACCTTTGGAATCTCCGAATTCGCGAGCCAATCAACGATCCGATCAATTGTCTCCCGCGTCATGATCTCCTTGCGCTTCGGCCCGGCATTCACGTGGCAATGTAGGCACGTGAGATTGCAGAGCTTGCCCACGTTGACCTGCAGAATTTCAGGGCGCCCGCGGCGTAGCGAGATCGATTGCTCGCTCAGCTTGTTCGCAAAACGGTTCATCCCAAAATCAGCAGTAACAATCCCTATCGCAGCATTCGAAGGGACAACCTTCCATCAGTCCCATGCGACTCAGCCCTGAACTGCGTATTCAAACGCCAAAAACAACTGACATAGCCCGATCTCCGAGACTTACGTGAAAAGCTTTGTATTACCTTCGCCGCCCGCTAGAAACTAATCTTCAGGATTCGCCCGTCTGTTCCTACCAGCCATCCGGCTTTGGGAGTGGCGAAAGCTACTGCCCAAAATCCGGTCACATCCGGCAGGGTGAACCAAGTCGTGCCTTCATCCGGGGTCCAGGCTGCGCCTCCGTCATTGGCGGTGATCACGACGGCGCGGCCGAGATTGTTTCCGCCACCGCGACCAGTCTGTCCGACATAACTCAGTCCGAAAATCGCGCCAGTTACCGGAGGCGGACTCGTGAGCGTCCATGTTATGCCGCCATCGCTGGAAACTGCGGTGCCCGCGTTGTGGGGGTTGCCGGGATCCAAATCGCCACCGCCCACGATTCCGTGGTGCGGATCGCGAAAATCGACCGTGAATGCGCCACCGTTGGGTCCGCTAAATAACGGCGTGTCGTACGCGTTCCACGTGTTGCCTTGATCCCTCGTAGCAAGAACCCTGGCAATATCCGCGCCGCCAGTGGCAATCCACGCATTCCGCCCACCTTGGGTTGTGACACAAGTTCCGCTCGACGCGAAGGAGAATTCACCGGGCAAGGCCGGCGGCATGTTGCTGCTGATGTCCTGCCATGTCATTCCGTTGGTTGTGCGAAAATCGGGGAACACTCCATTGATGGAGTCGCCATGCAGAATTCCGCGCTGCGGCGTCCAAAACGCGAACCCATCATAGAAACCAGTCGGAATCTGGTTCTCGAATTGGATCGTCCAAGTGGCGCCGCCGTCCAGTGTCTTGTAAACACGGAAATCAGTCGGGTTATTCCCAATCGACATCAGGTACGCAACGCGAGCGCTGAACGCTTGCACGTCGCGAAATTGCAAAGCTTCAGCGCCAGGCACGACGCCGGCGTTCCACGTCTCCCCACCGTCAGTGGTGACGGTGAATGTACCGTTGCGACCGGATGCCCAGACCACTTGTGGATTCACTGGCCACACTGCGATCAGACCGTTGGTCGTCCCGCTGTCTTGCGGAGTTAGCGTCGGTTGATGAATCAGCGGCAGTTCTTGCGCGCTCAGAAACGCGCAGGTGAACCCCGCTCCCAGCAAAGCTGCGAGTAATCGTTTTGACATGATGTTTCCTCCCCAAAGAAATTCGTCGCGGCGAAACAGATCGGTCGCAAGAACATTCTCGCTTCTCATTGCGAGCGGCGTTTTTCTTCGTCGCTTTTGTTCTTGGATTCGTGTGCGGTCCGTTAGTCACTCCGCGAGCTCTTCTGCCAGTTTTGCCTCGCGCTCGGGGATCTCGCCGCTTGGTAATCGCCACTCGCGCTGCGCACGAAACGGCAACGCAAAGAGTTTGCCCAGGGTAAGTTCGTTTTCCTCGCGGTATGCAGCGACACCGATCGTGATTGCGTCCTGCGGCACATCCCGGCGCAACGTCCGATGCAGCTTGTCCCACCAGCAAAAGATCGTGCCCCAGTTTGAATTGGTCTCACGCTGAACGATGGAATGATGAATCCCGTGCATGCGCGGGGTGACGAGAATCAGGTTCAAAAACCGCTCGACCCAAATTGGCAGGCGCCAGTTGGAATGATGAAAAAGTGTCGCTGCCTCAAAAGTGGCGAAGAATACGACGAGCATGATCGGACCGATACCGAAGAGCAGCACGGCTAACGAGAGAAAGCCGGTGGAAAGAATCATTTCGCCGAAGTGAAATCGCGCGGCCGTGCTCACATCGAGATCCAGGTCGGTATGATGCACGTTGTGAAACCGCCAGAAGAACGGCACAATGTGCATAGCCCAGTGCCACCACCAATAGGCGTAGTCCATCAAAAGGAACGTCGCGATCACGACGGCCCAGGTGGGAAGGTGAAACCAATTTAGTAATCCGACATGTTGCTGTCGTGCCCAGATCGCGAGCGCGACCGGAATTGGCAACATCGCGACCCGAACGATGGCGAAGCCTGGAATCGAGAGCACAAAATTCCGTACGAACCGATGTAGGACAGTGAAATGTTGCCGTCGTAACGGGAATCGCCACTGAAGCCAGAGCAGGGCGAGAAGCAGGCAAGTCAGCAGTGGGTTGCCGATGTAATCCATCAAGGGAATCTCGGGCATATCAGGACAACAGATGAAGGGCCCGTGATCTTAGCATCGGCAGCCGGTTAGCGACAATGAAGGGCTGGCGCACAGGCATCTTGCTTGTTCGATGTCTGCAGGCAGGAAGGATGCCCAGACCACACAGCCACGATGGCTGTGCTCCGCGGCCTTAGGCGCCAATGCGGCGGAACTCGAAGGTCGTCTCCGGTTTCATGACCTCGCCGTTCATTTCAAGCAGCGGATAAACCAGGAAATTGATCGGTCCGCTTTCAGGTTCCGGGTCGACCACCAGATCGCGACCCTTCGTCAGTTCGAACCGATTCGCCGGATTATGACCAAAATAATAATCCGCCAGCTTCGGGTTCTTCCATGCTTCACTGATATCCATCGGCACCCACTGGCCATCTGCAAGAAATTCAGCCCAGCAATGGTAGCCCTCGATTCTGCCCTCATTCTTGTCGGCTGGAATGGTTGCGCCGATGGCGAAACGCGCGGGTATGTTGATGCTTCGCGCTAGAGCAATGAAATACGCGTGAAAATCAGAGCAGTTTCCGGTGCGGGCGTCGCACGCGTAGACAGCGTCGCCGCGGCCCCAACCAGTACCTGACTTATCGTACCGCATGCGGCTGATGACGTGATCGTACAACGCTTTCGCCCGCTCCAGATCATCGGTTTTTCCGGCCGCCGCTTTCTCGGCAAGCGTCTTAAACGTTTCGTTGACCGGCACCAATTTTTCCGGCCGAAGATATCGCGCGGCGTCTGCATTGCCTGCCGGATAGGCGGCTTTTTCTTTGCGCACTACCTTGTATCGCAGCTCAATCGTTTTGCCACTGTCCTGCGGCTGCGCATTGACCACGCAAATGTCATTGCCGTAATCGCGGTCCTGAACCTTATCCCATTTTATCGGGATCTTTAGTTCTTGCACACTTACGGTTTGAAAAGCATCTGCCTTCGCGAGCGGTATCCAGATGCGAGCGGTGCCGGAGATTTCCGGAAGTTTGACGCGATAAACGAACTCAAACTCATCGGCGCCTTTGATGATGCCGGGTTCACCGGCGGCATGAATGGGGAGCGCGCCGGCGAGGAACAGCGCCGGAGCAAGAACCAAGCGCATGGTCAACTTCACCATTCGGTTCCTAGCTCACGGGCACTTTATTCCACTTGCCGTTTTCTTCTTTCCAATTGTAAAGCGGTTTGCCGTTGATCTTGTGCACTGCCGTGTCAGTGACTTTCATTTTGCCCGCCTGCCCAGTCAGAAAGAAATCGATGTCGTACGTTTTTCCATCGGTTCCCTTCATATCCACGCAGGCAAAATATTTCCCACCGCCGAGGTCCTGCAATCGATCATCGTGGACCTTTACTAAATCGAGAGCGAGATCCTGGCCTTCGTACTTGACGTGCAATTTTCCGTCGGGGCTCTTTTTGCTTTTCGCCTCGATATTCTTCTGGATACCGGCGGAAATATCAGCTGTGCTCACCTGTTTTGCTTCGGCGCTTTTCTTTGGATGTTCCGCGCCTTGCTTGGGATGCTCCGCACCTTTCTTCGGATGTTCAGGATGCTCCTGTGCGCGGACGGGGGCTGCGGGTGTGAAAAATAAGCCGATAGCGGCCGCGATTACTAACCTTGTGATCATATGAGTTCCTCCGTTTTAGCTTCGTTTGCTCGTATTTTGTTGGTTGTGTTTCATAATTGTCCAGTGCCGTTTTAAAACCACGGCCGGATGTGCTCTACATGTTTAGAGACGCATCACGGAAATGATTTATTCCACATAAACGCAAAATTTTCCATCTTGAGCGTTAATCGCGGAGCCAGACGAACTCGTGATTCGCCACTTTGAGGGCCATTGGGAAACGATCCGAATGCGGATTTCGGTCATTATTCCAGTTTATAACGAGGCGCCGTTAATACGCCCGTTTCTCTCGAATCTGCGCGAGCGAACCCGTGGGGCGGAAATTATTGTCGTCGATGGCGCGAGCACTGACGGCACCGACCGGCTGGCGCAAGGCTTCTGCGATCAGGTTATCCGGAGCGACGAGCGCAGCCGTGCAAAACAAATGAACGTCGGAGCAGACGCCGCATGCGGCGATATTTTCTGGTTTTTGCATGCCGACGCCGACGTTCCGCTGGAATCCTTGAATGAGATCGCGCGCATAATGCGCAATCCAGAAGTCTGTGGCGGTTTCTTCCGGATCCGCCTGCCGGCCGCACCGGCTGTATACCGACTGACGGACGGCTTTGCGCATTACGCGGGGCTTCTGCTCCGGATGCGATGCGGCGATCACGGAATTTTCTGCCGGCGGAGTGCGTTTGTTGATGCTGGGGGATTTCCGGACGTGCCGCTCATGGAAGATGTGGAATTTTTTCGCCGGCTTCGCCGCTGCGGTCGCGTCGTGTATAGCAACAAACGAATCGGGGCGAGCCCACGCCGCTATGAAACAATCGGACCGACACGCCTCACATTTGCCTACGGATCGATTGCGACGCTTTATCTTTTCGGCGTCTC
>Ga0137368_10006292_pt1 | contig 12478 bp, 13 predicted proteins | sample SagtaG_13_FD_104917 | JGI IMG/M metagenome (GOLD analysis project Ga0137368, IMG submission 104917) | Vadose zone soil microbial communities from Sagehorn Ranch, Mendocino, California, USA - Sage1_L_100_16 metaG | ecosystem: Environmental > Terrestrial > Soil > Vadose zone | place: USA...
CAACCACTTCGCGACTGCCAATAGCAAGGTCGCCAACGCGGTGCTCATGCAGCAGCAGATGCAGCTGTTCCGAGACAACGGCCTCGGCAGCTTCGAGACCCTGCTGCAGAAGGTGACGCGCGATCCGGCGATGCTGATCTGGCTCGACAATCGCCAGAATCGCAAGGGCTCGCCCAACGAGAACTACGGCCGTGAGGTCATGGAGCTGTTCACGGTCGGAATTGGCAACTACTCGGAGCAGGACATCAAGGAGGCGGCGCGAGCCTTTACGGGCCACACGCTTGACCGCAATCTCGGGTACGTCTTCACCGCCAACCAGCACGATACGAAGGACAAGACCTTCCAGGGCCAGACCGGGAACTTCGACGCCGACGACATCCTGGCGATCCTGGCGCGGCATCCGGCAACGGCGCGGTTCCTGACCACGAAGCTATTCACGTTCTTCGCCTACGAAAACCCCGAGTCGTCGACGATCGACCGACTCGCCAACACGTTTACCAGCACCAACTTCGACATTCGCTCGGTGCTCAGAGACATCTTTACGGGGCCCGAGTTCCTATCGCCGCAGGCCTATCACGCGCAGATCAAGTCACCAGTCGACCTGGTTGTGGGCTCGCTCAAGTCCCTGAATGTGCAGAACATCGGGCCGGATGCCACACAGTCGCTGCGGCGCATGGGACAGGATCTTCTGAATCCGCCCGATGTGAGCGGCTGGAAGGGCGGCTCCGCCTGGATCAACGCCACCACGCTGTTCGAGCGCTTCAACTGGGGCAATCGCCTGGCGACGGGTCGCGACGCCAGCAAGCCGTACTTCACGGATGTGCCGGCGCAGATTCAGTCGCGCGGCATCACCAGCGCCGATGGCCTGGTCGACTTCTATCTGGGCGTGCTCGTCGATGGCGACGCGTCCCCGGAGGCGCGACAGACACTGGTCGACTATCTGAATGGAGCGGCGCTCGATGACGGCGCGGCGCTCGACATGAAGGCACGCGGCATGGTGCACCTGGCGTTGGCCGCGCCGTCCTACCAGCTGGCCTGAGGCACACGCATGGCTATCACTCGACGCTCTCTCATCGGCCGCGGTGCGCTGCTGGTTGCCTCGGGCTTCCTGGCACCGTCCTTCATCACCCGCACGGCACTCGCCCTCGATGGGCAGCCAGGATTCACTGACAGCGGTCCGGTCATGCTCGACCCGACCAAGAACAACCGCATCCTCGTGGTGCTGCAGCTTTCGGGCGGCAACGATGGCATCAATACCCTGGTGCCGTTTGGCGATCCGGCGTACGCGACGCTGCGCCCGACCCTCGGACTGCCGACAAACGAGGTGCTCAAGTTGACCGATCAGGTCGGACTGCACCCGAACCTGAAGCACTTCAAGGGGCTGTACGACCAGGGCAGGCTGGCGGTCATTCAGGGTGTCGGCTATCCGAACCCGAACCGCTCGCACTTCCGCAGCATGGACATCTGGCACTCGGCTCGCCCCGAGAGCTTCGAGCGCTCAGGCTGGCTGGGTCGCTACGTGTCGGCCTGCCAGTGCGCGCAGGACAACGCGCTGCCAGCGATCAGCGTTGGCGATCAGCTCAACACGATGTTCTGGACCGACACGACGCTCGTGCCAGCGGTTGCCAGCATCGGGGCGTTCTCCTTCCTGACCGATACCAAGTACAAGAACGATCGCACCTTCCAGCTGCAGACGCTGCAGAACATCTACAACCAGGCGGGCAGCTGGTCACAGTACGAGAGCCTGATCCGCCGTGGGACGCTGAACGCCCTGGCTGGCTCGGATGAGCTGCAGAAGGTCGCGGCCACGTACCAGACCGCGGTCAAGTACCCGGCTAACAACGGCCTGGCGAATCAGCTCAAGACGGTCGCGCAGGTCATAGCCGGCAATCTGGGCACGCGCCTGTTTTCGGTGAGCCAGGGTGGCTTCGATACCCACGCCAACGAGAAGGCCACGCACGACCGGCTCATGACCCAGATGGACGACGCTGTCGATGCCTTCTTGCAAGATCTGGCCAACATGAACAAGCAGGACGACGTGGTCATCATGACCTTCTCCGAGTTCGGTCGGCGCGCGCGGCAGAACGGCTCGGCGGGCACGGATCACGGCACAGCCGAGCCGATGTTTATCATTGGCAACAAAGTGCACGGTGGCGTCTACGGCGGCTATCCGAGCCTGAGCGACCTGGACAACAACGGCGACCTGAAGTTCAACGCCGATTTCCGATCGGTCTATGCGGGCGTGTTGCAGGATCAGGTTGGCGTCTCGCCCGGGCCAGTCCTGGGCGGCAGCTTCGATCCGTTGAAGGTCATCGCCTAGTGCGGCGCGGTTTTATCAAGCTCACGCTCGTGGCGCTGGCCGCGAGCGTGCTCCCAGCCGCCTCCAGCGCGCTCGCAAGCCAGAGCCTGGTATCGATCGCGATCATCGACGACCCGCGGCCCATCGAAAAGTGGGGTTATGCCCCCGCGAACCGGAAGGTCCCGGTCGGGACGTGGGTCACGTGGTCCAACGATGGCTACGACGCGCACAGCGTCACCGCTGACGGCGTTTTCGACTCAGGCGTTCTCAATCCCAGCGAAGGTTTCTCGTGGTACTTCGACACCGACGGTACCTATCAGTACATCTGCTCGCTGCACGACTGGATGGCGGGCAAAATCGTGGTCGGCACTGGCATCGCGCCCGAACCACCAGCCCCGGAAGAGCCCACACAAGAGCTTCATCCTGAGCGCAGCGAAGGACCTACTGTAGATCCTTCGGCTCCGCCTGAGGATGAGGCCGATCCCAGCGCTTGATCCAGGTCGGCGATCAGATCGGCCGGATCTTCGAGACCGGCTGAAAAGCGCACCACGTTGTCGTTGATACCGCGCGCCCGCCGCTGCTCCGGCGTGAGCCCGCGGTGCGAGGCGATCACCGGGTACAGCACCAGGCTGAAGCAGTCGCCCAGCGTTGCCGCGGGTCGCACGACCTGTAGCCGCTCCATGAAGCGCATCACGGCCTGTTTGTCGGCATCTTTGATCGCGAACGCAAGCATCGCCCCGAAGACCCCCTCCGGAAAGTGGCTGCACGCGACCTCACGGTACGGACTGTCCGACAGGCCCGGGTAGTGCACGCGCTCAATCGAAGGGTGCTTTGACAACGCGTCCGCGATGGCCGCGGCGTTGGCGCACTGTCGAGCCATCCGCAGCGGCAGGGTGCGAATGCCGCGTATCGAGAGATAGGCCTCCAGCACGCCCATGACCGAGCCGGCGTACTTGCGCCAGGTGCGCAGCGCCGCTGCCTGCTCGTCAGAGGCACAGGCCACGACCCCAGCGGTCACGTCGCCGTGGCCACCGAGGTACTTGGTCGCGCTGTGGATCACGCACGCGGCGCCCAGGTCCAGCGGCCGAATAAGGCACGGCGTGGTGAACGTCGAGTCGACAATGATGGGCACATCGTGCGTTCGCCCGAGGTCGAGCAGAGCATGCAGGTCGGCCACTTGCTCCAGCGGGTTCGACACGACTTCGAGCAGCAGCGCTTGCGGCCGCTCGTGCGCGAGCCGCTTGTTGAGGCCGGGCAGATCGAAGACGTCGACAAACTGGACGTCGACGCCCTCGCGCGCAAGCGTGCTGCCCATGAGCGTGAACGTGCCGCCATAGCAGTCCTGGCTCACGAAGATCTTCGTGTCTGGCTCAGGACAAAAGTGGCGGACGGCGGCGTGCACCGCGGCCATGCCTGAGGCAAACGCCACTGCCGCGGGTGCACCCTCGAGCGCCGCGACAGCCTCCTCGAACGCAACAACCGTCGGACTGGCGTAGCGCGCGTACGAGTAGCCCGGCTGCTCATCACCCAGGACACGGTCGAGCTGATCAGCCGACTCGTACCAGAAGCTCGAGGCGGGCACCAGCGGCGGCGCCGTCGGGTGCGCGCCATCGAGGGTGAAGCTCGGCGAGCCGGCGTGGACAGCCAGGGTTTCAAAGCGCATGCGCTCAGTATTCACTGAACACGATCTCGGCGTATATCTGATAGCCGACCGCGCGGGCGACAAACGCGGACGTGTTGTTGTCGCGGTCGTGGATGTAGATCGCGACCTTGCCCTGGTCTAGCGCAAATCGAGTCGCCGCGGACACGACGTCACGGGCGTAGCCGCGGCCGCGATAGTCGGCCTCCGTCGCCACGGCGATCTCCCAGACACGGTCGGACTTCAGCTTCAGCGCGGCCCACGACACCAGCCGCCCGTGCGGACCGCGCACGCCGAAGATGGCGCCGTCGAAGCGGGTGCGCAGGTGCAACGCCGCGGTGTCCTCTTCGGCGATGTGCTCGGCCCGATCCATGGTCGACGGCGGGGCGAACGTGGCGGCGTCGACCGCCCGCATATCGCCGGCGAGCGTAAACGCGTGCGGCGACGTTCTCTGCACGGCGCGGAAGAATCGTCGCAGGGCTGGTCCATCGAGATACGGCAGATGCGCATCGGAGCCCAATTCGCGCTGCAGCTGCTCGAGCAGGTCAGGCCGACACGCCACCACCGCGCCGGGCGCGAACGACAGACCCACGATCGGCAGCACATAGCCGTGCCAGCTGGGCAGGCCGCGCGCGGGCGTCGAAACGAGGTGGACACCGCCGCGGCGCGCCACCTTCGGCGAGCACGTCAGCATCTGCTCGGCGTACGCGTCGAGCGTGCGCACAGCGGAGCTCGATAGACGGCTGGAGGTGGCTGGAGTCAAGCGTTCAAGCGCGTACTGCGCCGTTGCGCCGATTGAGCCGTGCGGCCCGCCGCTGCTCGGCCGCATCCCAGCGACGTTTCTGCTCAGCGCTGGTCACCTGGAGCGGTCGAACGGGCGTTGGTCGCCCCTGCTCGTCGATGGCCACGTACACGAAGTACGCCTTCGAGATGTGGCGCACCTCGCCCTTCAGGACATCTTCGGCATCGATGGTGACTTCAGCTTCCAGGCTCGTTCGTCCAGTCCACGTCACCACCGCGTGCAGCACGACCAGGTTGCCGACGTAGACCGGCTGCTCGAAGGTCATCGAGTCCATCACTACCGTGACCAGCCGCCGCCGAGCATGGCGCGCCGCGGCGGTGCCACCGGCGCTGTCGGCGAGCTTCATCAACGTGCCGCCGTGGACGTTGCCCGCGGGGTTGGCATCCTCGGGCAGCATCACCTGCGCGAGCGTAATCTCGCGCGGGCTGGCGCGTGCAGTCACACTTGTATGTTAGAGGTCGTCCTTCAGGATCTCGATCGCGCGGCTGAGGACCGGGTCGTCGCCGCTCGCGACGACGGTCGGGTCGGATTCGATCACTTCGTCCGGCACCACGCCGACGCGGTTGAGCTGCTTCCCGTCTGAGGAGCGAATCTCGTACACGGTCACCTGTAGCCCAGTGCCATCGGGCAGGCCGAACACTTGCGCCGCGGCCACACTGCCCGCGGTGGTGCTGCCTACGATGGTCGCTGCGCCATGCTCCTGGACTGCCGCGGCGAAGATCTCGCCCATCGACGCCGTGCCGCCGTCCACCAGCACCACGAGCGGCAGACCGTACTGAGCTCCCGCGCGCGAGAAGTGCATGCGATTCTGACCCGAGCGATCGGTCTCCTCGTACACCGACGAGCCAGCCGGCAGGAAATGGCTGAGCAAACGCGTGCCGACGTCGATGCGACCGCCCGAGTTGCCGCGCAGGTCGAGCACCAGCCCGCGAATACCTTGCTCCTGGAAGTCGGCGACGTCATTCTCGATCGCTTCGATCACCGACGGCTCGGGGAATCCGCGCAGCATCAGGTAGCCGATGTCGTCGGCGACAACCCGCTGCTTCACGAACTGGAGGTGGATCTCCGCCCGTTCCAGCGTGAACGGCAGCACCTGCCCGGGGTCGCCTCGGCGAATGACGAGCTCGACTTTGGTGCCCGCTGGACCGCGCACGAGCCCGGTCATCTCGTCCAGCTGTAGCCCGCTCACCGATTGGCCGTTCACACTGATGAGCACGTCGCCGGGCTGCAGACCCGCGCGCGAGGCTGGCGTTTCTTCGTAGACCTCGACGATGCGTGGCTCGGTACCGCGCGCGCTCACACTGATGCCGATGCCGACGTACTTGTTGTCGCCGCGTGACCACGACTGATAGTCCTGGTACTGCTGCGGGTCGAGGAAGTAGGTGTGGCCCTCGTCGACCAGGCGCACCATGCCACGCACGATGGCGTGCGCGGCGACGAATCCCTCGGGGTTGCCATTGGGGCGGCTGACATACGCGTTCAGCGCGCTGCGCAGCTTGTCCAGGTCGCCTTCGCGATTGCCATCGAATGCCGGCGGCGGGCCCGGTAGAGCGGCTTTGCCGGCCGCTTCTTTCTGGAGCTGCTCCCAGCCCGCGTTCAAAACCTCCGCCGAGCTCAGCGGACGGACGAAGCGGTCCAGCAGCAAGTTGTAGGCACTCTCGACAACCTGGAACTGGGTGGTGCTGTCCTCGGCTGCCGCGACCGCGATCGCGGGCGTTGCCGTGGCTGCTTGCGCCTGGATCAGCCCGGCTGTCGCGACGCTGTAACTGAGCAGGACGACGACGAGAAGGGCGCGCAAGCGAGCCATTACCAAGTGGGTTTATACCAGCCTGACTGACGGCCGCGGAAAGAACAAGGTTGCATATTGGTAAACTCAGCAAGTGGAGATCACCTGGCTTGGCCATGCCTGTTTTCGCTTGCGTGGCCGCGATGTCGCCATCTTGACCGACCCATATGAGGGATCGGACTGGGGCTACCCGGCGCTCGCGACCACCGCCAACGTGGTCACGGTGTCAAACGATCACCCACACCATGCTGGGCTCGGCGGTGTCGATGGGCAACCGCGGGTACTGCGCGGTCCGGGCGAGTACGAGATCGGCGGCGCCTTGATCTGGGGCGTGCGCACGGCACGGCCCGCCAGCTCCAATGGTGCGCAGCCAATCAAGAACACCGCCTTCGTGATTCAGCTCGAGGAGCTGACCGTGTGCCACCTCGGCGACCTGGCGTCGGCGCCGCTAACGGGCGATGAGCTCACGCGCATCAAGGACTCGGACGTCCTGCTCGTGCCTGTCGGCGGGCACTGCACCATCAACGCGGCGCAAGCTGCCGAGATCGTCGCACAGGTCGAGCCGAAGGTGATCGTGCCGATGCACTACGCCACGGACGCTACGCAGGGGCACCTGCAGCTGGATGGCATCGAGCGCTTCTGTCGCGAGCTGGGGGCGAGTGAAGTTTCGCCGCGCGGTCGCCTGAGCGTGACACCGACCTCGCTGCCGTCGGAGCCGACAGTGGTGCTGCTCGAGCGCCGAACTTAGAGGCCCGCGTCGAAATTCCAGCGGAACGAGCCGCTGCGGCCCTTTTCGTCCAGCACGACCGCTTTGACGTTGTGCTGCCCGGCGGCGACGCGCGTGGCCGCGAAGCCGCGCCAGATGCTGTCGCCGCGCTGCTCCAGCGAAACCGGTAGCGCCGCTCCATCCAGCTCTAGCCGAATCTCGGTAATGGTGGCGTCACCCCGACCGCGGGCCTCCACCGTGACCTGGCCAGCCGCCACGCGAGTACCTGGCGCGGGCTGCGGCAGCAGGATCCACGGGGCCCTGCCCGCGATGTCGGGGACGCCTGTTGGACTTGGCCGCGGCGTTGCCTCGATTGTCGGCACGGGCGTAGCGGTGCTATTCGGGGCAGCTGGCGTGGCTGTGACCGCGAGCGCGGGCGTCACCGGCACCACCGTCACCACCAGCACGGGCACAGGCCGCGGCGTGGGCACCGCCTGGGTGGCGGCACCGAATGCTCCGAACAGCGCCCCGAGCGCGGACCAGAACAGGCTGCCCAGCAGCAGGATGCCGACGATGCCGACCATCGTGGCGATGATGCGCGCCGGCGAGCCTTCGTCTAGCGGCCGAGGGTCGAAGCGGGTCTCGGCTTCTAGCTCATCATCGATCTCTCGACACTACCGCTGAGGAATGGCTCGTGTTACCGACACGGCGCTACAGCTTGCTTACGAAAACGGGGTACCCTCAGCCGGGTGCAGTCGACTGAGCCGCGGGCGGCGCCGGCGCTGGCGGGCGTGCGCGTCCTCGATCTGACCCAATTCGAAGCTGGAACCTCGTGCACCGAGACGTTGGCCTGGCTGGGCGCCGACGTCATCAAAGTCGAAGAGCCGACGGCCGGAGACCAGGGACGAGTCGCGTCGAGCGACCGGCCGGGCGTCGATTCCTTCTACTTCTTGCTGCTGAACGCGAACAAGCGCAGCGTCACCTGCAATTTGAAGCATCCGCGTGGCCGCGAATTGCTGTGTCGGCTGATCGAGCACGCCGACGTCTTCATCGAGAACTACGGCCCGGGTGTGATCGAGCGCCTCGGCTTCGGCTACGAGGAGGTCAAACGGGTCAATCCGCGCGTCATCTACGCGCAGATCAAGGGCTTCGCGCCTGAGGGCCCGTACGGGTCGTTCCTCGCGTTCGACATGATCGCCCAGTCGGTCGGTGGCTCATTGAGCATCACGGGCGAGCCAGACGGTCGACCGCTGAAGCCTGGCGCGACCATCGGCGACACCGGGACCGGGCTGCACACCGCGATTGGCATCCTGGCGGCGCTGTATCAGCGGCATGCGACGGGACGCGGCCAGCGGATCGAAGTCGCCATGCAGGAAGCAGTAATCAACTTCTGCCGCATCGCCTACGCGAGCCAGTTGCTGTGGAACGAGCCAGCGCCGCGCATCGGTAACCGCAGCGTGCTTGGCACCAACGCCCCAAGCGAGGCCTACCCGTGCAAAGGCGGCGGTCCGAATGACTACTGCTACATCTACACCACGCGCGCTGGGAACCATCAGTGGGAGCGACTGCTTGGTGTCATCGGTCGTGAAGACCTGGTCGAGGACCCGCGCTTCAAGACCAACCGCGACCGCTTCGCCAACAAAGACGCGCTGGATGCGGTCCTCAATCCGTGGATGGCGGAGCGTACGAAAGTCGAGGTCATGGAGACACTGGGCAAGGCAGGCGTACCCGCGGGGGCGGTGTTCACCACGGATGAGCTGATGCACGACCCGTTCTTGCGCGAGCGCGGGATGTTTCCCACCGTCCAGCACCCGATCCGCGGCGATGTCACCATCCCAGGCTGGCCAGTGAAGATGTCCGAGTCGCACGTACCCGTGACCGCCGCGCCGCTGCTCGGTGCCAACACGGAGGAGATCTACGGCGAGCTCCTCGGCTGCTCGCCCGAACAACTGCAGGCGCTGCGCGCAGAGCAGGCGATCTGATGGTCAACGGCTCGCAGATCCTTGCCCGCGCCCTGCGCAAGCAGGGGATCGACACGTTCTTCTACATCATGGGCGGGCCGATGATGGCCGCCGAGTCGGCCTGCATCGAAGAAGGTCTGCGGGCGATCGATGTCCGCCACGAGCAGGCGGCGGCGATGATGGCCCACGCCTACGGTCGAGTGTTGAACCAGCTTGGCGTGTGCATGGCCGCTTCTGGCCCGGGCACCACCAACCTGATCACCGGCGTTGCCAACGCCTGGGCCGACTGCGCACCGCTCCTGGCTGTGGGTGGCTCGAGCCCGGTGAGCCAGTGGGGCAAGGGCGCATTCCAGGAGATGGACCAGGTCGCCGCGTTCAAGCCGATCACCAAGTGGTCGGAGCGCTGCGTCGATCCGAAGCGCGTTCCCGACTATGTCGCGACCGCGATTCGCACCGCCTTCGCTGGCCGTCCAGGCCCCGTGTATCTGGACATGCCCGGAGACGTCCTGTACCGCGAGGTGGACGAGGCCGAGGTGCACTACCCCGGCCCTGCGCCGCGTGCGCGACCGTCCGGCGATCCCGGACTGGTCGACGATGCCATCAAGCTCTTGCAAAGCGCGGAGCGTCCCGTCGTGATTACCGGCAGCGGCATCCTGTGGTCAGCCGCCGAGGCCGAGCTCCAGCAGCTGGTCGAGCTCCTGGGTATCCCGTTCTACACCACGCCGCAGGGCCGCGGCGTCGTTCCCGACGATCACGCGCTGTCCTTCCCCACTGCGCGCTCGACGGCGTTCCGCGAAGCGGACCTGCTGCTCGTGATCGGTACGCGCATCAACTACGTGATCAGCCATCTGGCGCCGCCGCGCTTCCGCGCTGATGCGCGACTGATCCAGATCGACACTGATGCCAGCGAGATCGGCCACAACCGGCCCGCTGACGTGGGCATCGTCGGCGATGCGCGCGTCGTGCTTTCGCAATTGCTTGCGGCCGCGGACGGCCGGGTGGACGCGCGCCGCTTCGGGACTTGGACCGACCACCTGCGCGAGGTCGAAGCCAGCAAGCGGCAGGACACCGAAGCAGCAATGAGCACCGACCAGGTTCCGATCCACCCGCTGCGGCTCTGCAAAGAAGTGCGCGATTTCCTGGACCGCGATGCGATCCTGTGCGTGGATGGGCAGGAGATCCTCAATTACGGTCGGCAATCGATCCCCACGTACGTGCCGCGCCATCGCCTCAACTCAGGGCCATTCGGCACGATGGGGGTTGGCCTGCCGTTCGGCCTCGGCGCCAAGGTGGCCAAGCCGGATACGCAGGTCGTCGTGCTGCACGGCGATGGCTCGTTCGGGCTGAACGCGATGGAGCTCGATACAGCTGCTCGGTTCAACATCCCCGTGCTCACCGTGATTAGCCTGAATGGCGGCTGGACCGCTGATCCGCAACGCAGCAAAGCCGGGCGCGAACTGGGCTACACAGCGTTCCACAAGATGGCCGAGGCCCTCGGCTGCTACGGCGAGCAGGTCGACGAGCCATCGGCGATCCGCCCCGCCTTGGAGCGCGCCGCGGCCTCGGGCTGTCCCGCGGTGGTGAACGTGGTCACGGATTTCTCCGCGCGGGCAACAACCCAACAGTTCTCCGTCTACTCCACGTAGTGTTGTTGCAGGTCGTTGCGGCGAGCGCGGCGCGGTGGAACGACCTGGTCGAGCTGTTCGAGCGAACGGGTCCGCGCGGTGGCCAACCGGTCACCAGTGCCTGCTGGTGCATGTTCTGGAGGCTGGAACGGTCCGAGTTCAACCGGAACGCCCAGTGGACCAATCCCGACTTGCGTGGCCACGCCAACCGCGCTGCGCTGGAAAATCTGGTGCGCGCCGACCGCATGCCCGGCATACTCGCGTATGCCGATGGTCGAGCCGTCGGCTGGTGCGCGATCGCGCCGCGCGAGGAGTTCGTGCGCCTGGAGAGCAGCCGACCGCTCGCGCGGGTTGACGATGCGCCTGTGTGGTCGGTCGTGTGCTTCTACATCGAGCGGCAGTACCAACGGCGAGGCATCGGCGTGGCGCTGCTCGAAGGCGCCCTGGAGTACGCCCGGGCCAGGGGTGCAACGATCGTCGAGGGCTATCCGTCCAAACCGGGCGATGCCGATCCCTTCACTGGTCTGGAAGCCATGTTCGAGGAGGCAGGCTTCACGCAGGTTCGATCCGGTAAGCGGCGGTCGGTCTGGCGATACGTGCTGTGATGGCTACTGACCGCTACGTTCGGCCAGACTGGTTCACCCGCTCGATCTTCACTCCGCTCGTGGCCTGGTTTACCGCGCGCGGGCTGAGCGTCTATGGCTCGCGGGTGCTCGCGGTACGCGGCCGCAAGAGCGGCGAGTGGCGGACCAACCCGGTAAACCTGGTCGAGTTCGAGGGCCAGAGGTACCTGGTCGCGCCGCGCGGCGTCACCGATTGGGTGCGCAACATACGCGTGAGCCGCGCAGGCGAATTACGCCTTGGCTCGCGGATCGAACCTATCCGTGTGACCGAGATCGCGGATGCCGACAAGCTCCCGGTGCTACGCGCCTACCTCAAGAAATGATCCTGGGAAGTAGGCGCGTTCTTCGAAGGCGTCGGCGCCAGTGCCTCCGAAGCCGACCTGCAGCGCATCTCTCCGAATCACCCCATCTTCCGCATCGAAGCCTGATCCGCTAGCGGCTGAGGCCGCTGCCGATCTGGATTGACTGGTGATCGTGGCGCGGTTGCACGTGGCGATCACCGTCCCGGTGCCGGTTGGCGAGTCGGCGGGGATCGGGAACGACCAGGTCACCACCCGGGCGTCGCCCACCGTCTGTTGCTCGAGCACGGCCGCGACCCCTCGTAACGCCCCAGGCGCTGTGTACGTCAACCCGCACACCGCACCTGGCGCAGCCTGGACGCTGACCGAGGCGTTCTGCCCAGGCACAGCACCCCGCACACCCGTAAATCGAACCTCAGCCGGAACCGGAGTCGCCGCGGGCGCGGCAGGTGGCAGGGCCCTGCATCCCACGGTTGGCTTGGCCCCGGGCGGCCCCGTGCACGACGGCGCCGGCTGCGCGGGCGCTTCGGGCGGCGGCGCGGGCGCCTCTGACGGCGGAGGCGTATCCGCCTGCGCGGGAGGCGCCTGCTACTGCGCGATTGGGGCGACCTCGGCTACCCGCGCTGCGCTGGTGACCGATGCGTTCGGACTCAGCAACAGCGCCGTGCCGTTCGCACCGCCGTCCTCATAGACAGCCAATTCCTCGTCGTCGATGGCATCGGCGACGATCGCATACCG
>Ga0137368_10006293_pt1 | contig 12478 bp, 12 predicted proteins | sample SagtaG_13_FD_104917 | JGI IMG/M metagenome (GOLD analysis project Ga0137368, IMG submission 104917) | Vadose zone soil microbial communities from Sagehorn Ranch, Mendocino, California, USA - Sage1_L_100_16 metaG | ecosystem: Environmental > Terrestrial > Soil > Vadose zone | place: USA...
CACGGTCATTACTCCAGGTCCGCTGGGAAACTGGCTCATCGAAAAAGGACTCAAGAAGGAGCAGTTCCGGCGGGCTGGAGTCGGCGATCGATTCGTCTTGAAAGGCATTACGTTTAAAATCGGTCCTAGCGGCCACGACAACACTCTTCCGACGGGTGCCAATGGCGGTCCTGCCACGTAGTTCTTCATCACTTTCGAGAATGGTTTCACCGTCTTCTACAATGGCCATTCCACCCTGATCGGCGACCTGCCGCTCTACGCCTCGGTCTACCAGCCCAATCTGGCGATTCTGGGACTCGCCGGCGACCCGCCCGAGTTCGCCCAAGTCGCGCGCCTGATGACCACGAACAATCCGAATCTGCGCACCATTATCCCGAGCCATATGCGTCCCGGCGCGCCGATCCTGGCCGAAGGGAAGCGAGAGTTGGACCGCCTGGGCATCGGCGGGCTGATGTTCGTGCCCGAGTTGAAAACTGTATATGAGTATTAGTGGGTCGCCGCCTTGAACTTCGGATCCGCACGGGTCGGGCCACGTATGTGTAGGCGAGGATCGAAGGCGTCTTTTCGAAACCATTGATCTTTGCGGGTCGCAAGATTTTGAATGTGATCGGGTAGTCGGAGATACGCCTTCTCAAAATCGGGCGTGGCGTGAACAGTCGAAATCGGCCGGGGCATCCGGCTACCGACGCAGCTCAGCGAGAGAGGAGACGGTCTTCGTTCGGCCTTGCCGATAGGCGGCGTCGCCGCGGGATATTTTCTCCAGCGCGTCACTGACCTCGGCGAGACGGCGCTTCAAGGCGGCATATTCGGCAGCATCCACAAGTACCACTTTTTTCCCGGCGAGTTTCTTCGGGACACGGATCGACACTAAATTTTCCGCTGTTGAAAAAGCGTGCTTACGCATGATGGTTCTCCAAAGTTCTTCCAGCATACTCAAGTAGGCCCGGCTTTTCCACTTAGGAGCCAATTGGCAAATGGCCTTACTGATGGGAATAGGTCTGTGCTTGCCGGGTGGTATTGGGTCGGCATAAGAATCTTTACAATCTTCCCGGGAATCCGCGCATCCGCAATGCCGTTCACGAGCGCTAGATTCAGCATTGACTTATTTTCGTCTGATAAACAGTTGCTGCATCAACTTGTCCCACTCGGCGTATTTTTTTTCCGCTTCCTCGACGCCGTATTTCTCGTCGATGTAGGATTTTTTGAATTTTTGCGCCAATGATCCGATGTCTTCGCGGGGCGACCAGAGGCCGCCCTTCTGGATCATCTGTTGACCTTCCTTGGAATGGAGCCAGTCGAGGAAGAGCAAGGCGGCATGGGGATGGGGCGCCTTGAGCGTCAAGCCGGCATACGCAACGGTGGTCACGACCGGTTCGAGCGGGCGCCATTCCACCGGCGCGCCTTTTTGTTTGGCTTGGGTGATATTGGCGTCGAAGATCGTCGGCGACAGCGGGACTTCACCCGAAATTACTAGGCCGGCCAGGCCCGCCCCGGACATGTTTTGCACTTTCACGTCTTGCTCGGCGATCTTATCGAGATATTCCCGGCCGAAGGATTCTAGTGTGCTGCCGATCCAGCGCGTTCCCGTCGTGGTGTTGACGATGGACATTTTGCCCTTCCATTTAGGATTCAATAGATCGAGCATGGTTTTCGGCGCATCGGCCGGAGGGATCACTGAGGTATTGAAGCCCAGGCTGGCGTAGGTCTCGTAGTGGCCGACGTAATAGAAACCGTTCTGGCCTTTGTGCTTGACATCTTCGGGATAACTGCGCGCTTCCGGAACATGGTGTTCTAGAAAGACGCCCTCGCGTTTCATCAGATCCATCTGTTCGCCGGTCGTCGCGATCACGTCGGCGATGTATTGGCCGGCGCGAATTTCTTCCAACGCCCGCTTGATCAAGGTCCGGCCATCGGTGCGATACTCCGTGACCTTGATGAACGGATACTTTTTCTCGAACTCCTTGGCCATGGTGCGATACCAGGTGTGGGAGCCGTAGAGGGTGAACGCGGCTTCTTTCTTGGCGCCCTCGACCAGGATCTTTTCCCGGTCGGCGCCTTGATAGAGGGCCAATTGTGAAATCGACGCGGGCGCAGCGGCGGCAAGACAGTCGACCGCTCCGAGCAGCAAAAGCGCGCCGCCAAGCCACTTTTTGGTTATGTGAACGACTCGACCCATGATCATGAACGTCTCCTTGACGGGGTTATCGTTTTATCCCTTCAAACCGTCGCTCGATTACGGCAGAGGACACATCGGTCATAGCCATGGGATCAAACTTCTATGCTCGACCATCTCGACAATGGATCTCGCGGCGCTAGGGTTCGCCGCGTAGCGGGCCGAAGGCCGGCGGCGGGCGGCGGTGTTTGGTCGCGGCTTCGTAGGCGGAAGCGGCTTTCAAGATCGTCCCTTCTTCGCCAGGCCCGGCCCAGAACGACAGACTGATCGGCAATCCCGGCACATCGAGCAAAGTCTTTTCGCTGCCGGAAACACTTCGGTAGTTTTTGGTGTCGGCGCTGAGCGCGAACTTGGGCTCGTAAACCACTTGATTGAAACCGGCGGGCACGACGACCTCGGGAATCCCCGCGTCGGCGGTGAACGCAAAACGATTGCTCGGGCGGCTGTTGATTTCGGGCTCCACCGGACCGCCGATCTTGGGGATGGGGACCGTGGTCAGCGGGTTAATCAGGACATCGAGATTATTTTCCCGCATCACTTTGAGAATGACCCGCTGCATGACTTCGCGCATCTTGATGCGCTCGGTGAGTCCGTTGGAGCGAATGTCGTTGAGATTCTGCCAATTGATAAAGGCTGTCAGCTTGTCGCCGGAATAGTAGCTCGCGTTGGCGTTGAGCGAAGGCCAGTCTTTGACCTTGGCGTCGTTACGGCGCAGCAAGTATTGGCTCAAGTGAAAGCGAAAGCTCGAAGTGCGCGGGAAAAGCGTGATACGGCGGAGATTCAGATTGGGCGGGAAAGGCTCCAACCCTTCGGCGGCGCGCGCCATGTACTCGGCCGGAGAAAGCGTGCCGCCGCCCGGCGTTTTGCCGACGCTCACATTGATCCTGCTCGCGAACACGGGAAACTCGGCTTCGCCGGCGCTGTTGGTCTTGAAGAGATATTCGGGCATGTGGAACGGCAAGATTTCCGCGAGCGCTTCCTGAAAGCTCGGTTTCAGATTGGGGATCGTCGGATCGTCGGGGTAGAGGGGATCGACCGATTCGAACAATTGCGCGCCCAGCTTGTCGCGCAGGATGGTCTTGATCTCCTTGTCGATCTGATCGCTGATCGCCGCGTCGTTGGGCGTGTGCTTGACCATGAACTCGCGCACGATACCGATGCGCATGCCGGCGAGGCTCTTCTGTCCAGCAAAACTGGCGTAGGGCTTTTGCGGGATCAACGCCTTGGGCAGCGCGGTATAGATATCGCGCGGGTCGTAGTAGCCGCGCTTGGGATCCTTCAAGGCATCGAGCACGATGGCGGTGTCTTTGACCGTGCGGCAGTGAATGCCGGCGCGATCGATAAACGGATCGGCGCCGATGCCGCCGCCGAAGGACATGATCGCCTTGCCGGCATTCAGATTGGCGATGCCGTTGTAGGCCGCCGGAACGCGGCATGATCCGCCCGTCTCTTCGCAAATTGAACAGACAACCAGATTGGCCGAGACCGACACGCCCGAACCGGAGCTCGATGCCGCTTGCGCTGGCGCGCGCTCGGTGTCGTAGGGGTTGCACGGATTGCCGGCCCAGGTGCTGCGCGAGTTGCCGGCGCCGATGACGACGGCTTCAGCCTTGGCGCTGCCGCCGGGATCGCCGCTGGCGCCGTTGTATTCGCTCAAGTTCGCCTTGCCGAGAATGATCGCGCCCTTGGCGCGCAGCTGCGCCACGATGGTGGAATCCGCCGGCGCAGCGTCCAACGCATACGCCACGTCCGCGCCGCCCGTGGAGCGCATATCTTTGGTATCGAAGATGTCTTTGATCGAAAACGGCGTGCAGTAAAGCGGCATGGCGGACAGATTCGGATTGGCGCCGAACTGGCGGTCGAGCTCCCGCGCCCTTTCCAATCCGTCGGGCTGGGCGCGAAACGCTTCGCAGGCCGGGCTGCAGCCGCCCGGCAGCGGCCCCTTCGACGGATGAAGGTCGCAAGTCGCTTTGCAAGTCGCCGAGCGCTCGCCGCGGATGTTGACGGTGCTCAGCGAGCGGAGCTGTCCGGCGTTTTTCACGCCGCGAATGTAGCCGTAGGTCTGCTGTTTTGCCGGATCGGAAACCGTCGCTTGCATAACGCCGGGCTGAAGCGGCGTGCCGGTGTATTTGGCGATATCGGGGAAAAAGTTTTTCGCATCGCTGGCGTCGTTGGGGTTGACCGGTGCCACGCACATGCCATCGTAAGCGCGGATGCGGTTGATGTAAGCCTGCACCAACTGCTCGCAGGTAATCTGCCGCGACTTGATCGCCCGGTAGATATCTTCGATGCGCGCTTCTTCGAGGCGAAATTTCCATGGCGCAGATGCTTTGCCGGCCGACGCCGGCTTGGCGCTTTGCGCGTAGGCCGATGGTGGGGCAAAGCTAAACAGAGCGTGCGCCCCGAGCCATAGCGCCAAACCGAGCGATAGGAATCGGGCGACTAGAATTGCGTATCTTACCATATCTGCCTCCGACAACGTCGATGGTGTTTCTTTATCATGTTTTTTCGCGGGCGGGGGAGATTTATTGATTTGAAACTGGATCGCTGAAAGGGAAAGAAGTTAAGCGAAGAGAGGATTTCCTCGCTTCCACCAGACTGTGTGAAAACTCTGTCGGAACCCTTCGACGGCGCTCAGGGCGAACGGATAGTAACTCAATTTCTAATGAGACCTACACCGTGGCTATCTTTGCTGATTCGCCAAAACCCGAGCCGCAATAGTGAGTGCTGACGAAGCAAATCATTTTGCCCGCGTGTAGCGAAGCATGACGTCGCCCGAGGGGTACGGCTTGGCTTCGACGAGCTCCAGTCTCGTGTTTTTCGAAACGCCGCTGAATAGCGGCCGACCGCTTGAGAGGAGGATCGGGCAGAGGACGAACTGATACTCGTCGATCAATCCGTGCTGCGTGAGTTGCGATACGATGGAGCCGCTACCGAAGACGATCATGCCTTTGCTGGGCTGGCGCTTCATCGTCTCGATGTCGCGCGGATCGAATTCGTGAAGGATGCGGGAATTTTTCCACGTCGCGTCCTTCAAGCTCCTGGAGAAAACCAATTTGGTCATTTCGTTTAGCCACTTCGCTATGGCGCGGTGTTCCGGAGTTCGTTGTCCGGGATGATGGGGATCCGGTGCCGTGGAGGAGTCGTCATCGGCGTGGCTCCAGAATTTCTTGAAGAGCTCATACGTCCGACGGCCGAACAGGACCGTGTCGAAAAGCGGGATGCTGTCCACGGCCGCTTTGGCCTGCTCCGCGTCGGGCACGACCCAGTCCAAATTGCCGTCAGCTCCGGCAAAATACCCGTTTGCCGTCATCCAGTTAAACATCACGATTCGACGGGTAGATTCCATAGTACTCTTCCTCTCGCGTGTTGACTCGCTTCATTAATACGACGAACGAGAAAGTCGTCTCGGGACATTTGTGGTATTGCGGCGGTATAAACTCTCTATGCAAATCTTATCAGATTGTTCCCGCCGATTTAGCCGGTGGCGATTGCCGATGTAAGAATCGTTCCAGTTATGAGCGCGGGCAACCGAGGATCCAGCCTTCCTCGCTGCGGATCTGGTTATCGACCTGTGATCCACTCATGATTCCGGGCGGGATCGCGAATTCCTTGATGAGTAAATTTTTTGCGTTCAGGTCGCGCGCCCAATGCCACATGGCGCGGACCTGACCGCAGTCTTTGATCGTGTTGGTGAGAGGCGCGCGTAAGAATCAAAAGTCCCGACCCTCATCTCGCGCTCGATCGCCGCGCAGCGCATCAAGCCACCGCCGCAGGTGGCGCCCGAGCGGGTACTCGACTTTGCGATCACGCGTAAAGTAGTCGAGACGCTACATTTATCATGGAATAAAGTTTCCAGCGGTAACGATGCCACGGGTAGCGATCGCGATAACGGATTCACATCGGCGCGTTTCTATTTCCGGCGATAAATTCGCTTGACGAAGGCCGAGTCTCGGCAATATGTTCGAGCACTGGGCAGAGAAAAAAGTTACGCGACTTTTGCCGAAGCCTGAGCGCCGCCAACCGGCGATGGCACGTGGCGAGATAAAACCGGCCACAGGATAGGAGCAAGTCATGACAAACTACAAAATCATCGACGCCGACGGGCATGTGCGCGAGTCAATTGCTGGGCTTCGCGAATTCATCGAGCCGCGCTGGCAACGGAGAAATTTATTCCCCAACGACGCCTGGGACCGCGATCTGCGCGGGAAGCTCGGCGCCAAACCGGAAGGACCCGAGGATCAAATCGCGGCGATGGACCAGGACGGTATCGACGTCATGGTGCTCTATCCGACCGCCGGCCTGCATGTCAGCAGCTTGCACGAGCGCGACTTCGCCACTGCCGTGACGAGAGCCTACAACGACTGGCTGTATCATTTCTGCAAAACCAACCCGGCGCGCCTGAAATTCGTCGCCTTGTTGGCGCCGCAAGAGCCCCAGGCGGCGGCCGAGGAGCTCGCGCGCGCGGTCAGCGAGCGAGGCGCAGTGGCGGGCGTGCTGCCGACCTATGTCCCGCAGATGCCCGACTTCGGCGATACTCTTTACGATCCGATCTACGCCGCCGCCGAACGCCTAGGCGTGGGGCTCGGTTTTCACACCGGCACTTCCGCTGACTCGCTCGGCGGCCAACGCTTTCGCAAGTTTCTTTCGGCGCACACCATCGACCATCCGGCGGAGCAGATGATGGCGATGATCGCCACGATCATCGGCGGCGTTTTCGAGCGTTTTCCCAAATTGAACATCGCCTATCTCGAATCCGGCATCGGTTGGGTACCCTATATGATGGACCGGCTCGATGAGGAAGTGGAAAAGCGCGGCGCCGATGAAGCACCCTATTTAACGATGCTGCCGAGCGAATACGTCAAGAGCGGGCGGATCTATTTCGGCATCGAGTGCGGCGAAAAGACGATTCCCGACGCCGTTCGTTGGGGCCTCGACCACACGGTGCTTTATTCTTCCGACTACCCGCACTGGGACGGCGATTGGCCGCACACGATCAAAGTCGTGCGCGAGCGCAAAGATCTGTCGGCCGACACCAAACGAAAGATGCTGCACGACAACGTGGCGCGGTTCTATAAACTGTCGGACGCGGCTTGATTCAAGTTCAAAAGCGCTTCGATTCCGGCACCTGCCGCAATACCTAGCGCCGGGTTCCGGGACAACATTCATCTTCGCGGGTCGACGGCGCGACGTCGAGCGCAACAAGCTCTGCAGCCGTTCGATCGAAAAATTGCTTGAACGGTAACGCATCAGGGCCGAAACGTGGGGGCTGCTTAATGCCGAGAATTGCGCCGGCTTCAACCTGTATGAGGCCGCGACTCTTGATGATGCGGTAGATCTGCAGAGTGAGATGGGCCTTGAGCTGCTCGCGTTCGGGATTGGCGAAACCAATATCGGAAAATACGTTGCCCCTCGGCTTTTTTCGAAGGTCATGCTTCTCAGGTATTTTAGTCGCCATCGTTAATTGCTCCTTTGCCGGTTAAGCCGCTGAGCTTCCGCGAGTCTGCGGCGCCCTAACTCGTACGTCCGCGCCTCGAGTGCATCCGAGTTGCGCGACGTCTGGGCTTACGGTCCCTGGTAGTCGACGCAGATTCTTTATATGTCCGGGTTCCTGGTATGTGTCTTTTGCCCCATTGGACTAGCGCGAGGAGAATATCTCCCAGTTCCGTTCCCTTTTCAGTGAGCGTATAGGCGTAACGTACCGGTCGCTCCTGGTAAGGCGAACTGGCGATAAGCCCCGCGTTCTCTAACCGTCTCAGTCGGTCAGCCAAAATGTTAGTCGGGATTTCCTCCGGAGAATCGACCAGGTCCCCATAAGTCCTCTTGCCGTGGAGCAGGTCACGGACGACCAGCAACGACCATTTATCTCCTACCAGGTCGAGAGTGTTGGCAATGGGACAAACGGATCGCGGAAAACTCTTTGGCTTCTTCATCTTCAACGCCCCAAATTGTGTTTTTGACCACAGGTCACTTGCAATTTACAAGTCATTATGGCACGCTGGTTAGTAACTTGCAAAACACAAGTGACTAGAAGAATGAAAGGAGTTCTGATGTTAAACGCCCTCTCGTCAGAGTCTCATCATGTCAAATCTCCGGCGCTTTCGGGCCCGGGGTTTTCCGTTGCGCTCGGGCTTGCTGTCTGGTTCGTGCTGGTCGTTTCCTTGGGCGCGGGCGAGGTGTTCGTCACCCCGAGCGAGGCTCCGCCCCTCGCGCTACTGATTGCGGTCACAGCTCCAATCCTCGTGTTCCTCGCTGCGTCTTGGGTCTCTCAGCCATTCCGGAAATTCGTTTTTGCCACTGACCTTCGTTTCATGACGGCGATCCAGGCGTGGCGGATCGGCGGCTTCAGTTTTCTGGCTTTGTACCTCTACGGGATATTGCCTGGCTACTTCGCCTGGCCCGCAGGTCTTGGCGATATGATGATTGGCATTACCGCTCCATGGATCATCGCCGCTCTCATGCGCCGGCCGAGCTTCGCCGCAAGCAACACTTTCGTCGCATGGAATGTGTTTGGTATCCTGGACCTTGTGATCGCGGTAGGCATGGGGGCATTGGGCCCGCTATTCCTCGGCAGCAATATTGTCGGACCCGATGCGACAGCGGCAATGTCGCGTCTACCGCTCGTGCTGGTCCCGGCTTTCTTTGTGCCGATATTTATCATTTTGCACGTTGTCGCGTTGTCTCAGGCGCGTCGTTTTGCTGGAGCGAGAAGGAGTTGAAACAATGGAACAAACTCAGAAAACCTATCTCCCGGCAGCCGGCCATGATTGGATGCTGCCTCTCTACGACCCACTCGTGAAGTTGTTCGGCGGTGATGTCGCCAGGAGAGCGCTTATCGAGCAAGTGCCAATTAAGCCGGGTGAGCGCGTTCTCGACATCGGCTGTGGTACGGGCACTCTGGTTGTGCTGATTAAACAGCTTCACCAAGACGCCGAGGTGGTTGGACTCGACCCCGATCAAAATGCCCTCGCCCGAGGAAAACGAAAAGCGGAGCGAGCATCAGTGTCCGTCCGGTTTGATCAAGGGTTTGCGGATAGACTCCCGTATGCGGACGCATCGGTCGATCGAGTGTTTTCATCCTTCATGCTCCATCATCTCCAGCCCGACGAAAAGGATAGCGCGCTGCGCGAGGTGCGGCGCGTGCTACGGCCCGGTGGCGTTTTTACTTTGCTGGATTTCGGCGGACCGGAATCAGGCGAGAATGGCTTCTTGGCGCGCCTGATTCACTCCAGTCATCATCTCAAGGACAACTCTGAGGATCGAATTCTCGCGCGCATGAGTAAGGCCGGGTTTGCAGATCCCAAGAAGATCAACCAAGGAACCATGCTCTTTGGACACGTACGCACGAAATACTACCAAGCCTGTGTGCCACATTAGAGTTGGTACATTCAGGGATGATCCCGTAACGGCAATCTCAACGTCCTGGCAGAGCGCAGTTAAAAACTCCATGAGTCGTTCGACTGAAAATTTCCCGAACGGTAACGCATCAGGGCCAAGGTGGGTGCCGCTCAACGCCGAGAATTGCGCCCGTTTCAACCTGTGGGAGGCCGCGACTCTCGATGATGCGATAAATCTTCCGGAAGATCGCCTATAGCCCGTAGAACCTTCGCGGATTATCGTCCAGGATCTTGCGGGCAACAGACGCGGGGATTGCCATCAGCGCCGCACTGGTAAAGACATGGTGTGGTTTGACGTGAAATTTTAGAACCGTGAATCTACGGCGGACAACCCAGGATCCAGCCTTCCTCGCTACGGATCACGGTATCGTCCAGTGATCCGCTCGTGATCCCTGGCGGGATCACGAATTCTCTGATGAGTAAGTTCGTTGCGTCGAGGTCACGCGCCCAATGCCACATCGCGCGCACCTGACCGCGGTCCTTGATGGTGTCGGTCAGCGGTGCTCGGACGCTGGGATAGATCTCGGCGTGCAAAACTCGCAGGTCCGGATCGAGCCATGACCCCGTCGCGGGCGCCCACCCGGTCTCAAAAGGCCACGCGACGGAGCAGTGCCCGAACTGGGGATCGAATCGAATGCTCTCGAGGCGCGGAATGCCGGTGAGCACCTGGCTGCCGACGCTGCCCGTGCCGAAGAGACGGAACAGGGTGTCACTCTTCGCTCTCCTGTCCGTTATACGCAGCGAAGCGATAGTTCCGCTAGCGCAGACGAACGGCTGCGGTGGCTTTTTCTGTGGAATACAAGCGTAACCACCGGACTTGAAAAGACACCAGAATGGACCGGGGCAAGCCGGACTCGATACTGCGGCGTTGATAGCGTTCGCGACCTCGAAGCGATTGCTGCGGTTCGTTGGTTGTCGGCACGGCTTCGTCCCGAGGTCATCCTGCACGTACTCCCTCAGATACTGCCAGACGATTCGCCAAGGCGGTAACTTGTCGGAGACTGACTTCGGAAGCAACGACGCGAACCCCGCGGGGTAACCGTACCCGAAGTCGGCGCAGAGCAGCACGCGGCCATTTTTCGCCGCGACAACCGGCTGGAGCTGCGAACGGATGATGTGCTCAGCTTCGGTCCTCGAGGGTGGGCTCAACGTTATTGGCGCGGCGGTTGTAGCGGGCCAATGTGCAATCCAGATGCAGTCCTGTTTTCCCGCGCGACGCCGATCGCCTCCAGACCAGTCCACCATTACATAGCAGTCGAATAGAGGCATCCTCATTCACCTAGTCGCATGGGAATATTTGGGGTCAATCCTAGATATACAATTTCTTCGTTCAGTAATCGTCCGACGGTGTCTAAGCCAATTAAGCGATCTGCATACTCGCATTACAAATTTTGATTCCCTGTTTTACCAGCGGATTCGCGCTAAAAACTCATCATATATCGAAATACGTGCTTCGATAAAAAACGCATGAGGGACTGTGAACGGATTCATTCGAATCGCGGTTGATCCGCCCCACTTCAAATTTTATGCTTTCAGAAAAATGGCGTAGGCTGTGTTATGCGCGTATTACAACGGTGCGGGTTTCTAGTTTTCCATCAAGGAAAAAGGGACATGTTACTGAATAAAATTTATGTTTCGTTCATCGTAGGCCGTCCAAACCGGTTGAATAAGAAAGCCTATCGCCTGAAAACCTGTCTCCTGCTCGTCGCCTTCGTGTCAGCGTGCGCCCAGGCGCCGGTACAAGGCCAGGCGCCGCGCTCGCCGACACCGGCCTCAGTAAAGGGAGTCGTTGACGTCCAGACCATCGCCAAAGGGCTCGAACATCCCTGGAGCCTCGCTTTCCTGCCAGACAAGCGGATGCTTGTCACCGAACGCCCGGGGCGCTTGCGCATCGTGAGAGCGGATGGCCGGCTCTCCGAACCACTCTCTGGAGTCCCCAAGGTTTATGCGAGCGGACAGGGCGGGCTTCTGGATGTGGCGCTGAGTCCGACGTTCGATAAGGACCGGTTCGTCTATCTGTCATTTGCCGAATCCGGCGAAGGCGGCGCGGGGACCGCCGTTGCGCGGGGGCGGCTTGGCGAGCGCGGTCTCGAAAACACGCAGGTGATCTGGCGTCAACAACCCAAAGTGAGCGGCTCCAATCACTGGGGATCGAGAATCGTGTTTCGCCTCGACGGTACGTTGTTCGTGACTTTGGGCGAGCGCTTCAATCACTCCGAGAAAGCCCAGGACCTATCGGTGACCCTCGGTAAAGTCGTGCGCATCAACCCGGACGGCTCGGCGTCGCGCGATAACCCGTTCGTCAACCGGGATGGCGTGCGGCCGGAGATCTGGTCGTACGGCCATCGCAACGTCCAAGCAGCCGTGCTCCATCCCGAAACCGGTCAGCTCTGGACCGTGGAGCACGGCGCGCGCGGCGGCGACGAGCTGAACCATCCGGAAGCCGGAAAAAATTACGGCTGGCCGGTCATCTCCTACGGTACCCACTACTCTTATTTGAAGATCGGCGAAGGCACGGCGAAACAGGGGATGGAGCAGCCGGTTTACTACTGGGATCCGGTGATCGCGCCGTCGGGCATGGTCATTTACACGGGCGAGCTGTTCGCGGGCTGGAAAAACAACTTTCTCATCGGCTCGCTCACGCCGGGCGGATTGGTGCGTCTCGTCATGAAGGACGGCAAAGTCGCGCAGGAAGAACGTTACCTGGGCGATCTGCGAGAGCGCATCCGCGACGTACGTCAGGCGCCGGACGGCTCGCTCTATCTACTCACCGACGCGCGCGGCGGCCAGATCCTGCGGATAACGCCGCCGGCCAACCGTTGAGAAAGTGAAACAAGCCAATAGATATTTGGGGCAGGCGCGAGACTCAGACTGCTACAACCAGTCATAGCCTAGCTCGGGCTTTGAC
>Ga0137368_10006295_pt1 | contig 12477 bp, 7 predicted proteins | sample SagtaG_13_FD_104917 | JGI IMG/M metagenome (GOLD analysis project Ga0137368, IMG submission 104917) | Vadose zone soil microbial communities from Sagehorn Ranch, Mendocino, California, USA - Sage1_L_100_16 metaG | ecosystem: Environmental > Terrestrial > Soil > Vadose zone | place: USA...
CCATTTCAACAAAGAACAAACACCTCCTGGCGATCTACTCGATCCCAGCCCGCGGTTTCACGGCGGCTGTTTCGGTGTTTAGGGGCACACCTCCTCCGAAGCCCTTCAATTGTAAAATCTGGTTTAGTCGTTTCGGCGCTCGTCTTGGCGATACGTGGACACACCACATCGGTTGAGCGTGATCGCTCTTTCTCGCCAAATTCAGTTTCGCGCCCGGTGACATCATTTTGATGTCCGTTTTTCTCTACTCACAGCTTCGATCCTTTCGTTTCGTTGTTTCAATTACTCATGGACAAACAAAAAACCCTGCTACCATCGCGGTAAGCAGGGTTTGGAAATTCTATGATTCTTCTATTACCTGCTTACCTCCGGTCTATCCAATGTGGGTTCTTGACCTCCATACGCCCTGGATAGGCCAAGGCCGAACACACAATTCGACCGGCTATGACGTGTCGCTAACGCGACTGGCGTCTTCGGCCAAATCGTGACTGATATGTTCATGCAGTTTTTCATCGAAAGCAGGAGACGCTTACACCACAAAGAAAGTTACGTCAAATATTTTCACTAGAATTGTTCAACTGAATGAGCGATCCCAGATATTTGCCGGGAGGTCTTTGCGAAAATCAAGAACTATGCTGCCAATAGCAGTTCAAAATCTTCTTACTCTTCTGCCAGTATCATTTTACTGGAGCTTTTACTGGAGGTCCCCACTTGCTGTTGATCGAACTCAGCTTGCAACACCATTCATGCGATTTTGGCGAGACGTGCGCCCGCACGGTCTGGCTCATCGGCTTTTTCAGTGCGTGGCGGCACCCATTTCATCCTTGTTGCCGTTCGCTTTGGCCCTTAGCGCCAGGATCGGTTCCACGCCCACAGCCACGTCGTGCGCGATGACGCCCGCCTCGTCGATCAGGTAGGCCATCGGCGTGGCGAACATGGCGTAGGCGCGGGAGATTTCCCATTGCTGTTGCAACACCACCGGGAACGTCAGTCCATGTTCCTTCACCTTCGCTCGATTCTCCTTCGGTTCGCGCCGGCTGATCATGACCAGTTCGAGCGCGGGCCGCGGTCCGCCCTCTCCTCGGGGCGAGGGCGGACGTGCGTGGCTGCCATGCTCCCGGTAAAACGTTTCCAACTTCGGCGCAAGTGCGTCGCACGGGCCGCATTCCGGATCGGAAAAGACCAACAGCACACGCCGGCCTCGTAATTCTTTCAGGGAAAGCTCGCCGCCATCGAGACGCGGCAGACGGAAATCGGGCGCGGCGGTCCCCGCTTTCAGGCCGTCGCGCTTGATTTTGCTCCGAGCCAGGGATCGATCGCTGAACCGGCTGACAAGCCCACGTTCATCCGCGGTTATAGCAGCCGACGTAAGGAGGCCCTGATCAACTTCTGACTTCGGATTTCGGATTTCGGATTTGGAAGCCGGGCTGCCCTTGGCCAGCCCCAGCAACGCGTCGCCGCCCACCGCCAGTTCGCTGGCGATTTTCCCATCCGCATTGATGAGATAACCCGTGGGCGTGCCATGGGCCTTGTACGAGGTGGCCACTTCCATCTCCTTTTGGAGGAAGACAGGACAAGTGACGTTGTGTTCGATAAAAAGCTGGCGGTTCTTTTCCGGGTCGCCGGTGCTGACGAGGAGCAGGAGCGGATGCTCCGTTGAATGGGGCGCGCGAGCGCCTCGCGCGTCCCGGCCTGCGCCCTCGCCGGCCGGCAATGGCCGATCGGGCGTCTCGCCGGATAGCGGCTGAAGTCCCCCTGGACTATGTGCACCCGTCTCGCCGAGGGAAGTGTTCGGAGTGGCGCCGAACCCAGCACGCGAGGGCGCGCGCGCTCCCCACTCCGCCATGAGCGTCGCCAGTTTCGGCGCAACTTCCCGGCAAAAGCCGCAGGCGGGATTGAAGAAGATCAGGAGCAAGGGCTGGCCCCGAAATTGCCCGAGCGACTCGCGCTCACCCGCCAGATTTGGCAGTTCAAATTCAGGCGCGACTGAATCGATCGGCAGGCCAGAGGGCTCGCTCGCTTCGCCGAACTCCAATTCATCGAGCCGCTTTTCCAGCGCCTCGATGCGCAGGAGCATCCGGCCATTCTGACGCAGCAATTGCCAGCCCAACCAACAGCCCCCGAGAACAACGACCCAGGTCAGTGCGAGTCCGAGCGCCAAAAAATTGTTCATGCCTTGCCGGCCTTGCCGACTTCTTAGCCCAACTCACCCGCAAGACGCGAGCATTTTTCAACTCGGCAAAATTCCAGGGAGGCGGCGTCTCTGGAGAAAAGAAAGGTCGTTCAAGCCCCGGGCCAGAGGAGGAAAAATCCGCCTCGCTTCGTTGGCTTCGTTGCCTCCTGTCAAAATCCTTCGACCTCTTTCCGTACGGAAAGATCCCAGAGGAATCCGTATCCGGAAATGAAGAATTTTGTCATTCGCCCGCATTTCTGTTGATTGGAATTTATCAGTAGTCAACAGATCATGATCCGTGGTCCGTGGTCCGGGGTCGGAAGAGCCGGTGTTGGCCACCGACGACTGACAACGGACCACTGACCAACCAACAGATTTTTGTCCCTTTTGCTTCTCCTTGTTGCTAGAGTCGGTTGCGATGGACGGCAGCTCGCCAGAGCAAACGTTGCCAACGGCCATAACCCGGGCCAGCGAAAATCCCGGTTCTCCATTACTCCAACACTCCATCACCCCACCGCCCATTCCCGACCACGAATTGGTGAAACAAATCGGCGGCGGCAGCTACGGCGAGGTCTGGCTGGCGCGCAACGCCGTCGGCACCCTGCGTGCCGTCAAGATCGTCTGGCGCAAAACTTTTTGGCACGACCATCCGTTCGAGCGCGAGTTCAAGGGCATCCAGAAATTTGAGCCGATCTCCCGCTCGCACGAGGGCCTCGTTGATATCCTGCAAATCGGGAAAGGCGATGGCTACTTCTACTACCTGATGGAACTGGCCGACGACGCGGAGCGAAACCCGAATGACGAAATCCGAAATCTGAAAGAAGCTCCCAATGACAAACCGTCGCCTGCCGCGCAGCCACTTCAGGCTTCGGGCTTGGGAATTCCTTCGATATTCGACATTCGGAATTTGTCATTCTACACGCCTCACACCGTGCAAAGCGAATTCGCCCGGCGCGGCCGCCTCCCCGTGTCCGAGTGCGTGCGCATCGGCCTGTCGCTCACCGCGGCGCTGGCGCACTTGCACAAAAATGGGCTGGTGCATCGCGACGTAAAACCCTCGAACATTATCTTTGTGGGCGGCGTGCCCAAGCTGGCCGACATCGGGCTGGTGACGGAGGCGAGCGAAGCCCGCTCGTATGTCGGCACCGAAGGGTTCATTCCGCCCGAAGGACCGGGCACGGTCCAAGCCGACCTCTACAGCCTCGGCAAACTCCTCTATGAAATCAGCACCGGCAAAGACCGCCACGCATTTCCCGAACTGCCGGCTAACCTAGCCGAGCAGAGCGAAGGAGCTCAACTCGTCGAACTCAACAGCGTCCTGCTCAAAGCCTGCCAGCCCGACCCGCGCGCCCGCTATCAAACGGCCGCCCAAATGCACGCCGACCTGCAGTTGCTCCAACAGGGCCAATCAGTCCGGCGGCTGCGAATCATCGAACGCCGGGTTGCGGTCTTGACCAGGACCACGCTGATCACGGCTCTTCTGCTGGCCGTTGCGTCGGCCGCCTATCTCCTCGCGCAGTTCCAGGCAAGGCGGGAAGCGAAACAACGCAGAGTCGCCGAGCAACTCCTCTACGCCGCAGACGTGAATCTTGCGCAGCAAGCACTGGAGGCAGGCAACCTCGTGCGGGCGACGACGCTTCTGGATGCGCACCGACCCTTGCGTGGCCAGGAGGACTGGCGCGGCTTCGAGTGGTATTACCTCAAAAACCTTTGCCGGGGTGATGAGACGCATACTTTCCACGGGCACGCACAGCCAGTGCGCGGTGTGGCGATCTCACCGGACGGCAAATTGCTGGCGTCGGGCAGTGAGGACCGCACTATTCAGCTCCGGGACCTCGCCTCCAAAACAAACGTGGTCACGCTTAGAGGCCACGCAGATGCGGTCAACGCCCTGGCTTTTACGCGGGACGGAACCCGGCTGGCCTCTGGCAGTGCCGACAAAACTGTAAAGCTATGGGATGTGGCGACGCGACGAATCGTCGCACAATTCACCAACCACGCCGCCGCGGTAACATCGATGGCCTTTTCACCCGACGGCAAACGGCTCGCTGTCGGCACAGACGGCGCCAGCGCCAAACTCTGGGACGTCGCCACCAGCCTAGAGTTGCATGAGTTCCCTGCGCCCGATGAAACTGCCAACCTGGTGACCGTGTCGCCCGACGGCAAGTGGCTCGCGATAGCCGGCAACGGCTCTCGCATCAGGCTTTGGGGCCTCGAGACGATGCAGCCGGAGCCCGACCTTTACGACGAGGCCGGCATTACCTGGGGCTTGGTCTTCTCTCCCGATAATGAAGTGCTGGCGGCGACTCGGTCCGATGGCATCGTCTTGTGGGACTTCGCCGCTCGGCGTGTCATCGGCAAGCTGAAAGGACATGAGGCTGAAGTTCATCCCGTTGCCTTTTCACCGGACGGAAAGACGCTGGCTTCGGGAAGTATCGACTCCACGGTTCGCCTTTGGGATATCTCTTCGCGTCAATCGATCCGTATTTTCAAGGGCCACAAGGCCTGGGTTCGCTCGCTGGCATTTTCGCCTGATGGCCGGAAGCTGATCTCCGGCAGCATGGACCTTGACGTAAAGCTTTGGGAGGTTTCGTCGAAAGACGAACCGGATGTCCTCCGGGGTCATACGGATTCAGTGTATTGTGTCGCCTTCTCGCCCGATAATCGCATTCTGGCCTCCGCGAGTTTCGACGGAACCGTGAAACTCTGGGATGTGAGGCGCGGCACCGACCTGGCCACGCTTAACGGACACACCGCAGGCGTCACCGGCGTAACATACTCCCACGACGGCGCGGCGCTGATCTCCGTTGGTCTCGACAAGACGATTCGGTTCTGGAACGCGACAACCGGCGAGCAACTGGCGGCGTCCGCGGGGGAAAAGAGACTGGCTTGCCTCGCGCTGTCACCGGATGGTCGCACCCTCGCGTTCGGCAGCGGGTGGTGGAACGAGGTCATTTCCTCCAACGAAGTCAGTTTCTGGGACCTGGCTTCGCGACAACGCCTCACAAACAGTGTTAGCGTCCACGAGATGGTCCGCACGCTGAGCTTTTCTCCGGATGGGAAGACTTTGGCTGTCGGGATGGCCGACGATTCCCTGGAACTGGTGGATGTGAACTCGAAACGATCCTTGTTTCTCTCGACAAATCTCGCCGCAGAGGTGGCGTGGTCGCCGCGCGGCAACGCGCTGTTTGCCGCCTCCAACTCGGACCCGGACCACATTGCCGTCCTCGACTTGGCGACTCGGCAAGTTTCAGCTCGATTGCAGGTTCCCAGTGCGGCGGCACGTTACATGGCCGTCTCTCCGGACGGAAGGACGCTGGCGATTTTTTACACCACGACCAAGATCAAGCTCTGCAATGTCGCCACCGGCCGCGAGGTGGCCACGCTGCAGGGGCACGAGGGATTCGGCATGTGCCTGGCCTTCTCGCATGACGGCCAGACCCTCGCCACGGCGAGCAATGACCGGACGATCCGGCTGTGGCGCGCGCCCAGAAACACTGCGACAGCGGTGGAACTAAAAGGCGCGGCCAGCAGGTGAAACCCGGTCGAAGCTCCAAATCCCAAGCACCAAGCTGCAGAGAAACATCAAGCACCAAATCCCAAACGCGCGTGCGGCGCCAGGGGCGACTCAAGGATGGCAGGAGCAGACGTTGAGGAGCCGCCACGACATCTTCGTTGCGCATGGGGGCCATGAATCTCGTGGGAAATCTAAAGCGCCGCAGCGGCGGCGCAGTCCAAGACTTGGCGGGAACTCGAGGGGCGTGTTGGAGCTTGGAACTTGGAGCTTCTCTGGAGCTTGGTGTTTGGAGCTTGGTGCTTCCTACTTCGGTTTATACCACATCCAGTCCTTGGTCGGCTCCATCGGATAATCCGGATTGTCTTTGAGCGCATGAGTGAAGTCATGGCTGGTTACCTCGCATTATTTCGTAGGCTACGGCGTGTTTGGAGCGCCCAGCAAAAGCTCAGCGCATATGAGCACCGTCCGCTTTCCTCGTCGAGATCGATATTCAACCAACCGTCGAGGCGGAGTTTGTTTCTGCCACAGTCCCGGATGACGCTTTTCGACTTGATCCAGGCGCAGCAGGATACGGCCGTTCTGTCGCAGCAGTTGCCAGCCCAGCCAGCAACCCACAACGCCAACGATCCAAACCAGAGTGAATCCTAGAATCAAGACATTGTTCACAGGTCTATTCCCGTTGGCTAAGTGCAAAAACGACCGCCGGAGCCACGAGCGAGCGACCACCTGAAAATCAATCCGCGTTGCGTCTGCGGGCGTGAAACGCTTGCCTGGGTGCCTCTCGAACGTCGCGCGACTTCGGCAATCTCCACCTCGCTAGAAGCCACCCGAACAGCGGTGAGCGCAAATGCTGAAGCACTCCTGCGGATTGTCCCTCTTGTTGCATCCATAATCTTCCTGCTTGCAGTTGCATGGCTGATTGCCACCGCCTCTGTCGGCTTGTGCCTTGTTCGTCAGTCCGAGCGCGGTCAGCGCGACACCCGCGAGGCCGACGCCGAATTTCTTCAGCGCTCCGCGGCGGGTGACGGATTGGGCCATGTTCTTGGCCAGTTCATCGAATTTATGGTTCATAACTTTCATTTCGTTTGGATTTTTGTTTGCGGTGGATTCGCGAGAAAATCTTTACGGAGTTACTGCGCGGTAAAATCTCCGACTCAAATTCGGCGCTACAGCCTGGGTGAATTGGTTCGTGCCGGTGGCGCTGACGAAATTGGTCAAGGCTGTCCAGTTTGCGAAGTCACTGGAGGCTTCAATGCGGTAGCTCTCCCCCTCATCTCCGATGAGTTTCAAGGCATACGAACCCGGACCTGGAGAGGACAGTAGATCCAATCGCGGGCCGATTTTGTCCGATTGGAGGATTGTGCCGGACTCACCGATAACGGCGAAGGTGCCGCGGCCATAGGCCACGCCGAAGAGATTCTTCTGTGCTGGTGAGTCGTGGTACCTCCAGTGCGTGCCATCAGTCGAGCTGAGGAGTGGAGGTTTGGAGCACAAGTCGCAGATCGGGCCGACGCTCACGAAGGTGTCGTGGCCAAACGCCACGGCCCAAAGCCCGGCATACGTGTCCACATCCCCCGCCCCCGTGTTCACGCGATCCCAGTCAAAGGTGTTGGTTGAAGTCAGGATTACGCCAGTCGGGAAATCGGGATTGAACTTCGCGCCCACGACCACAAAGCGATCGTTGCCGTAGGCGACGCCGGCCAATCCATCGACGCCCCAAAGATTGCCGCCCAAAAAATTATCAATCCACCAGTCGGCGCCACCATTATCTGAACCGAAGACCATTGGAAACGACCCGGTGCTGCCTCCCAGGAAAGTTCCCTGGCCATAAACGATGCTCGTCAGCGTGGACTCGGAAAGAACTGCGGGTTGTCTGGCATCCCAAACAACTCCGTCTCTGGAAGTTGTTATCGTACCGCTCGCGCCGACGACCGCGAACAGGTCGTGGCCGAAGGTCGCCGCGCAGAGATCGTTCGTCGTTCCCGAATCACGCGCTGTCCAGTCCACCCCGTTAGATGAGGTGAGGATGGTTCCGCCCTCACCAACCGCGAGAAACATCCCGTCGCCAAAAGTCACACCACGCAGGTACGCCGAGGTCCCCGAAGCGCTCAGGCTCCACGCCGTACCCTCGGCCGACGTGACGATGGTGCCCGCGTCGCCGACCGCCACGAACTTCCCGCCGCCGTAGGTCACACTGAGCAGCGTATTCGGCGTAGGCTCAGGTTTGCGCCAATGCCATTGATCCAGCGGGCCGGCGAGGAGATTTTGTGGCAACAAAAAAGCCAGGCACCAAAGCCACGCAACGGTCTGCGGGATGGGTTGGAGTTTGTGCTTCATGAGGCAAGGCAGCGATCATGGCCCGCCGGCGAATGGTCAGACTCTCAATACCCTCTCAAGCGGAAGTATTGTTGGTTGCTGGAGATGACATTCGTGTAAGGACTCGTCGCGCCAGGGATGTTGGTGTATGCGCCCAGAACGGCGGGGGCGGATTGCAGGTCGAAAGCGGCATTGGTCCAACTCAACACGATCTCTTCGCTAACGATTTGATACTTGAGCGGGATGGGCGAAAGGCCCGGGCCGGAATACTTAATGGTCGCGTAATCGTAATTGTATGGAACAGAATTGATGCTGGCTGAGCCTCCCGTTACATACACATTGCCGCTGCTGTCCACCGCGATGGCGTTGCCGTAGTCCTCGCTGTTCCCCGGCCCGTTGTAGCGATTGGTCCACAAGGCCACGCCCGCGCTCGAATACGCGATCGTCGCGTAATCGTAGGAGCTGTCGCTGCCAACCGATTGCCCGGTCACGTACGCGTTGCCACTGTTGTCGAGCGCGATGGCGTAGACTCGGTCAACGAAGTTCCCCGGCCCGTCGTAGCGATTGGTCCACATCGCTACTCCGGCATTGGAGTACTTAATCGTCGCATAATCGTAAGAACTGCCGCTGCCAGTGGAAGATCCCGCCACATACACGTTGCCACTGCTGTCCACCGCGATGGCCGTGGCCAGGTCAGTGTCATTCCCCGGCCCGTCGTAACGATTGGTCCACAACGCCACTCCCGCACTCGAATATGCAATCGTCGCGTAATCGACTGAACTGCCATTCCACGCCGGCCCGGCCAGATACACATTGCCGCTGTTGTCCAGCGCGAGGGCGTTGGCGTAGGCAGCGCCGTTCCCCGACGCGTTGTAACGATTGGTCCACAAAGGCACTCCGCCGCGCGAATACTTGATCGTCGCGTAATCGGGATAACCGTTGGTGCCATACGAATACCCCGCCACGGCCACGCTGCCGCTGCCATCCACCGCGAGGGCGAAGGCTGCGTCATCACCGTTTCCCGGCCCGTTGTAACGATTAGTCCACAACGCCAACCCACCGCTTGAATACTTGATCGTCAGGTAGTCGTAATTGAACGGATAAGCATTGGTGGTCGCTGAATACCCTGTCACAAACAGGTTCCCGCCGCTGTCCACCGCGAGGGCGAGGGGGGAGTCAGGGCCGTTTCCCGGTCCGATGTAGCGATTGGTCCACAACCCCACGCCGTCGCTCGAATACGCCACCGTCGCGTAGTCGGAAGTCACAACGGTGCCGAAAAACGACTCCCCCGTCACATACACGTTGCCGCTGCCGTCCACCGCGAGGGCTGTGGCGGCGTTGTCGTTTGCCAGCCCGTTGTAGCGATTGGTCCACAACGCCTCGCCGCCGCTCGAGTACTTTATCGTCGCGTAATCGTAAGAACCGCCGCTGCCAGTGGAAGATCCCGCCACATACACATAGCCATGGCTGTCCACGGCGATGGCAGTGGCCACGTCATTGCCATTCCCGGGCCCGTTATAACGATTCGTCCACAAAGGTGTGCCCGGTTGGGCGTACGTGACCGTCGAACAAACACATAAGCCGGCCATTGCCAGGGTCGCGGCGTTCATAAAAAACGCTCCAATTCCGGCCGCGTTCGGGAGGGAATTCGTATCGGGTCCATGCAGCGGCCTTCGTTTAGGGTTTATCGATCCACCTATGATTCGGCAGGTCGGGCGCGGTTCTTTCAAACGGCGTGAAAAAGTTGTGAGCTCTGCGGTCGTCAGGAGTCCGTGGTCGGTCGATATCGGGCGCGACCGCTGCATCTGCATCATCAGAAGGCAAGGGAGCAGGGCCCGAATTTGAGTCTGCATTCTGTGGTGCGAGCGCGTTGTGCGACAACACTGAGGTTGGTTGAAAGAACGGGCCGGTTCGTTCCGAACTTTGGGTAAAGTGCGAAAGAGTTGAAGGTTGAGAGTTGAACGTTAAGAGCGGACTTCGCGGCTCGCTGCGAGTCTTGCCGTATTTACGCCAGGTTCGCATCGTTTCGCGTCTTTCGCGGGCGGCAGATGAATTTCCTTTTTGTGCCTTGTGTGCTTCTTTGTGGCTGAAACACTCTGGTCAACCCAATGAACGCGGTCAGAGAAATCCCGGACTTGATCCCGACGCGGCGCAGTTTGTTGAGCCGGTTGCGGGAGTGGGACGACCAGGAGAGTTGGCAGGATTTTTTCAACACTTACTGGCGCCTCATCTACGAAGTCGCGCTCAAGGCAAGGCTGAGTGAAACCGAAGCGCAGGAGGTCGTGCAGGAGACGGTCATCTCAGTGGCCAAACAGATGCCGGGTTTCCGCTACGACCCGGCGCGCGGGCGGTTCAAGGGCTGGCTGTTGCAAATCACGCGTCGGCGCATCGCCGACCAGGTGCGGAAACGGATGCAGGCCAGCGGGGCGAGCAGTGGGCATCCGGCGGAAACACTCAACGCCGAGCACATCGAGAGTGTGCCTGACCCGGCGGGCTGTGACCTTGAAGCGATCTGGGACGAGGAATGGGAGAAGCACCTCCTCAACGCCGCGGTCGAGAACATCAAGAAGCAGGTCCGGCCGGAGCACTACCAGTTGTTCGATCTCTACGTGATCCAGAAGTGGCCGGTGCGGAAAATCACCACGACGCTCGGTGTGAATGCCGGCCAGGTGTATCTCGCCAAGCATCGCGTCGGGTCTCTCTTGAAGAAGGAAATCAAGAAGCTGGAAGGGAAGATGACTTGAGTTCTCAGGACTCAATTATTCGTGGTCAGTTGTTGGTGATCGCTGGTTGGGCGCCAGACAGAGGCGCGGCTATCGGCCATTGACCACGGACAACTGAGCCCGACAAAATCCTGTGTCTTTTGCGCCGCCGTTCGGCTAGACTCACCATGCCATGAACGGCGGCCTGCCAGAGGAAAAGCTAGACTTCGGCCTCGGCGCAGCCGACACGCAGCCTCCACAAGGTCCTCCGGACGGCAGGCGGGACGCCTGCCCTACTATTCCCGACCACGAATTGCTCCGCTGCATCGGCCGTGGGAGCTACGGCGAGGTGTGGCTGGCGCGTAACGTCTTTGGTCAATTCCGCGCGGTCAAGATCCTCTACCGCCACAATTTCACGGACACCCGGCCGTTCGACCGCGAGTTCGAGGGCATCAAGAAGTTCGAGCCGGTCTCCCGCACGCACGGGAGCCTGGTGGATATCCTTCACATAGGCCGCGATGAACAGCGCGGTTATTTCTACCATTACGCGATGGAACTGGCGGGCCCCGCAGCGAAGCTCGAAGCCCAAATTCGAAGTTCAAAGTTCGGCACCCAAAACTTCGAGCGGGAGTGCTGATTTCCGGCTATCCTCCGACCATCCCGCGACGATCCTCACAAAATCCTGTCACTTTCTTGGAGGCGGAGGTCGGTTCGCGACCGACGGTACACACTACGAATACGGTGTAATGCCTTGGCGTGAAAACGCATGTGGTCTTCGGGATGGAGTACCAAGAAGCCTTGATCCGGGAGCACATGAAGCGCGGATTTCCGACAATCCCCTCAGAATCCCTCCACTATTCTCGCACTATCCTGCCACTATTTGGAGCCAGTTGTCGGACTCGCACTGCATCACTGCTTCGTTCCGTCGCCTACAAACTCCAGGCAAATCAACCCTCTACGCTCGTTCCCCAGTGAAATCAGGCTTCCAGAGGTCTTTGCGAAAATCAAGAACTATCCTGCCAATAGCAGTTCAAAATCTTCTCACTCTTCTGCCAGTATCATTTTACTGGAGCTTTTACTGGAGGTCTCCACCCCAGGACTAAGCCCAGGGCGATCAGTCGAAAGCCTTCACGGAGAATTTGTCGAAGGATGTCATGCCACTGCGCGCCGATCGCCGTGCGAACCGCGATCTCTTTGGTGCGCGAGAAATTAAAGTTTCCGTAACGCTCCGCGTCCCGTCGCCAACAGCACAACTGAAGCGCGTGAATTCAAAAAAGGTGGTAGTTCGCAGCCGTTCGTATAACTAATCCATGCGTCTTCGGGATTGACCGGCATCAGCCTCGGAACTAACGGCCGACGGCGGCCGTAATTTTAGTTACGTTTGACTCCTAGTAGGACGCTGACAAAGAGGGGTTACGTTGGACGAGCGGATTGTTTCTATCCCATCCAATTACACGTATTAACCGCTATTCCGGGGGAAGGGTAGCGATATGCGTTTCGCATATCGATGTGAGGGATTTGGACGACCTCGGCCTCGCGATCCCAGCGAATCTCATGCGGGGTGCCTGGTGATATACAGACGATCTGCCGGCCTGTCACCCTCCGCTCGCGCCACTCATTTGCTCTGGGCGTTCTTGCCAGCAAGGAACAAGATCCCATCGGGAAACTGCGCGCGCCAGTGGACTGGATCATGCCTGCCGCCGTCAACCTCAACGTAACGGACTGGGTATCCCTTGCTCGTAAGGGCCTCGTTCAGATGACGGTTCGCA
>Ga0137368_10006298_pt1 | contig 12472 bp, 13 predicted proteins | sample SagtaG_13_FD_104917 | JGI IMG/M metagenome (GOLD analysis project Ga0137368, IMG submission 104917) | Vadose zone soil microbial communities from Sagehorn Ranch, Mendocino, California, USA - Sage1_L_100_16 metaG | ecosystem: Environmental > Terrestrial > Soil > Vadose zone | place: USA...
GCAAGATCCCGCTCGCAAAGAGCGTGCTCCTTGTCCCACCGGCCACCGCGATCCAGGCAACGATCGACGGCCTCGCAGCCCCGAAACCAGAAACCAAGAATGACGCCGGCAGAGAAGACGAGAACAAGGAGGAGAGCTCGCGGTGACCATCTCATGTCAGTGTCTCTGCGCGAGTCGTCCCGGCTGGCAGAGCTGGGCGAGCTGCGGCAGTGATCCCTATGCCTTCTTCGCGAGGATGCTGGCTAGTGGTCAGCGCCTGCGGCCCTGCGGCGGCATCGAGCGCCGCCCCGAGCATCTCGATCTGGGACCGCGCGGTGGCGTTCTTCGCTTCGCAGGCGTACAGGAGGGCGCTGGGCGCGACCACGGGCGCCAGCACCGCGACGACCACGATGACACCGAGGATTTCTTCGATGAAGGTGAAGCTCGCCCTTCGAGTTCTGCAACACATGGGTGATGCAGAGACCGGTTCACGCATCCGCTGGGCCAGGAGGACGGCCGGCATCACGGGAGCCCCGCCGTCCACGAACAGCGTCTAGCAACGCCAACGCCGCCAAGGTGACAGCTCCCACGAGCACGTAGACCACCTCGCCTTGCACGACCTCCCTGTAGGCATCCACGCCGCGTACCATGTCGGGCGATACCAACCCTTGCGCACGCAGGTGCGCGACCGCCACGCGCTTGAAGGCAGCGAGGCTGACGCAGTAGTCCACGACTACGCCTAGCGCCAGCATGACCACGAAGGTGCGCAAGCGATAGCCCTTTGCGAAGACGACCACCGCGAGCGACACCAGCACGTAGATGCCTGTGTATAGGAGTGCCAAGCGTTTTCCTCCTTCAGAGGATAGAGGACGTCGTGGATCACTCACTGACGATGACGACCTGCGCCTTTCCGCGACCCATCCACCGTTGCTCAATTCCAATTACTCAGCAATCCGGTAGAGCCACTGACCGTTATGGCAGTAGAACAACGTCTCAGCGCCATCGTAGTAGTCCCGCAATGGCGCGTAGGCGGTGCTGTCCGTCAACCCAAGCTCCCTCCTTGGTGATGTCACAGACCGGAAGTCCCGTAGCGAGACGCGTACCCCTCGCCCCCTTTCCCCGCCTCCGTAGATCGCCAGCCCTCCCGGAGGGTTCCACCAATCAAGGGTCTCTGGGCACTTTTCCGGAATACGGGCCGCCGCATCTAGATCAACCGATCGGGGAGGTCGGGTGACGAAGACGAGCCGGTGTTTAAGCGCCCCCCCAGGAATCTCGCACCAGAATGCTGCGCTGTTTTCCTCATCACCGGGGAACACCCCATAGACATATGGTGGCAAGACCATGCCCGGTCTCTCAAAAAAGCTGCTGTCCGCGACGCAACCGTGCTTCGCAGCAGCTCTTCTAAGTTCCTCTGGAAGCGTCTGCGCCGCGCCCAGCTGGCCGTGAACGAGCACCGCAGCGGCAACAAGCAGCGCCGTCAAGACGCGGGCATCAGTCAGCGAGGACCTCCGTGGTTCGAAGCGGCCCCGCAGCAACCCTGGGCAACGACCAACAACGTGATGCCCTGGTGTGCCCGTCAGCACGCGGCCCCGACCCCGTGAACCGGATCCCGTTCGCGTTGTCTCCGGCCGTTATCCAGGCGATAGGCATCGAGCGCCGCGCCGAGCATCTCGATCTGGGGGCGGCCCGTGACGTTCTTGGCTTCGTCGATGTGCTTGAAGACGTTAGGCGCGATGAGGCTCGCCAGCACCGCGATGACCACCATAACGACGAGGATCTCGAAGAGGGTGAAGCCGGCAGGCGCGTGCCAACTGCGGTCGGAAGAGGCTGGCCGTTCAAGCCTAATACAACCCCCCCGACAGGGTCCCGCTCCTGCGTGCACGACTTCGTAAGCTGGTCGCCAGCTGGTCGCCAATTGAGCTCCAACGAGTCACGTCACCAAGCAGATCTCACCGGCACGCCGATCTCCGGGCCCTGCCAAACGCCTGCTGGAGCGTCAGCCTCTTCCACATCGTGTCGCCCGCCTGCTGGACCGTGTCCCCTCGGACCAGCCATTTCGCGGGCCGGAAAATCAGTGCATTGGGCCCGAGAACCGCGGTGTCGGGAGCGAGTTGCATACTTTCTTCAGTTGGTTTGGTCCTCCACAGTAACCGGAGCGTGTCGCCCACTCGTTCAGCCTTCAGCGCGGCCTCGGGCCACCCCGGCGTTCCTTCGTAGACGACTTCGAGCGCCACGACCTGGTCCACCGCGTCTACTAGCACGAGCTCTCGTCCGTACACGTCTCCACTCGAGGTCCCTCGCAAATTCCCGTAGACGCCGCTGATCGGGTTCGGCACACCCGCGAGGAACCGCTCGCGGATTTTCCGAAACGTGAGGGGAATCGTATCCAATGCCGCGCCGGTACGAGCCTTGACACGAACGAGCGTACCCGTGAGGCCCTGGGCCGATAGTTGCCCGGCGAACCGCACGAGGAATCCATCGGAGACCTCCGCGGAGCGGAACCACAGCCGATTCGTCGGGTCTGCTCTCACTTCGCACACCGGAATTGCCCTGACCGGCTTGTACAGAGCACTCGACTGAGCGCGCGGATCGAGGTAGAGGAGCCAGGCAGTTGCGTCATCCGAGACTGCGAGGTACAGGCCTTTCAAGTTTGTGCTTCCGCCTTGGAACACAGCGGAGTGCGCAAACCGCTCGCCGCCTGGGGAACGAAAGGCAGGAAGGATGTCGTCGCCCGATCGACCCGTACCGTGGAGGACCACCAGCAGGGGAACGGGCTGTGAGCGAGGTCCGGCGGGAATGTAGTACGCGCCCGAGCGCCCCGAATCGTTCCGCACCGCGATAGGGCCCTGTTCCTCATCCTGCGGGTTTCCGCGTGCCGAACGGGCGGACGACTGTGGTGGGAAGGTCGCATACTCGACAGCGAGAGCCAGCAAGGCGCCGACTAAGCGCATCTCAGATCGCATCATGTTCTCCCACGCTGGGCGGTGAGGGCGGAGCGCGCCCGAGCGCTGCAAAGAAGTGGCTGCTACCCCACGGGCGCGAACCCCGGCGACCGCGCGAGCGCATCGCCGACCGTGTGGAACGAGCCGGTCACGATCACCGTCGCCGCGTCCTGCTGCACCAGCTCGAGCGCGCGCGCGAAGTCCGGCTCGAACACCCACGCCCCGGGCGGGCGCTCGACACGCGCGAGCTCCCGTTCCAGGCGCCTCAGGTCCCAGCGCCGCCGCGCCGGCGCGGTGTCGGGCATGGTGAACACGAACCCGTCCACCGCCGGGACCAGGGTCTCGATCATCCCCAGGTAGTCCTTGTCGCCCAGCACGCCGACGAGCGCGCGGCGCGGGCGCGGCGGGTTGCAGTCGCGCAGCGTGTCCGCGAGCACGCGAGCGCCGTCCGGGTTGTGAGCCACGTCGAAGATCCACTTTCCGCGCACGTCGAACCGGCCCGGGATGTACGCTTCGCCGAAGCTCTCGGGCCACGCGTCGCCCACCGGCCCGAAGGGCGCCGGGAGCGTGTTGAGCGCCGCCAGCGACACCCAGGCGTTGGCGTGCTGGTGGCGGCCGCGCAAGGCCAGCGGGCGGGCGGGCGGGCGCTCGGTGTCCACGAGGACGACCGGATGCGCCCCGCGCCGCTCCGCCTCCTCGACGAGCACGCGCCGCACTCCGGGGTCCCGCTCGCCGGTCACGAACGGCACGTCGGGCTTCGCGATCCCCGCCTTCTCACGGGCGATGGAGGCGAGGTCCGCGCCGAGGTAGTCGGTGTGCTCCCGGGCGATCTTGGTGACGGCGCTCACGAGCGGCGTGATCACGTTGGTGGAGTCGAGCCGCCCGCCCAGCCCGACCTCGATCACCGCGATGTCCACGCCGCGTGCGGCCAGGTCGGCGAACGCGATGGCCGTGGTCGCCTCGAAGAAGCTCGCGTCCAGGCGCTCGATGTGGGGCTCCAGCAAGCCGGCCCACTGCGCGAACGCCTCCTCGGTGATGGGGACTCCATCCACGGCCACGCGCTCGCGGACCGACACGAGGTGCGGCGAGGTGTAGACGCCCACGCGGAAGCCGCGCGCGCGCAGCTCGGCCGCGGTGAAGGCGCAGGTCGAGCCCTTGCCGTTCGTGCCGCCGATGTGCACGGACGGAAAATGCCGCTCGGGGTGGCCCAGCACGTCGAGGAGCCCCTCGGTCGGGCCGAGGCTCCACTTGATACGGCTCCCTTGTCGCGCGAAGAGAAAGCGGCAGGCGTCCTCGAAGGACAACCGGCTCAGTCCGCGGCCTCCGCCGGGCGCCGGCCGGCCATGTGCCGCAGCAGCTGGGCGGTGGTGTCCCGCAGCTCGCTGCGCGGCACCACCGCGTCCACCATCCCGTGCTCGAGCTGGAACTCCGCCGTCTGAAAGCCTTCCGGCAGGTCCTGGCCGATCGTCTGCTTGATGACGCGGGGTCCCGCGAAGCCGATCACCGCCCCCGGCTCGGCCAGAATGACGTCCCCCTGCATCGCGAACGACGCGGAGACGCCGCCGGTGGTCGGATTGGTGAGGATGGAGATGTAGGGGACGCGCGCTCTACGGATCCGGGCGATCTCGACGGAGGTCTTGGCCATCTGCATCAGGGAGAGCAGCCCCTCCTGCATCCGCGCGCCCCCGGACGCCGACACGATGATCAGGGGGATTCGCTTTTCGGCGGAGCGCCGGGCCAGCCGGGCGACCTTCTCACCCACGACGGACCCCATCGAGCCACCCATGAAGTTGAAGTCCATGACGGCGAGGTCGATGGGCATGCCGCCGAGGCGCGCATAACCCGTGCGCACGCCCTCGCGCGGCCCCGCCTTTCTCACGGCGAGCTCGAGCCGCTCCTTGTAGTGCTCGAACTTCAGGGGATCGGTGGAGCTGAGCTTCGCGTCCAGCTCGTGCCAGGAGCCCTCGTCCACGAGCAGGTCGATGTATTCCTGCGCGGTGATCCGGCGGTGCTGCCCGCAGTTCGGGCACACGTTCAGCGCGCGGGCGAACCGCTCCTTGATGTCGATGTGGCCGCACGCGTCGCACTTTTCCCAGGCGTCGGCCGGAATCTCCAGCCTGACCCGTTCCGAGGTGCGCGGTTTGCGCTCTTTTTTGAACCAGGCCATTCGCGCCATAGGGGGGGGTCGGGAAGGCGACAATATTGGTTCCCCTCTGGGACGCGCGCCAGACCCGATCGCGTAACCCGTTGTCACAATTCGGCGTAGCCGGACTGCCGCGACTCCCACGCGACCCGCAAGGCGATCCCGATCGCCAGCGAGCACGCCAGCAGGAAGGAGCCCCCATAAGAGAAGAAGGGCAGCGGGATGCCGGTGATGGGGAGCAGGTTCACCGTCATCCCCACGTTCTCGACGATGTGGGTGAACAGCATCCCCGCCATGCCGAATACGCACAGGCTGGAAAAGGGGTCTGTGGCACGCCGGGCGATGCGCAGCAGGATCAGGATCAGGCTGACGAACAGGATGAGGGCCACGAGCACCCCGAGGAAGCCCAGCTCCTCGCCCACCACCGGGAAGATGAAGTCGGTGTGCTGGGCCGGGAGAAAGGCGAGCCGTTTCTGAGGTCCCTGAGTGAACCCCTTGCCGAACAGGCCGCCCGAGCCGATCGCGATCTTGGACTGGATGATGTGCCAGCCGGCGGCGCGCTTGTCGACCACGTCCGGGTTCAGAAATGCGAGCAGGCGATTCTGCTGATAGGGCGCCAGGTGGCGCCAGAACGGAAGCGCGATCACGCCCATCACGATGTTGAGGGTCATCACCGTCAGACCCTCCCACACGTACGGGCGCCACCACAAGAGCAGCGCGAACAGCACAATGATCCATGCTCCCCAGACGGTGGTCGAGAACGCCAGGATCAGGCCGATCGCCGGCGAGCCGAGGAGCAGGAGCAGCGACGGCTTGGTCCCCGCCCAATAGAGCATCGCGAACAGGATGGCGACGAAGACGATGGCGCTGCCCAGGTCGGGCTGCTTGGCGACGAGCAGGCACGGCACTCCCGCGATGACGCACGGATACACGAGATCCCGCATGGTGGCGGGTGCCTCGCGCCGCTCCGCGAGCCAGCGGGCCAGCATCAGGATCACCGCGAGCTTCGCGAGCTCGGCGGGCTGGCCGATCCGCAGGCCGCCGATCGCGATCCACGACTTGCTGCCGGCCGCGGTCCCCCCGCCGCTGCCCACCGCGAGCGTGAACACGAGGATCACGACCGCCAGGGCATAGACGTATGGGGTCGCCCATTCGACCAGCCGCGGGGACGTGCGGAACACCAGCACCGTCGCGACGGCGCCGACGGCGAGCCAGATCAGCTGCTTGTGCCAGATCGTGCTCACGAAGGTCGGCACGTCCGTCTGGCCCGCCGAATAGAGCGTGGCGAGCCCGTAGCCGGCCAGGAGCAAGGCGACGCCGGCGAGCGGCCTATCGAAGTCGCGGAGGCGGGGCCGCATGCGTGGTGCCGGTGTGGGTCGTCGCGGTGCGGGTGGTATCGCGCGGAATGGTGTCCGTGCCGGTCGTGTCCTCGCCGGGCTCACCGGGGAGAATGGGCACCGGCTGCGGAGCCGTGTCGGCCGGCAGCGCTTCCCGGATCCGGACGGCCGCGGCGGTGTCCGCGCCAAGGTACGTCGCGATCACGCGAGCGACGAGGGGGGCGACCCCCGACCCGTGCCCGGCGAACTCGATGATCGCGCCGACCACGATCTCGGGCTTCTCGACCGGGGCGAACCCGATGAACCACCCGTGATCCGCCCCGTGCGGGTTCTGTGCCGTGCCGGTCTTGCCGCCGATTGTGACCGTCGGCAGCCGGGCGCCCCGTGCGGTCCCCCGCTCCACCACGTTGGCCATCGCCTGCCGCAGCCCTACCAGCTGCTCCCCGGTGAGGTCGAGACTGGTGACCGCGCCGGCCGCCGGGCGCACGAGATAGGGCGTGCGAGCCCGCCCGTCGCTCGCGAGCATCTCGTACAATCGGACCATGCTGACGAGAGTCTGCGCGTTCTCCCCTTGCCCGATGGCCAGGTTCAGGGTGACCGCCGAGGTCCAGCGGCGCGGGCCGTAGAGGCGGTCGTAGTAGTCGGTCCCCGTCGGGAACTCGGGCGTGATTTCGCCTGGGAGGTCGATCCCGGTGCGCGACCGCAGCCCCCAGGCGTTTGCGTCCTCGAGCAGCGAGGTGAGGCCGAGCTTGAGGCCGAGCTGGTAGAAGTAGACGTCGCAGCTCTGGGCGATGGCGTCGCTGAGGGCGAGATCGCCGTGCCCGCCGCGGGACCAGCACCGGAAAAAGCGGTTGCCGTACTGGAGCCCGCCGCGGCAGGGGATCGGCATGTGCGACCGGAACGACACCACGCCGCGCCGCAGCGCCATGGCGGCGACCGCCAGCTTCCAGGCCGAGCCGGGCGGATAGCGCGCTTGAATGACCCGATCGAACAACGGGTTCGCGACGCTGGTGTTGAGGCGTCGCCAGTACTCCGGGTCGATGCCGCCTACGAACGCGTTGGGGTTGTGGCCCGGGGCGCTGTAAAAGGCGAGGATCTCGCCGGTGTTGGGATTGAGGGCCAGGATCGCGCCGCGCTGCCCGGCCGGGAAGATCCGGGCCACGTAGCGCTGGAGATCGAGGTCGATGCTCGTGTGCAGCGGCTTACCGGGGACGGGGGGCAGGGTCTGCCCGGCCCCCGCCTCCTGAACCACACGGCCCAGCGCGCTCACCTCCACGAAGCGCACGCCGTCCGCGCCGCGCAGCGAGTCGTCGTATTGACGCTCCAAGCCGGCCCTCCCCACCAGCCCCCCCATCCGCAGCTCGCGCTCCGCCCGCTCCGTCTCCGTCACCTCGCTCACGTACCCCACGAGGTGCGCCGCCAGGCTCGAATCGGGATAGTAGCGCTTGGGCTCGGGCTGCATGAGCAGTCCGGGAAAGATCAGGCGGCGTTCTTCGAGCGCCGAGACCGTCTCGAACCCGGCGTTCGGGAGCACGATCACCGGCAGGTAGGGCGTGCGCCGGTAGCGCACCAGGACGCGCTCGATCCCGACGCTGTCCAGTTTCACGAACGGTGCCACGCGCCGCAGCGTGGCGCGGAGCGCGGCCTCGGTGCCCGGGAGCAGCGACACCGTGTACCCCGGCACGTTCTCCGCGATGATCTTGCCGTTGCGGTCGGTGATGATGCCGCGCGGCGCGGGGAGCGGAATGGGGCGCAGGCGGTTCGTTTCCGCCTGCAGCTGATACGTGCCGTGTGCGATGATCTGCGTGCGGAAGAAGGCGACGACGAGGAGGCCGGTCACCACCCACAGGCCGGTGCGCGCCACGCGCAGGCGGCGCTCCAGGAGATGGGGATGGAACGTGTTCATGCGTCGCTCAGGCGGATCGCCAGGCGGCGCCCGAACAGCCACAGCACCAGCACCCCGGCCACGGCCGTGGTCAGGCTCTGCAGCGGCGACCACACGAGCAGCTCCCAGCCGAGCAGCCCGCCTTTCATCTTCCCCGACGCCAGCGCCATGACCAGGTTGCGGAACCAGGTCCCCGCGAAGAACAGGCAGCCGTTCACGAACAGGTTCTCGGCGAAGAAGACCGCCTTGCTCCACGCGGAGAGATAGCCGACCAGGGTGTGCGCGAGCGCGCCCGCGCCGAACGACGCGGGGGTGAGCGCGTCGCGCGCTAGGCCCACCAGGAAGCCGACGCCCGCGCTCGTGCCGGGTTGCGCGCGAATCGTCCAGATCAGGAGCGCGAGCAGGAGGAAGTCCGGCGCGATGCGGTCGCCGCCCAGGTGGCTGCGCACGGAGAACTGCAGCACGACGAGCACCGCGAGGACCACGAGGAAGCGGAACGTGTCGCTCCGCCTCACGGCGTCTGCCCGTCCGGCTCGAACACCGATCGCAGATCGCCGCGCGACGGCGGGGCGGTGAGAATCATCACGTGCGTGATGGCGGCGGGGTGCACCGCGGGCCGCACCAGATAGGTGCGCTCCCAACCCTCCGCCTCCCCCGCGCCACCCACCACGGTCCCGATGGGAATGCCGCGCGGCAGCACGCCGCCCAGGCCCGACGTGAGGATCAGGGCGCCGTCCGGCACGAACTGCCGGTAGGCGACGCCCTGCAGCTGGAGCAGCCAGCTGCGCGGCCCGTCGCTCCCGTGGGGCGCGACGATGCCATACACGCTTCCGTCCGCCGCCATCGCGCTGGCCCGAAACTCGGGGTGCGCCCAGGTGACGACGACGCTCGTCTGGGCATCGACCGAGCTGACGATGCCCACGAGCCCCTGCGGGCTCACCACCGCGGAGAGCGGCTTCACGCCCTGCTTGCGGCCGGCCGACACGAGGAACGTCAGGGCGTTCGTGGGCTCCGCCTGGTGCAGCACTTCCGCGGGCACGTAGCCCGATCCCAGCCGCGGGCCCAGGCCGAGCAGGCCGCGCAGCCGGGCGTTCTCGCTCCGGAGCTCAGGGAGGAAGGTCGCGACGAGGGCGGCCGAGTCCCGCTGGGCGGCAACCGCATCGTAGCGCTGCAGCGAGGCGGAGAGCAGCTCGGTCTGCTGCTGCAGCGCGAGAAACGGCGCGAGCACGGTCTGGCGCAGCGCCTGCGCGAGCGGCTCGCGGAGGCGCTGCGGCAAGCTCATGGCCGCGAGCGACAGCAGAACGCAGACGAGGAAGACGAGGGTGTCGGCCCGTGACGCGTAGCGGTCCGCTCCGATCGCCATCGTGCTACGTGGTCAGGACGTTGTGGTATTTCTCCGGATCGTCGAGGATCCGGCCCGTGCCCCGCACGACGCAGGTCATGGGGTCCTCGTCGAGGTGGATCGGCAGGCCGGTCTCCTGCTGCAGCAGCACGTCGAGCCCGCGGATCAGCGCGCCGCCGCCGGTCATGACGATCCCGCGGTCCACGATGTCGCTGGCGAGCTCGGGCGGGGTGATCTCGAGCGCGCGCCGCACGGCGTCGACGATCTGCTGGATCGGCTCCTGCACCGCCTCGCGGATCTCGCTCGAGTGCACACGCACGATCTTCGGGATCCCGGACACGAGGTCCCGCCCCTTCACCTCCATCTCCCGCTCCTCGCCGACCGGGGCCGCCGACCCGATCTGGATCTTGATCTGCTCGGCCGTGGGCTCGCCGATGAGGAGGTTGTAATTCTTGCGCATGAACTGGACGATGGCCTGGTCCAGCTCGTCGCCGCCGGTCCGGATGGAGGTGTCGGACACGATCCCTGAGAGCGCGATCACCGCGATCTCCGTGGTCCCGCCGCCGATGTCGATCACCATGTTGCCGGTCGGCGTCTCGACCGGCAGCCCCACCCCGATGGCCGCCGCCATCGGCTCGGCGACCATGTAGACCTCCTTCGCCCCCGCCGACTGCGCCGAGTCGCGCACGGCGCGCTTCTCGACCTCGGTGATCCCGCTGGGGACGCACACGATCACCTTCGGCTTCACCCGGAACAGGTGGCGGTCGATGATCGTCTTGAGGAAAAACCGCAGCATCTTCTCGGTGACGTCGAAGTCGGCGATGACGCCGTCCTTGAGCGGCCGGACCGCGAGGATGCCGTCGGGGGTGCGGCCCAGCATCCGCTTCGCCTCGAGCCCGATCCCCTTGATCTTGCCGGTGGACTTCTCGATCGCGACCACCGAGGGCTCGTTCAAGACGATGCCCTCGCCCTTCACGTAGATCAGGGTGTTGGCCGTCCCGAGATCGACGGCGATTTCATTCGCCGGACTCCAGTTACCGAGCTTGAAAGAGGGCCAGCGAAAGGGCACGAGAGCACGCGGTCGCAGGTGAACGTGGTCAGGCGGGCGCTAGCACGGGCGCATCAAGTTAATGAAAAGCGTAACTTCAAGCAAGGCTGATGCTTGACGCCCCTGAAGGCCACCGCTAGCGTACCCCCATGCGACACGGGCGCGCGGGCGAAGTGGCGGTGGTGAACCTCGCGGTGTGCGACCGCTGCGGCCTGTGCCTGCCGCTGTGCCCGCCCGAAGCCATTCATCTCCAGCTCGACGAGCTGGTGGTGGATCCAATGACCTGTACCGGCTGCCGCAAATGCGTCGCGCCCTGTCCGGTGGGCGCGTTGTCGATGGCGTATGCCTGAGGTCGACGTCCTGGTCGTCGGCGCGGGCCCGGCGGGCTCGGTCGCGGCGCTGGAAGCGAAACGCGCCGCACCGGAGCTCGACGTCCTGCTGCTCGAGCGCGACCGCGCGGTGGGCGCGCCGGTGCGCTGCGCCGAGGGAGTGGGCGATGCCGGGCTGCGGGAGTTCGCGGATCCGGACGGCGCGGCCTGGGTCGCCCGCAAGATCACCCGCGTCGTTTTCGTCGCGCCGGACGACACCGAGGTGAGCGTTGCGGAACGGGACGTGGGCTGGATCCTGGACCGCACCCGGTTCGACGCGTTCCTGGCCGCTCAGGCCGGCGCCGACGGCGCCGAGCTGCTGGTCGGAACCGAGGCCGCGGGGATGACGCGCGCCGCCGACGGGCGCTGGCACGTCCGGACGCGGGGCCCGCGCGGCGAGGGAAGCTACCGGGCGAAAGTCGTGATCGCCGCGGACGGCGTGGAGGCGATGGTCGGCCGCTGGGCGGGGCTCGACACGCGCGTCCCGGCGCGCGACATGGAGTCGTGCGCCCAGTACGTGGTCCAGGGGATCGACTTCGATCCCGGCGCGATCTACCTCCAGTTCGGGCGCGCCATTGCGCCGGGCGGCTACGCCTGGATCTTCCCGAAAGCGGTCGGCATCGCGAACGTCGGGCTCGGCATGGTCGCGCTGCGGGGCGACGGCCGCAACGCGCGCGACTACCTCGACGCCTGGGTCGCGCGGCGCTACCCCCGCGGGGCGCGCACCGCGTACACCGTGGGCGGCGTGATCGTCCACACGACCATCAAGCGGACTTGCGCCGACGGGGTCCTGGTCGCGGGCGACGCGGCCCACATGATCAACCCTCTCTCCGGGGGCGGGATCGTCAACGCGATGAAAGCGGGGCGGCTCGCGGGCCGCGCCGCCGCGGCCGCGATCCGCGAGGGCGACACCAGCGAGCGCCGCCTCGCGGCCTACCACCGCACATGGATGGACCTGCTCGGCGAGGATCACCTGAAGTACTACCGCCTCAAGCACGCGCTCGAGCAGCTCGACGACGCCTGCTTCAACGCCCTGGCGCGCACGGTCAACACGATCCCCCTGCGGGAGCGCACGCTCGGCCGGATCTTCACGCACGCGCTGGTCAGGCACCCGCAGCTCATTCCGGTGGCGGCGAGGTTCTTCGTGTGATTGCGGATTGGCGATTGCGGATTCTCGTGTAATTGCGGATTGGCGATTGCGGATTGCGGATTGAAAGGCTTGCATGCACAATCCGCAATCCCAAATCCGCAATCCGCAATTGGGAAGGGGTGAAGTGCTGAGCATCGATCTCCAGGGCAAGCGCGCGCTGGTGGCGGGGCTGGCCGACGACGGCGGATACGGGTTCGCCATCGCCAAGGCCCTCGCCGAGTCCGGCGCCACGGTGTGCACGGGGACCTGGCCGCCCGCTCTGAACATCTTCAAGAACC